>Ga0335078_10000023_pt1 | contig 306151 bp, 272 predicted proteins | sample Lox_Sample_32_FD_206711 | JGI IMG/M metagenome (GOLD analysis project Ga0335078, IMG submission 206711) | Soil microbial communities from Loxahatchee National Wildlife Refuge, Florida, United States - Lox_Sample_3.2 | ecosystem: Environmental > Terrestrial > Soil > Wetlands | place: USA...
TGTGCTTGCTTCCCCCCGTGTTCTTGGATTATTACCTCAATGACTCCGGGGGTTACGATCTCCCTAGGCTTCCCTAACGTGAGATTGGTGGAATCCTTTTTGAAGTCCCCCGACGCCCCGCGTTTTCTCCAGCGGGGTGAGGGCCTGCCCTGAGCCGCCGAGGAGCCAAGCGACGAGGCGAGTCGAACGGGGATCTCGCGCGGATCGGCAACTCTCCCAGCCTGCTTACAAACCAGCGCCCTCCACCACAAAATCCGCCCTCGCTCCAACTCCGCAGCGCGGCACTTCGCTGATTTCGTAGCCGCAATCGCGATAAGTGCGAATCATCATCTCATACACTTGAACCGCCTCGGCAAAACTCTCCTTCCGCTCCTCGTCGGTGGCATAGATTTCCCGCCACGGCGGCAGAATGAACACTCTGCGGTGATAGCGGAATTTTTCGCAGGCTTCGCTGATCTCATCAACCCCGTGTAGCCGAATGAGCCGCGCATAACATAGCACGTCGGGAATGCCCCGGTCGCAAAAGGTCGGAGCCGTCGCAGTTTTCAGCCCCAGGAAAGACTCGACCGATCTCGACAGCATCAGCTTCGTATACTTCGCCGCGTCGCGCCAAGGGAGAGCGGTTCCGTCGCGCTTCACCTCCTCCTGTATCGCTTTTCTTGCAATCTCCTCAACTACAGGAAAACCGCGCCGCTCCAGCTCGCGAATCACCGTCGTTTTGCCGCAGCCGGGACCGCCGGTGATAACACGCAGGTTTTCATTCTTGACGATGCCGGACCCCTCAGTGGGTTCGGCCATGTGACGGATCGCTGCTCGTTGCAATTTCAACATCAACATGCACCTTCGTCCCCGGCGCGTAGCAATTGCCGTCGGGATTGTAATTAGCGGGGCAAGCCGCGGCAACATCTTTGCGCTTCGGCGATTGCGCGTATTGCCACACGTCGGCGAAGCCAATGCCGCTTTCGGCGGGGTTCGGCGGCTGCTTCGGAAAGGCGCAGCCGGGCGAGGGCGGGCAAGCATCGTTGCTCACCCAATAAATGATCTTGCGATTGCCAGCGTGCTCTCGGATGTCGTTCGCGGTGACGACGTCTTCGCCCCCTTCTTTCGCCGCCGAAATGCCCGAACCGTAGATGCCGGCGGAAAAGCCCGCGGCGGTAACTCCATCCACCCAGGCGAAAATGTAGGCTTTCTGCTCGGGCAGCATTCGCCCACCCTGCTCCTGATCGAGAAAGATGACGGTGCCGGCAGGAAACCGTTCTTGCCGGGCACTGGATACCGCGGCCTCGGCGTCAGCCGCACCGCGCTTCCCCGCGTTTGCGACCGTCTTCAGCTCGCGGAACAAGCGCCCGTTGAAGAGCACGAGAAATCCGAATCCGGCCGCTAGCAATTTTTCGCGCTTGCGGCGCCAGCTGTTCTTGCTCGCACCGGGCGGCAGATTGAGCCAGTAGCCGGTGAAAGCGAATGTCTGGCGAAGGGGGTTGAGATACTGATCGCCGGGATAGTTGTTGCGGTCAAAGCCGAGGTAACTGGATTGCGCCTTAAGAGGCGGGGCAATGAGCAGGAAAAGAATCAAGAACCGCAAAGTGCGTGACCTCTCAGAAGGCGATGCTAACATAGTCGCGCTTGCGAGGCCTCTCGACGCACCAGCGTCGTGTCGCGCGGTCCTTCATTCCCCCGCAAGACTCTTCTTCTTTGTCATCGGACCGTAGATCGCCGATCAAAGAACGCAGGAACCATCTGGGAGTGATCCGTGCCCAGTCGTTTCGTCGGGTCGGGAGGATTCGTGGGAACCGCGAGCACCCGCCGTGCGTACCAACTTGTGAACGCCGGAGGCATGCGCATCCGGCTCAGGAGAGACTTTATGCCGCGCTTCATTCTGGTTGTGCTGGGTCTGTGCCTTGCCGCCGCTCCACTGGCCCGGGCGGATGAATGGTCGAAAACCTACACGCTCACCGGAAAACCCGAACTCCGGGTGGAAACCTCCGATGCCAACATCCATGTGGACACCTGGGATCAGAATTTGATCGAAGCCCGGGTGATGACCACCCATTACAAGATCGGCGACAGCGGCATCAGGATTTTGGAGCATCAAAGCGGCAACAGCGTGGACCTGGAAGTGCGCTTCCCGCACTTCACCATCCAGTTCGGCATAAACCGCGTGGATATTGACATTCACATGCCGCGCGAGGGCAAGGTCAATCTGCACACCGGCGACGGCCACATCGAACTCAGCCACTTCAAAGGCGAGATGCAACTGGAAAGCGGCGACGGGCATGAAGAGATCAAGTCGGTGGACGGAAACCTGCGGGCGCACACCGGCGATGGCCGCATCAACGCCGCTGGGCGCTTCGATGTCCTGGAACTCAATACCGGCGATGGCAGCATCGAGGCGCAGGCGCTTCCCGGGTCGAGTATGGCATCGAGCTGGACCGTGCGCACCGGCGACGGCAGCGTGACCCTGCGGTTGCCAGACAGCTTCGCGGCCGATGTGGATCTTCATACCAGCGACGGCCATATCACCGTGGATATGCCGGTCACGGTCGAGGGGCGGGTGGGCGAGAGAAACATTCGCGGCAAAATGAACGGCGGCGGGAATCTGCTGACCGTGCATACGGGCGATGGTTCGATCCGGCTGGGGAAGTCGTAGCGGTGCGAATGGATCGCGTCGCAGCGTCTCACGAAAGCTTACGGAAGTCCTCCTGCGAAATCTCGACATCTCGGATGATGGATCGTAACAATCCCGGTCGGAGCGTTTCGCCCGCATGGGGACGGTCGTCGCTCTTCCATCATCGTGTCTGAGAAAGACTGTCGCTTCCGCGAGTGCGAATGGGTTGGAATCCGATGCTCCGGAGGATTCGCACGATCTCTCTTCCTCTCAAACGAGGAAGGCGGGTCACAGAGAAATCTGCTGGATGCCAACCAGTTCGAGAGACGCTTCTCCGCCGGCTTCGCTTTCCAAACACAGTTGGATGACCTCGCGAATACGTTTCATGAGCTTATCCAGTGTTTTCGCCTGGGTGTGACAACCGCGCAAAGCGGGAACAGTCGCGACGTAGTAGCCTTCTCATCTTGCTCGATGACTACGGTAAATTTGCGTTTGGGCATCGGCGGCTGCCTCCTAGCGGGATTCTAGCGTGTTGAAGATTACGGGTAGCGTGGTTGGACAAACCGAACGAAGGCTGCGGCAACGGCGAGTGCATTAGCGCAGATCGGCGGCGTCGGGGTTGTAATAGAAGTGAAAGCGGAGGGCAAGATACTGGCCGCCGAATTCCGCGGGCAACGGCGGAAACGGATTGGACGCGGTGATTCCGCCCCAGGCGCCCCGGTCCAAAGCCACGTCGTTCGAGCTGCCGATCAGCCTCATGCCGGCCACGCTGCCATCTTTTTGAATGGCGAACTCAATCGAAACCTTGCCCTTCTTCATGATGGGCGCGCGCGCCGACTCTGGAATGAGGTTGTACCAGTTCATCCTGACGTCATGCAGCACCCGTTGCAGATAAGGGCCGAAGTCCACGCCCATGGTGTCGCTTAAAACGTCGAGCGGGCCCATGGCAGCCGTGGGCTTGCGGCCGAAGCCGGTGCTGTAATCACCCTCGTCGCCACCGTAGCCGCCGCGATTGGCGATGGCCTTCTGAGCGTCCTGGTTAATGGCCGACCCCACATAAGTGGAGCCTGTAGCGAAGGGGTTGCGGGGAGCGGCCGGAGTCTGTAATTTGGCCACCTGATTCTGGGGAGGAGGCGGTGGCGGCGCCTGCTGCGCCGGAACCGGTGGACCTTGCGGCGACGCCTGGGCCTGTTGTTCCGTAGGGGCTGGCGTCATCGGCCCGGGCCTTCCCTGGCGGGCGGCATCCAGAATTTTCTTCAGCTCCTGCCGGTCAAGTTGTGGTGCCTTCGACATTGCCCTGCGATCTTTGTCGGAAATGATGTTGGTATCGGGACGCTTGGTGATTTTCTGCGCATCGGGCGGCAATTCCAGAAAGGTTAGATCTTTTTGATCCGGGGCCGGGGCCACGATAACCGCGGCGCGGCGCGGCAGAAAGCTGGCGAATTTCCCCGAATTCACCACCAGCAGAACCACCATCATGTGGACGACGACGGAGATCCAGAAAGCCTCGGAGCGGCGCGAATGCGCCAGATCATCCTGAAGCTGGAGAATGGCGGGCGTGTCGTGCAACTCGCGGTAAGCCGATTCCCAGTAGCGCGCTTCGTAGAGTTCGCCCCCCGCCGGTTGGGTTGTTGCCGGAGGAGGCGGGCTTTGAGTGGTTGACATTACACAACTTACCTGCTGGTTAGACACGAGCGGCGCGGCATTAGTTGCAAACCGGAAACTTTCTCCTCCTGTGGCTTGCAGCTAGCGTCGTTGTAGTCTGATGACCTATTCTCGCATCTTTCGACAAATCTGCGAAGGCCTCCAAGTTGCTCATCTGCATCCAGTTGGTCAATGTTGTTTTGCGGGCTTCCAGCATTCTGCGCGGCAACGGGAGGTCAAGACGAGCCGAATGGCAGAAATTTTGGGTTCGTCTGAGCGCTCGGAGACGGCAATTCGACAGTCTCACGCCCCACGACGAAACGCCTTAGTAATGCCGCGTTTACCGTGTCAGGTAGTCGGACAAGTAATAAACCAGAATGCCAAACAATGCCAATCCTGAAATGCCGTACGCGGTGAGGACCCAAACCCCGCGCCCTTCGCGGCGGACGGTGACAGAGGATGAAGAACGGGTGACATCCGTAGAAGAGTTCATAGCCCGCTGTTCCAAGGCGAAACCTCCGGTTCGGTGGTAGCCGACTGCGCTCACAGGCCGATAAAGGCCTTGCTGCCGAAGAATGTTACTACATTCTGAATGCCGCGCAAGCAGGAGATTTGCAAAATCTGCGTCATTTCCTACACCAGGATCGGTAGCAACCCCTGCCCTTGTGATCTGCGTCGCAGACGTGGGTTTCCATGGCGGGTTAAACTGAGTCGCTATGATCGCCACTGATCCTGAGAGCGTCAAGAATCCGAAGCCTGGCGACGATGGGGGCTATGACTTGCTGGCTCACGACGCGCATCCCCTGAATGCCATTTTTTCACCACGTAGCGTGGCGGTAATCGGCGCGACCGAAAAACCGGGGAGTATTGGCCGCGCGGTGGTCTGGAGCCTGCTCGGCAGCCCTTTCGGCGGGACCGTCTACCCGGTAAGCGATAAGCGGTCCAATGTGCTCGGAATCAAAACTTATCCGCAGGTGGGCGATGTTCCGGAGCCGGTGGACCTGGCAGTGATCGTGACCCCGGCGGCCACGGTGCCCGACATTGTTGCGCAATGCGTGGAAGCCGGAGTGCGCGGCGCCATCGTGATTTCCGCTGGCTTCAAGGAGCATGGCGAAAAAGGAAAGGAACTGGAACGGCAGATCCTGGAACGCATGCAGGGCAGCCGGATGCGGCTGTTGGGCCCGAATTGCATGGGCGTGATGAATCCGGTGGGAGGATTGAACGCCACCTTCGCGCCCCATGTCGCCCGCCCGGGAACGGTTGCCTTCATCAGCCAGAGCGGCGCGCTCTGCACCGCCGTACTGGATTGGTGCCAGCAACAGATGGTCGGATTCAGCGCCTTCGTTTCCGTAGGTTCGATGCTCGACCTCGGCTGGGGGGATCTGATCGATTACCTCGGGAGCGATCCCCACACGCACAGCATTGTGATGTACATGGAATCGGTCGGGGATGCGCGGTCGTTCCTGTCGGCCGCCCGCGAAGTTACGCTGAACAAGCCCGTGATCGTGATCAAAGCCGGGCGCACCGAAGCGGCGGCGCAGGCTGCCGCCTCGCATACCGGATCGCTGGCGGGCAGCGATGAAGTGCTGGAGGCTGCGTTCCGGCGCTGCGGTGTGCTGCGGGTTACCACCATCGCCGAACTCTTCTACATGGCCGAGGTTCTCGCCAAACAGCCGCGTCCCCGGGGACCGCGCCTGGCGATTGTGACCAATGCCGGCGGTCCGGGCGTGCTGGCAGCGGATTCTGCGATCGCTACCGGCGGCCAGCTGGCGCAACTTTCTGAGAAATCACTGAGCGAGCTCAACAATTTGTTGCCGGCCTATTGGAGTCATTCCAATCCGGTGGACATTTTGGGCAGCGTGCTGAGCGAGACGTACGTCAAGGTTGTGGATATTGTGGCCCACGATGAGAATGTGGACGGAACGCTCGCCATCCTTTGCCCGCAGGGAATGTCAGAGCCGACCGCAACCGCCGAAGGACTGAAGGCCTATGCCGTGACTACCGGCAAGCCGATGTTGGCCAGTTGGATGGGCGGAGCGGACATGACCGCTGGCATTGAGATTCTGCAGCGGGCGGGCATTCCGACATTTCCTTTTCCCGACACCGCCGCCAAAGTCTTCAATTACATGTGGCGTTACAGCTACAACCTGCGCGGGCTGTATGAAACGCCGATCCTACCGGCAGAATCCGAAGCCGGGACGGAACGCGCCCGGGCTGAAAGCATCGTGCACAGCGCCTGCGGGAGCGGGCGAACATTGCTGAACGAGCTGGAATCGAAACAGTTGCTCGCGGCGTACGGAATTCCCACGGTCGAAACCGTGCTCGCATCGAGTGAAACCGAGGCGGTCAAGCAGGCCGGCAGAATCGGCTATCCGGTGGTGCTGAAGCTGTTTTCGGAAACCATCACCCACAAAACCGACGTCGGCGGCGTGCAGTTGAATTTGCGGGATGCGGAAGCGGTGGGCGTGGCTTATCGTCAGATCGAGGCCTCCGTAAACGAGAAGGCGGGGCCGGGCCATTTCCTGGGCGTTACGGTGCAGCCAATGGTCCCGCTGGATGGTTATGAAATCATCATCGGCAGCAGCGTGGATCCGCAGTTCGGCCCGGTGCTGCTATTCGGGACGGGCGGTCAACTGGTCGAGGTATTCAAGGACCGCGCGTTGGCCCTTCCGCCGCTGAACACTACTCTGGCCCGGCGAATGATGGAACAGACCAAGGTCTTCCAGGCGCTGCAAGGAGTTCGAGGACGCGCGGCAGTGAATCTCGAGGCCCTGGAGGAACTGCTGGTCCGCTTCAGCCAGTTGGTGGTGGAACAGCCCCGGATCCGCGAGATTGATATCAATCCACTGCTGGCATCGCCGCAGCGGCTGCTGGCGCTGGATGCGCGAGTTGTGCTGCACGCCCCGGAGGTGCAGTCTTCCCAGTTGCCCCGGCTGGCGATTCGGCCCTATCCCATCCGCTATGTGGCCGATTGGGCGATGAGAAATGGAGCGCCGGTTACGATACGCCCCATCCGCCCCGAGGACGAGCCGCTTCTGATCCGGCTGCATGAAGCTCTCTCGGATCGCAGCGTTTACCTGCGTTATTTTCAACCTTTGAAGTTACACCATCGCACGGCACACGAACGGCTCACCCGCATCTGCTTTATTGATTACGACCGGGAAATCGCGCTGGTCATCGAGCACAAGCGGGCGGATGGCTCGCCGGAGATCATCGCCATCGGGCGGCTGACCAAACTGCGCACGCACAACGCAGCCGAACTGGCGGTGCTGGTGGACGACCGCTTTCAGCACCTGGGGTTAGGGAGCGAACTCTACCGCCGGCTGATTGCCGTCGCCCGCGATGAGAAGCTGGAACGCGTCATCTGCACCATTCTGACCGAGAATCGCGACATGCTGGCCATCTGCCGGAAGCTGGGATTTCAACTGCGGCCGGATCTGCAGGACAACATCGTGGGAGCCGAATTGGCGGTTTGAGGCCGGCCCGGGCAGCTGGTTCCACCCGCATGTTTTCTGCCCTTGCCTATTACGCTATTTAGCGTTACGCTAAATAGCGTAATGGCATCCTTGCAGGACAATCCGTTCATTTTCGGCGAAATCATTGATGAAGCCAATTTCGTGAACCGGACCAGCGAACTGAGCCGGCTGGTGCGCGACCTGGCCGACGGACAGAAAGTGTTCCTGCTATCGCCCCGGCGCTTCGGAAAGAGTTCCCTGGTGGCTCTGGCTCTGCTCAAACTGAAGAAACGCCACATCCACACCATGAGCCTGACGGTGAGCAGTTATGCCAGCTACACGCAATTCCTCGAGAAGTTTGCGGAAAAGGTGCTGCGCGCCGCCGGCCCCTGGGAGCGGGTGAAAGACTGGATCAGCCGCTTCGCCCGCCAGGTCAAGCCCGACGTCAACTACAACATGACTTCGGGAGAAGTCAACGTGACCATCGGCAAAGGCTCGAATTTTGATCCCTCGCCGATCGCACCTGAGGTTTTTGCCCTTCCCGGAGAACTGACCAAGAAGGCGGGATTTCGCATGGCGATTTGCCTGGACGAATTTCAGCAGGTGGCGCAGTTCAATAGCGGCTCGGTGGAAAATGTCATCCGCAACCAGGTCCAGGAGCAAAGAGAAGTAGGCTACGTGTTCGCGGGATCGCAGCCTTCGTTGATGCAGGAAATGCTCTCGGTCCGGCGGCCGTTTCACAAGGCCGGCCCGCAAATGTTTCTCGATAAGATCCCGGCCGACGACTGGCATGACTTTATCGTTCGCCAGTTTCGCAGGAAGGGGCGGATTCTGGATCGTCAGGCGCTGGATACTTTGCTGACTACCGCGGATCTGATTCCCTATGATGTGCAGCGCATTGCCCATGAACTATGGGACTACGCGCTACTCAAAGACAAGCGACTCCTGGATGCGGCGGACGTGAATTCCGTGATCTCCAGCCTGGTCACCGGCCAGTCCACTTACTATGAAATTCTGTGGGAGCAGCTTTCCGCGCGCCAACGCGCGGCGCTGCAGGCGCTGGCTCATCGCGGGGCGGCCGAACTCTACTCGCAGAGCGTGCGCGAGGAGTTTCGCCTTGGCCCCGCCTCTACGGTCCAGAGGGCGCTGCAGTCCCTGGATTCCCGGGATGTGTTAGACCGCTACCAGGGCAATTACTTTTTTCTGGATCCGCTTTTCCCCTGCTGGATTCGCAAGCGCAGCCGTTAGCGCATTACGCTAATTAGCGTTACGCTAAATAGCGTAATGAACTTGCCCGGGTGAATGAAGGGGGCAGCAGCCGGATGGGTTCTTGCCGTTTTGGGAAGGTTTCCACAATCCCTCGTGCAATTCGTCTTTTCTTCGCCTGTGGGCGTGTGTATAATCCAGCCTGACACACCTACCTCTGGAGAACAAAGGAGTCGCCCTCATGGCCGATGAACGCACCAAAGCGATTGACCTGGCATTTGCTCAGATCGAAAAGCAGTTTGGCAAGGGCTCGATCATGCGGCTGGGATCGAAAGAAGCCATCGTTCCGATTTCCGTGATTCCCACCGGCGCGATTTCCTTTGACGCGGCGCTCGGCGTCGGCGGCTTTCCCCGCGGGCGCGTGGTCGAGATTTTTGGGCCGGAATCCTCCGGCAAAACCACCATTGCGCTGCAGGTCATTGCGGAGGCGCAGAAAACTGGCGGCATGGCCGCTTTCGTGGATGCCGAACATGCGCTCGATCCCGGCTATTCCAAGAAGCTGGGCGTGGACGTGGACAATTTGCTGGTGTCGCAACCCGACTACGGCGAACAGGCCCTGGAAATCACGGAAGCGCTGGTGCGCTCCGGCGCGATTGATGTGCTGGTTGTGGATTCGGTGGCGGCGCTCGTGCCCAAGGCCGAACTCGACGGCGAAATGGGCGACAGTCATATGGGCCTGCAGGCGCGGTTGATGTCGCAGGCGCTGCGCAAGCTGACGGGAACGGTCTCCAAGTCGCGCACTTGCCTGATCTTCATCAATCAGATCCGCGAGAAAATCGGTGTCATGTTCGGAAATCCGGAAACCACGACTGGCGGCCGCGCCCTCAAGTTTTATTCTTCGGTGCGCATTGATATCCGCCGTATTGCCGCGATCAAAGAGGGCGATCTGGTAACCGGCTCGCGCACTCGGGTCAAAATAGTAAAGAACAAAGTGGCAGCGCCTTTCCGCGAGGCTGAATTCGACATCATGTATGGCGAAGGTATCTCGCGCGAGGGCGACTTGCTCGACCTGGCCGTCAATCACAACATCGTCGAGAAGTCCGGCGCCTGGTTCAGCTACAAGGGCGAACGTATCGGCCAGGGCCGCGAGAATGCGCGCGCCTTCTTGAAAGAAAACAAAGATACGATGGCCAAGCTCGACGCCGAAGTGCGTAAGCAGTTGGGCCTGACGCCTTCGGCGCCTGCCGGCCCGGCTGCTTCCGCCGCTGGAGGTAAGGTGGCCACCATGCCCAGCGCGGCCCCGGAACCCGCCAAGGCGCCTGCGGCAAGACGATAAGGGGGCCAGAGGGATTCACCGCATTCGCTGCTGTTCTCCTCTGAACCGATATATATGATATCATGATATCAATTCGGAGGAAACGAACGGTGGCCCAACTAGTGGTGCGCAATCTGGAAAGCGCGGTGAAGGCGGGACTGCAGCGCCGGGCCCGCAGCAATGGGCGCAGCATGGAAGAAGAGGTGCGCGACATCCTGCGCGACGCGGTCAGCCACGAGGATTCCCATGTCCGCCGGTTAGGGACGGAGATTTCCTCGCTATTTGCCAAGGCTGGCCTCGACTCCGACATTCACGAAATCCTAGGCCACATCGAGCCTCCCTCCTTTGAAGAATGATCCTCCTCGATACGAACGTGCTTTCGGCGTTGATGCGCCAGACACCGGAGGCCAAAGTCGTTTCCTGGCTGGACCATCAGCCGAGCACTTCGATCTGGACGAGCGCGATAACGGTTCTGGAAATTCGGTTCGGACTGCAGGTTATGACAGCCGGCAAGCGGCGGTCGCTGCTGGTGGAGACCTTTGATCAGGTCTTGGAGAAAATCGGCCAGCGCGTGGCACCGTTCGATACCGCCGCCGCGCGGCAGGCGGGCGACCTGATGGCTGAACGACAGCGCCAGGGACGACCCACGGAACTGCGCGATACCATGATTGCCGGCATTGCTCTTGCCCAGCATGCCATGCTGGCTACGCGCAATACGACGCATTTTGAGGACGTCCTAATTCGCGTGATCGATCCCTGGACAGAATGAAGGATATTCTCCCGCGCTTTGAAAGCGCGAGCGGTGAGGCATCCGGATCACTTCACGCTTGCCATCACGATCGTGAATTCGATCTTCAGCTCGTCTTTCACCTTCACCGATCCTCCCGCGATGCTGATCGGCTGAATGCCAAAGGCACTCTGCTTCAGCGCGCAATGCCCGCGATACGAACCGTTCTCTTCGGTGACATCCAGCGTGACCGGTGCCGTCACACCGTGCAACGAAAGATCGCCGTGAACGCGAAATCTCTGTGAGCCAACGGTCTCGACGCTGGACGATCGAAATGTGATCTGCGGGAAGCGCTGCACATCGAGAACGTCCGCTCCGAGCATTCGCGTCTGCACCTGGGCGCGCTTCTCCGGTGGCAGATCAGGGTCAAGAACCGCAAGTTGCTTGGTGTCGATTTTCAGGCTCACTTCCCGCTTAGCCGTATCCAGAGCAGCCTCCGAGATGGGAGCCTTCACCTCGTGATTGTCGGCGAATGCCGAGAACAGGCCGGACTTGAAGACGTGGATCGTGATCGCGCTGTGCTGCGTGTCAACGGTAGGGGTTTGCGCACGGGCGGGCAGAGCCGCCAGCGATATCAAGAGAATGGCCAGAACCGGGATTTTCCGGGTAGCGATCAAGGGGCAATTATATCGGCCCGGATCGGAATCGCAGGCGTCAGAAACCGGAGAGCCCTCGCCTCCGTCGTATAATCTCTTGCAGTTATGAACCTGTTGTTTTCTGGCCCAGCCATGGGCATGGTCTGGCGGGTGTTGCTGTTGGTCGCGGCCGTCGGCACACTCAGCTCCACGATTTTTCTGTTCATGGCATTGTCGGCCGCGGAGCGCTATCGTCGCGCGGCAGGCGGAGCCCTGAAATCCCTCCTCTCCGCGGAAACATCTGCCCTGCCGGCAGTCTCGATTCTCAAGCCGGTTCACGGGCTGGAACCTCGTCTGGCGGAGAACGTCGAGTCATTTTTCCAGCAGGATTATCCCGGCTTCGAAATTCTTTTCGGCGCGCGTGAAGCCGACAACCGGGCGCTGCAGGTGGTGGAAGAGGTACGCCGGCGTTATCCCCAGGTCAAGTCGCGCATCGTGGTTTCCGGGCCGCCGTCCTGGCCCAACGCCAAGGTTTTTTCTCTTGATCGCATGATCCGCTTGGCGGAGAGCGATTATTTCATCATCAGCGACAGCGACATCAAGGTTGGACGCGATTTTCTGCGCAACGTGATTCCCCCGCTGCTTGATCGGAACGTCGGCCTTGTTACCTGCCTGTATCGCGGAATCCCGGCCGGCGACCCCTGGTCAGCTTTGGAAGCGCTGGGGATGTCGGTCGAATTGCCGTCGGGCGTCCTGGTCGCCGACATGCTGGAAGGCATGCGCTTCGCGCTGGGGGCGGCAATGGCGACGCGGCGCGATGCCCTGGAAAAGATTGGCGGCATCGCCGCGACCGCCGACTATTATTCCGACGACTTTGTGCTGGGAAATGAAGTTTGGGCCGCTGGCTTCCGCATCGTTCTGTCCCACTATCTCGTAGAGCACGTGCTGGTGCCACGCTCATTCCGGCAGAGTTTCGGAGATCAATTGCGCTGGATGAAGAGTACGCGCCACTCGCGGCCTAAGGGCCACCTGGGCACCGGACTCACGTTTGCCATGCCCTTCGGATTGCTCGGATTGATTTCAGCCGCAGCAATAGGCCATCTGCCGTGGGGAATGGCGATGTTTGCCGCCGCCTACTTCAATCGCGTGATTCAATCGGTGGCCGTCGGATGGGGCGTGATTCGCGATGCGCGAGCCTTGCGATTTTGCTGGCTCTATCCCCTGCGCGACTTGATGGGATTTCTGACCTGGCTGGGCAGCTTCACTAGCCGCCGCTTTCTGTGGCGCGGCGAAATTTATCGCTTCAGCGATGAAGGCAGAATCATTCCCCAACAGCGGCACGCAGACTCGGCGACGGCAGAACCGTTGTGACCGGCAACGTCACCGGCTCGGTCAGTTCCGCACGCCGGTTTTCGATCACCCGCGTGATGCTCTCCCGCAACTTCAATTTTGGCTGATAGCCGACCAGACGGTGGATTTTCGCGATGGAAGGAATACGCCGCTGCATGTCTTCAAACCCCGGCTGATAAGCCTCGTCGTACGGGATGAAACATATCTCGGAGTTGCTGCCGGCTAGCTTCTTCACCAACCGGGCCAGATCGGCAATGGCGACTTCCTCCGGGTTGCCCACGTTGAAGACCTGGCCGATGGCTCCTGGATTGTCCACGAGAAGTAGCAAGGCGCGCACGACATCGCTCACGTCAGCGAAACAGCGGGTTTGCCGGCCGTCGCCGAAAACCGTGATCGGTTCGCCGCGCAACGCCTGATCCACAAAGCGCGGCAGCACCATGCCGTAGCGTCCGGTCTGGCGCGGGCCGATGGTGTTGAACAGACGGGCAATCACCACGGGCAGATCCTGCGTGCCGTGATAGGCGAGACCGAGAAACTCATCAATGGCCTTCGAACAAGCGTAACTCCAGCGGTTCTTGCTGGTCGGACCATAGACCACATCGTCATCTTCATTAAATGGGTACTTGGTGCTCTTGCCGTAGACCTCAGAAGTGGATGCCACCAGGCACAGTTTGCGATAGCGCGCCGCCAGGTTCAGCACATTGAGGCTGCCCAGAATATTGATCTCGACCGTATCCACGGGCGCGGCAATAATCTTCTGCACACCGACCGCAGCCGCCAGATGAAACACAATATCCACCTGGCGGACCAGGGGATGCAGCGACTCGGAATCGAGGATCGTGCCTTCGATGAAATGAAAGGTCTTGCGGTTCGCCAGGTGAGCGATATTCTGAACTCGGCCGGTGGAAAGGTCATCCATGACCCAGACGTCATCGCCGCGGCGCAACAGAGCCTCGCACAAGTGGCTGCCAATAAAGCCGGCGCCACCCGTAACCAGAACTTTCCTCATTCTCTGTCCTCTTAATGTAAAAACGTGTAAACCCGGACGAAATGAAAAAGACTTCCCGCCCGCTGCTTAATCCGAAAAAACCCGAAGCCCTGTGGTAGAAGCACTATTGTAAACGACAGTGCAACTCAAGACCTGATTGGACCCAGTTTGCCATTGCGCAACGTGAAAGAGTCGCCGCGCCAGGCGATGGTGTGACCCGCAAAACTCACAATCCAGACTAATAAGCCTAACACGTCGCGCGCGGGAATCAAGATGAGCAACCGTGGAACTTGGCGGTCGCCCAGCACCCGCCTGCCGACGACCACAACCACCGCAGCGCGCAGGACCAGGATTGCTGCCAGCAGAATCCATGCCCAATTTGCGAAGCCCGACAGGATCAGCGTCAAAATCGCCCATGGGATGCCGAACGTGAAACCCAGCCCAACATAGCCCCAGAAGCGGGAATCGCGGATGGTGCGCGCCCAGCGAAGTTGATGTTGGAAAAAGCCACGGAAACTGTATCGCGGTAAGAAAGTTTCGACAACAACCTCCGAGAGGTCGACCTTCAGGCCGAGCGCAGCGAGCCGATTCCCAATCTGGTAGTCGTCGGCAAGATAATCCACGATCGCCTCGAAGCCGCCCGCAGCCTGCCAATCGCCCCGGCGGAAGGCCAGCGTCGAACCCAGTCCAAAGCGGATTCCACCTTCCACGAATTGCGCGGCCAGCACGCCCGCACAGAAATCGGTGCTGATGGCGAGCGATTCGAGCCATGAGCCCAGAGTGGAGTTCGCCTTGCCGCGATATAAGCAGGTCACCAGGCCGGTTTGAGGATCGCTTAACGGCGCCAGCACGCGGGCAAGATAATCGGATTCCACGCGAATGTCGCTGTCATTGACGACGATGTATTCGTAGCGCGCCTGGGGCAGCATCTGCGCCAGACAGCCCACCTTGGCGTTCGCTCCCAGCCGTCGCGGGCACACGACCAGGCGAATCGCCCGCTGGGGAAATTCCCCCTGCAAATGATGCACTAACTCGGCCGCCGGATCGTTCGCATCGCTGACGCCGAAGATGACCTCATAATCGCTGTAATCTTGCTGGCAGTGGCTGCGAAAATTTTCGTACATCTCAGGGTCGGTACCCTTCAGCGGCTTCAGAATCGAAACAGGAAATGTAGAGCGGGCGCCCCCGCCCGCTGCTTTTCGCCGGCGTAAGAACGCGCATGCGCTCCACAAACAGAGCAGGTAATAGCCCAGGCTGGAAAATGTGCCGATCAGCGCGGCAATCTCGAAAATCCTGGCGGCCTGATGGATCATGCAAAAGTGATTATGTAACAGCGGACCGCACGGACCGACGCCGGCGCCTACATCGGCCAGCCAAGCGCCTGCCTCGCAGCCCGACGCCCGTATCATATAATGACATCGTAGGCAGCCGGACCGGACGGCCGCCCCGCCCATTCGGCAGGTTCCGATTAATCGTTGACTGACCTGCGAAATGGGCGGGGAGGAAAGTCCGAACTCCGCAGAGCAGTGTGCCGGATAACGTCCGGGAGAGCCCCCGCGCTTGCACAGGTGGGATCGCTCGACGGAAAGTGCCACAGAAAATATACCGCCCCGCCCATTCGGCAGGTCCGATCAGGCTAGTAGCGACTTGCGGAATGGGCGGGGTAAGGGTGAAAAGGTGCGGTAAGAGCGCACCGCCGCCGCAGCAATGCGGCGGGCAGGGCAAACCCCACACGGAGCAAGACCAAATAGGGAGGGACCTGGGCCGGGTGAAAACTCAGCCTGGGAGAACGTGCTGGCTCGGCGCGTCAAACCTCCGGGTAGGTCGCTAGAGCCGCGCAGCAATGCGCGGCCCAGAGGAATGGCCGTCCTGGCGGAGCAATCCGCCGGACAGAATTCGGCTTACAGGTCCGGCTGCCACAAACATTCAGGTCCTTTGACTCGCTCCGCTCGCTCGGGGCATCGTTAACGCATCACCGCGCAATCGCCGTCGACGGGTGAACAAGGTAAGACCAGGCAACTATAACTGGGATTGTGAAGGGCAGCAGTACCGAAAACCACAGGCCAAGCTGAAATGTTACGCGGCGGTACCTGTCAACATCCGTCGGCTTAATCAATGATTCTGACAAAGGGCCAGCAAAATAGCAGACGTTGGCGACTGCCATCATCAACAGGTAACCGACACCTACGAAGCGACGATGCATAAACACGGACAGACGCGTCAAACCTCGCTGCCTCCGGGAGCGCACTTCGGTCAATTGAGGCAGATGCGGGACTTCGGGGGCCTCATCATGGCGGAGTCCCGCTACACTCCGCGTTCTGTTACCCCAATGCATGTCCACGAGACTACCAGTTTCACCCTTATCCTCCAGGGCGAATATATGGAAGAACACCGGGGGCAGGTCTTCGACTGCTTTCCAGGAACGGTTTTGTTCCGCACCGCGGGAGAGCGGCATTGCGACCGCATCGGTTCCAGCGGTGCGCACTGCGTGATGCTTGAGATGCGACCGGCGTGGCGAGAACGAATGGCTGCGACCCGGCTGCCTCCCTCAGTTTGTCAGATGCGCGATACACAGAATGTCTTGCTGCGATTGCGGCGAGAGCTGAGCATAGCCGACGATGTGACGCCTCTTGCCGTCGAAGCTCTGGTCCTCGAACTCTGTTGCCAATTGCAGCGATCTCGCGTCGCACGCGGTGGCATCCCGCTGTGGCTTAGACGGGTTCAGGAGAAATTGGAAGGCGAATTTGATGGCAGGCAGTCGCTGCCGGGCCTGGCTGAGGACGCAAACGTACATCCCGCCCACCTCGCGCGGGCTTTTCGTCAACACTTCGGATGCAGCGTGGGAGAATATTTGCGTCGCCGGCGAGTCGTATTCGCCTGTGAACGGATCGTTGCGGGCGAGCCACTCAGCGACATCGCCATGGAAGCGGGATTCGCGAATCAGCCGCACTTTTCCCGCACTTTCAAGGCCGTGACCGGTCTTTCACCGGGCGAATTTCGTCGGGAGAAATGCAAATCCGGTGTAAAGAATGTGTTAGGAGTGAAAGACGCCAGCCGTGGCGGCCCGTTAGCCTGAGTTCATGTTGCGAATCTACGCTGCGCTGTGTGTGCTCTGCTCTGCTAGTGCTTTGCTCGGTCAACAGACGGCTTCAGTTAAATCCTTACGATTCGATCCCCGCCAAGTAGATAAATCCGCCGACCCCTGTGCAGATTTCTATCAGTATGCCTGCGGCACGTGGATGAAGAACCATCCCATTCCCGCGGACCGTTCGGCATGGGACCCTTATTACGAACTCAGGGAAAAGAACGCAGACATTGTGCGCGGAATCCTGGAAGGGCGCGAACCGGGCAAGGGAGAAGACTACCGCAAAGTCACTACCTACTATGCCGCCTGCATGGACGAAGCGACGGTTGAGAAGAAAGGGCTGCAGGCGCTCGATGGCGATCTCCGCCACATCGCGGAAATCCACTCAGCCGCCGACTCTGTGGAAGCTTTGGCGCAGGTGCAAACGCTGGGTGCGAACGCGCTGTTCGCTTTCTATCCCAACCAGGATCTCAAGGATGCCGGGCACGTCCTGGCCACTCTCGATTATGGCTCGCTGGGCATGACCGACCGCGACTATTACCTCAAGGATGATCCAGAAACCAGAAGACTGCGCGATGAGTATCGTACGCATGTCGGCCGGATGCTGGAGGGCAGCGGCCTCCCCTCCGATCTCTCATTGGCGGGGGCTGACGCCGTTTTGCGACTCGAAACCGGAATGGCAGGAGCGATGCCGCCCCGCGAGCAACGGCGCGACCCGACCACGCAATATCACAAACTCACGCTCGCGCAATTGGAAGACCTGGTTCCCTCATGGCCCTGGAGCAAGTACTTCCCTGCCTTAGGGGCGCCGTCGCTCGCCGACGTTAACGTTACCTCACCGGATTACGTGAAGAAGATGACTCGGGTGTGGCTGGACCTGGCTCCGGAAGAGCGGAAAGCATATTTGCGCTGGCATGTGTTGCATGCGATGGCGGCCGCCCTGCCGGCACGGTTGGTCGCGGAGGATTTCCACTTCTACGGCACTATGCTGCGGGGCGTGAAAGAAATGCAGCCGCGCTGGAAACGTTGCGCCCAACTTACCAACGACGCCCTGGGTGAGGCGGTGGGCAAAGTTTTCGTTGCAGAACACTTCCCGAGTGACGAGAAGCAGCGCGCACTGGCGGAGGTGCGCACGATTCAGGCGGCGCTGCGCGATGACATCTCAAAACTCGGCTGGATGAGCGATGACACGCGACAGGAAGCGTTGCGCAAGCTGGAAGCCTTTCGCATCAAGGTTGGCTATCCCGACCGATGGCGAGATTACTCCGGCCTTGATATTGATGGCGCCGACGCTCTCGGCAACGCCATACGAGCGAATCGTTTTGAGTTTGCCCGGCAAGCGCGGAAGATCGGCAAAGCTGTGGACCGAGACGAATGGTTCTCGCTTCCACAGGACGTTGACGGCTACCAGAGCGCGGCGCTGGTCGAGATTGTTTTCACGGCTGGCCTGCTGCAGCCACCTTTTTTCGATCGGACCATGGATGATGCGGTGAATTTCGGCGCCATCGGCCGGGCCATGGGACACGAGTTCAGTCACGGTTTCGACGATCATGGCCGCAAGTTCGATGAGCATGGCAACCTGCGAGACTGGTGGACGCCGCAAGACAGCGCGCGCTTCGAGGAAGGCGCCAAGTGTTTTGTTGAGGAGTATTCGCATTTCGTCGTGGTGGACGACAAGCGGCTGAACGGCCAACTTACTTTGGGAGAGAACCTTGCTGACAATGGCGGTTTGCGGCTTGCCTACGCCGCGCTTCAGCGCCAGCTTGCCGGTAAGCCCATCCAGAATTTAGACGGACTGAGTCCGGAACAGCGCTTCTTTCTCGCCTTTGCCGAAACACAGTGTGGCAATGTCACGGACCAGACCGCACGGAACCGGCTACTAACCGATCCTCACTCCCCGGGACGCTGGCGAGTTAATGGCACGGTACGGAACATGGCGGAGTTTCAGAAGGCGTTTGCATGCAAAGTCACGGATCCGATGGTGAGTCCGCATCCGTGTCGCGTGTGGTGACGGCTTCGGCGAAAGCCGCTTCAGCCTTGTCATTTCGAGCTAAGCAGATCGCCCATTTCTGGGCGATTCCGCGAAGTCGAGAAACCTGCTGTTGTCTCCCGACCTTAATCAGAGCTTTCCTAGGCACCTTCGAATTCAGGCCTTCCTGGGTTGCGCCAGCCCTTGCAACTGCCGCCGCCAATCCAGTTCTTCGATGAATACATGCGATTCCCGCCAGGCAGGGCTGACTTTGACAAAAAGCTCGAGGAAGACACGTGTGCCGACCATTTTTTCGATCTGCAATCGCGCGGCGGTGCCGATCTTCTTCAGCATTTGTCCCTGCTTACCGATCAGAATCCGCTTCTGCCCTTCGCGCTCACAGTGAATGGCGGCGGCGATGCGCGTGAGATTCGGCTTCTCTTCGAACTGCTCGACCACGACCGTCGTCGAATAGGGGAGTTCGTCGCTGGTTTCGTGGAGAACCTGCTCGCGGATAATCTCAGCCACCATAAAGCGCACGGGCTGGTCGGTGATCTGGTCGTCGGGAAAGTAGCGTGGCCCTTGGGGCAGGCTTGCGATGACTCTTTCAAGCAGCAGATCCAGGCCTTCGCGCTTGCGAGCCGAAAGCGGAATGATTTCCTTGAATTCGTGCAGCTTGCGATATTGATCCATGATGGGCAGCAGCTTATCTTTTTGATTTCGCAGCAAGTCAATCTTGTTCAGCAGCAGCAAAACCGGCGTCTCGGTTTTTTTCGCCATCTTCAGCACGAACTCATCCTGTTCGCCGAACCTCTGCGTGACGTCCACGATCAGCAGCAGCAGATCGCAGCCTTCGAGCGCTTCCCGCACCTCGGCCATCATCTTGCGGCCGAGCGAGCTGTCAGGCTTGTGGACGCCGGGAGTGTCAATCAGCACCACCTGACCGCCGGACTTCTTGTTCTTACCGGGAATCTGCACGATGCCGAGAATGCGATTGCGCGTGGTTTGCGGCTTGGGGCTGACGATGGCGACTTTTTCCCCGACCAGAGCGTTCAGCAGGGTGGATTTGCCGGCGTTGGGCCGGCCGAGAATGCACACGAATCCAGAGCGGAAGGGCATAAGAATTGAGTGATTGGGTAATTGAGAGCGGCCTATTCAATTATCCAATTACCAAATGCTTCACATCAGCCGCATCTGCCGCGGCTGAGCCACCGAGATGCGCACACGCTCCACCCGGCGATCGGTCGAATCCAGCACTTCAAAGCGCAGACCGTCTTCTTCCACCACTTCGCCCTTCTGTGGGATACGCCCCGCCATCTCGCTCACCAATCCGGCCACGGTAGCGGACTCTTTGCCTTCCGGACGCATGCCGAACAACTCATCCAGCCGGTCCACATCCATGTTGCCGGGCACGATGTACGACTGATCGCTCTCGCGCACCACTTGCGCCTTTTCGTGCTCATCGCCAATTTCGCCGACGATTTCCTCGACCAGATCTTCTATTGTTACCAGGCCGGCGACGCCGCCGTATTCGTCCACCACAATCGCCATGCGGATATTGTTCTTCTGCATTTCGCGCATGAGATCGCTGCCCAACTTGCTTTCGGGGACGAAGTAAACATCCTTGCGCATCAGCGAATCCACGGTGCGGGTGCGGGCTTCGGTGTCGGGAACCTGCAGCACGTCCTGCGCATAGACAATTCCCTTGATGTTGTGAATGGTGCCGTCGAACACCGGCACCCGCGAGAACGGCTTGTTGCGCAGCAGTTCGACAAACTGCTCAACCGTGGTATTCATGGGGACGGCGACGATTTCCGGCCGCGGCTTCATCGCCTCGCGCACGGTTTTTTCGCCGAACTCTACCACCGACTGGATCAGGTCGCGGTTGCTCTCATCCAGAATGCCCTCTTCCTGGCCGGCTTCGATGAGCGCATCCACGGCTTCGGCCTGGCTCTCGGGTTGTTCTTCGGAATGCTCTTTCGTCAACGCGGTCACCGATTGCAGGAATCCGAGCACCAGGGTTACCGGAAACATCAGATAGATCAGCCCCCGTAGCAGTAGGCTCCAGCGCGTCAGCCACGATCCCCTGGTGCGCGCAAAGAATACGAACGGCAGGAAGCGGTTGAAGAGAATCACGATGAGAATCAGGCTCAACGTGGCCTGCAGAATCTCGTATATGCTCCACGCGCGGTCGCGAAACACGGTGAATCCCACCAGCAGCGCGATCGCCGCCATGGTCATCTGCGCCAACACTGCCATCGAAAGAGCAGCGCGGGCGCGGCTTACGTGCAACTTCGGCTCGACGTTCTTTTCGAAGGCGTCAATGTTGTCCTGGAATTCGCGTGAAAGAAATTTGCCGATCTCGGTATAGAGGCGGTCAACGTAGGACACCAGCGTCAGCAACCCCAGGAGCAGAACCAACGCGATGAAGATGGCAAAGTTCATCTTGATCTGGGAACGACGCTACTCCGTCGCTTTCGCTTGCGCTGAGACGTCTGAGAGGCTGATCGTTTACCGCTCGTCCGCTCGATCAATCCGCTAGGCAATCCAAACTTCGCTCGCAGGCGAGCCTCTTTCCGCGCCATTTCGCCGTTATCGAACTCGTGGTCGTGTCCGGCCAGATGCAGCAGGCCGTGCAAAGCGAGAATCCTGACTTCATCGGCCACGCTGTGACCGAGCCGCCGGGAATTTTGCGCTGCGATGTCAGATGAGATTGCGATATCTCCGGCCAGGCCATGGTTCGGACCCGGCATAGCCGGGAACGAGAGCACGTCGGTGGGTCGGTCCTTGCGCCGAAATCTGCGGTTCAGCGAGCGCAGTTCGCGGCTGCCGGTCACCAGCACGTTGACCGTGCCTCGCAGGCGGATGGCTCGCGAGGCTCGCGCCACGAATCTCCCGAGCGACAGTTGGCTCAATCCCACCACTTGCTTCCGCAAAATGATCAAGCGCGTTTGCCCTGCAAAGCAAAACAGGAGGGCCTCCGAATCGGGGACCCTCCTGCCAATTCTACGTTTTTACTCTTCGCTGTGTACTTCCGCCGGCGCCGCGGCATTGCCTGGCGGCGTCATATCGGCGCCGTTGCTCTTTCCGTTGACGCTGGTCTTGGTTTCGAGCAGCGACATTTGAGCTTCGGCGACCCTGGTCTTGTGCTCATCGTAAGCGCGGATAATGCGCTGCACCAGATGATGCCGCACGACATCGCCCTCATCGAAGTAAACGAACGTCAGCCCTTCCACATGCTTCAGAATGTCCACGGCTTCCAGCAGTCCGCTGCGGCGGGCATTGGGCAGATCAATCTGCGTGACGTCGCCGGTAATCACGGCCTTGGAGTTGAATCCGAGCCGAGTGACAAACATTTTCATCTGTTCCGAGGTGGTATTCTGCGCCTCATCCAGAATCACGAACGAATCGTTCAGAGTTCGCCCGCGCATGAATGCGATGGGCGCGATCTCGATAACGTTCTTCTCCAGATAGCGGTCTACTTTTTCCGGATCCAGCATGTCGTAAAGCGCGTCATAGAGCGGGCGGAGATAAGGATCGATCTTGTCCTGCAAGGTTCCCGGCAAAAAGCCGAGCCGCTCGCCCGCCTCCACCGCCGGCCGCGCCAGAATGATGCGATTCACCCGCTTGGCCAACAATGCGGAAATCGCCATGGCAACCGCAAGGTACGTTTTCCCCGTGCCTGCCGGACCGATGCCGAACACCATATCGTGATTTTCAATCGCTTCCACATAGCGCCGCTGGTTCAGACTCTTGGGCTGTACCGTGCGCCGTCCGAACGCGCGTTGCTTGCCCGCTTCCGCCAGGCCGCGCAGCGTGGCTTTGGGATCGGCCACCAGCACGCGCAACATGCTGTTCAAGTCGCCATTGTTGAAGGTGTGGCCGGAGCGCTGCAACGAATCGTAGTCGGCGAACACCTGTTCGGCGCGAGCCACGTCGCGGGCCGCACCCTCCAGTTCGATCGAGTTCGAGCGCAGGTCAATGCCGATGTTCAGGCCATCTTCGAGCACGTGCAGGTTTTCGTCGCGGGTGCCGAAAAGAGTTTCGATGCGAGGAGTAATCTCAATGCTCTTCTTCATTCAGTTAAGCCACTTTGGCGAACGGACGGCGGTGAAGGCCAGGGCAAGGGCTTGCGAGCCGGCAACAGTGCGCTCACGGAGCGGTTCGAAGCACAAAAAATTCTTTCGATTGCAGGTGAAATCCGCCGGGATGCTCGCTCCCCAGGTGCAAGCAACGACCATTGGCAATAGGGTACGCCGGGCGGTCTGGGGAGTCAATGGGGCGCTGGCGGGCTGGGAAAGCCGGTAAGCGAATCGGTTCGGCGCTCGGCGTGAGCGAGGCGTACTCATCGGACATCCGGGCGGGCAAGCGCGTCCCGCACCCCCGACCTTGGCAGGCGCTTGCGGAATTGGCTGGAATTCCAGCAGGATAGGGGCACACCACTTGCAGTCCCGCTTATTTCCCCTCTGGAAATGCCGGGTTCCCATGGTAAACTTGCACACTGCTGTGAGGGATTTGGTTTTCTCTCCCTTCCCTTTTCCCCGGCTCGAACCCCGTTTGTGAGGTACACGATAATGCGATGGAAATCCTGCTCGAAGGCAATGGCGATTCTTGCGATGTCTTTGGCGTTTACGCCTGTGGTTAAGCCCGCTAGCCGCAGCCAAGAGGCCAAGCACGGAAGCGTGACGTTCACATCGTTGTACAACTTCGACGCCAAGAGTGGGGAGTATCCACAGAGCGTCATGGCGCAAGGTCGTGACGGTGTATGCGAAGACTGAGGAGGGGCGGGGTTCCCGCCCTCCTCTCATATCGCGATGCGCGGCTTCACTATGGGCAGTAACCGCTTCCCTTCTTGCAATGGAAAATCTGTGTTTCCCAGTTGCAGCCTGTATTGACGTTCGAGTCGCACGATGACTCTCCGCCAGATGGAAGATACTGGCCCGTGTTCCAGAACGTGAGATCGTCATACGGATCGATGCTCGTACTGACGTATTCGCCCCAATGATGGTTCGCCGAGTCAGTGATGGAGCCGCTGCCGGATTGCACGCTCGTGATTGTCCCCAAGCTCCCCGATGTTGCATTGAAAGTTTGCGCGTAGATGCTTGGGTAGTTTGACGAACTCCCGTTTCCGACGGCGAATGTGTAGCCGACGGTATCGTTCTTGTCAATCGCATTGCTTGGCATCCAGTACCACAGCCCATTCGTCGAATCTTGGAAGTCTCCCTGATACACTATGCTTGGAATTGTTGCCGAACCTGTAACGTTTGACCATCACCAACTTGCTCCCGTAGAATGTATTTCGACGTTTCTCCCCGAAGAACTCTCAGGGAAATCAACAGAAGCGAAGGGTAACGAGCAGACATGGCAAATCATTTTTCGGCGCTGAAGCGCGCCCGGCAAACGGAAAAACGCACGGCCCGCAATCGCGCCAACACATCACGCTTGCGCACGGCGTTGCGGCAGCTGCGTGAGTCGCTGGCGAAGGGCGACAAAGCCGCCGCCGAGCAGGTTTTCCGGCAGACCGTTTCCGCGCTCGACAAGGCCGTGCAGAAGGGCGTAATCCACAACAACACCGCCTCGCGCTACAAATCGCGCCTGAGCGCCCGCCTGCACGCCGTAAAGTAAGACTTCATTCCGGCGCGGGCATTTTCGGCTTCACGGAGCCGCAATTCCAAAATGCTCGCGCAGCGCGTCCTTCCACTCCTGGTCAGAGCTGAGCGGCTTTTCTTCGCGCACGCCGTTTCGGGTGAGAATCAGCTTGTCTTTTGTCAGCGTAATCCTGCCTGTCGGCGTGGCTTTGGTGCAAACGCGATTCTGCGTGAAGTGCGAGTCGGGCGAGCTCTGATGGTAGTGGCACATGGGCGCGAAGTCCTCGAGCGTGCGCGGAGTCAGAGTCACCGCATACTGCCGCTTCCAGCCCCCGTCCGGCTCCCGCCTCTCAACGTGCCATCGCTCAAGCTCCTGCACGATGCGATAGCCTTGGGATTCGCGATCGGGCTGGAGCCGAAGCGGTTCCAGAAAGGACTCGCCGAAGCCGACATCGGCGAGCCAGGGTTCATCGAGATCCATCCGTAAGGCAAGATGGTCGAACTCCTGGCTGAGGGTCCCGTCCGCTCTCGCCACCCGCGCCGACAGCAGCGTGACCTTGAATCCGAGTCCGCGCAGCAGCGCTGCGAAGGCGCCATTCAATTCGTAACAGAAGCCACCGCGGCGCTCTTCAACCACTTTGCGCAGGAACGACGCTTCATCGCAGACGATCTTGCGTCCCCAGCCGATATCGAGATTTTCAAAGGGGACGGTAAACAGATGGGCGCGATGCAGCTCGCGTAGCGTCTCTCGCGTCGGCTTGATCGAGCCCCTGTAGCCAATGCGCGCGAGATAGGCGGGAAGTTCAACATTAGACATGAGAGCGCACGCGGAAGTTTCGCACCCGGCGTGAGGTTAGGAAAACGTGTACAAAATACTCCCGTGCTTCCCCCTGGGGATTTATGGCGTTTGTTTGCACTACGACATTGCCGTCTTCCGCGTCCCAAACAGCGATCAGGCCGTCGTCGTCAGTTGGTTGCCCGTAAAGGGATTTGCATACGCCAAACACCGCAAACATATCCAATCTGGCTTGATTCCTGTCGCGGCTTGAGCGGAATAGCGCAATCTTGTAGATCCGGTCTTGCACGACCCCGAGCGTTAGCTGCCAGTCACGATCAAAGGCCCTGACGGTTGGTGCTTCGTATATCTGCTCGTCTTCGAAGGAAATTTGACCAACGGGCTGGTCGGCATTTCGCAGCCTCTCGAAGTTTTCGAGGTCCCGCAGCGGTTTGTCAATTTCGTAGTCTTCGACCAAGAACAGCGGCTCATCACTCCGCTTCCCTCGGGTGCCCACGTTGTCACTCCTCCCATGCCCAGCGCAAAGAGGACACGACCACCGAGGATTATACTAGCAGTCGTGAGCCCCGCTACTGAACGAGTTACTTATGAGGAGGCGCTGAAACATGTCCTTGAGCGTTCTGGGACAAGGATTCTTCGCACGCCGTCCTCGTCTGGGGACTATCTAGTGGAGGCAACAGCAGGCGGGGGCAAGCCGCAGCTCTTGATGCGTTCGCAGGTCGAAGAGGCTCAACGCTGCCTCGCAAACGGGATTCAGCCTCCAAGGTGGGCACTGGAACCGAGCACGATCGAGAGGTCCAAGAGTTCGAGAAAATATCGTGGGAGGAGATGACATCCGGCCACTCCGAACCGCGTGCCGCAACCTTAGCGCCAACTAAACAATGCCAGCCGTTCTCACACCGGCAGCTCTTCCTGCGACCAGCCTGGTATCTCAGGCTTGACTTCGGCTGTCAGATCGAGGACCAGCTTTTCGAGCACCAGGCGCTTACTCGGCGGGTTAGAGCGCAAGGCAAGGTCGGTCTTGGCGACGAGCCGAATCGCCCGCGTCAGTTCGCGTTTCGACTTGTAGCGGCGGGCCTGCCGGATGATGTCGTCGGCGGCAAACGGAGGCACACGGAAACCCTGCCACAGCGCCGCCCACAACATGCGCTGATCGCGCACGTTGCGCTCCAGAATCACCAGCATCTGGCGAAACGTTTTGGCCAGCATGAACAGATGCCCGATGGCCGCCTCGTCGCCGTCTCCCGTGCTGAGAATCGCGTCCAACATTTGCAGCGCCCGCACGCGATCCTTGGCGGAGATGGCGTCGGTCAGCTCATACAGCGATCGCTGCTTCGCGGCGAGAACCATCGTCTCCACGTCGCCGAGGGTGATGCTCTTCTTTTCGCCGGCATAGAGAATCAGCTTCTCCAGTTCGTTCGAGACCATCATCATGTCGCCCCCCAGCGCGTCCACCAGTTCGCGTGCGGCATCGGCGTCAATCTTCACACCCTGCGCCGTGCAATATTCTCCAATCCAGCGCACGGCCTCGCCCTCTTCCACCCGCGCCAACTCCACGATGGCGCAGTACTGGCCGAGGGTGTCGCGAATGCGCTCGTAGCGGTCTTTATCGTTCATGTCCATGCGGCGTGCGTCGGCGGGAATATTAATGTGGTCGGCGACCAGAATCAGCACGGCATCCGGGTTGGGGCTCTTGCAGTATTCTTCGAGCGCCGCGAGTTTATCTTCGTTGAATCCGCGGCCGAAAAGACTCTTTACGCCACGCACGAAAAAGACTTGAAACGGCGCCATGAGCGAGGGCGTGCGGGCGCGGTCGAGAATTTCCGCCAGGTCGGTTTCGGCGAGATCGAACTCGAACAGGCTGAAGTCGCGCAAGTCGGCAGGCACCAGGTGTTCGATGATGGCTTCGCGGCAGCGATTGCGAAAAAATACCTCCGCGCCTGCAAACACATATGCTGGGCGCAGCTTCCGGGCCTGCACTTCAGAGACGAAACGATCGGTCTGGGCAAAGGCTCGCATGATGCATTACCAACAGCAGGTCCCTCGACTGCGCCTGAAGTTTCGCAAGCGAAACTTCAGGTTCCACTCGGAATGACAACTCACTTTACAGTTGCTCGTCAGAACCCTTCCAGCATATTCGACACCAGGGTCTGGGCAAAGTCACGCGACAGGCGCTGCAGAGCCGGCGAATCTTCCTCAAAAAAACTGTTGAGATCGCGCGAGACCTCATACTGCTCGCGAAAAAGATAGGACGGATTCTGGTACAGCACCTTGCCCTGCTTATCGAGCAAAGACACTTTGGCCGAAATCACCACCATGATGCTGGCCGCCCGGCCGGTCTGCGAGTCATAAGTGAGCGGCGCCGTATATGTCGAAAGCACGGTTCCACGCAGGGTCGCATCGGCATCGTCGTTCACCTGGTTCAGCACATGGTAGTGCGTGCGTGTGATCAGTTCGCGCACCACGGCCGCAGTCAGCATCTGCTCAATTTTGAAAGTCTGAGTTTCGTTCGCGAAGGCCGGAACCGCGATGCTCCGCACGCTTTCGGGAATGGTGTTGGCATGACCGGCAACGCGGTAACCGCATCCGGCGCAGAAAAGGGACACGAGACTCAGCAGCGCAACCGCCCTCATTGAATCGTGCCCCGCGGCCGTGTCGCCGCCATGCTCTCCGCGCATTCCACCGCGGTGAGCGCGGCGATGCGCAAATTATCGCTGGCTGCCCACAGCCAAAAACCGTTGGCTTGATCGTCGGGCACAACCGCAACCTGAATATCCCTCTGGCCGGCAGCGGCAACGTTGCTGGGAAAATCATCGGGTCCCTGGATCACATTCACGTGCTCACCCGCCAACCCCTGCACCACGCTTTCTACGTCAACCGCCCGCTCGATCTCAACGTGGATGGCGAAGGCGTGCCCATGAAAGATGGGCGCCTGCAGCAACATCAGCGACAAGGCAGGCGCGTCGGGCCCCGCGATCCGCCGATAATGTTTTCGTATCCGTCCCTCCACGGTGGCCAGCGCGGGAGCCGAATTTTCTCCGTAACGCTCCACCATGTTGAATGCGATCTGGGTGTCAAAAATCTTCTTCGGCAACGTCTGGAACGAGAGCAGGTTTACGGTTTGCTCGTGGAGTTCGTCAATTCCCTTCTGCCCATGCTCCGAAGCAGGTTCAAAAACGGTGGCGAGCGCGCGCTTCACTTTCGACATTTTCTGCGCTCGCAACAGCAAGAGCGACAGCACAACGGCCGCGGGATGCGCAATCACCGCCGGCCCCGGCTGCAACTCCGGAGTCATGGATTGTCCAAGCTGGCGCCCGATCCACGGGGAGCGCACCTGAGCGCCGGGTTCATCCTCGAGCGCATAGGAAAGATCGACGATCGCGCTGCCCGCATCGCGTGCCGTCTTCCAGTTCTTGCGGGTGCATTCGGGATCGGCGGCAAAGAAAGTAAAATCCACCTTCTGAAATTGCTCCGCACGAATTTTCTGGATGAAGGTGATTTCTTCGCCTACGCTCTCCAGTTGCCCCAGCGTCTCATCGTCATCGAGAAGTTTGATGTCGGACGAAGGAAAGTTGCGATCGCCGAGAACCTCGGCCACTTCTTTGCCCTTGATCGCACCTGCGCCGACAATGGCCAGGCGATACAGATTGCCGCCGGGATCGGAATCGGCGTGCGAGAGAGCGGAAGACTTGAGGTTGGAAGTCACGATGTCTGCGACGCCTCCTTGTAGGCCGGAGGCGGCGGATTGCGCTTCCGTCGGAAGACCCACTGCAAGCGCCAGAACACGCCGGAGGCCATATAAGTGAGCGCCGCGACAAACAGCACCCACTGCGAGAAGAACCAGATTATGGGGAGCAACGGTGCGAGAAAAATAATCAGACGGAACGGTTGCCGCGACCCGAGATCAATTTCCTTGAAGCTATAAAACCGCCAGGTGCTCACCATCAGGTATGCCGTCACCACGATGATCAGCATCCAGGTCACGGCCGTCCACCATGAAGCAATGGGATCGCCGCCGGAAAAATGCACCACCGCCGCGATCACACCGGCCCCGGCTGGGATGGGCATGCCGACGAAGTATTTCTTGCCGGGCCGCCCGGGATTCGAGGGCTCCGGATTCACTGCAATGTTGAAGCGCGCCAGGCGGCTTGCGCCTGCGATGAGAAACAGAAAACTCGCCATCGCTCCGAACTGAATGATCTTGCCGGTCAACTCTGTCGAACCCAGAAACGCCGGCAATTGACGGAACCCCCACATCCAGGCCAGCAGCGCCGGCGCCACGCCAAAGGTGATGACATCGGCCAAGGAGTCCAGTTCGCGCCCGAAGTCGCTGCTGGTCCTGGTCATGCGGGCAATGCGCCCGTCGAGGCCGTCGCACACAAACGCGATGCCGATGGCCTTGGCGGCAAAATCGAAATGCCAGGGTTCGGCTGCCGTGGCATGGGTGACTTGCAGAATCGCGTAATAGCCGAGGGCTATATTCGCCGTGGTAAACAGCGATGGCAGAATATACATGCCCTTGCGCAGCCGGCGGGGCGGGTGATCTTCTCTGCGCCGCTGCGGAGTCATAGCCTCCTCCGTCATTCGCGCGCCCCTCGCACGCTTTGCCCAGCGCCAGCTCCGGCAAGAACCTGTGGATGGCTCTCGATCAATGCCAGCACGCTGGATCCGCCCTTTACGCGATCGCCCACTTTGACTTGCAGGCTGGCCGCGCGGTCAACCAGCACATCCACGCGCGAACCGAACTTGATCAGGCCCACACGCTCACCGCGCGCCACGTGGTCTCCCACGCTCTTGGTAAACACGATGCGCCGCGCCAGAAGCCCGGCAATCTGTTTGAAGACGACCGTCCGACCGTCGCCCTCTACCGTCACCGTATTTTGCTCGTTGTGTTCGGCGGAAGCGGCATTCATCGCGTTGAGAAATTTTCCTCTTTTATACTGCACGTCCCGAATCACGCCCGCAATCGGCGACCGGTTCACGTGAACATCAAATACATTCAGAAAAATGCTGACGCGAGTACAGGCAGTTCCACCGACCGTTGCCGGACCGACAGCGGTGACTTTGCCGTCTGCGGGAGAAACCAGCGCGCCCGACGTGTCAGGCACAATGCGTTCCGGATCGCGGAAGAACCACAGAAAAAACGCCGCCAGAAGCCACGCAGGCAGCGCCCAGGGCCAAGCGGCAAGCCACGCGACTACCAAGCCCGCGCCGAGAAGAGGAATCGCGTAATAGTAAGCGTCGCGAACCATCGTGAGATTGATTCGATTATAGTGCAGGGCGCAGGCTTCACCGATAGAGTCTTTCGAGGCACTCGCAAGGCGGCGCCCACACAGCTCAAAGCCGCGTTGCGGCTATAATTTTAATTGTCATCTTCACTTACGAATCCGGAAAAGGCTATGGCTACGCTAACTGAACCCGCACGCACGCGCGTGGAATCCGACAGCATGGGGAAGATCGAAGTCCCCGCCAATGTTTACTGGGGCGCACAGACGCAGCGGTCGCTCCTGCACTTCAACATCGGCCGCGACACCATGCCGCCCGAACTCATCCGCGCCTTCGGCATCCTCAAGAAGGCATGCGCGCTGGTCAACCAGGATCTCGGCAAGCTTCCCGCCGAAAAAGCGCGGCTCATCGTGCAGGCCGCCGACGAGGTCATTGCCGGCAAGCTGCAGGACCAGTTTCCTCTGCGCATCTGGCAGACCGGCAGCGGCACGCAGACCAACATGAATGTCAACGAAGTGATCTCGAACCGCGCCATCGAGCTCGCGGGCGGCGAGATGGGATCGAAAAAGCCCATCCATCCCAACGACGACGTCAACATGTCGCAGTCCTCGAACGACACGTTTCCCGCCGCCATGCACATTGCTGCCGCCGATCGCGTGAAAAACGCGCTCATTCCCGCCGTAAAGACCGTGCACAGTGCGATCGCGGCCAAGGCCCGAGAGTTTGAGCACATCGTCAAGATCGGCCGCACGCATTTGCAGGATGCGGTTCCGCTCACCTTCGGGCAGGAGTTCGGCGGCTGGGCGAGCCTGCTCGAGCGCGACATCCAGCGCCTGGAGCAGGTTTTGGGCGGATTGTACGACCTGGCTATCGGCGGCACCGCGGTCGGCACCGGACTGAACGCGCATCCGGAGTTTGCCGAACGCGCCGCGAAGAAGATCGCCGAGCTTACCGGCTTGCCATTCCGCTCGCACGGCAATAAATTCGCCGCGCTCTCCGCGCACGACGAAATCGTCTTCGCCCAGGGCGCGCTGGAAACCCTGGCCGCTTCGTTCATGAAAATTTCCAACGACCTTCGCTGGCTAGCCTCCGGCCCGCGCTGCGGCCTGGGCGAACTTTCCATTCCGGAGAACGAACCCGGCTCATCCATCATGCCCGGCAAAGTCAATCCCACGCAGGCCGAAGCCATGACCATGGTCTGTGTGCAGGTGCACGGCGCCACTGCCGCCGTCGGCTTCGCCGGCTCGCAGGGCAACTTCGAACTCAACGTTTTCAAGCCCGTCATCATTTACAACTTTCTGCACTCGGTCACGCTGCTCGCCGACGCCTGCCACGGTTTCGTCGAGTACATGATCAACGGCATTCAGGTGGATCGCGCGAAAGTGGATTGGTACGTGAAGAACTCGCTGATGCTGGTGACTGCGCTGGCGCCGAAAGTCGGCTACGACAAAGCCGCACAGATCGCCCACACCGCGCACATCGAGCACACCAGCCTGCGCGAAGCCGCGCTGAAGTTGGGGCATCTCACCGGCGAAGAATTTGATCAACTAGTCAAGCCGGAGAAGATGACGAGGCCGTAAGGTTTTGGACTTGGCCTCTTAAGCCGTCTTACGGCGTAATCCTGTAGACGACTCCATAGCCGCGTGCGCCGCCGGCCTCGGTGGTGCCGTAGAGATTTCCCTCCTTGTCGAAAACCACGCTGCTGCCAGGATATTCGCCGTCGGCGCCGCTAAAATAGTGTGCGACTGAATACTTCCATTTTCCCTTCGCCCCGGCGTCATCTTGAAAACCACGCCGCAGCCGCCATTGCACTGCGCGCTGCCGCCACCGCCGGTCCCCCAAAGGTTGCCGGAAGCGTCGAAGGTCAGCGAACTTATGGGTCCTGCGCCCTTGGTTGGATTGGAGAAGTTGTAGAGCACCGTCTCCTTCCATTGATTTCCCGCGCGAACCAACTCGTACACCGTGCCGCAGCCTGGCCCGCCGCAGCCCGAGCCGCCGCCTTGCGTTGTCGTACCATACAAATTGCCTGATTTGTCAACGACGAGACCGCCATAGACCAGCTTGCCATCGCCATCGTTGGCGGGGAAGCTGTGCAGGACGATATGCTTCCAGCTTCCATCCGGCAGGTATTTGAGTTCGTAAGCCGTTCCCCAATCGCCGCCCTTGCCGGTGCCACCGAGCATGGTAGTGCCGTAAAGATTGCCATCACTGTCAAACACCACGCCGGTCGCTGGTGCATCTCCGTCAGGGCAAGAGCTGATCTTAGGACAAAAGCTGTACAGATACGTTTGCTCCCACCGCTCGGCATCGGACGACAACTCGGTGACTGCGCCCTCGTTGTATTCCCCTGGCCCAATGGTTCCGTAGAGGTTGCCGAGGTTATCAGCGATCACCCCGCCGTGTGATCCAAAATCATCAATCACTGTGAAGCTCCATCCCCCGGCGCCATGAGCCATTTGAAACACCACGCCATCGATGTTTGGGCCGCCGAGGCTGGTCGTTCCGTAGAGGTTGCCACCGCCGTCAAGAAGGAGCGTTCCTCTCGGATCGCCGCCGTCAGTTTGGCGGTCAAAACTGTGAAGCACGGGCTCCTTCCAGCCGCCCTGGCCCGAAGGCCTGAGCTCAAAAACCGTGCCGAGGTCGTTTTTCCCTCCTCCCCAGCTAGTGCTGTACAGATCGCCTTTCGCATCGACTGCCAGACCGGAGTATAGGCCGCCTCCCTTATAGCCCGGGCCAAACGAGCGCAATACCTTGAAGTTCGACGCAGCCCAGGCAGCCGTCTGCAGGGATCCCGAGACTAAGGCCAGGCACAGGATTACTGTGCCGATCCCGCGAGAGTGACGCTTGTATGGCCCGGCGCGGTTAGGCAAGAGATTACTCCCAGGAAAACGTCGGCGAATGACCTCCGACACGAGCAGAGCTTAACATGAAAACGCCCTGGTTTCGAGGGCTGTGAGCGGAGCGGACCGCTCACAGCCCAAGTGGCTCCGATCCTCAATAATCGGCGTCTGGCCCATCCGGTGTCTCGGTTGGGTGGTTGTTAAAGTAATTCTTAAAATAATTTTCACCGTAGCCCCCGGGCGGGATGACAATTGGGGTAAAGCTGCGATATGGAAATTGGAAGAAGTCCTTCAGCGGAATTACTCCCGCGTTCAGCTCTGGCGCGAACGCGTCCGCAAACGGGTACTGGCTTGGTCCGATCGTACCAATCGCATTCTGGCCCAAGAAGTTATACTCGATGAACGCGAGTATGCTGCCGAAGTCGTGAGTGTATTGGGGCGGAGGGGGATAGGTGCTGCCTTCGCCAGACTATCCTTCGCCTATAATTCTTTCCATGCCTGCGGTGTCCAAAGACCTCGATCACAAGCTGGAAGCGCTGCGCGAGAAAATCCGCCACCACGAATACCGCTACTTCGTCCTCGACGACCCCGAAATCAGCGACGCGGAATTCGATCAGCTCATGAACGAGCTGAAGCGGCTCGAAGCGGCTCATCCCGAGCTGATCACGTCCGACTCCCCCACCCAGCGCGTCGGTGGCAAGCCGCGTGAAGGCGTGGTAAAAGCAGCGCACTCCTCGCCCATGCTCTCGCTCGACAATACCTACAATGTGGACGATCTCCGCGCCTGGGAAGCGCGCGTGCATCAACTGAGCGGTCGCAGTGACATCGAATACGTCTGCGAGCTCAAACTCGACGGCATGTCGCTGGCCCTGCACTACGAGAACGGCAGGCTCGTGCGTGGCCTCACCCGCGGCGACGGAGTCATCGGTGAAGACGTGACGCTCAACGTCCGTACGGTGCGATCCGTTCCGCTCTCCATCCCGAAGGAAAAGCTGAAGCAGACCGGCATTCCGCCGACGTTCGAAGTACGCGGCGAACTGCTCATGCCCATCGCCGCCTTCAAAAAGATGAATGAAGAGCGCGAGCAGGCAGGACTGTCACTGTTTGCCAATCCGCGCAACGCCACCGCCGGAACCGTGCGCCAGTTGGATGCCAGCATCACCGCCAGCCGCCGCCTCGATTACTTTTCCTACATGCTGCTGGTAAATGGCCGCACACACTTCGACCGTCACTGGGAAACCTTGAACGCCCTTAGCGCGGCGGGATTCAAGGTTAATCCCGATCGCAAGCTGGCCAAGAATTTCGATCAGGTCTGGAACTTCATCGAGCAGGAAGAAACCAAACGAGAAAAATTGCCGTACGAAATTGACGGCATCGTGGTGAAAGTGGACCGCACCGCCCTGCAGGAGGAACTCGGCTACACCGGTAAAGCGCCGCGCTGGGCTATCGCCTACAAATACGCGGCGCGGTCGGCTATCACGCAGGTGGAAAACATCGTGCCCCAGGTCGGGCGCACCGGTAAGCTCACTCCTGTCGCCTGGCTTAAACCGGTGCCCATCGGCGGCACAACCGTCAGCCGGGCCACGCTGCACAACATGGACGAGATCGATCGCCTGGGCGTGAAGATCGGCGACTGGGTCGAAGTCGAACGCGGTGGCGACGTGATTCCCAAGGTCACTCGCGTGGTGGAGGACAGGAATCATCCGCGCGGCCATCAGGCGTTTCACATGCCGGAGAAATGCCCGGTCTGCGGCACAAAAGTCGTCCGCACCGAAGGCGAGGTGGACTATCGCTGCGTGAACGCCAACTGCCCCGCCAAGCTCCGCGAAACCATTCTGCACTTTGCATCGCGCGGCGTCATGAACATCGAAGGCATGGGAGAAGCGCTGGTCAATCAGCTTACCGACCGTGGCCTGGTGAAAAACGTAGCCGACACTTACCAATTGACCAAGGCCGATCTGCTGTCGCTCGAGCGTATGGGCGACAAGTCGGCGCAGAATGTGCTCGATGAGATCGCAGCCTCGAAAAAACTGCCTTTGGAGCGCGTGATCTACGGCCTGGGCATTCGCTTCGTGGGGGAGCGCACGGCGCAATTTCTGGCCGAGCACTTCGGCTCCATGGAAGAGCTGATGAAGGCAAGCGAAGACGAGCTGCAGCAGGTAAACGAAGTCGGACCGCGGATCGCGCAAAGCATCGCAGAATTTTTCCGGGAGGCGAAAAACCGCCTGCTGGTCGAATCTCTGCAAAAAGCAGGTCTTACCCTCACCGGGAAAAAGAAAGAGCGGGGCACCAAGCTCGCCGGAAAGACTTTCGTTCTGACCGGCACGCTCAGCCAGCCTCGCGATCTGGTCAAGAAGATGATCGAAGAGGCCAGCGGCCGCGTCACTGGCTCGGTCAGCAAGAACACCGATTACGTTGTCGCCGGCGCTGACGCCGGCTCGAAACTCGATAAGGCGAAAACAATGAACATCCCTGTGATCGGCGAAGACGAGCTGCAGAGGCTGCTCGGCCAATGAGAACTGTCAACAACCACAGCTCGTAGAATTTTAACTACAAAAATAGACATTCTCTTTACAAGTCCCTGACAAACTCCGGTTTATTTTTTCCTATAGTGTTGCCCAGGCCCCTGGTGGGTTCAGCACGGGCGCGTGGGAGCATCGCGAACCGATAGGTGTAACGATTGTGCGCTCTTGCGTCGCGGCGTTATCCTGGGTGGGTTTCTTCTGCCCTTCGATTCCCGCTCAGGATGACTCCGACGATTCGAGCGCTCCCTTAATCCGGCGATAGGTAGTATCCAGCGTTTCCGGTAAAGTCCGAGTTTCCCCCACCACCGAAACGAAATTGGCGTCCGCAACCCACCGCGGCAGCACGTGCATGTGAACGTGGCCAGCCACGCCTGCCCCCGCGGCTTTGCCGATGTTCATGCCCACATTCACTCCATCCGGCGTGTAGAGCAGGCGCAGAGTCTTCTCCATCCTCTGGCTAAGGTCCATCATCTCGTGCGCGGTTGCGGTGGGCAGTTTCTGCAGCTCATCGAGATGGGCAAAGGGCACGACCATGACATGGCCCGGCGTGTAGGGATAAGTATTGAGCACGACGTAGCAGAATTGACCGCGGCCCACGATGCGCACCAGAGCATCGTCGCCGGCTTTGGGAAGGTCGCAAAAAATGCAGCCGGAGATTTTTTCGCCGGCGGTTACATAGGCGTAGCGCCACGGGGTCCAAAGGTAGTCCATGGCAAGCGAGAGTAGCAGAATAAGAGAAGAAGCGGAATTCGTGGCGAGGGCGCCAGTAACAGAGGATCGGCGGGTGCCCCATCCTAAATCGCGTTCTTTGCGATTTAGGATGGGGATTTTGATCGATGTGGTCGCGAGCGTCCTCGCTCGTGCGCAGGGCGAGACGATGACGGAATGGGAGCCGTCGCCCGTCAGCGATTTGCGGACAACGGGCGACCAACGAACAAGGGCCACCAGTTGGCTTAGTGACTTTCGTGCTGGTTCCCGCGTTACTTTCTATGGGAATCCCTTCTCGCCGGGTCTAGAGTTAAGTTATGTTTACTCGATTTTCTCTTCTGTCTGCCATCACCTGGTTGTGTATCTGCGTAGCGCAGGCTGCCGCGCAGCCAGCCGCGGCTGAACCCGCGCTCGACAACGAATTCGTGCAGAAGCAATTCGGCGCGACCTGCTCACTGATCGGGCAGAACTCATCGGTCGCCGATCTTGACGGCGACGGCGTCGCCGACATCGTCATTCCAGCGCGCTGCACCAATCCCATGATGGATCAGGCGGAATTCAACTTCCGCGTGCTCGATCCCTACAACAGCTTCTTTGGCTACGGCAATCCCAAGATCACCACCCAGTTCGCCTCCGACGATCCGCAACGGCGCGGGGTTGCGCTACTGATCATTCACGGCGAGGGTGCGCAGGCCTGGCGCTCGCCCAATCCGAAGGCGAAGTTCGTGATTGTGAACCTGCCCTTCAAGCAGGTAACGGTCAAGAAAATGACCGTAAAAAAGGGCAAGACGCTGCTGGGAATCTTCACCGACGAAACCGGCGGTGACGATGCCGTCTCCGTCACCTTCTGGGACGGCAAGCGCTACAAGTACCAACCCCTCGGCTCCAGCATGGAGTAGGCCGCTAGATTGCGTGGTGACAGCCGCCCTCGGCTGTCAGGTTGAGCGAAGCTCGGCAGCCGGATTTCAATTTTCCCAGGTATCGGTCTGACCGACGCGCATCTGATCGCCTCTGTCTTTCTCAGTCCGCCCACGGTTCTGTGGACCAGAGACAAGCGCCTCCGCACCGCCGCCGAAGCTCTTGGCATTCACGCCGGAGTCGGTTAAGAGACAGGGACAAACCGGGGATGGGCCGCCGGGTGGCCCAATGGCACGCGCTTGTCCCGCAAGCCAGCTAGCCACGGCCCTGAAGCGCCGTCAGGCAGCTTGAGACCGTCGGACACAAAGAAGACTTCGGTGCCGGTGTACGCCCGTGCTGCGTTGTATTGCACCTTACAAAGAATGCATCGTCTTTTCGCATAGAGCTTCCGAATTTCCGGAACATTGTCGTAGGACACGAGCCAAGGGCGCTTCAAGTACCTTTGAATTGTTGTGGCAAGGCCGACGTGATCGTCGGGTTTATAGTAGTTCAGATAGAGCCGAGTCGATTCATGATAATAGGGCGGATCGCAGTACACCAGCGTCCTTCTTGGCAGCTTGCGCACATGCGACCGAATAAACAACTCGGCATCGAGATTGGTGACGGTGATTCTTTCCCGATTGTGCGCTATTGCCTCCACACGACGGATTAGCTCATTTCGGGGGAACCGCGCGTCCATCTTCCAACGGCCCTGTTGGCTGAGGCCGCCAATGACGCCGCCGTTGGGTATCCCGGACCGATTGCAGCGGTTCAAATAAAAGAGGCTAAAGCCGACTTCGATCTGTGAGAAGCCTTTCGGGTGTGTAAGTATGTGTCGCTGGCGGCGCCATTCCTCTACAGTTAGTGAAGCGCCAGCGATCCTTAAACAGAACTCATCTGCCTTCCTTTGGATGGAACGCCAAAACGCGTAGATGGCTGGGGAGGAATCGTTCAAATAAATGTGCTCAACCTGTCTGCTTAGCAATAAATGGATGGCCACACCGGCCCCGCCTGCGTATGGCTCAGCGTAATGCGCACCGAGAAGTTTGTTTGCTCGCAATAGTTCGGCGACGAATGGCGCTAGTCGCTGCTTTCCACCCGGATAGCGAAGCGGCGTGTTATGTCGATTCATGGGGAGTTAGCTGTTCATCGCTTCGAGAAGCGGGAAGATATTTGCAAATACGGTGCTTACACTTCTGCCGTCCACCACGAATTTCGGATGGTGCACCAATTGGTTCATCGATGTTACGGACAGCAGACCAACGGGATTTCCGAGATCGGTCATGGCTCCGTGTAGCGCCCTTACCATCACTCTATCTTTATTGTTCTTGGTCAAGTGCTTAGTTATATCCCGCAGTACTTCGGCGAGCTTCCTTTCTTCCCCGTTTGCCTTGGACATGGACGGTCCGCCGGAACTTGCGCGATCCTGACAGAACGCCTTAGCGGAGAGCTCGAACATGCTTCGAAGTAAGAAACAGAAGGCAAGGGGATATCTGTCGACATTGAGGGTTTTCGCTTTCGTTGAGCAGCTTGACGACCTTTTCCCTATTGTTGCCGACTGGGGCGAATTTCTTCAGCGCGCGGGATACGGCGCGAGGATCATCAACTGAGACTGCTTTTCGCTTGGTTGCGCCTTTCGACGATGATGAAGCCTGTTGCGTGCCGCTTGATGTCCCTTGTCCCGATGCGCTCCCCGACGACGCGGTGTTGGCGGAGGTCTGGCTGGCCGGAGCCGGAATGCCATCGGCGACAGCAAAGTCCGCTCCTCGGACCTCTTCGAAGCCTACCATTTCGCTTCCGATGGCGTGGAGTACCTTCTCGAGCGCAGCCCGGTATTTAATCTTCGGATAGCCATCTGCCAGCTCACGGGACGAAGTTAGCCCGATACGGGGTGCGAGGCGTTTTGCAGCTTCATCAAGCACGCTGAGACTGTACTCCCCGGCCCATCTCTGCTTTTGGTATGGCGTGATGTTCTGCCCGTGCTTAAGGTAGCTCTCTAACAGGTCCAGTCCCGGCTCGCTCTCCCCATTGCGATCACGGTTGTGACGAGCCCTGGGAACGGCGCTCCACGGATTGCGGCCGGCCTTTTCTCCCTTGCCATGTGTCAACTGCACAATCCGGTCGACCGCCGCAGACTCGTTCTGCTGATAGACCGCGCATGGCACGAGTCTGTTGGCGTTTTTCCAGTCGTCAGCCAGACCGGCGATCATCACTTCAAGGTGTGCCGGCACGGTGACCAGGGACCGGCGAGCGTAGCCATAAATTAACTTCAGAGCAGCGATGCGGCGATTCCCCTCTTTCACCTCCATATCGGTCCCACTCTTGCCGCCAGCCAGGACTAAGATATTCTCCGTGAGGTGGTAGCCGTCAGTAAGCAGGCTCTCGGTTAGCGCCCAGAACCAATCCGGGTTGATAGAAACCAAGGCGCTAATTGCGCTTGCTTCACTGGGCTGTGGTATCGTGCGGAAATTCTTTAGGTCCAACTTGAGTTCCTGCACGCTTAGCGAAGTTGTTGTCGGCATATGCGAAGTGCTGCCCGTATCGATTCTTGTGGGATTGTGCGCACCATGTTAGTCGATGGCGGGAACCCTGGCAACAGGACGAGCGGCCCGAGAAACGGAGTTGCTTGCTGAGCCGGCTCCGATTCCTCCCTGTCAGTCCCACTTCAGGATAAACTGCTTGCCATGTACGGTTGCACCGTACATAGTGGAAAAGACCTGACCTGATCGACTATCACTAAGGAGGCCGAAACGCCCATGAAGAACCCACCCCATCCGGGCGATCTGATAAGAACCGAAGTCATCGAGGCCCTCGGGCTCACCGTGTCCAAGGCGGCAGAGATTCTGAAAGTGCGCCGCGCCACGCTCTCCGATCTTCTGCGCGCTAAGGCTGCGCTGACTCCGGAAATGGCGCTACGCATCGAAAAGGCTTTCGGCCCGGACATGGATCACCTCCTTCGGATGCAACTCGCCTATGACGTAGCGAAAACCAGAGCGCGCGCGAAGGAAATCTCAATCAAGCGATATGCCCCAGCCTGAAGAGCGGTGCCGGTTGCCTTCATCGAGGTCTCGCTCCGAACCGATCCCTCCTCCCGACCCGCTATAATCATCCCCGATGAATCTGGAACAGAAGCTGGCAGAACTGAAGAAGCGCGATCACCTCGCCGAAGACGGTGGCGGAGCGCAGCGCCGCGAACGGCAGCACAAAGAAGGCAAGATGTCGGCGCGCGAGCGCATCGAATTCCTGCTCGACGAAGGCACATTCGAAGAGACCGACAAGCTGGTCACGCACCGCTGCAACGACTTCGGCATGGCCGAGCAGAAGTATTACGGCGACGGCTTCATCACCGGCTATGGCCGCATCGAGGGGCGGCTAGTGTTTGTGTTCGCGCAGGATTTCACCGTCTTTGGCGGCTCGCTCTCCGAAGCCAACGCGGGCAAAATCGTGAAGATTATGGATCTGGCCGCGAAGATGGGCGCGCCGGTCATCGGCCTGAACGATTCCGGCGGCGCGCGCATCCAGGAAGGCGTGATGTCGCTCGCCGGCTACGCCGATATTTTTCTGCGCAACACGCTTTACAGCGGCGTCATTCCGCAGATCTCCGCCATCATGGGTCCGTGCGCCGGCGGCGCCGTATATTCGCCGGCGATCACCGATTTTATTTTCATGGTGGACAAAACTTCCTACATGTTCATCACCGGCCCGGACGTGATCAAGACAGTGACGCACGAGGAAGTCACAAAAGAGCAATTGGGCGGTGCCGCCACACACAATGAAACTTCCGGCGTGGCGCAGTTCCAGGCGCACGACGATGCCGAATGCCTCTCCATGGTGCGCGAGTTGCTGAGCTTTTTGCCGTCGAATAATCTCGATGACCCGCCGCGCAAGCCGTGTACCGACCCCGTCGATCGCGCCGAAGCCAAGCTGGATCACATCGTTCCCGACCAGTCGAATCTGCCCTACGACATTAAAGACGTGATTCACGCCGTAGTGGACGACGGTTACTTCTTCGAAGTACACGAGCATTACGCAAAAAACATTGTCGTAGGCTTGGCCCGTCTGAATGGCCGTTCCGTAGGGATTGTCGCCAACCAGCCGGCGTTTCTCGCCGGGACGCTCGACATCAACGCCTCCATCAAAGGCGCGCGCTTCGTGCGCTTCTGCGACTGCTTCAACATCCCGCTGGTGACCTTCGAAGATGTGCCGGGCTTTCTGCCGGGAACGAATCAAGAATACGGGGGAATCATCAAGCACGGAGCGAAGTTGCTGTTCGCCTTCGCGGAGGCGACGGTACCCAAAGTCACGGTGATTACGCGCAAAGCCTACGGCGGAGCCTATTGCGTTATGTCGTCAAAACATATTCGCACCGACGTTAATTATGCATGGCCGACCGCCGAAATCGCCGTCATGGGCCCGGAAGGCGCGGTGGACATCGTTTACAAACGGGAACTCGATCGGGCTGAGCAACGCGAAGCGGTGCGCCAGAAAAAAATTGAAGAGTTCCGCGAGCGCTTTGCCAACCCCTACGTAGCGGCCGATCGCGGCTTCGTGGACGCGGTCATCCAGCCGCGCGCGACGCGCACGAAGCTGATCCAGGCGCTCGAAATGCTCGACACCAAGCGCGACAAGAACCCGCCCAAGAAGCACGGGAACATCCCGCTGTAGATGTAGATTGTGTGGGGCGGACACTCCTGTCCGCGAATGCTCATTCTCCCGTTGAGAGCGGAAGCATCGATCCATGCCGAACGTGCAGTATGTAGACTGACTTATCGAGTACAACGAATAGCAAACGATACGTACCCCGGTTTCCCGAACCGAAAAACAGTTCGCGGATGGGTTCTCCAAATGAAGCGCTCTCGGGAGCAAGCGGACAGCGCTCGGGATGACGGGCAAGAGTTCTGGCGCTTCGGCGCGCCCGCCGGATGCAGTCGCGCGCCGCATCGGGCGCATGGCTGCGAATGTAACGATAGGCTGTCCTGAGATCGTTCTCGGCTTCTGGAGTGATGATGACGTGGTAAGTCATCTAACGCATCGAGTCTTCCCGTTCCAGTTCGTCAAACACCTCATGTGCCGGCCGTCCCATCCCTTTGCGCGCCTGCGCCAAACCTCGGCGGATGCTGGCCACGGCGTCAAGCTGACCGGCCACGTCCTGGTAAGCCGCAGCATCAAGCAGAACCGCTTCGGCTTTGCCCTTCACGGTAAGGACCAGCGGCCGCCCGGTTTTCTTCATACGCTTCATCAGGCCCGAAGAATTGCGTTTGAACGTAGTCAGCGAATGAATGTCCTGCGTGACATCAATCATGATGCGACTATAGCATCATTCTAGCATCTTAGTCGATGCTTTGTTTAGCGCCTAACGCCGTCCTGAAGCTCGATTGCAATTGAAGCGCTGTTCCGCTATTGCAGTCTGACATGACGATGACCCTGAGGCGGCAAGAGTCCAGTAAGTAAACTGTGGGATCAAGGCGTCCAAAAATGTGTGGGAAATCTCCCTCTGACCATTGCGCGGCTCTTAAAGTGGAATTTCCTTCTCCCGAACCACCCTCGACAACAGTGGAATATGAGATCATTTCTGACAGACCTCTTAGGGTCCCGAAAGCCCGCTACACACCAGGAGTGGGAACTTCATGCTGGATATTCCCCTGATGGAGTCTGTTGCCACGCAAATGATGGAAGGAACCTTAGCAGTCAACCGGACGAGCTATCAACGGCTCAAGACCATGAAATTTCAGATGGATGGGCGGGAATATCAGGCGATCGAGCAAAATGCAAGCAAGCCTAGCCGGTGGGGGCAACTGGCGCGGGAAGGGCATCGCGTGGTGCAATTCCGCGATGTTGCCACCGGCAAATACATCGCCGTGGCCGTGGATGGCAAGGTCCAGCCCTATGGCTCGTGATCCCGTCGCTCGCAGATTTGTTTGGCCGGGAAACTGGTATAGGGACGATAGTCTCTATCGGCGGCGAGGGGACTTCACTTATAGTTTCGGGCTGACTTTTTGTGCGCTCGGGATCGCTAAACCACTTCAATCGGAGGGAGAGAGCATGAACAAGAAATTCACCCTGTACTTGCTGCCGACGCTGCTGGGGTTGAGCCTTATGGCAGCCGCGGCAACGCCAAAACTGACGTTCACGTTCAAGACGGTGAAAGTTTCCGGTGCGCAAAGCACCGCGGTTTACGGCATTAATAATGCGGGAACGATGGTGGGATCTTACGTTGATGGCGGCGGAACCCGGCATGGTTTCATGGTGACCGGCAGCAAGGTGACGAAGATTGACGATCCCAAGGGCAGCGATACCTACTGTTTCGGCGTTAACAGCGCGGGGGCGATCGTGGGCTACTACGCGACCTCAAAACACGTCGCGAAAGGCTTTCTTTACACGGGCGGCAAGTTCACCGACATCGCTCCCAAGGGGGCGACCGGATCGCAGGCGATCGGAATCAATGACAGCGGCGACATCACGGGCAACTTTGGCGACTCCAGTGGCAACGTGCACGGCTTCCTTTTCGACGGGTCGAAGTACACGACGATTGATGTGCCTGGCGCCGATTTCACCCTGGGCGGCGGCATCAATAATGCCGGCCTGATGACGCTGGTCTGGATTGATTCCGACGGCGATGCCGAGTCGTCACTTTATGACGGCAAAAAGTTCACCAAGATCAACATTCCCGGCGTGGAGAGTTCGTCGGCGGGCGGCATCAATACCCAGGGCGACGTGGTCTATTCCTGGGAGGGCGAGAACGAAACCTACGGTGGCGCTCTGCGTCACACCAAGAAGTATTACAAGTTCAAGGACAAGAGCGGCGATCGCACCTTCGGATATGGAATCAATGATAAGCAGGTGATCGTCGGCGCTTACAACGACAAGAAAACCGGCACGCTCTACGGATTCCAGGGCTCTTACAAATAATCGGACCACTTTAACTCTCAGGAGACGGGTATGAAGAATTTCAATCGCGCTTTGCTTGTCTGCGGAATGATTCTCGCATTGTCCTATCTTTCGGCTGCCGCCGACGCGCCCAAGCTGACCTTCAAGTTCACCACGGTTAACGTTCCCAACTCGCAACAGACTCACCTGTACGCGGTGAACAATGCCGGGGTGATGGTAGGAATCTATCTCGACAGCGCTGGCGTCCAGCACGGCTATCGCATGCAGGGGAAAAAAGTCACGAACATTGATAATCCCAACAATCCGACGGCCACATACTGCTATGGCATCAACTCGAGCGGCACTATCGCAGGCTATTACGTGAGCTCCAGCGGCCAGGACCAGGGATTTATTTACAAAGGCGGCAAATTCACCAATGTCGGGCCGAAAGGCAGCAATGGAACCGATGCGTACGGCATCAACGACAAAGGCCAGATCGTCGGCGACTATTTCGATTCCAACGGCGTCGAACACGGCTATGTTTGGAACGGCAAGAAATACACGACCCTCGACATTCCCGGCAACAGCAGCACGTTAGCCTGGGGAATCAACAACAAGGGATGGGTAACATTGCAGGGCGTGGATTCGACCGGCAACAGCATCTCGGCGCTCTACAACGGAAAGAAGTACACCAAGATCAATGTTCCGGGCGCTGTCGGCAGTTACGCTCACGGAATTGACACGGCGGGCGACGTAGTTTACTCCTGGACCGATTCCAGCGGCGTTTTCCACGGCGCCCTGCGCACCAAGGGCAAATATTACAAGTTCGACGATCCCAAGGGCACCAACACGTATGGGGACGCGATCAACGACCATCATGAGATCGTGGGACCGTTCCATGTCGCAAGTGGCGACTCGGAAGGATTCAAAGCGAGCTACTGAGCAATCATCGTAGCAATTTCCGGAGGAGATACCGATGAAGATCCGCAAATCGAGTCTGCATCTGTTGTGGGCGGTGCTGGCATTTGCGCTGGTGACGGCGGCGCAGGCGCCGAAGGTGACTTTCAAATTCACCACGCTCGATGTGAAGGCCGCGACCTCCACGCAAATCTTCGGCATCGGTGATTCGGGCGCCGCGGTGGGGGACTACGTGGACAGCGCCGGCGCCACCCATGGTGTCATGATCTCCGGCAAGAAAGTCACAACGATTGACGACCCGAAGGCGACGAGCGGCACCTTCTGCTACAACATCAATTCCAGCGCGACCATCGTTGGCTATTACATTGCCTCGAGCGGAGCGCCGGTGGGATTTACGTACAAGAAGGGGAAGTTCACCGACCTTGGTCCTTCCGGCGCGGTGGATGTGTACGCCCTGGGGATAGACAGCAAGGGCGACGTCGCCGGCTACTTCTACGACTCATCGGGCGGCGAGCACGGATTCGTGAAGAAGGGCAAAAAGTACACCACGCTCGATGTGCCGAAGGCCTCCGGGTCGGGCGCATGGGGCATCAATGATAAGGGCGACGTCAGCATGTTCTGGATCGATTCCAGCGGAGACTACGAGGGCGCGCTATACAACGGCAAAAAATACACCACGATCAACGTTCCGGGTGCGTTGCAGAGCATTCCGCACAGCCTTGATAACGCCGGCGACGTCGTTTTCTCCTGGATTGACACCGGCGGAATCTATCATGGCGCGTTGCTGACGAAGGGGAAGTATTACAAGTTCGACGACCCCAAAGCTTCCAACTATACGCGCCCGGACGGGCTCAACAATAAGCACCAAGTGGCCGGGTTCTACCTGGATTCAGCGGGCGTGTATCACGGATTCGAAGCGAGCTACTGATCTGGCGGCTACTCCCTTCTGGCGTCATCCCCCAGCCCTGCGCTTTCTCCAGCCGGGCGGCTGAACTACGCCGCAGTTCGGGATCACCGCCGGTAAGGCCAGGTCCAACTTGAGCCACCTGCTGGCCGCTGCTTATTTCTCGTTGAACTCGGCGAACGCGCCCGTCTTCTCGTAATACAGGCGGATGCCGCAGACTTTGGCGCCGCTATGCGCGAAGGAAGCCTGCAGTTGCCTCGGCGGAGAGTTCACTTCGCCCAGGTCCATGGTGGCGCGGGCGATATCCTGCTGCTCATCGTACTTGGCGGGATCGGTGACGTTCTTGTTCACAATTAGAATCCATTCTTTTTTCCCGGGAATCGCATACACGCTGTACGCCCCGACCGGAATCTGCTTGCCATTCAAAGTCAGCGGAACCTGGGTAAATAGCGTCATCGCCGAGCCGCCGGGAAGCCAGACTTTCCCATTGCGGGGTTCATCCTTGCTGCTCAGCGTGGAACCGTTGTACTTCAGCGTGATTTCCTGGCCATCATCGAAATCACACGATGCCGTGGCGGAGTTGCCGTTGTCTTGTTGGGCGATGGCGGTGGCGAGAAACAGAGCCTCAGCGATCAGGATCATGCTAATGGCTGGCGCGCGCATAAGCGTCCTCGGCGAAGTTGTTGGATCGAATCAAGAAACACATCATTGTACGTCGGCGCGTCAGGGAAGGCGAGAAAAAGCCGGTAACTTCTCCGTAACCATCCTCGTTTGGGCGTGTTCTTCGGTGACGTTCTCATCCCGCAGGTCCGTTGCTACGGTGACAGATCAGAAAGGCTGGTTTCGTCACTATGGCAAAGACAGGCAGCTCAGCGAATCAGACTACCGTCCTCTATGCCGAGGGCGACGAGCAAGTGCTTAATTCTCAAGCAGATGCAATGCGCAAAGCGGGATATCACGTGGAACCGACGATGGGCCGGAAGGGCACTGAAGAGGCCCTTCGGCGGACCAACGTCAACCTAGTGGTCCTGGGCGCAACCCTGACCCGGAACGATCGCCATCATTTGCCGTACATGGTTAAGAAGGCACAGGCTAGCGCGCGCGTGCTGGTTCTGCATACCGATGGCGAGCACCATCCCGCGGTTGACGGGAATGTTGACACTGGGCGCAGCATGGACAACGTGCTGGAGAAAATGGCGTCGTTGATGAGCCAGGGAGCCGGCAAAACTCCGATGGTGAAAACAGCGGCCGCAGGGAAGTAAGTTCGAAGTTTTCGCGTTTTGAAGGGCGGCCTGACCAGGCCGCCCTTCTGCTTGCAGTAAAATATCCCGAAAATCCTATGAGCAATGCAGAGTCATCTGCGGGACCAAGGCACATCTACGTCACCCGGACCGGGTTGCCGCTGGCGTTCCACCTGGACTGGCCGTTTCACAAGTCCACCTCGGGAGCGGACTTCTGGGTTCTGCACGCCGATGTGAGGTTGGAGAACTCCGGCGGCCTGCATGCGCCGGTGGCGGTGAATCTTTCGGTGACGGTGCGTGAGGTTTTGCCTTCGCTGGAGCCGAACGACACAGAAGGCCCGGTCATCAATTCTCTGCGCAAGGAAGTAGACAAGCGGCAACTGGAGTTTCTGAAATCCGGGAAGCTGGTGCCCGTGCATTTCTCCAGTCGCCATTGGGATTTCAAGCGCAGCAAATGGGCTTTCGGCAAAGCCAGCGACGAAGAAGTGTCGCTGCTGCTGGCCCGCAAGATTTATTGGCAAACAAAGCTGACTGGCGGGAAAGTTTGGATCGGCGATCCCACCGAGGCGCTGTACGTCGAGACGTCGCCGGAGCACCTGCTGGATGTTGCGAGGAAGTTGGAAGGCGAAGGCCTGATCAAGGTCGAAGGCGAATACGCCCAGGCGGATTCACGATTCATGGACGACGCGGCCAAGTTCGAAGCCGACTCGCGAGCCGCACTCGAAGAACTGGAGAAGAAGCACGCCTTCGAGCGAGGGTGATCAGCGCTCAGTCAGGAATGGTTATCTTGCGCAGTCGAACGATCCCTACCGTGTGCGAACAGCTTTGCCGATGCAGAGAATTCTGGCCGGATGCTTCTGAGATCGTGGTAAGTATACCCTGCGAATTTCTGGAGTCCAAGGACACTACAGGGTCCTTCGACTCCGCAGCGCGATTCGCAAGCGAATCGCACCGTTCCGCTCAGGATGACACCGCCGTGGCCTACTGCTTCATGGCATCAATCGTCTGAAACAGCTCGTTGTCGGGTTTCTCCACTTCCACAAATGGCTTGCCTTTCGGCTTGCTGCTGACCACATAGACCGTCGGTGTATGGTCCAGATGCAGCGAGACTCCGAGGTCGCGCTCCGCTTTCACCTCAGCAGCGAACTTTCCCTGCGGATCAACCACGAACGGCAGTTCGACTTTGTGATCGGCGGCGAATTTTTCCGCGAACTGGCGCAGGTTGCTGGGAAAAATTTCCGGCTGGTGCTCAAAAATGTAGTCGCGGAATTCGTAACCCAGCTCTTTGGAGTGGGAGTCGAAGTAATGTGCGATCACGGCCGCGTCGAACGACCAGTTGTGCATGGGCAGGGGGAAATCGTGGCGAACCACCGGGATTTTGTATGTCTTGCCAGCTTGCGCCACCAGCGGGGCATCGCGTCGGCACTGCGGGCACTGCAAGTCTTCGAATACCACAATCGCCAACGGCGAGCCCTTGGGCGGCCGCAGGGCGGAATTGACAGATTCCTGCGCCAGGGCGCAGCCAATCAGTAAAGCCAGAAGCAAAATTCTCGTTGATGCGATGATCAATCTACGCACTGGCACTCCTTAAACTCGAAAAGATTACGGTTCCAAGGTTGAGCAAAGTCATCACAGAAATGATAACCAGCGAGGCTACGCAGTATATGCACCACACGCCCAGGATGTGGGCTTCGACGTGCGCCAGGTACAGCGAAAACGCCAAGCCGACGAGTGCGGCAGCAAGAGCGAGGCGGTAAGCCCGCCGGAACGCCAGAATTGCCAGAGCAACATAGCCGGCCATACCGATCACTGCGACCGGAATGCCTGCCAGCATGGCGAACGGGCTATGGTTGACGATACCGCAATCCCAGCGCTCGTTGATGCTGCATGGCGAAGCATCTGTGCGATAGTGTTCGCGCAGGGCAAAACCGGAGTCCACAAAGCCCGCAATGGCCAAAAGAATCAGAAGAAAGCGCATATTTGCTGATTTTCATTTTACCCTATGAATGTTGCATGCACCGGTGCCCCATTCTAAATCGCGTTCTTTGCGATTTAGAGTGGGGATTTGCGTTTCGATGTACGTGCGGGCGCGCCTCGCCCGTGCGCGTCACAGCAATGTCAGCTGCTTTCTCTCCAGCGCCAGCAGCTTTTCTTTGATGGGGAGCCCGCCGCCGTAGCCGGTAAGCTTGCCGTTGCTGCCGATTACGCGATGACAGGGGATGATGATGGGAATGGGGTTCGAGCCATTGGCCAATCCCACAGCCCGCGACGCCTTCGGATTGCCGATGCGGCGCGCCAATTCACCATAGGAAATGGTCTCGCCATAGGGGATCTCGGAGAGCCTGTGCCAGACCTCGCATTGAAACGGCGTGCCTTCCGGGGCAAGCGGCAGATCAAATTTTTCGAGCTCCCCGGCAAAATAGGCGCGAAGCTGGCGGATGGCCGGCTTGAGCGGGGCGGCATTGTCAGTCCAGGAAGGCTGGGGCTTCGCTTTGTGCCTTCCGTTGACGAAGAGAATCTCCCGCAAGCCGACGTCATCAGCGGCCAGAAGCAACGGCCCTAGGGGAGATTCGATCTGCGTGTAAGAGAGATTGCTCATTGCCTCGACATCACAGCCGCCTGGTCGCGGCGCTTGGCTTGAATTTCGATGTACACATTGACCAGCGAGACCGCCGCCGGCGTTACCCCAGGAATGCGCGATGCGTGCGCCAGCGTATGCGGGCGAACCTTGAGAAGCTTCTCCTGCATTTCGCGGGACAGTCCGCTGACCGACCGATAGTCGAACCAGTCGGGGATGGCGCGCTGCTCGGCTTTTTTCAGGCGCTCGATCGCCCGCTGCTGCTGTTGCAGATAGCCTTCGTATTTGATTTCCGTCTCGACCGATTTCAGTTCGCTCATGAAAATCGCCGGGGACGCGAAGTCAGCGGCACGTGGCCCGAGCAAAGGAATCAGTTGCCCGATGGTGACTTCAGGCCGCTTAAGAAGCTGCGCCAGAGTTTGGCCGATCGCGGCGGACAAATCACCGACCTCAGGGGCCGAAGCCCTGTTCTCCTGCGGCTTGCTTTCGGCACGGCTGAAGCCGTGCCCTTCCCCATTCTCGACAACAACGCCCTCGGCTTCGTTCGGTTGCGCCTCGCGACTGATCTGCTCCGCCATCGCCGCCGTCAGTTTCGTCGTCTCCAACAGACGCTTCCATGATTCCAGGCGTTCCTGCTTCGCCAGAAAATCGGCCCAGGCCGAATCGGAAATCAACCCCACGCGGCGGCCGTGCGGCATGAGGCGGCGGTCGGCATTGTCAATGCGCAGGTGAAGGCGAAATTCCGCGCGCGAGGTAAACATCCGGTAGGGCTCGTTGGTTCCCTTGGAAATCAAGTCGTCAATCAGGATCGCGGTGTAAGCCTCCGTGCGATCGAGAATAAGTGCCGCTTCATTGTTCACCTTGAGCGCAGCATTGATTCCCGCCATCAATCCCTGGCACGCCGCCTCTTCGTAACCGCTGGTGCCGTTGATCTGCCCGGCAAGAAATAATCCCGCGATTTGCTTGGTTTCAAGTGTGCGCTCCAGTTCCGTGGGATCAATCGAGTCGTATTCAATGGCATAGCCGGGCCGCAGCATCTCGGCATTCTCCAGCCCAGGGATCGTCTTCAGAATCGCGAGCTGCACCTCGACCGGCAGCGACGTGCTCATGCCGTTGACATAGACCTCGTGCGTATTCAGGCCCTCAGGCTCGAGAAAGAGTTGGTGGGTGATTTTGTCCGGGAACTTGACGATCTTGTCTTCAATCGAAGGGCAATATCGTGGCCCGATGGATTGAATCTGCCCGCTGTACATGGGCGAACGATGCACGTTCTCGCGGATCAGGCGGTGGGTTTCCGGGGTGGTCCAGGCGATGTAGCAGGGCACCTGCGAATCGTGGTGTGCGACGCGCTTGGTGCGGAAGCTGAAGGGCGTAGGGTCGGGATCGCCGGGCTGAAGCTGAAATTGCGACCAGTCAATGGTGCGGCCGTCGAGACGCGGCGGCGTACCGGTCTTGAGCCGGCATCCGCGCAGCCCAAGCCGCTTAAGCGCTTCGCCGAGCAGCACGGCTGGCGGCTCGCCGGACCGACCGGCAGGATATTGCTGCTCTCCGCAGTGGATCAGGCCGTTCAAGAATGTCCCGGTCGTGATGACGACTGCGGCAGCCCCTACGGTGCGGCCATCGCGCAGTCGCACGCCGTGGCAAACGCGAAGGCACAAGTCGTCGGCCCTTGGTGGTTGGTCGTTGGCAACACCGGACGCGTCGAGGGGTGTAGCGAACGACGAACGACGAGTGGCGGACGACGAATCTTCGACGATCAGATCAGCCACCTCCGCCTGCTTGATCTTCAGATTCGGCTGCGACTCCAGCACCTCCCGCATCTTGAGCCGGTAAGCCTGCTTGTCGCATTGCGCCCGCGGCGACCACACCGCCGGACCGCGCGAGGTATTGAGCAGGCGAAATTGAATTCCGACCGCGTCGGTGATTTCGCCCATGATGCCGCCCAGCGCGTCCACCTCGCGCACCAGGTGCCCCTTGGCAATGCCACCGACGGCCGGATTGCAGGACATTTGCGCGATCAGATCAACATTGAGCGTATAGAGCGCGGTTTTCAGGCCCATGCCGGCAGCGGCCATGGCGGCCTCGCATCCCGCGTGACCGGCGCCCACAACGACTACGTCAAAATGTTCGGTAAACGGCAACGTGCCTATTTTAGCAATGAGTAGGCGAGCATGCCGTCGTCAACTTGCCCACGTGGGGACAGCCGCCCTCGGCTGTCCAGCGGAGCGAAGCTCCGCAGGCGAAGGGCCGAGAAAACCGTCAGGCGGACATTGCGGCCTGGAGGGCGTAAAATTTGCGAAGCAGCAGCGAAAACACATGCTAACGGCTCTCCCCACGCGATTTTTTCAGACGTTGGCTAGAAAGTTGGCCCGCCAATGTCGCTAAACACTGCTTCCTGCCACTGATCGGACGGGAAGTACCAGTTGCTGGCCCCGGCCTCACGATTATTGCCGCCCAGGCCAAAGACTGCGATTGAATCGCGCCAGTAATCCATACCCATCTGAAAGAGCGCTCCGGGAGAGATCTTTACGCGCGCTTTCACCGTGCAGCCTTCGCGATCACCGGCCGGGAAGGAAACCCGGTGCGAGGCCGACCAGAAATGCCAGACGCGGTCGGCGCGCTGCCCGACGCGCAACACAACCGCGTGATTCTGCCGATCATACAACAGCGGCATGAACTCCGGCTGATTGCCGCTGAACCACGGCTGCCGCAGGTAGAGACCGCCATGAACGTTGCCGTTGTCGTCGTTAAGCACGACATCGCGTCCCTCGAAGCGGCAGGAAAGCTGGGTCGAGGCAACTTCTACTTCCGCCGATTCGTAGCCGGCGACGCGAGTGTCGGCGATCGCGATTCCCCAGAGCATGGCGGACCTGGGCTCAAACCACGGTGCAACGACGTTAATGTAGCCCGCTTTGAATCCGACTTCATCGGGGATTCGGGAATCGTTGAAAATGGCGAACACGAAGGGGCTGGCGGCGCGACCTCGCGGCGTGACCACGGTGAGGATTGCTGTGGCTGTGTTGTGCGGGACAATCGCGACAATTTCTTCTGGCGAGGTCGGTTTGAAAACCGCGCTGCTCGTGCCGAACAGAACGGCGGAACTTCCATCAAGATTTTCCCCTGCGATGTGAACCGGTGTTCCCTCCGGGCCGCCGGTGGGCGAAATGCGAAGAATTTTAGGTGCCCGGCCCGGCTCGATCGCCACAGCAAAGATCGCCACAGCAACAACCGCCAGAGCCAGCACAAGCACAACCTGAAAAAATGCCCTCACAGTCTGATTATCAGTCAGACCTCATTGCGGATCACCGCACGTTCGCAATTTGTTGTCACCATCGTCCAAAATCGGGAATTTAAAAGAACGGGCGCACACCTCTCCCGGCGTCATCCCGAACCGCGGCGCCTTTCAGCCGCGGAAGGGATCTCGCCGGCAGCACTCCGCTTGATATCCCTCGCTCCGCCTGAAAAACGGCTTCGATCGAGATACGCCGTAGCCAAATTCAAATTGAGTCCCTGATATCGAGCCACTACCAATTTCCCCCCCAGTTGCCAGCTCTCCGTCCCTCCCCGTATAGTGGTGACTCACCGGAGGGGCATTCATGAGCGAACAATTTTTTGAGCAGTTGGAGGCGCGGATCGCGAAGTACGATCTGCTGTGCCATCCGTTTTACCAGGCATGGAGCGAGGGCAAGCTGACGCGCGAAGATTTGCGGGAATACGCGCGCGACTACTTCCACCATGTGGAGGCGTTCCCTGGCTATCTTGCTCAGTTCGGCATTCGTCTAGAGGAAGGCGACTTGCGCCGGGCGGTGCTGGCGAATATGGCCGATGAGCAGGGCCGCGTTGGCGAGCGTCCGCATTCCGAGATGTGGCTCGACTTTGCGCAAGGTATAGGGGCGCGCCGCGAGCGCATGGGGCACATTCCCATCCCCGAGGTCAAGCGGCTGATCGCGTTCTTCCACCGCATGGCCAGCGAAGGCGCGCCGGAAGAGGCGCTGGCGGCTTTTTATGCCTACGAGTCGCAGGTGCCGCGCATTGCGAAAGAAAAGGCTCGCGGGCTGAAGGAGATGTATGGCGCAGACGAGCGCACGACCGCCTACTTCACGCTGCACACCGAGGCTGACGTGCATCATGCGCGAGTCTGGCGGCAACAGTTAGCCCGGGAGATTGAATCGCGCCCTGAAGCGGCGGAGAAGGCGCTGGCGGCGGCGGAAAATGCCGCTCAGGCGCTGTGGCACGTGCTGGATGGGATCGAAGCCCGCAGGACGGCGACGGCGGCGTAAGAACGCTAAGACAATTCAAGAGAGACAGCCGCTGATTCTCGCGAATCGGCGGCTTTTTCTTGTGGCGTTTCGGTATACTTGGACGCCATGTTCGTCGTGCTTTCAGTCGTTTTTTGTCTGATGCAGTCGGCAAGCGGGCCGCCCGCCGGAGCGGCTCAGATCTCAACACCAGATGCGGCGGCGCAACAGAAGCTTTCCACCTCTCAAATCTCCGAACTACAGTCCCAAGCTGACGCTGGCAGCCCCACGGCCCAAGTGGCGCTCGGACGCGCCTATCAGGACGGTAACGGCGTTGCACAAAATGACGCACTCGCTGCCAACTGGTACCGAAAGGCGGCGGATCAAGGAAACCCGATCGCGGAAAATAACGTGGGGATCATGTATCGAAGCGGAAGCGGAGTCGAGAAGAGCAAGGAAGAGGCGGTGGTTTGGTATAGGAAGGCAGCACGGCAAAAGTATCCAAAGGCAATGTTCAACATAGGCACTGCCTTCTACAACGGTGATGGGGTAGAGATTGACGACACAGCAGCTTTTGCATGGTTTCTGCTGGCTCAGGAAGCCGGTGATAAGGCTGCCGACGAGGCAGTGCAACGGATGAGCAAGGAGTTGGTCCCGGATCAGAGGGTAGAAGGTCAGCTGAAATTGGCGGAAATGTACAAGAAAGGTGAAGATTTGAACCGCGACGATGGGGAAGCTGCCAAGTGGTATCGGGTGGCTGCGGAAAATGGCAGTAACCAGGCCGCCATCGAGCTGGCAAGCATCCTAATCCGGGGACAAGGGGTTCCCCAAGACTACGCTGCAGCCCGGCGTCTTTGCGAGGCTTCCGCCAAGAAGAACTATTCGCCAGCAGCTTACTGCATGGGACTAATTTGGCGCGACGGACTGGGACAGCCTCCGGACATGGTCGAAGCGGCGAAATGGTTCAACCGCGCCGCTGACCTGCAGAACTCTCGGGCCATGGTCAACCTGGCGGAGATGTATTGGAAGGGAGTTGGCGTCAAGCCCGACAAAGAAACAGCGTATGCCTGGGTGCTTCTTGCCGCCAGCTCCGGGATACCAGAGGCGAAACAGGATCAGCAGGCGTGGCAAAAAGAGATGGATCAGAAGCAGATTGAACAAGCGACGGCCAAGGCCCATCATTGGGTAATGACGCACAGGGTGCTGGTTGTGCGAAGTAAGTAGAGACTTTTGCGCTTTGTCATCCCGAGCAACGCGAGGAATCTACAGTTGCAGAAAGTGCCAGAACTGCAGATTCCTCGGCACGCTCTCGCCGGGCAAGCGCCTGCGCGCGGCTCGGAATGACAACGCTCTCACTGCGATTACGGATCACAACTCACTTATAGGTCGCATTCGTCCGCACCAGGTAATCGCGGTGCGGCGTGAAATCCACCATGGACCCAAACGCCGGACTCAGCAGCGGATTTGCCTTCAGCGCGTCGCGCACCGCCGCATTCGCCTTGTCCAATCCGTCGGCGTTCGCCGCGATGTAAAACACCCAGAACGAATCCGGAGATTCGGTATGAATCGATTCCGTATCCACTTCATACTCGTGGATAGTGCCGTCGGCCAGCAGCTTTTCGAACATCGGCGCGAAGACGTTCTTGCTCAGAATTTCCACGGCATCGTCCGGCGCATCCGCTTTCAACTTGAAGGACGATCCGTGGCTGTACACGTCTTTCCACGACCCGGAATGCCAGTTGTAGCAGCGGCTGACCAGCAGACTATCCCAGTGCTTGGTCGCGCTGGCCAGAACGGGCATGGTGGCGTTGCCGTTTTTGTAGAACTGGTCGAGCACATTGAGCAGCCCCGCTTCCGACATGGATGACCACCAGTTGTCGTGGGTGGGGCCGTCGGGCTGGTGAATAAGATTCATATCGCTGCCGTAGGCAATGATGCTTCCATTGGAAATTGCCTTCTCCAGGATCTTCTGGTCGGCGGCGTCGGATTTATCCATTTCTCCCCATTGGGCGCGGGGAATGGCCCAGAAGCCGACATAGGTATACATCGGGGGGTTCTCTTTCATATCGGACATCTGCGCGGTGGCTGGCACGGCCAAAGCGGCGGACATCGCAAGCGCGAACAGCCATGCAATAAGACGAAGTGATCTGCCCTTCATGTTTTTCTCCTCGGTGGATTATCCGGTTTTCGCTTGTCGCTAATCCGGACATCGCAGTGTACACCAGTGTTATGTTGGGAAACTTAGGCGAATGGAGTAGTTTCAGGCCGCGGGACCAATTTGAATGAGCGGACCCGACCAAGCAGTGGAGTTGTTGCGCAGCATATTGGCCGAGGGGATGCCGGTTCGTTGGAATGATTTCTCGCAGTCGGCGGTGGAAGGCCCGCGCATATTGCCTTCCATGTATGCCAGGCCCGGACAGCGAGTGCAGGTGCCCACGTGTGCGCACGAAGAACATACGGAAAGATCTTTCGCCCGAATCGATCGCACCTCCTGCAACTGCGGTGAAGTGCGCCAGATGTCGAGAAACTTCTGCTTTCGCAGGTTGCCGCTGGGCAAGGGAAACTGCACGCAGGGAAAGACATCGCCGTAGGGAGAGATGTAGCAGGCCGTGTGCCCGGCGCTGCACGGATAGCCCTCCATCACGTCTTCATCGGGCGCAGGCGGCGGAGCGCAGGATTCTTCGACATTGCTTACCAGATCGCGATTGCGAAGAATGTCGTGCAGCGCCTCAGCCGAAGCGCGTAGGTTGAGCACCGATCGATCGCCATCCATCTTGGGCGTGATCGTGGGGTCGAGCGTGTAGGAAACGCCCAGTTCTTTGGCCAAAGCGATTACGCCAGCGTTGTCAAAACGGTTCGCCGACATCAAGACATTCGCCATCGAAACCTTGAGGCCTTGGGCTTTGAGGAGTCGGATGGCAGTGAGCGTGCGTTTCAAAGAGCCCGGCAGTTTGGTGATCGCATCGTGAACCTCTGGCCGATGCGAATACACACTGATCTGCACCTGCTCCACGCCAAGCTCGCGAATCCGCCTGGCATCCGCTTCGCGAATCATGACGCCGTTGCTCTTGATCTTGACATTGAACAGCAGACGGCGCGCAGATTCGATGATCTGGAAAAGATCACGGCGCAGGAGAATTTCGCCGCCGCTGAGAGTCAGGAAGAAAACTCCGGCCTCGGAGAGTTGCGAAAGAATGTCTTCGATCTCGGCCGTCGTCATCTCGCCGTGGTCGTCGTGATCAAGGTAGCAGTGAACGCAGCGCTCATTGCAGCGGTAGGTGATGTCGAGATGCACGCTGATGGGGACGCCGAACCTGAGCGCTTTCTGGTTCATCTCCGCCAGAAGGCTCATTGCGTCTCCGGAGTGGCGATGGGTTCGTCGGAAACCAGCAGGATGCCGTGCCGCGAAAGCTCGTCCACGAACTGTTCAGCGTCGAGCGAAGCTTGTTCGGGCGTGACTTCGAATTCGGCGCACAGCCTGCTGTTCACGATTTCCATGAGCGGCGTCTGTCCGTCGGCCGCCTGCCAGATCGCAGTTGCGACTTCGTTGAGGGTGAAGAAAGTCGAATCGGTGGCGGACATGATCATCATCTCGCCGCCGAGAAGGCGCGCCGCGATGGCCGGGCTGCGCGCGACGTATTTATGGCTGATGTTCATTCTGCTTCGCAAATCTCATCCTGAGCGCAGAAAAGTCGAAGGACCCCTATTCCGCTAATCTGAACAAACAACTCGCAAGGCATTTCAATCATGACTCCGGACATTTCGGGCCGGAATTCCCTGCGCCAGTCATGCAGCCCCATAAACGGAGGGGATCTTTCGACTTCGCGCAACGATGACACTGTTGTAAAGCCCGCCCTCCCTTCACTCCTTGCTTATTATTTCCCACACGCGCTCGTCGGGAACAAAGGTCAATCTGCGCACAGGTACACTTTCAATAAACCGGCAAGCCGATCGAAAAACCCGCTTTACCAGATCAGAATCGTTGGCGAAGAAGAGTATGTTTCTCAAGAGCGAGCAGATTGCGTCCCCGGGATTTACGGGCGTGATCCGGTTCTCCGAGCCTTTTTCCAAAAGAAACAATGTGCTGAGCGGCGCCGACGTATTTTCGCCCAGTCTCGCCAACTCCCCGGCGAATGGCGTGCCGCAGGCGATGTAGCCGCCAGCTTCCGGCCGGACATAGGAAATTTCGTCGGTCAGCAAAGTAGCGTCCGGCGGTGCCAGGCGGGAGATGGTGGTTTTGCCCGCGCCCGACACTCCGGCAAACAAAAATGCCCGGCCATCGCGAATCGCGCTCGCGGCATGAATCAGAAATCCGCCCTGCTGCGCAAGGAGAAGCGTGTGCACAATGCGCAGCACGGAATCCACCGCATACGGACTGCGCGCCTGACGAATCTGGCCTGCCCCGGCCCGCGGATCCCAGAGCGCGCGAAAGTCGCCGCGCTTGAGCGTCCATGCGCCTGCTTGCATTTGAACCTGCACATCTTCGTCAGGGTCAGGCGTATCGGACGGCTCCGTCAGATCAATGTCGAGACGAAACTGAGGAGACGAGGAAGAGAGGAAGCCGGTGTAACGCTCCTCGAGCAAGGTGCGAAATGAGGCGTCGCGAGTGCCCAGCGCAATCGGCATGCCGCCGATTTCCACCGTGACCGCGTCCGTCGCTGCCAGATCGAGATTATTCATGCACGCCTAAAGCGAGGGAGGGCAGACTATGCCGCTCCGTCGAAGCTCGATCGTGCTGCAACGGTTCAGAAAATAGCGTGCGAAACATGGCCTCACCAGCCCGGACGCATCGCTCCCACCACGAGTGCAGGCGCAGCACGAGGTTGTGACATGGGTCGCATCGGCCAGCCGCCCACGCCACAGCCCGCGCCGGTGCGGACATTCGCCGAGCGGGAATGACCAGTCGGTGGCCGAGCCGGATGCCGACAACTTTACCCAGAAACTCGGTTTCCGCAGCGGGAGGATCGTTTTTCGGCAGCGCATCGCCTCGTGTGATGAAAACCATCTCCCCGGGCATGGCGCGCTTCTCTATCAGACGATGCGCAAAGCATCGTCCATCCCGCATGATCAGAACCACATCTCCGGCATCCACTTCGCCGTACGACCGGCTTTCAATGGAAAGAATCTCGCCTGGCCAAATTGTCGGGATCATGCTCGACCCCTGAGCCTGTAGACGAATCGCGCCGCGGGAACGAAGAACCTCGGCCGCCAGTTGGAGCTTGGAATCGTGAAGATTTGGCGTCGCCACTAGGAGTTTTTCCGGTTGAAGCGACACTGGAATTGTGTGGGGTTCATTTTGCCGCAGGATAGCGCCATGGTCTCGAATACGCGCTCATAGCGAAAGACAGGCTTCTGGTAGGGCTTCCTGCCCGGCGATTGCGCTTTCTCGGATGCCTTCGGTTCGTTATCCTTCTCTGTCATCAAGCGCTCACGCACCCCAAAAGGCTGGCAATCGCCGCACAAAGCCGACTTTGTACGCAGTGTATAACAGCCGCGAGACAAAACAGTTTGAACTGTTGGTTCGCTTTCGGAGGAAAGCATGGCGAATCGCCTCCGTCCGCTTCCGTACAGGTCGTTTCCAAAAGCGCACACTGACGGCAGCCGGGGGCAAGGCTTGCGGCAGATCCACCAACATAATAAAGAACTTATTTTGGGCCGCTCCGGCCATTCGTTTGCTTGACGATGACCGGATCAGTCTGATTGTCGAGGGGCAACCATCATGGAGAGCATTCAGAAGGACTTTCGCTATGCGGTGCGGAATCTGCTTAACGCCCGTGGCTTCACGGCGATCGCAGTGCTGACCCTGGCCCTCGGGATCGGCGCCAATACGGCCATGTTCAGCGTAGTGAACGCGGTTCTGCTGCGCCCGCTTCCCTTCCGCGAACCAGAACAACTGGTCGCGCTGGGCGAATTCGACACCCGCCGTGGCTCGACGGAGCCGAGCATAGGTAATCTCTCCTATCCCGATTTCATGGACATCCGTAGCCGAAACCGTTCGCTCGAGGAAGTGGCGGTTTATCAGGACAACGAATTCACGCTCACGGGCGTGGGTGAGCCTCTGCACGTCAATGTTGAGGACATTTCCGCCAACATGTTTCATCTCCTCGGAATTCAGCCGTCGCTGGGCCGCGCATTTCTGCCCGAGGAGGACCAACCGGGCCATCACGTGCTGATTCTTAGCGACCGGTTCTGGCGGGCGCACTTCAACGCCGATCCCGGCGTCATTGGGCGGTCATTTCCGCTCAACGGGCGCGCCTACACAGTCGTGGGCATTGCGCCGCCAGGCTTCCAGTTTCCGGTACGCGCCGAAGCCCGCGATCTGTGGAGAACTTTCTCCCGCTATGGCGAAGTGGACGATCCCAAAGACACGCCGCCAACCGCGCAGCGCGGCAATCATTCGTTAGAGGGCATCGCGAGGATGAAGCCGGGCGCAAACATCGAGCAAATGAGGGCGGATCTGAATGCTATTGGAAGCGCTTTGGCGGCGGAATATCCCAAGTCCAATGCGCACGATGGAATCATAGCCAAATTGCAACTCGACTACATGGTGGGCGATACGCGCACGCCGTTGCTGGTGCTGCTGGGCGCGGTGGGACTGGTTCTGCTGATTGCGTGCGCGAACGTGGCCAATCTGCTGCTGGCTCGCAGCAGCGGCCGCACCCGGGAGATTGCCATCCGCGCGGCTTTGGGAGCGACGCGAATCCGCATCGTCCGGCAGTTGGTCACCGAATCTCTGGTTCTGTCGCTTACCGGCGCCGCGGTCGGCGTGGCGGTCGCGTCGTGGTCGCTGTCTGGGGTGTTGAAACTTTATTCCAGTAATCTGCCGCGGGCGCAGGAAATTGGCATTGATTATCGCGTGCTGTTATTCACCGCCGGTCTTGGGATTGCCACCGGTATCTTATTTGGCATATTGCCGGCGTGGCATGTCTCCAAGCCCAATCTCGGCGAGACCATGCGCGAAGGCGGCCGCACCAGCACCGCCGGGGCAGGACACAGCCGCCTGCGCTCGACCTTAGTTGTGGCGGAAACTGCCATCGGAGTGATGCTGCTGATCGGCGCAGGGCTTCTGCTCCGCAGTTTCCATCGTTTGTCGCACGTGGATCTCGGCTTCAATCAGCAGCATTTGCTCACAGCCAACTTTGACCTCTCCGAAACCCGCTACACGCCTGATCAGATGGACGTTTTTGTCCGCGATCTCTTCTCGCGCATTCGGACGATGCCGGGAGTGATCAGCGCCGCCGGCGCCATACCTTTGCCGCTGAGCGACAGCAACTTCACCGTCTCTTTCAACCTGCTGGATCATCCAGTGCCTGAGGCTTCCGAGCCATCCGCCCGGTTTTACAATGTCTCGCCGGGATTGTTCGAGACCATGCAGATTCCTTTGATAAAAGGCCGCACCTTCGACGAGCGCGACCAGCGCAACGCGCCGCCGACCATGATCATCAGTGCATCGTTTGCCAAGAAGTTCTTTCCCAATGAAGACCCAATCGGGCGCAAAATCAGAATCGGCGCTGGCGAAGGAGTGGCTCGGGAGAGCTATAAGATCCGCGAAGTGGTCGGCGTTGTTGGCGACATCCATAACAACGAAATCGGAGGCGCGCTGAAGCCGACGTACTACGTTCCCCTGCCGCAGTTGATGTGGGGACCGCCGACGCTGGTGGTCCGCACCGCCGGCGATCCGAACGCATTTACCAACGAGCTTCGCAAACTGCTCTCTTCGCTCGATCCCGATGCGCCGCTCTACGACATCCGTTCCATGGAAGACTATCTCGCGCTCGATCTGGGCCGGGCGCGCTTCCAGACCGTTCTGCTTGCCTTGTTCGCCGGTGTGGCGCTGTTGCTCACCGCCATTGGGCTCTATGGGGTGATGGCATATGCGGTCACACAGCGAACCCACGAAATCGGCGTGCGCATGGCGCTCGGCGCTACCCAGTCGTCCGTGTTGCGGATGATTCTGCAGCGGGGCGCCTGGCTGACCGTAACCGGGATCGGGATTGGAGTGGTGGGAGCGATCGCTCTCGCGCGGGTGATCGAATCGCTTCTCTATGAAATCCCGCCACGCGATCCGATTACCTACGTCGCCGTTTGCGTGACCCTGGGCAGCGTCGCGCTCTTGGCCAGCTACATTCCGGCATTGCGCGCAACGCGCGTGGATCCAATGTTCGCCCTGCGCTACGAGTGAGGCCGCGACCGGCATTTGCCGCGACGGTACAGGTCTGACCGGCCGTCGCGGGCCCGCCCAAACACCAAATCCAGCCAGCCCATCCGGGGTGTCCAGCCACTCAAGCTTCCCTCCCTCGCGCCGATAACAGTCTAGATAAGCAATGGGGCAATGCCTTCCTATGCGCCAAGTCGCTGACAGATCAGACCGAAATATGTCCTTATGACGCTAGTCCAGAAACATCTCGGCGATTGCCTTCTTCTGCTGCGTTCGTTGGCGGCGGAAGCATTCGTGTGGGCCACTGTGCTGCAACCCAGGGCTGCGTTCTGGCTTGGTTTCGCCAGCCTGCCGGGCAAGGAGAAAACATGAGCGATCCATCTACCCACGTTCTGTTAATTGAAGATAATCCAGGAGATGCCGACCTGGTACGTTTGCGCCTGGTCGAAGCCAACTCCGACGTGCGGGTGGATTGTGTGGACCGATTGTCGGACGGCCTGGCCGCGCTGGCCAGCGCCGCGCCTTCGGTCGTGCTGCTCGACCTGAATCTCCCTGACAGCCACGGGGCCGAGACTTTCCGCACGGTTTTAAGCCGAGCGCCCAACGTGCCGGTGGTGATCCTGTCCGGCCAGGACGACGAAGCTCTGGCCATCAAGGCCGTGCATCAGGGAGTGCAGGACTATCTGGTCAAAGGCGACATCACCAGCAGCCACCTGGAACGCGCGATGCGCTATGCCATGGAGCGCCAGGCGCTGCTGCGCTCGCTCGAGATCAGCCGCCGGCAGCAACTGGAGTTCAAGAATCAGTTTCTATCTCACGTTTCCCACGAGCTGCGCACGCCCCTGACCTGTATTCACCAGTTTGTCACCATCCTTCTGGATGGCATAGCCGGCGATCTGAACGCCGACCAGCGCGACCACCTGCGCACCATCTTGAAGAGCGTGAATCAGCTGGGCGCGATGGTGCACGATCTGCTCGAAGCCACCCGCGCGGAATCGGGCAAGCTGCGGGTCGAGCCGCGCTGCATCGCCGTCGGCGAACTCATGCAGCAGGCGGTTACGATGATGCGGGCCACCGCCCGGGAGAAACATCTGGGCTTCGAATTGGCCCTGGATTCGCGCATTCCACTAATTTACGCCGACCCCGACCGCGTGCTGCAGGTGCTGATCAATCTGCTGGACAACGCCATCAAGTTCACGCCCGCAGAGGGATCGGTGATCGTCAAGGGCTGCATGGTCGAAGCCGACCCGGACTTTCTCTACATCTCGGTTGCCGATACGGGCTGCGGCATCAGCCAGGACGCGAAGGCTTTGATTTTCGAGCGCCTGTATCAGGATCCCAACAGCGTGGACGGCAATCGCAACGGTCTGGGCCTGGGGCTTTACATCGCGAAGGAAGTGATCGAACGCCACGGAGGCAAGATCTGGTTGGCGAGCGAACCGGGCCAGGGCAGCACGTTCTCGTTCACCTTGCCGCTTTACTCTTTGCCGAAGCTGCTCGCACCCGTCATTACTCATCAGGGCCGGTTGCGCGATGCCTTTGTGCTGGTGCGGGTAGACCTGACGCCGCTCACGCTGCCGGTACGCAATCAGTGGCGCGACTTTTGCCGCAAGTGCTTCGACATCGTGAGCCGCTGTGTATACCTCGACAAAGACCTAGTGCTTCCCGTGACCGCGAACTCGGGTAAGGGCGAGACTTTCTTCGTTGTCGCCTCAACCGACCTGACGCGCGCCGAAATCATGATGTCACGGATTCGCGAACAGCTTCAGGCGGGCGCCGATTTGAAGAACAACGGCACTTTGACCGTCTCCGCAACGGCGCTGCCCTCGCCTTCCCCTGGCGACGGCAAAACATTGGACGAACTCGTGCAAGCCGTGGCAGAAAACGTCACCGCGGCCGTAAAGCAAGGGCTGGGAGCGGAGTAACTTCCGCAAGTTAGAAAACACAATTCACCGGAAAAATGGAGGACCTGTATGCACAACCCGAAAATTCTGATTGTTGATGATGACCCCGATTTGAGACGGGCATTGAAAATCCGTCTGCGCGCCAACCACTATGACACGGTTCACGCCGCCGACGGTTACTCCGCGGTCGCGGTGGCTCAGAAGGAGCAGCCGAATCTTATTATTCTTGATCTCGGCCTGCCCGCGGGCGATGGCTTTGTCGTGCTCGACCGCTTGCAAAACAACGATAGCCTATCGCGCATTCCGGTGATCGTTTTAACCGCCCGTGATCCGCAGTCGAGCGAGCAGAAAACTCTGACCGCCGGCGCGGCCGCGTTTTTTCAAAAACCGGCCGATAACAATGAACTGATGGAAGTGATCCGGACCACCCTGCAGGATCCTCGGCCCAGAGCCTGGCCTTCGTAGAAACGCTGCGTTCCAACTGGCGGCCCCACCCTTCGTGATTTCCGAAGGGTGGGCGGAAGAGTACACGATGCAGCCGCCAGCGTCCGCGCTCCTGCAAGATCCGGCATCCCCCAAAAAATAAAAGGGGCGGCTTACGCCGCCCCAAACCAACGAGGCCGCGGGCAGGAATGCCCGCGCCACGCGAAACCTACGTTCCCTCGCTCCAGCCCGCCAGATATTCCTCCTGCTCGGGTGTGAGCTTGTCAATCTTGATGCCCATGGATTCCAATTTGAGCTTGGCTACTCGCTTATCCAAGTCGTCAGGAACTCTGTAAACCTTCTTCTCCAGCGACTTGTGGTTCTTCACCATGTACTCGACCGACAGCGCCTGATCGGCGAAGCTCATATCCATCACTGACGGTGGGTGGCCTTCCGCTGAAGCCAGATTAATCAGCCGGCCTTCGCCCAGCAGATTTATCTTGCGGCCGTCTTTAAGTGAATATTCTTCGACCGACGTGCGCGTGGTGCGCTTCGACGAAGACATCTTCTCGAGCGTCGGAATGTCAATCTCGACATTGAAGTGGCCGGAGTTGGAAACGATCGCGCCGTCTTTCATTACTTCGAAGTGTTCTTTCGCCAGCACGTTCTTGTTGCCGGTCACGGTGCAGAACACGTCGCCGAGCTTGGCCGCGTCGGTCATGGACATCACCCGGAAGCCGTCCATCACCGCTTCGAGCGCTTTCGTGGGATCCACTTCGGTCACGATGACTTCTGCCCCCGCGCCGCGAGCTCTGCTGGCCAGGCCGCGTCCGCACCAGCCATAGCCGGCGACTACAAATTTCGAGCCAGCCAGCAGGAAATTCGTGGCCCGAATAATGCCATCAATCGTGGACTGGCCCGTGCCGTAACGGTTGTCGAACAGGTGCTTGGTGTCGGCATCGTTCACCGCGACGATGGGAAAGCGCAGCACACCTTCCTTCGCCATGGCACGCAGCCGAATGATACCGGTCGTGGTCTCTTCGGTGCCGCCGATTACGCCGGTCAGCGCATCTTGCCGCTTGGTGTGCAGAATGGTCACGAGATCCGCACCATCATCCATGGTGATGTGCGGCTTGTGGTCAATGGCCGCAATGATGTGACTGTAATACGTGTCGTTGTCTTCGCCTTTGATGGCAAACACGGGCACACTGTGGTCGCGCACCAGGCTGGCGGCCACGTCATCCTGCGTGGACAACGGGTTCGAGGCGCACAAAACTACGTCCGCGCCGCCGTCGCGCAGGGCGATGGCCAGGTTCGCCGTCTCCGCGGTCACGTGCAGGCAGGCCGAAATCCGAATGCCCTTTAGCGGCTGGTTCTTGATAAATTCCTTGCGGATAATCTGCAGGACTTTCATGGACTGGTTGGCCCAGTCAATGCGCTTCTTGCCTAAATCGGCCGCTTCAATATTCTTGATGTCGCAATTCATTTGTGCTGGTGTGGTTGACATGCTTCTCCTGTGGCGCTGACAAAGTCTTCGGGTGCCCCACGCAAGCCGGTTTTGCTTGAGTGGGAGAATCAAACTTGGCTGCCCCACCCTGCGCGCCCTTCGCAGGGTGGGAGAAATTCCACTGGGTGCCCCATCCTTTCGCGCTCTTTGCGAAAGGGTGGGAGAAAAACTCTACTTCCGGGCCGCATGAGCCACCGGCTCGCGCACTCCCGCTTCGCTCGCCAGCTTGCTCGCCTTATCGGTCGCTTCCCAGGTAAAGTCGGGATCGCTGCGGCCGAAATGCCCATAAGCCGCGGTCTTGCAGTAAATAGGCCGGCGCAGCTTCAGCGACTCGATAATCCCCTTCGGCGTCAGCTTGAAGTGCGCGCGCACCATATCCGGAATCGCGGTCTTGTCCACTTTCTCGGTGCCGAACGTATCCACCAGAACGCTCACCGGTTCGGCCACGCCGATCGCATAGGCGAGCTGCACTTCACAGCGGTCCGCCAGGCCAGCCGCGACGATATTCTTCGCGATGTGCCGTGCCATATAGGCTGCCGAGCGATCCACCTTGGTTGGATCTTTGCCGCTGAAGCAACCGCCGCCGTGGCGGCCCATGCCGCCGTAGGTGTCTACGATGATCTTGCGCCCAGTCAGGCCAGTATCGCCCATCGGCCCGCCGATCACGAACCGCCCCGTCGGATTGATGTGGTACTTGGTGTCTTCATCGAGCAGGTGCGCCGGGATCGTGGCCTGAATCACGTGCTTCAAAATGTCGCCCCGCAGCTCGTCGTTGGTCACAGTTTCGGCGTGCTGCGTCGAAATCACGACTGTATCCACGCGAACCGGCTTGCGGTTCTCGTCGTATTCAACTGTCACCTGGGATTTGCCATCGGGCCGGAGGTAGGGAAGCTTGCCATGCTTGCGAACTTCGGAAAGCCGCATGCACAACTTGTGCGCGAGCGAGATCGGCATCGGCATCAGCTCTTTGGTTTCATTGCAGGCGTAGCCGAACATCATGCCCTGGTCGCCCGCGCCGCCGGTATCCACGCCCATGGCAATGTCGCCGGATTGTTTATTAATGCTCGAAATCACGGCGCAGGTATTGGCGTCGAAGCCGTAGAGCGCGTTGTCGTAGCCGATGGAAGCGATCGTGCCGCGGACCAGCGTCTGGAAGTCCACATAGGCTTTCGTCGTAATTTCGCCGGCAATGACGACCAGGCCGGTCGCGGTCAAGGTTTCGCAGGCGACGCGGCTCATGGGATCGTCGGTAAGGCAGGCGTCGAGAATGGCGTCAGAAATCTGGTCGGCAATTTTATCGGGATGGCCCTCGGTGACCGACTCAGATGTAAACAAATACCGGTTTTTATGGGACAAGCGCGTTTCTCCTTCAATTTGGCGTCAGGTCTGGCGGGGAATCAGAACGCAACGGCCACAAAGCATCAAGTTCTGGGGTCTATAAAAAGCTACCAGAGAAGGCTTGTGGACGCAATTGTTTTGGGTTCAACGGCAAGAAAACACAGCGGATGGCGGCCCAATTCCGGCGGGCGGGGAAAGTTGCTTGCCTGAAAACGGGTGGCGCCGTTCTAGGGCAATATCTGAAAGACCACGCCGCAGCCTTGTCCTCCACCGCAATGCTGGTCTCCGCCTGCGGCACCAACGCCGTATATGCTACCTCCCGGGCCAAAAATCAGGCCGCCGGGATAGTCGCCATTTCTCCTGCCTCCACCGTATTTGCTCCACCAGAAAGTGTGGAGCACGCGTTCTTGCCACCTGTCTTCTGACTCTTGACCCAGCTCAAAGACGAAGCCGATCCTCCGCTTAGAGCCGGAAGCCGCACCGTAGAAACGCCCGGCCTTGCTGAGGATGAGACTGTCCGGAGATATGCCGTCCCCGTGTGCGGCGAAGTTATACAGCACAGTCTCCGCCCAGATCCCCCTTGACTGTGGGGTAAGCCTGAAAACGACGCCGCATCCACAGCAACCGCAGGAACCGCCGCTGCCCGAGCCCGTCACACCGTACAGATTGTCGGCATGATCGAATATCAAAGCGCTGGAGGGATACGCACCATCGTAGTAAGTAAATGTATGAAGGATGCTTTCCGACCACTGTCCCTCGGAAGACGGCAGCAACTTGAAGACAACCCCATACGTGGCTCCTCCCTCAGCGGTGGCACCGTAGAGATTGCCCTGTGAATCAAGAGTCAAATCATTGGAGGCGTATCTGCCGTCCTTATCATTGAAGCTGTAGATCACACGCTCCTCCCAAACGCCGTTCGACTCTTTCAACTCGAATACTGTCCCGCAACCACCATTGCAAGTTCCTGTGCCACCATAGGCTGTCGCGCCGTAGAAATTGCCGCCTCTGTCCTTCAATAGTCCCGCGTAGGGGATCGCTCCGTCTCCTTGGAAGGTATTGAACCGGTGAAGGACTCTCTCGGTCCATTTCTGCTGCGAGTCCTGCGCTAACGAGAACACAGTTCCACATCCCTCAGTGCAAGTTGCCATGGATCCGCCCCCGATGCTCGTGGTTCCGTACAACGTGCCGGAATCATCAAGCATCAATTTGCCAGTAGGGCCTGCTCCGTCATTGCCCTTTCCAAACGTATGTAAAACACTTTCCTTCCAGGTGTTCCCGGATCGTGTCAGCTTGAAAACTGTTCCGACCCCGTAAACGCCTCCCGACTCTGTGGTGCCATAAAGATTGCCCTTACCGTCGGCTACTAGTGCGCCGATAGGAGTTTGTCCATCTGTGCCGCCTTTGAAGGCATAAAGCACTCTCTCCTTGGTGGCGGAGCAGGTGCCGCAAAGGAGCGCGACTGACGTGGCCAAGACTGCGGAAACCGAGAGCACAAGGGATTTCCATCGCATAATCGTTCACCTCGCGGCGCAATGTGAATTCAGGAGGAGAGTTACCGGGGACCGTCTATCAGTCCGGCAGTTTAGCACGAAATCGGGCTGTTGAGTGCCGCACGTAGGATTCTTCGACTGCATCGGCCTCTCGCTAAGCGCGAAGCCAATTTCGCTCAGAATGATCACTACGAAGGATGGCGTACTTGTTAATTACTGTTGCCCTGCGGCGGGCGGTCGCAATCCACTTGCGTCAAAGGTAAGCGTTTGAGATCCCGCCGGGACCGGCACTTTGCGGCCGTTGAAGTCCATATCCAAGGCGCCGGCATTATCGGTCTGAATCACGATTTCCCTCGATCCTCGGATGGACTTCACCGATGTCGCAGTGAGGTTTTCCTGCGTGGTCACTTCGCCATCCACGGTGATCGTAACCGAGCAGTTCTCTCGCGCGCGAATGCGCAGTACAAGCGCCGCCGTGGGCACCTCGGGCTTCCCAGTCTCGGCCGGTGCGGGTGCAGGATTCACCGGGGCATTCGTTGCCTGTGCAGGGGGTGCGCTGGCGGCGTCGGTCGAAACTGGCGCGGAGGTTGCTGGAGAAGCCGCAGGCGGAGCCGACGGAGTCGCATCTTGCGCCGGAGCAACTGCCGTCGGAGTCGCAGCCGCTGAAGAACTAGCTTCAGGCGCTTTGGTGGGCCTGCCTTCCTGCACCGCTTCCCTGGAATAGAGTCCCCAGACGGCGAGGCCCAACGCCAACGCAAGCAGCACGGCGGCGAACAATCCCCAGGGAAAACCAGCCGCCTCTGGATTCTCAACGCGGTCACGCTGCTCGACTTGAGCGCGCAATTCCGCTACCTGCACTTCGCTCCCGGCGCGCGGCGGCCTGCCTGGCGTGTCGCCGGTAGCCGCCAGATAATCCGCGATCGCCTCTTCTTCATCCATTCCAAGGAACCGGGCGTAGGCACGGATGAATCCCTTATTGAAGATTCCGCCGGGCAGCAGATCGAAGTTTTCCTCTTCCAGAGCGCGCAGCATACGAGTGCCGATTTTGGTGGCGCGCGAGATTTCGTCGAGGGTGACGTTCCGCTTCTCGCGCTCTTCTCTTAAACGTGTTCCAAGCGATGCCACCGCTAGCTCCTGCCTGCCGGCTCCGGCCAACGATTCACAAACAATATATGTTAAGCGATTTTGCGAGGCGGATGAAGTGAGCCACCCGGCGGTTTGAATCGCACGCGGCGTCATCCCGAACGGCGGCGTAGTTCAGCCCGCCGGAGGAATCTCATCGGCAGCGATCCTGGGTAGATCCCTCGCGCGCAGGCACTCGCTGGTTACCAAGGTTTATTGCCGCCGTTTCCGAGCCCCGCATATAATTCCTAGAATTCCAGTTTTTGGACTTCCGTCACGATCACCGGAGTGGTGTGTTTGCATGACCAAGGTCACGGAAACCGAGCGTTCCCGGCAGAATCAGGAACTGACCATCTTTCACGACGTGGCCAAAGCCCTGACTTCGTCGTTGGACCTCGACTCCATTCTGCAGACCATCCTCGAAAAAATGGCGGAATATTTCCGTCCCGACACCTGGTCCCTGCTCATGGTGGACGACGAGCGCGACGAACTCTACTTCGCGATTGCGGTCGGGACCGCCTCCGAAGCCCTGAAAAATGTTCGCCTGAAAGTGGGCGAAGGCATCGCCGGCTATGTGGCCAAGCACGGCGAGCGGTTGGTTGTGCCCGACGTAATGACCGATCCGCGCTTCGCCAAGCGCATTGACGAAATGACCAAGTGGGAAACCCACTCGATCATCTGTTTCCCGCTGCGCTCGCGATTGCGCGTGCTGGGCGTGATTCAACTGGTTAACGTTGACATGGAGCACTTCGGTGACCAGGAGATTTTCTTTTTGCAATCGCTTTGCGACTATGCGGCGATTGCCATCGAGAACGCCCACGCCGTCGAAAAGATCCAGGAACTCACCATCACCGACGACTGCACCGGCCTGTACAATGCGCGGCATCTTTACAAAACGCTGGAGACCGAGGTTTACCGTTCGTCGCGTTTCGGCTACGAGTTCACGGTGTTGTTCATTGATCTTGACCACTTCAAGCAAGTCAACGATACCCACGGACACTTGATCGGAAGTAAGCTGCTGGCCGAGATTGGCTATCTGATCAAAGCGCAGTTGCGCTTGATTGATTACGCTTTCCGTTATGGCGGCGATGAATTTGTGGTGCTGTTGCCGCAGACCGGAAAAGATTCGGCCCTGGTGGTGGCGAAGCGCTTGCGCGACAGCCTGCGCACCAGCATGTTCTGCCGCGAAGAAGGGCTGAATCTGAATATCCGCGCCTCGATGGGCGTGGCCACTTATCCGCACGACGCCAAGACGCCGCACGACGTGATCCGTCAGGCCGACGAAATGATGTATCTGGTGAAAAACACCAGCCGCGACAATATCGGCATCGCCCAGCGCGGCGTGATGAAGTAGATAAACAGCTTCCAGCCCCTGCGGGCTCGACCGAAATCCTGCCCTGCGCTTACTTTTTCAGACTTCTCAGGATTTCTCTCGCCGCATTCGCCCCCGACCCTCCTGTCAGGCCTGTACCCGGATGCGTGCCCGAGCCGCACAAATAGAGATTCTGAATCGGCGTGCGATAGCGCGCCCAATCAAGCAGTGGACGCATGGTGAAGAACTGATCCAGCGCCAGCTCGCCGTGGAAGATATGCCCTCCCGTCAGCCCATAGGTATCTTCCAAATCCTGCGGGGTGATGATCTGATGCGTCACGATCAACTCCGGCAGGTTGGGCGCATACTGCGCTAGCGTCTTCACCACCACGTCCCCCAGCGCGACCCGGTATTTTCCCCACTCGCCATGCTTCAATTTGAACGGCGCATATTGCATGTAGATGGACATTACGTGCTTGCCCGCGGGCGCAAGCGAGGGGTCAGTCAGCGAAGGCACAGCAACCTCAAGGTATGGTTGCCGGGAGAAGTTGCCATATTTGGATTCGTCAAAAGCACGCTCCAGATAGTCAATCTCCGGGCCGATGTGGATGCGGCCACGCAAAGCCTGTTCAGCGCCATTTAACGCGGGAAAGCGCGGCAACGCCGCCAGCGCCAGATTCACCTTCGCCACCGTGCCTGGCGTGCGATAGTGCTGCAGCTTCATGGCAAAATCCGGCGCGAGATGAATCGGGTCTACCAGTTTCAACAATGTCCGCTTGGGGTCGGCATTAGAAATGACGGCCCTGGCGCTGATCTCCTCTCCCGTCGAAAGCACGACTCCGGCCGCAATGCCGTCCTTCACGCGAATCTCGATGACATCGGCATTGCTGCGAATCTCAGCGCCTGCCTGGGTGACCGCCGCGGCCATGGCCTGGGTAATCGCTCCCATACCGCCCTGCGCAAAGCACGAAGAGCCTGCGGGATGCGGATCGCCCGCCGCTCGCAAGAGTAAAACCAGCGCGCTTCCCGCCGACCAGGGGCCGAAAAACGTACCGAAAATCCCGCGCGCGGCGATGACCGCGCGCAGTAACTCAGTCTCGAAATATTCGGCGGCCAGATCCGCCACCGCCATTGGTCCCCAGCGCAGCAGGCGATACATGTCTTTCTTGCCGAGATTGCGGATCGAGCGCCCGGTCTTGAGCATGCCCCACAAATCGGCGCGGCTGGGCGTGTCAATATCCGGAGGAGGCAGCGCCAGCGCCGCCCCGATCACTTTGCTGATTTTGCTGAGCGATTCCTGTAATTGCGGATAGCTGGCGGCATCTTTTGGAGAGAACTTGCCGATTTCTTCCGCCGATTTCCTCGCGTCGTTGTACAGCGAAAGCGCGCGCCCATCGGGAGTGAGCGCGGTGACGGCCACATCCGGCGTGATCAGCTGCAGGCCGTGTTTTTCCAGGCCCATATCGCGCACAACATCGGCCCGCAATGGCCCAGCGGCATGGGCGAGCGTAGAGCAGCGAAATCCCGGATGAAACTCTTCCGTAATGGCTGCCCCGCCGGGAAGCGGCCGGCGCTCGAGAATCAGAGGCTTGAATCCAGCCTTGGCCAGATAAAACGCGGTGACCAGCCCGTTATGTCCGCCGCCGATGATGACGACATCGCGTGCCTCACCCATGCCTTAGGCGGCTCCCTTGTAGTCTTTCAGAATTTCCAGCGCCGCCAGCCGGCCCGGCGCGCCCATAATGCCGCCGCCCGGGTGCGTAGCCGATCCGCACAAATACAGGTTCTTGATGGGCGTGCGGAATTGCGCATACCCCGGCACCGGGCGCAGGAAGAAAAGCTGCTCAAGCGAAAGCTCGCCCTGAAAAATATTGCCTTCGGTCAGTCCCCATTCCCGTTCGAGGTCGAGCGGCGTCACGACCTGCTTGTGCAGAATGATGTCGCGAATGTTGGGCGCGTACTCGGCGATGGTATCAATTACGTTGTTGCCAAAAGTCTCTTTCTGATCGTCCCAGTTCAGCCCAGGGCGCAGCTTGTAGGGCGCATACTGCACGAAGCAGGACAGAATGTGCTTGCCCGGCGGCGCGACTGAAGGATCGGTCAGCGTGGGAATGACCATGTCAATGTACGGCCGACGGGAAAAGTTGCCGTACTTGGCGTCGTCGTAAGCGCGCTCCATGTATTCCACGCTCGGCGAAATAGAAATCGCGCCGCGCAGGTGCGCGCCCGGTCCGGGCAGGCACTTGAAATTCGGCAGTGCATCGAGCGCCAGGTTCACCTTGCCCGACGATCCTCGAAACTTGTAGCGGCGAACTTCGTCGAGAAAATCGTTCGGCAGTTGGCCGTCCTCCATCAGATTGACGAACGTCTGGCGCGGGTCAATGCTGGACGAAATGATGTCAGCATAGATTTCGTCGCCATTCGCCAGCACCACGCCCTTGGCTCTGCCGTTTTGAACGATGATCTTCGCAATGCCTGCCTCTGTGCGAATTTCAACTCCGGCTTCACGGGCCGCATCCGCAATCGCGTTCGAGATCGCGCCGGTGCCGCCGCGGGCGAAGCCCCACGACCGAAATGCGCCGTCAATTTCTCCCATGTAATGATGCAGCAAAACATAGGCCGTCCCCGGCGAGCGCACTCCAAGAAACGTTCCGATGATCCCAGAAGCGGACATCGTGGCCTTGAGCACGTCGGTTTCGAACCACTGGTCGAGAAAATCCACCGCGCTCATGGTCATCAACTGCACCTGGTTGTACTTGTCTTCGCTGGCCAGACCCTGAAAACGGCGTCCGATGAAAAGCAACTTCATCAGCTCTTTCGGATTCAGCGTGGAGGGATCGGGCGGCACCATACCCAGAATCGGCTTCACGAAGCGGCACATCGCCTGCATGGCCTTGCCGAACTCGTCGTAAGCCTCGGCATCGAGTTTGGAATGACGCGCGATCTCGCGGTGGGTCTTGCCGTGATCGTTCACCCGCCACAGATAATCTCCGCTCGGCATGGGAGTAAATGTCCCGTCGAGCGGAAGAATTTCCAAGCCGTGGCGGGGAAGATCGAGATCGCGAATGATCTCCGGGCGCAGGAGCGAAACCACGTAGGAGCAAACTGAAAACTTGAAACCCGGAAAGATTTCCTCGGTACAGGCCGCGCCGCCGAGCACGTGGCGGCGTTCGAGCACCAGAACTCTTTTGCCGGCGCGCGCAAGATAAGCGGCGTTGACCAGGCCGTTGTGGCCTCCGCCGATCACGATGACATTGTATGAATTAGCCATTTGGCTTCAGCTTTTGGGAAAAAGAAATGATACTCGCAGACGGCCCGTTTTGCGCAGGCGCGGATCAGAGTCCGCTGGGCAGGACGGTCCATTGCAGGACACGGCGCATAAGGGAGTTGATTATAGCGTAGGCGGGTCCCCCGCCGAGATAGCGCTATCCCAATGCCCCGCGCAAGCTCACGCACCGAGTCGGCGTCATCCCGAGGCCCCGCCGCCTTCTCCAGCGGGGCGTCGGGATGACGCCGACATACGAGGTATAATCCGACTTCGACGAATTTACCCCGAGGTGATCCTTTGCCCATCGGAACTGCATTTCACGAACGGACTTTTCCCCTCTGCCAAAGCCTGAATTACCGCGAGTGGTCGGGATACTACACGGTCAGCGTGTATGAGGTGCATCACGAGCACGAGTACAATGCCATCCGCAACGCCTGCGCGCTCATTGACATCACCCCGCTCTACAAGTATCTGCTCAGCGGAAAAGATGCGACCAAACTGGTCAACCGCATCATCACGCGCGACATACACAAAGTGAAGGTCGGGCAGGTCATTTACTGCTGCTGGTGCGACGAGCAGGGCAAAGTCATTGATGACGGCACCATTACCCGCCTGGAAGAAAACAAATATCGCTGGACGGCGGCCGATCCCAGCCTGCGCTGGTTTCGCCAGAACGCTGTCAGCATGAGTGTCCACATCGAAGATATCTCGGAAAAGACAGCGGCCCTGGCGTTGCAAGGGCCGACTTCGGGCAAGCTGATGCAGGCGGTTGCCGAGGCGGACATAGCAAATCTGAAATATTTTCGCGTGACGTCAGGGAAAATCGCCGGCGTTGCGGTGGATATTTCCCGAACCGGTTACACCGGCGATCTCGGCTACGAAATCTGGGTGCCCTGGAATGATGCAGTCAAGGTTTGGGATGCGCTGATGGACAAAGGCAAACAGTTCGACATTCACGCCGCCGGAATGCTGGCGCTCGATGTGGCGCGCATCGAAGCCGGCCTGCTGCTGATTGACGTGGATTACATCAGCAGCAAGAAGGCGCTCATTCCCTCGCAGAAATATTCGCCTTATGAACTGGGCTTCGGAAAGATGGTGCATCTGGGGAAGGAGAATTTCGTCGGCAAGGCAGCATTGGAGCGCGACGCGAAAAACGCAGCGCGGCAGTTCGTCGGCCTGGAAATTGATTGGACTGAAGTCGAGGAGCGCTATGAGAAATTCGGCCTGACGCCGGCCGCGCCCAGCCAGGCTTCGCGGGTAGCCGTGCCCGTTTACAGCGGTGAGAAGCAGTTGGGCAAGGCGACTTCGACTACCTGGGCGCCCGTGCTGAAAAAGATGATTGCATTGGGCAGCATTGAAACGAGCCACGCGAAACTCGGCACAAAATTACAGATGGAAATCACGATCGAAGCGGTTCGGCAGAAGGTCACGGCTCGCGTTGTCGAGATGCCGTTCTTCAACCCCGTGCGGAAAACGGCTGTGCCGGTGTAGGTGCTCACCGAAGGGTGAGTGGGGATGGGCGCCCTCGTACGTCCAGGCCGAGCGTAGCTCAGCAGGTGAACTGTGTCACGTGAGGTCGGAATAAGAAGACGTAAAAAAGCTTTTGTCTGAAAAAAATTTCTCAAAGCACTCATCGCAGAGCCAGTCTCGCCCGTTCGTGTAACCCATGTTGTGCTCAGGATCATCTTTTGAGCCGAATATGCCCCAATTGCAGATCGCGCAATGGTCTCGTTTCCATCCCTCTTTGACGAGGCGAAACTCAGAGGAATCCTTCGCAAGATCCAGGTCAAAAGAGACCGTACCGTCTTTGACGCTGACCGCGATATCGCGGGCCGTCCACGAAGCTTTGTGCCAGTGCCAGTTACACGCTCGATAGTGCTTAACCACCTCGTGAATGTAATCGGCGTTCCATTGTGAGCGGTGAATCTCAACCGTCTCCGCGGTCGCGCACCGAGGTCCATGAGATGAAGCTCGGTAATCTTTCCCTGAGAACGAAGGGGCCGGTGCCTTAGCAATCTCCACACGCAGTTTCGCAAGATCGCCCCCGAAATGTTGTAACACTTCCGCAGCGAGGTGGCGCTCGCGGAGCAATCCGAGTAAAAGATGTTCTGTGCCGATATGACGATGAGCGAGGCGCTCAGCCTCCTCGGCTCCATACGCGAGTGCCCGCTTGGAAGCGTTGCTAAGAGGCAGGTCAACACTGGCGGGGAATGGCGTACCCGTTTTGGCCTGGGTCGCTATCTCCTTGTGGGCTCCGCCGTAAGTCAGGTCCGGAAGCACACGATGTAGCAGGGCCTTGTCTTCGCGCAAAAGTCCCAAGAGTATGTGCTCAGTCTCGATATGAGGAGATCCAGCCTGGCTCGCTTCGTAGCGCGCGAAGAAAATCGTTCTGCGGGCCCCCTCTGTGTAGCGTTCAAACATCCCGTTATTCTGCCACCCTCCTCGCCCTTCTCTTCCAATACAAGTAATGCGGCACGCCAATCAAGATAATCGCAACTCCGGCCAGCGTCTCTTTCGGTCGGGTAACGATCGTGTTCACCGTCCATGCCGTCCCGATCAGAACATACAGCCCGGGCAGCCACGGATAACCCGCACAACGATACGGCCGCGGCACCTCCGGCCGCTTCCAGCGCAGCACAAACAACCCAACCACCCCGAGCGTATATGACAAAATCATTCCGAACATCACATAGGTATAGAGCTGGTCGTAGCGTCCGCTGAGCGTGAGAACGCCCGCCCAAATGCCTTGCCCGATCAAACTGAACGCCGGGGTGCGCCACCGGGGATGCACTTGCGCCATGCGCCGGAAGAAAACTCCGTCGCGCGCCATGGCAAAATACACGCGCCCGGCGCAGAGGATGGCGCTGGCCACGGCGCCGAAACAGGAAACGGCGATCATCGCCGAAAGCCATACCGCCGCCCGCGGAGAAAACAACGCCACGGCCGCGGCGTGGGCAATCGTCTCGTGTTTCGCCACCTCTTCCAGCGGCATAGCATAGATGTACGTCATGTTCATGGCGACATAAATCACGCCCACAATCAGCGTGCCGATGATCATCGCCAGGGGAACGTTCCGTCGGGGTTGCTTCACTTCACCGGCCACCCAGGTGATGTACACCCATCCGTCGTAGGCCCAAAACACCGCGATAAACGCCACGCCAAAAGCGGAAAGCAATTGCCAGGAATGCAAACCCACTGTCAGAGCACTGAGCGATGTCCACGATCGTGCCGTAAAGTTGCGCCAATTCCCCTTGCCCACGGCAAAGCCGAGCACAACGAATGCTCCGATCGAAGCAAATTTCGCCCAGGTCGCCAGATTCTGCAGAACCGCTCCCCGGCGCAGCCCGACAACGTTGATCCCGGTAACGACGGCGATCATGACCAAGGCCAGCAGGTGCGCGCGCGTGACCGTGGTTCCAGCGGCGGACAGCACAACATGATTGGCGGAAACAGACGGAACAATCTCGCCCACGTAGGCGGCCGAGGCTACTGCGATCGCAGCAATGCTTCCGCCGTTCGCCACCGCAAACAGCATCCACCCGTAAAGAAAGGCGGCCAGGTCTCCGAACGACTCGCGCAGATAGACATACTGTCCGCCGGAATCGGGGAACATGGATCCCATTTCGGCGAAGGCAAAACAGGCGCACAGCGAAATCAGCGCGCCGAGCACCCAAACCAGCAGGAACAGCATGGGGTGCGGCAACGGAGCCGCGATATCTTTCGCGGTAAGAAAAATCGACGAACCGATGACGCCGCCCACGAGCAGGAGAACGGAATCCGCCAGCGACAATCCTCGAACTAACGCCGGCTCAGACTCCCTTGCAACGCCGGCGGATTCGGGAGTCGCAACTAACGGCAGATCCATGGCTCAGCCCATTCCCAATTCGTCCGGCGATTCCAGCGGCGTGCCGCAGCGCCGGCAGATGATGGCCGAACAGTCGCCGCAGGTCAGAGGGTCGGCGACCTCGATGGCGCAGGTAGGGCAGTAGAGCAGGTCCGGCGAGGGCTCCGGCGGAGGCTGCGGACTGGAAGCCATAGGGACGCAAATGTAGCACAATTACCTCGCAGCGCAGGGCAAATTATGATCTTCCGGCGTCATCCCGAACCGCAGTGCAGTTCAGCTGCGGGAGGGATCTCACAGCTTAGGATTCGGGGTGCCCGATGACGCCGGTGTTACCCCGGATCAGCTATTCTTGACTCATGCCGGATAAGCCCTCCACTCCTGACGAACGCCTGCAGACCGAATTCAACCGCTGGGCCGCCGAAGGTGAAGGCGAAAAAATGGAGCGCCATCACCTCAACATCACCGAGAAGACGATCCGCCTGATGGACTTGCGTCCCGGCGAGCGTGTGCTTGACCTCGGCTGCGGCGCAGGATGGGCTTCGCGGCTGCTGGCGCGCCTCGTGGCCGGTGGGCCTGAAGGCTTCGGACAGGTGATCGGCCTCGATATCTCCGACGAAATGATCCGCCAGGCCCGTGCCAGATCGAAAGACTTCGATAACATTCTCTACGTCTGGGGATCGGCGCAGCAGATTCCCTGGGAAGAAAATTTCTTCGACAAAGTTCTGTCCATCGAATCGTTTTATTATTACCCCGATCAAGACCGCGCTCTAGCCGAGCTGTTTCGCGTCATGACGCCGCATGGGCGCTTGTTCATCCTTATCAATCTCTACAAAGACAATCCTTACTCGCTGCAATGGGTGGACAAGCTGAAAGTGCCGGTGCACGTACGCTCCCAAGCTGAATATATTGAACTGCTTCAGAAACATGCCTTTGAAAAAGCGGAGGCGCAGCAGATTCCCGATGACACGCCCACGCCGGACGATTACCAGACCAAGTCATTCAACAGCCTGGACGATCTGCGCGCCTTCAAAAAAATCGGCGCGCTTCTGCTCATGGCGTCGAAGCCCAACCTGCGAAACCCCGCGCCGGGGTACACGATCTATTAGGGGAACCCTGATTAACCCTAATCTTTAATCTTTGTCATTTCGAGCGAAGCAAAATGGCATTTTTGCGAGCCATTTTGCGGAGTCGAGAAACCTGCTTTCCCGAACTGGGGACTTGATCAGACCATCCTTAAGAGGGTTCCCGACCGGCTTGGCGCGATACCGGATTACCGAAGTTAGGCCCGCACCGCGCTAAACATCTATCGCCGGATGCCGATAGATTCTGGGGAGAGGTGCTTTTGTCTCCCGCACACTGGGGAATTCTTGCGCGAACGGCCTTCTGGCTGATCTGGTTGATCCCGCTTTACCTGGTCTACCTGCTGGTCCGGTTGTCGGAGATCAAGCGGCGGGCTTCGAAGCGGGAAGAGTTGTTTCGCCTGATCAGCGAGAACGCGGCGGACATGATTGCGCTGGTGGATGTGACCGGGCATCGCCTGTATAACAGCCCGGCTTACAAGAAAGTTCTGGGCTACTCGCCGAATGAGCTGAGTAGGACTTCGGCGTTTGAGCAGATTCACCCCGACGACCGGGCCAAGATCATGGCCGCCGCGGAGGAAACGCGCCGCACCGGCGTGGGCAAGACGCTGGAATACCGCATCCGCCACAAAGACGGCAGTTGGCGAGTGCTGGAATCCTCGGCCAGCGCCATCCGCAACCAGAAAGGCGAAGTGGAAAAGCTGGTCATCGTCAACCGGGACGTGACCGAGCGGAAGCGGACCGAAGAAAAACTCGCGCACAACGCGCTGCACGATGCGCTGACGGATTTGCCAAACCGCGTACTCTTTCTCGATCAATCGCGCCGCGCCTTCGAACGGGCAAAAAGAAATCCGGATTACAAGTTTGCCGTTCTATTCGTGGATATTGACGGATTCAAAGTCTTCAACGACACCCTGGGGCACGCCGTCGGAGACGATCTGATCGTTCAGATCAGCCGCCGGCTGGAGGGCTGCGTCAGGTTTGAAGATACGGTGGCTCGGCCGGCTGGAGGGGAAATCCGCTGCGTCCACGATGATGAGATGCTGGCCCGGCTGGGCGGAGACGAGTTCACCATTCTGGTGGGCCCAATCAACGAACCCAGCCAGGTAATGCGGGTCGCGCAGCGCATCCAGGATGCATTGAAGGTTCCTTTCCAAATCGCCGGGCGGCAGGTATTCACCTCGGCCAGCATTGGCATCTCTCTAAGCACCACGCCGCACGCCCGCGCCGACGAATTGCTGCGCGATGCGGACATCGCCATGGCCCGGGCCAAGGCGCTGGGCAAATCGCGCTGTGAATTCTTCGACCCGGAAATGCATGCGCGGGCAGTCAGTCAGCTGAACCTGGAAACTGACTTGCGCCGCGCCCTCGATGCGGAAGAATTCTGCCTTCACTATCAGCCCATCGTGCACCTGCAAACCCGGCACATCGCCGGTTTTGAGGCCCTGCTGCGCTGGCATCACCCCGAACAAGGACCTAAGCCTCCGCAAAGCTTCATTAGCGTAGCGGAGAGGACTGGCCTGGTTGTGCCGCTGGGCAAGTGGATCTTACGCGAAGCCTGCCGACAGGCGCAGGCCTGGCGCGCCAGTCAGCCCTGGTCCTTCGCGCCCAGCGTGAGTGTAAACGTTTCCCCAAAACAGTTCGCGCATCCTCAGCTAGTCAGCGACATCGCCACGGTTTTGGCAGAGACTGGCATCGCGCCGCAAAGGCTGCAACTGGAAATCACCGAAGGATTGGCCATGGCGGACCCGGAAAAAACTTTACGGGTGATGCGCGAATTGAAGAATCTGGGAGTATTGATCAGCATTGACGACTTCGGCACCGGACATTCCTCACTCGCCCGGCTGCGCCGTTTTCCAGCCGACATTCTGAAGATTGACCGCTCGTTTATCGTTCACCTGGACAGCGATCCAGGAGCGCGCCAAATCGTTCGCCTGATCATCGAGTTTGCCCAGGCGGTGAATCTGAAGGTCATCGCAGAGGGTGTGGAAACCGGCGCTCACGCTGCTTACCTCGGAGAACTGGGCTGTGAGTTCGTACAAGGGTTTTTCTTCTCCAAACCGCTGGATCCGGAGCAGGCCAAAGAACTGCTGCGAGCCAGGGTTCGGAACGACGGGCAAGACGCCGACCTGGCGCAGAAGAATCCAGCCAGCGCAGCAAAAGCCAATTGAACAACTGCTTCGCGTTTTTCCGGCATACCCCGTGACGGACAAGCCGGACCTTTCGATTGTCAATACCATCATTGTGTTGCCCGCCATGCTCGTAGCCCACCTTGATCTGTGATCTACCTCACAGACCCATCGCCCTTCCGGGTACTTCAATACTAAGGTTGGGACAATTATGCGCCGCCGGAACCATTCCAGTGGCGAGGAGAAAATCATGAGCACTCTGGTACTGGATAAAAAAGCCGATCTGGCGGGGCCTGGCATCGGCGATTACAAGGAATTGGAAAAAATTCTGCCGCAGGATTACCACTCCCTGCTGACGGCGAAAGAGACGCAGCAGGCCATCTTCCATATCAAGCGCTATATCGAAGACAAATTGTGTCAGGAACTCAATTTGCAGATGGTCGAAGTGCCGCTCATCGTTGACGTCGAAAGCGGGGTCAACGATATGCTGGATCGCGACGGCTCGCGCACGCCAGTTCAGTTCCACATTTCGAACGATCGCAATCTGCATCCGGTTGATGCGCAAGTGGTACAGGCAGCGACCAAGTGGAAACGAGTGGCTCTGAAGCAGTTTGATTGCAAGCTGGGAGAAGGCATTTGCACCGATATGCGCGCCGTGCGCAAAGACTATTTCCTCGACCACGACCACTCCGCTTATGTGGATCAGTGGGATTGGGAGCGGGTGATGTCGGCGGAGCAGCGCAATTTGGACTTCCTGAAGACCATCGTGAGCAAGATATGGAAGGTGCTGGTGGGCGCGGAGAAGTTTGCTCAATCCATGTTCCCGCAGTTAAGGGATTTCCGCTATCCCGATCTGCCGGAGGAGTTGAAGTTCCTTCACGCCGAAGAAATCCTCGAAATGTATCCCGATCTGCCGCGCAAACAACGAGAGACTGAGGTGCTGCAGAAGTATCCCGCGGTTTTCATCATCGGGATCGGCTGGCCGCTGAAGGATGGATATCCGCACGAGATGCGCGCCGCGGATTACGACGACTGGGTCACCGACACGCACGATGAAACCAGGAAAGACACGCACGGTCTGAATGGCGACATTCTGGTATGGAACCACGTTACCAGGCGGCGCCACGAACTTACCTCCATGGGGATTCGCGTCACCGCGGAGACCTTGAAGAAGCAGCTGCAATTGTCGAATCAGAACGACTTTCTGAAACTGCCTTATCACCAGGCGATTCTGAATCATCAGATTCCGCTTTCCATCGGTGGCGGAATCGGCCAGTCCAGAACGCTGATGCTTTTGCTGCGCAAGGCTCACCTGGGCGAGGTGAGTGTGACCGTGTGGCCGAAGATTCTGAAAGAGATATGCTCGCGCAAGAATATTTTTGTGCTGGAGTAAATCGGCACTCCGTAATTAGCAGTTAGCCTGTAGCCTGGACCCCGGGTCGGCGCCATCCGGCCCTGGGTTTTCCAGCACCCTGATTCTCTCTCGTGCCGTCTAGTTTTCCAGGATCACTTGCGCAATGGCGTATTGAGGTGTGTGCGAAAGCGAGAGGGCAACATGTTTCGCCCCCAGCTTGTCGGCGAACTCGGCTGCCTTGCCGTGGAAGGTGAGAGTCGGCCGGCCCCCGGGCTGGCGGCTTACCTCGATGTCGCGCCAGGTGACGCCATGGTTCCATCCCGTGCCAATCGCCTTCATCCCGGCCTCTTTAGCGGCGAAACGCGCAGCATAGCGCTCGCCGCGGTTGGCTTTCGATTCGCAATAACGGCGCTCGCCATCGGTAAACACGCGGTGCAGGAAGCGTTCCCCAAAGCGCTTGATGGTGTGCTCCAGGCGCGGTACTTCGGCGATATCAATGCCGCTGCCGACAATCATCGCGACTACGTTAACACAGGGCAGCTAAAACAACCGGTCTCCGCGATAAATCACCTGTCCGCTCTCCACTCGCGCCTCTTCCATCAGCGTGTGCGGCTGCGGCGGCCCCATCCCCTCAATATGAAGCACCTTATGTCCATGCGCGACGAGCCAGTCGGAAACCATCATGCGATGGCAATGAAAATACACGCGCTCGGCGCACATATATGCCGTTCGCGACTGCTCGGCCAGTGCAATCAGGTCGGCGATGGCGCGCTGGAAATCGTCGGTGAGCATGTAGTCAGCATAATTCCGAAAACTTGCGCTGCGTAATGCGACATGCGGCGAATCGCCGCGGATTTTTCTCCTTCGTCCGCCCAACGCCTTCATCCAGACGTAGCGAATTCCCGCCGCAGGCAAGGTTTTTTCGAGCGACTCGCGATTGAAGTGCGGCAGGCGGCGGGACGCGGGATAAGAGCGGATATCCACCAGGGTTTGAATCGAATGAGCCTGCAAGACTTCTATCAATTCATCGACACTGCGGGTGGAATGGCCGATCGTGTAAAGAGATGCCAAGCACTCATTTCATCACAGAAGACGGCGGAGGAAACCCACACCGATAAGGCTTTATAGAGTTTTCGGAAACCACGCGAGCCGGCTACGGCGCAACCTCCCAAACGTTGCCGTATCCTTCCGCGCACTCTTGCGTGGTGCCATAGATATTGCCGTTAGGAGCGAGCGCCACCGGACCTCGAGGATAACAGCCGTCCGCGCCGCCGTTGAAACTGTAAAGATCGGTGTACTTCCAGCGACCGCGAGCGGACTCTAGCCGGAAGACGCTGCCGTAGCCATGAGCGCCGCCTCCATTGTTCACGCCGAAGAAAGTCCCGTCAGCTCCCATCACGAGCTGGGACGGCCCGGTAAATTCCTCCGTTGGCCAAGGGAAGGTATACAAAACCTTGAACACCCAACCGCTGCCGGAGGGGGACAGTTCCCAGATCGTACCCCCGTTCCCCGAAGCTCCCTCGCCGGTAACGCCGAATAGATTGCCCGAGCGGTCGCGCAGAAGCGGCCCGGGGTCGCCGCCTTCGGTGTCCTGCTGAAATACGTGAAGAGTAGTCTTGGTCCACTTCGACCCCGAGCGCTTCAGCTCATACACGGTTCCGCAGCCCACGTTGTTGTAGCACTGCTGATTGCCTCCACTCGAGGTGACCCCGAAGATATTTTTACCGGATGGATCCAGGGCCACGCCCCACGGATTGGAGCCGTCAGAGCCGCCTTGAAAGGCATAGAGGATGGTTTCGTTCCAACCGTCACTGGAGGGAGTCAGCTCATAGACAAGTCCTGCAGCACCCGGAGGGCCTCCGTCGGCCTCAGCGCCAAAGATGTTTCCAGAAGGATCAAATACGATCGGGCCGGGCTGTCCACCATCGTTTCCGTTGCCGTATGTATGCTCGATGTGATACCTCCACAGCCCGCTCTCGGCGCCCGAGGGGGTTGCGGGAGGATGAAGGTCGTAGAGGATGCCAGCATCGTTGCCGCCGAAGACTTGCGCTCCGAACAGAACATTGCGTGGACTGAACGTAATCTGGCCCGGATACGTAGGAAGAAAATTGCCATTGCGTCCCTTGAACTCATGGAGCACGGAGAAGGTCCAGATCGAATTGCGTTTCTTCAGCCTATAGGCCACGCCGCAGCCTGGCACTCCGCCTTCGTCGCAATCCAGCCTGCCGCCATATTGGGTGGTGCCGTAAAGATCGCCTGCGGCATCGAGGGTCGGTCCGGCGAAGGGCTCGGCCCCATCGGACACCTCAAAACTATGCAGCACCGAGAAAGTCTGCCCCTGCGCAGCGTGCGTGGCGGTCATTATCAACGCCAGAGCTCCCGCTGCCAGCAACGGTAATAGAAGCGACCCGCTCGCCGAAAAACACCTTGGTCCAGCGGTTCCCATAGGCTTCCCCTTCGTTGTTCCTAATTCATGGCATAGCTACGCGGTTTAGCGCCTCAACAATCATGTCGTCCTGCTCAGGAAACACGGTTCGCAGGTCGAGCAGCACGCGCCCTTCCTCCACTCGCGCAACGACCGGCGGATCCGACGCGCGTAGCTGCGCCACAAATTCATCCGCGCTCAGCGCCGAATGGCTCAACGCAATCAACCGCGTCGGCAACACCGCCGACGGCGCCGCGCCACCGCCAATCACCGACTCGCCATCCAGCAACTCGGCCTTCATGCTCGCTGACCGAACTCTCTTCGCCAACGATTCAGCCCGTCCGCCAATCTCCGCTTTCGACCAGCGCATCATGCGCAGCGCTGGAATCGCATCATGCTCGCCTTTCCCATAAGCCAGCAGAGTCGCCTCAAGCGCAGCGTAGGTCAGCTTATCCACGCGTAACGCTCGAAACAGCGAATTGGAGCGCATCCGCGCGATGAGATCGCTTCGCCCGCTGATCATGCCTGCCTGCGGGCCTCCCAGCAACTTGTCGCCACTGTAGCTGACGACGTCCACTCCGGCACGCAGGCTATCGAGCACGCTTGGCTCGTCGCCGATGCCAACCGAACGCAGGTCAAGCAATGCACCGCTGCCCAGATCTTCCATCAAGGGAAGATTGTGACGGCGAGCCAAGTCCGCCAGTTCCTCGAGCCGCGGCTGCTCGGTGAAACCCGTAATCTGAAAATTCGACCGATGCACACGCAGCAGCAGGCACGTTTTCTCGTTGACCGCCTGCTCGTAGTCCGACACGCGCGTGCGATTCGTCGTGCCCACTTCGCGCAGAACCGCCTGCGACTTAGCCATCACATCGGGAATGCGGAACGATCCGCCAATTTCGACCAACTCTCCGCGGGAAACGATAACCTCTCCGCCGTCGGCGAGCGTGTTGAGAGCGAGCAGCACCGCCGCGGCGTTGTTGTTCACCACGATCGTCGAAATGGCTGGCGAGCTTCGCGGGCCTGCACAGGCGGGGACGCCCGCGCCTACATCGAAATCTTCGGAAAGAAGCTTGCGGAACAGCCGATCCACATGAACATCGCGCTTTCCGCGGTCGCCGGTTTCCAGATCGAATTCCAGGTTCGAATATCCCGCCGAGGTGTTCCGTATATGTTCGAGCGCCGCACCCGCCAGCGGCGCACGCCCCAAATTGGTGTGCAGAATCACTCCGGTGGCGTTGATGACCGTCCGCAGGGAATATTTCAGAGCCTGCCGTACCCGCCTCTCGACCGCGAGGTTCAATCCGGAAATTGCAATGTTCAGCTTTCCAGCATCCAGCGATCCCGCAGCAATCTCTTCGCGCAAATCCGCGAGCACCGAGCGCGCGGCGTCGGTAACCGTGGCTGCGCCCTCCCGCGCCGCAAGAGAATACAGATTCGCCTCATGCAGCAACTCATCCACGGAGGGCAGCTTGCGATAAAGATCGGCCCTGGATTCGGTCTTCACTGCGCAAGATTATCGCACGACACAAAGCACCGACTAACCCACTTCGACCAGACCATAAGTCCGCTGCCAGCGCCGCCGCATGTGGCGCAACGTTGTATCAATTTCCTCGCGTGAAAGTTCCGCATTCGGGCCATCGAGAACGGCGGCGGCTTCGCGCCGGGCGGCTTCGAGCAGTTGACGATCGCGGATCAGGCTTGCGACCTGGAAGCTCGGCATCCCAGCCTGCCGGGTGCCGAAAAATTCTCCGGGACCTCGCAGCTCAAGATCAAGCTCGGCAATCTGAAAACCGTCATGCGTGCGCACCATCGCGTCCAGGCGGCGCTCGCCATCTTCGGAAACCTTCCCTCCGGTCATCAGCACGCAATACGACTTCGCCGCTCCCCGGCCGATGCGGCCGCGCAGCTGATGCAGTTGCGCCAACCCGAAGCGCTCGGCATGTTCGATGACCATAACGGTCGCATTTGCCACATCTACACCAACTTCAATCACGGTCGTCGAAACCAGAAGGTCGAGTTCGCCTTTCTGGAACAGGCGCATCACCTGTTCCTTCAGATCCGGCTCCATGCGCCCGTGCAGCAACCCGACCCGCAAATCAGAAAGAATTCTGTTGCTCAGCTCCTTGTACATCTTCATCGCGGCCTTGAGTTCGGTCTCTTCGTTTTCCTCGATCACGGGATACACCACATATGCCTGGTGCCCGGCTTTGACCTGCTTGCGCACGAAATCCCAGACTTCGCCGGAACGGTCATCCGAAATGCGGCGCGTCACGATGGGCGTGCGTCCGGGAGGCATTTCGTCAATCACGCTCAGGTCGAGGTCGCCGTAGAGGGTGAGCGCCAGCGTGCGCGGGATGGGAGTGGCGGTCATCACCAGAACGTCAGGCTCGGCGAGCGATGAGCTTTGCCGGCTCTCGATGGAACGAACCTTGGTCTCCGCTTGAACATCGCCGGACTTCTTCATCAGCCGGAAGCGCTGCAGCACACCGAAACGATGCTGCTCGTCCACGATGACCAACCCGATGTGCGCAAACTCGACCCTCTGCTCGATCAAGGCGTGTGTGCCGATGACAAGCTGCGCATGGCCTTGAGCGATGTGGCGACGCGTTTCTCGCTTGCGGTCATCCTCCATCGAGCCGGTCAGCAGAACGACGCGGTAACCGGCGGCTTCCAGAATCCGTCGTGCGGAAAAATAATGCTGCTGGGCCAGGATTTCCGTAGGCGCCATCAGCGCCACCTGAAAGCCGTTCTCCATGGCGATGATGGCGGCCTCGAAGGCGACAATCGTCTTCCCCGAGCCGACATCTCCTTGCAGCAGACGGCGCATCGGGAACGGCTTTTCCATGTCGGAGGCAATTTCCTTCAGCGCCCGCTTCTGCGCCGCTGTGGGATGGAAGGGCAGAATCTTCTTGAGCGCCGCACGCACCCGATCGTCGAGCGCGAAAGCGATGCCGGTCTGCGCTTTCTGCTCGCGGCGCTTGAGCTCGAGGCCAAGTTCCACAAAGAACAGTTCTTCGAAAATGAGCCGCACATGAGCCGGCGTGCGCGACGTTTGCAGGTCCTGAAAACTCTCGCCCGCATCAGGCCAGTGAACTTTTCGCAATGCTTCGCGCGGCGCGATGAGGCTCATGTGGCGCCGCACAGCGGCCGGAATCGGGTCCGGCGTTTCCGGCGGAAGATTTTCCAGCGCCGTGTGAATCACGCGCCGGAACCAGCGCGAGGTCAGCCGCCCGTTGCCGGCTGACTCATAAATGGGCACGATGCGCCCGACTTCGAGCGAGGCCGCCAGTTTCTGGTCGGCGGAGTCGGCAGCGGTGTCATCGCCCGCATCACCCAGAATTTCAAACTGCGGCTGCATGAGCTGAATTTCGCCCGAGCGGTAATCTTCCTCGACCTTGCCGTAGAGCGCGACGATCTGGCCTGGCTGGAACCTGTCACGCAAGTAGGCGGCGTTGAACCACATACACTTTAATCGCGCGCGGCCCTGTCCGGCCGTCATCTGAAAAATCGGCATGCGGCGCGTGCGGAACAGGCCGGAGTTGCGCACCTCGGCGATCACGGTGGCCATCTCTCCCGGGCGAAGCTCCGAGATCCCGCGCGGATTCAGCCGGTCTTCATACCGGAAAGGCAAATAATGAAGCAGGTCGTCGAGCGTGTGAATGCCCTTGGCGGCCAACATCTCCGCCAGCTTCGGGCCAATGCCCTTCACGTACTGAACGGAGGTGCCCAGTTCCAGCATCTGAAGGGATGTTAGCAGGACGCGCCTATAGAACGAACGATGACGGGTGCCCCATTCTAAACGCGTTCTTTGCGTTTAGAGTGGGGGCTGTGTAGGGCGGACACTCTTGTCCGCCGAAGTTGCTCTTGGGGGAAGTTAATTTTCGAGGTAGGCGCGAGCGTCTCGCTCGTGCAGCCATAACTACATGACCAAGCCTCGCCGGGTGCCCCATTCTAAACGCGTTCTTTAGCGTTTCGAGTGGGGACTTGTGGGGCGGACACTCTTTGCGTCTAGAGTGGGGGCTGTGTAGGGCGGACACTCTTGTCCGCCGGGTAGCTTCTTGACACGCGAAAGCCCGGGAAATTGGGCAAAAAGACCGTCGCGACCACACTCTTAAATGGTAGACTAACCCGCTGTGCGGACCGTGGCAGCTCCCTTTCCCTCCGTTGTCCCCGGCAAGACTCCTGAGTGTGAGGTAACGGCAAAATGCTGAGAAAAATCTATCTGAAAGCCGCGATGACCCTTGCGCTGGCAATATTTGCGGCCGCGAGTGCCTGGGCTGCGCCGAAATACAAGGTGATTTATACGTTCAAGGGAGGCAAGGACGGCGCACTGCCCATCGGCGGCGTCGTTTTTGATAAACGAGGGAACCTGTATGGGACAACAGCGGAGGGCGGAAGGGGCTGCCCCCCGACAGGCTGCGGCACCGTTTTCAAGCTAACTCGGGATCATAGCGGAAAGTGGACGAAGAACGCCCTGCACTTCTTTAGCGGCAGCGACGGGTCTAGCCCGCAGGTTAGCCTTGTTTTTGATGAAAACGGCAACTTGTACGGAACCACCATGGGAGGCGGAATCAAAGGGAGCTGCGCGGGCCCGGGATGTGGTGTGGTATTCAAGCTGGCGACAGACTCAGGGGGTGGTTGGAAGGAAACCGTGCTACATCGCTTTGCCGGAGGTGACGACGGGTCATTTTCGTTTGGAAGCGTTCTTCTCGACGGTAAAGGCAATGTCTTTGGTTCGGCGGAACACGGCGGCGGATCGTTTGACGATGGGACGGTTTACGAATTGTCGCCCACAGGTGGCCGCTGGACGGAGCAAATTCTACACAGCTTCACAGGAACGGATGGTGCCGCTCCCTACAATCTAGTTTTCGATGCAACTGGCAAAATCTATAGTGTCGCTGGATATTTCGGCGAATATGGCGCAGGCGTGGCTTTCGAGCTGTCTCCAACTTCAGGCGGTACATGGAATGACACCACTATCTACAATTTCCAGGGCGTCCCTGACGGTGCTCTTCCTACATCGGGACTCACCTTTCATGGTCCAAATCTGTTCGGCACAACCGATGCTGGAGGCGATGGCTTTGGTACGGTCTTTGAGCTTAAGCCCGATGGCAAGGGCGGGTGGGCCGAAAACGTTATTCATCGGTTTGAGGGGCGTAAGAAGGGAAGTGACCCTGGTGGTCCACTTGTATTCGACAAGGCGGGCAACCTCTATGGGGATAGCGGGGGAACTGCATCGTGCACCAAGCGAGTCGGAGCTTGCGGAGACCTGTTCGAGTTGACGCCCGCTTCGGGCGGAACTTGGAAGTTGCGGATTCTTTATACTTTCGCGGGTGGGAAGGACGGAGCATTTCCCGGCGGCCTGAGCTCCGATGACAAAGGTAACTTCTACGGCATCGCAGCGGGTGGAGGGAACCTTCAATGCCCGGGCTGGGTCGGGTCCGGGTGTGGTGTGGTTTTTGAGATTACGCCATGAGCGGTAGCGCTAGTCCAAGCCGTCTTAGCTGAGGAGGGACGTTACGAAACCCTCCTCAGCCATGAGCCCCGGACAACTTAGGGGCAGTAACCGCCAACTCCCCCTTTCTGGCAGCTGAAAATCTTGGTTGTCCAGTAGCAATCGGTGAAACCAAGTGTGGAGCTGCATGCGTCCTCGGCGGTCGTAAAGTACTCTCCGACGCCCCAGAAAGTCTTGTCGTCCGAAGGGTCTATGCTCATGCTGAAGTATTCGCCCCATGAGTGAGTGTTTGGGTCGGTAATGGACGCTGATCCCGCTTGCACAGACGTGAGGGTGCCTGGACTGCCACCATCGTCAATGGTCTGCGTGTAAACGCTGGGGTAGTTTGAGCTGCCGTCCCCAATGTTGAACGTATATCCGACGTTCTGGTTCTTGTCGATGGCATTGCTCGACATCCAGTAGTAGAGGGATCCTGCCGAGTCCGAGAAGTCCGAGGAGTAAAGCGGGGGGTTCGGCGTGGTCGTTCCTGTTGGTGCGGTGAAAACGTAGTAGCGGACGCCCGTCGGGTTTCCATAGTACGGCGACGCGGTACTCTCCTGGACTGTCTGCGTGACTGCAAGGAATTCGCACGAGGTAGGCGACGGCAAGATGCAGCTCGGGATGTATCTGTAGGCTAGCGGACTCATCAGGCGATCTCCTAATCCATCTACTTTGTTGCTGGTATCCGGTTGTGGAATGCACTTGGTCCAAGTCGCGTTTTGTTGGTCAGAATAATAGCAGCCCGGAATAAAATCATTTACGTCGATGCGCTTTGCACCGGTTTTACTGACAATGCTGGGCTGCGCTGGCGTGACCGAAAGCGTCGCGGAACAAATCTGCAACGAAAGGAAATTCAGGCTCGGATGAAATGCAGGCCGCAGAGATACACCGCAGCGCGATCAGCAAACTCGCGAAGGCGCGCCCGCCCGAACCTAATTGAGGGAAGCAGCCACTAGAATCACCGACGGAAAGGAAATCCGTCACCCCCGAGCAAACCCCGATAGCCGACGCCTAGGACTCCACTGAAGGGGGGGATTGATTGTCAAGTGAATTTTCGATGACAGTCTGTGGAAAGTCATTCTAAGTATTGGACATGACTGAGATTGACGGACCTGGCCCCATGACGAAACCGATCGCCAATTTCTACCACGCTCTGGTCGCCGTGCTTGCCGGAAACGCAGCCTACTTCCTGCTCCTGCGCTTCCTGCCCTCTCGGGCCCGCCACGTCCCTTTTCAGATTGACTTGGGAATGCTGCTGGACTTCGCCTTTTGCCTCGCCGCCTTCGCGATCGTCAAGGCGATCGCCGGGAACGTGGATGACCGTGTGGCGCGGACATTCCTGTCCGCGAGAGGGAACTACAGGATGCCGTCTTCGTCGGGTTCTTTGCGACAGGGCGGGGTTTTCGGCGGGACAGAGTCGCTACTCCATCCCGCCATATGTTTGAGACTATTGTTTTGTGGTGGCCTTGAATCCAACGTTTGAGCCATCGGTCGGCGTGTAGCGGCCGACGATTTCGAGCTTGTCGTTCAGTCCGTCCGGGCGAGTATTGTTGTTCGCCTTGGGATCCTTTACGTCGTAATACTTGCCGCCGTGAAGCAGGAAGCCGACTTCGAAGCTGTTGGAATCGAAGTAAGCGCCGGCCGCGTCACCCTTGCCGTTGACGATGCGGATGATGGTACCGGTCGCCCCTGCGTTGGGATCGGCAACTTTCTTGAACGTCTTGCCATTGTAGATGAAGCTCTCATAAGCACCGGAGGTGCCGATCGCAAAGACGGCGATCTCTCCGCTGTTGTTGATGCCCCAGGCTTCGGTCGTAGTGTCGCCTTTCACGTCAATGTTCGTGTATTTGCTGCCTTTCTTCACGAAGCCATGCTGTGAGCCGGCCGTGTCAAGGTACAAACCTACGACATCTCCGCTGTCGTTAATGCCGATCGCCTGAGTTTCCTCGGCCTTGGGAAAGCTGATGGTGGTGAACTCCCCCTTCGCCCAGGTGAATGCGTTGTAGAGTCCTGTCGTGGTGTTGGTGCACCAGCCGGCGACAGCGTTCTTCGAGTTGATGCCATAGAAGGCGATCGCGCCCGCCGAGAATCCGCCGCTGTTGGTGCAGTTCTTATGGTCAATCGTAGTCAACTTGCTTCCGGCCAGGATCATGCCGTGCTGGATTCCGCTGGAATCCACATAGTCGCCGGCGATCGCTCCGGAATCGTTGACCGCGAACGTATCGGTCTCCGTCGCCGTTTTGCTTGCGTGCACATCCGAAAACTTGAAGGTTAAAGTCGGGGCCGCCGCGAAACCGGCAGCGGCGAAGATAGCAACGAGCCATGCGCCGAGAATGGATTTCTTCATTGGTCTCTCCTGGAGAGTATGGTGACCGGTTCCACAGTGCTGGAGATTCGGGAAGCGGTTTCAGGCCGAGAATTATCGTCTGCATGGAAAGGGTGGTCAAGATGAAAGGTTTTGCAGCGCGACCAGGCGCTTCGGTGTGAGAGGATCAGCCTGCCTACGAAACCGCGCTCCCCGGCGCCGGAGGACCAAAATGCCGCGAAACTGGACGGGGTTTGCTGGGTTCGGGATTGCTGCATCCGAATGGTCGTAAGTGATTGTCAATAAAGGTTAACCCCCGCTTACAAGTCTGTTTTTCCCAACCTTGGAATGACATCGGCGATGACTCGCAAGAAATCGGAATTATGCCTTTGACAAACCCATGCGAAAATGTCATGTTGAGACGCCGTGACAGGGCGGTTATTCTTCGAGAAGGGGCAGCGACGTTGCCTTATGGGAAGTCTTGTCTAGTTTCTTCATTCCCCGATGAGTAGTCTTTAGCCTCTTTTTAACCTCGTTGATATCGTCGGCGATTTTCAAGTTTTCTGGTGCAATGCCACTGTTTGCTATCATTGTGCTTCGGACTGCTCGGCCTATATTTGTTGCGGTTGCCTCTAGGGCTTTTTGGCCGTACACTCCTTTGCTCTTGATGCGCTCTGATGTTTGTGTAATACGGAAATAATTGCCAGCCAATTCAGTAGCACCCGCAAAATCGTAGAGCGAACCACCTGCTGGAATACCCTTCCTTTGCAATAGATGTTTGAGACTCATGTCGTACATGCCTCGAATTCCAGCATCCTTGAAGAAGGCATATCCGTCGGCCCTGATTCCGGCCTGCTTGGCGGTGCTGCTCAATATCTTCTCGCCTGTGCGGATGTCCTCGCGCATCTCCAGACGTTGAAGATCACCTTCGGCAATCGCTTTTTCGATAATACTGGAAGCGATCGCTGCGAAATAAATCTTAGCGGCCGCGACCTGTTGCTTTTTATCATCCGCGTGCATCGCAACCAGAAAGCAGGCAAACCGCGTTAGGTCGTAGCTGGGCGTGGCCCTGCCTTCAATGAGTATCGTCGTCTGAAGAAAAGCATCGTGGATTTGAATGCCCAGTTGAGCGCAAGAAGCGATAGCTTTGTTGATGACCTTTGAGAAAGATGCGTAGCTGTCATAACCAAGCTGGGCCATGAGATAATATGCGTCCCAGTGGCGCGTCCCGTTCTCTTTCGCGCAATCCTCGAAATCCTCGAACGGGGCCAAGCTCATCTCCGGCATGGCTTCATTCTAACCTTCTAGGGGAGAGAAACAGCACAAAAATTTCCACAGGTCAAGCAGGCCTAGGTTTCCTTTTTGGTTTCCCCTTGGGCTGCTGCGGCTTCACCTTGAGCACGTCCTGAATCACTTCCTTGAACGGTAGTGGAATGTGTGGGATCGGTTTCGAGTTCGTAATCTTCTTTTCGCTCATCAAATGGAAGCCTCAGATTATCTTCCTTCAGTTCTACCACCGACAGCGGTTCGCTGACGACCACTTTAGCTACGGGTCCACCAGCGGGAACAGTTTGCGACTCCGGAGAACGTGGGATCGGAAATCGTGCATTTGTAACATGGCTGTCTGACCGTTTCGAGATGGTGGCAAGAAATGGCCCATCATTTTTCCGTGCGACATTGCTGATTTTGTCGCGACCAAGAATAATTGCCGCTGCCCATTCTTCAGGGAGACTGTTCGTGTCAGTGAGTAGGAAGAGCTTGCATTTAGCATCTATCACTGCCTGTTTGTTCTCGACGTTCTTTTCGATGCGCTTGTCACCACTAATTGCAATCCAACCCTTTTCCCCGCACTTCGCAATCCACTGAGGATCTTTGATGCTTTGGTGCTTCTTCTTGGGATAGACCTGATAAATCGTCTTGACCGTGATCCCGACCCTTCTGAGCATCGCTGCCATTGCTTTGCCGTGCGTTCTATCCAGAAAGATTTCGAGGTCGAGTTTAGGCTGCGAGTTTTTCACCATAACGAATTGCGTGCCTTACTTTAGAGGCTGGGATTCCGAAGTCCTTTGCGATGGAAGCTACCTTCTCGCCAGAGCGATGACGGCCATGAATTACCCACACTGGCACACCGCTCTCGCTGAGGACGGGTTGACCAGAAGCGATCCCATGAATAATGCCGATCGTTTTGTCCTGGCGCAAACCTTTTATGATCGGGAAGACCCGATCAACAATCTTGTCCCTGTCGCGACCTATGTGGGCAAGGAATTTGTCCATGATCTTTTTGAGGTTCATCTGCCCAGGTCGAGAGAGATTCTCGTTTTCACTAACGGTTTTTATGAATAGATCCTCACCATTGGTGAAGAAATCGCGAGAAATCAGCGGATGCTCGGAAGGATATTTTTCTTGTAGCGTTTCCAGCGCTCGCCTTACGGACTTGATGCTGACCCCATGTTTGTAACGTGTAGCAGCGAGAACGTGTGCCTCCGCTAGGTTGAAAAAAGACAATAGCCTATGGTTTGGGTCTGCGGGCTTGATGAGCGGAAGGAAGAATTGTTTGCCGTGCTTCACTGGATACGTGCGACCATAAATCCAACTGGCGAGAGTAGAGTTCTTTATCCCAAGGAAGGCGGCTGCATCGGCTGGCGTATAGATGGCCAGTTCGCGGGGATCTACATCTGCAACATATTCCGCCGCCTGAAGTCGGTGCATCGTTCTCTCGTCTTGTCCGTAGGTGTATTGTGCGAGCACACGATCACCTCCCGTGCTAGAATCAAACACGGTGGGATCGGCACCCACAACACTTCCAAGTTCCACGCGTAGAGGCCCGCTGGCAGGCGGGCCTTACGTTTTATGGGGGAAGAGAATTTTTCTTGTTGCTTCTAATTCACCTGCTTTGAGTCCCGCAGCATTAAACGCTTTCCGTTGACAGAATTCAAGGCCATTAACGTCCGGTCCCCATCCTTGCTCTTGCGAGAGTTGTACCGGAAATCGAACTCGCTTAGATACCGATGCAAGTGCTGTTTTCCAACATGGTGATACACGCCATTGATGCCACGTTTTAGCGTCGCAAAATAGCCTTCAATCGCATTCGTGGTGATGCAGATTCCATCCTCGTAACGAACATATTCTCCGGCGCGATGGTTTACCTGATCGTGTTTCCGCGCCACCAGTGCGCCTTTGAGGACCGTGGAACTATCCGTCATCACGTGGCAATCCTCGGCAATCATCTGGTTAACAATGGGCTTCAGGTTCTCAGCCGTGACACGCTCGACATGCTTGGATTGAACGCGACCGCCGCGCTGCAACACGGAAACCACGGATTGCTTATTGGCGAACGGGCTGCGACGATCCTGCGCCCTTACTCCGGGCTTTACGGCAGTGTCGAATTTCTCGCGAATCTTTCCGCCGACGTACGTCTCATCTACCTCAATAATCCCTGTCAGCTTCGACGACAACGGTTCTTGGCTCATCGTGTAGCGAATCCTATGAGCCATGAACCAGGCACTCCTGTACGTGACTTTCAACATGCGGTGAAGCTGATGGGCGCTCATGCCCTTCTTGCTGGCACAGAGCAGATGGTAGGCGAGAAGCCACTTGCTCAACGGGATATGGCTGTCCTCAAAGATCGTGCCCACGGTGACGGTAAACTGCTCACGGCAGCCGCCGCATTTCCATAGACCTCTGCGACCGGGCCGCTTGGATTCCTTCTTTGGTTCCAGCCGATAGGCATTATTTACCACTCCGCAGTGTGGGCAGACCGGACCATCGGGCCAGCGCAGCTTTTCAATGAACTCACGAGCCTTATCTTCGTCGCTAAAGTGTTGAGCCAGATTGATTAAGTTGAGTTCGTTATCCATGAGCGAAACTATAGCGAATCACTCTGGGTTTGTCAAGTGTATAATTCCGCAAGAAATACTTGACGTTTCGTTTTTTCTCGCGTACGGTAGAGCCTTCCGAACGCTTTTGCACCCAGCTTTTTCGGAAATACCTCTGCGGTCGGCCGACCCTAATCAAGGAAAGAAACTTTCGGCTGCTGCGGAGCATCTATACAAAGTAATCGAGCTTTTCCCGTACAACCCATCTGAATTCAGTGACTTAAAGTATTCTGACCGGGTTTTGTTCAACCACAAGATGGGGGGCGGCCCGCGAGGCTCAGATCGGAGACTGATTCACTATGCGTTCAGACCGTGTTTTTGATGCATTACATACTTTACGGAATCGTTATATGCTCTGCCAGCTTGCGTCCAAGGCGACCCGCAAGTTTCACAAGCCCAACACCCGCATCCAGGAAACTATGAATCAGGTGCTGGACCGGATTGCCAGCTCGGAACGCCAGACGGTTCTGTCGGAGCCGGAAAACTTCGCCGAGGCACAACGGAGGGCCGCGTAACACCAGCCCGCCACTGCCCTGTTCGTGGGCAAGTCTTTCCTGAGTGACCCCCCTTTTGAAAATCTCCCGCATGCAGGTGAACTGATTAAATGACCATTGCCGAGTTAAAAGAAAAGAATATTACCGAGCTGACCAAGATCGCCCGATCTCTGGATCTGCCCGGCGCCAGCGGATTGCGCAAGCAAGACCTGATCTTCAAGATCCTGCAGGCGCAGAGCGAAAAAGAAGGCCACATCTTTGCCGAGGGCGTGCTGGAAATCCTGCCCGACGGCTACGGCTTTCTGCGCTCACCCGATTACAACTACTTGCCCGGACCCGACGATATTTACGTTTCGCCGTCGCAGATTCGCAAGTTCGATCTGAAGACCGGCGATACCATCAGCGGGCAGGTGCGTCCGCCGCACGAGGGCGAAAAGTATTTCGCGCTGGTGAAGATCGAAGCCGTCAACTTCGAGTCGCCCGACGAAGCCCGTAACAAGATTCTGTTCGATAACCTGACGCCCTTGTATCCGCAGGAGCGCGTGAAGCTCGAAACCGTCCGCGAAAACGTCAGCGCCCGGGTGATGGACCTGCTGACGCCGCTCGGCAAAGGCCAGCGCGGCCTGATCGTTTCCCCGCCGCGTGCCGGCAAGACCATGCTGCTGCAGAATGTGGCGAATTCGATTACCACGAACCATCCTGAAGTGGTGCTGATGGTGCTGCTGATTGACGAGCGCCCGGAAGAAGTCACCGACATGCAGCGCTCGGTCAAGGGCGAAGTGATTTCTTCGACCTTCGATGAACCCGCGGCGCGGCACGTGCAGGTCGCCGAAATGGTCATCGAGAAGGCAAAACGTCTGGTCGAACACAAGCGCGACGTGGTAATTCTGCTCGACTCAATTACCCGTCTGGCGCGCGCTTATAACACCATTGTTCCGCCCAGCGGCAAAGTGCTTTCCGGCGGCGTGGACTCGAACGCGCTACAACGGCCGAAGCGCTTCTTCGGCTCGGCGCGAAACATCGAAGAAGGCGGGTCGCTGACCATCATTGCCACCGCCCTGATTGACACCGGCTCCCGCATGGACGACGTAATCTTTGAAGAATTCAAAGGCACGGGCAACTCCGAAATCATCCTGGAGCGCAAGCTGGTAGATAAGCGCGTGTTCCCGGCCATTGACATCCAACGCTCGGGCACGCGAAAAGAAGAGCTGCTGATCCCGAAAGAAGATCTCACCCGCATCTGGGTGCTGCGCAAGGTGCTGAACCCGCTCTCGCCGGTCGAAGCCATGGAATTGCTGATTGACAAGCTCAGTAAGACCAAGTCAAACGGCGAGTTCCTGGCCAACATGAGTTCGTTGTAGGCACTTGATGCCCAGGCACAATAGGCCAAAGCCAGAGAGGTTTCGAATCATGAGGAACGGAAAGGCCAAGGTTCGGGAATAAACCCTGCCCTAGGCCCATCGGCCTGGGGCTCAAATATCGCCAAGCTGCAAGGGCCTGAGCTTGCTCACCGTTTACATTCTTTTTCGTCCCTTTCTGATGTGACGCGACCCTTCCGCCGCTACAATGGCTCTTAATCATTCGTTCCCATCAGGAGGATTCATGTCCACGGTCCGAGTTCTCGTCGGTACGCGCAAAGGCGCATTTATTCTGGCCGCAGACGGCAAGCGTGAAAAATGGGAGGTCAGCGGGCCGCACTTCGCGGGCTGGGAGATGTACCATCTCAAGGGCTCGCCCGTCGATCCCAACCGCATCTACGCATCGCAGACCAGCGGATGGTTTGGCCAGATGATTCAACGCTCCGACGATGGCGGAAAAACCTGGCATCAGCCGGGCACGCCCGCCGGAGAGGCGCCACCGGCCGGACCGCCAAAGTCAGCCAGCAACAAATTCGCCTATGACACCGCGGCCAAGCCTCTGACTACGCATCAGTGGTACGACGGCACGCAGCATCCGTGGGAGTTTAAGCGGGTGTGGCATCTGGAGCCATCGCTCACCGATCCCGATACGGTCTATGCGGGCGTGGAAGACGCCGCTCTCTTCCGCTCAACCGATAGTGGCGAAAACTGGCAGGAACTGCCTGGCCTCCGGGGCCACGGCACCGGCCCGAAGTGGCAGCCTGGAGCGGGCGGCATGTGCCTGCACACGATCATTCTTGATCCCACGAATTCGCAGCGGATGTGGATCGCGATCTCCGCTGCGGGCGCCTTCCGCACCGACGATGGTGGCAAGAGCTGGAAGCCGATCAATAAAGGCCTGCGCTCGCAATATATTCCCGACCAGGACGCCGAGGTCGGACACTGCGTGCACCACATCGCCATGAACCCCAAGCGTCCGAACACGCTCTTCATGCAGAAACACTGGGACGTGATGCGCTCGGACGATGCAGGGGACAACTGGAAGGAGGTCAGCGGCAATCTGCCGACTGATTTCGGATTCGCGATTGACGTGCATGCGCACGAACCGGAGACGGTTTACGTTGTACCCATCAAAAGCGACAGCGAGCACTTTCCGCTCGAAGGCAAGCTGCGTGTGTTCCGCAGCCGCAGCGGCGGGAACGAGTGGGAAGCCCTGACGAAAGGCCTGCCGCAGAAAGATTGCTATGTGAACGTGCTTCGCGATGCCATGGCCGTGGACAAACTGGACAAGTGCGGAATTTATTTCGGGACAACCGGCGGCCAGGTCTACGCCTCGGCCGACGCCGGCGATAGCTGGAACCCGATTGTGCGCGATCTGCCCGCCGTGCTGAGCGTAGAGGTGCAGACGATCGGGTGAGGTCGTGTGGCCTATGTTGTGTGGGGCGGCCGCCTTGCCCGCCGGCCTGCCCCTGCGGGAATGGGCGGCGAAGTGACTCGATTTGTATTTGGGCGGTGATGTTGCGCGAGGCGCATCCGGCCAACGCTTGTATAATCAAACTAACGTCATTCTGAAAGGTTCCCCATGAATTCGCCCATGCACCAGCATCCGGGACAGGCCCCGCCCGGTCCGCAACCCCTGGCCGGAGTGGACGCAATCATCGCGGTTGGTTCGGGCAAAGGCGGCGTCGGGAAGACCACGCTGGCGGTGAATCTGGCCATTGCGCTCAGCCGGCTCGGGCACAAAGTCGGGCTGCTGGACGCCGACGTTTACGGCCCCAATGTGCCGCTCATGCTGGGCACAAGCGCGCAACCCAAGGTTATGGGAGATCAGCGCATCGTACCGGTCGAAATCCACGGGCTGAAGGTGATCTCCGTCGGCTTCCTCAACCCCGGCGATAAGCCGCTCATCTGGCGCGGGCCGATGCTGCATTCCATCATCCGGCAGTTTCTCGGTTCGGTGGAGTGGGGAACGCTCGACTACCTTGTGGTTGATCTGCCTCCGGGCACCGGAGACGTGGCTCTGTCGCTCATTCAAACGGTGCCGCTCACCGGCGCAATCGTTGTCTCCACGCCGTCCGACGTTTCATTGCAAGATGCGCGCAAGGCGATCGAGATGTTCCGCCAGATGAAGGTGGACCTGGTGGGCATGGTGGAAAACATGAGCTACTTCGTCTGCCCGCACTGCCAGCACGAGGTGGATATCTTCTCGCGCGGCGGCGCGGAAAAAACCGCGAAGCAGTTCGAGATCGCGTTCCTGGGCAGCGTGCAGCTTGATCCCGATATCCGCAAGTCGGGAGACAGCGGCAAGCCGACCGCGCTCGACGCCAACTCTCCGCACGCCAAGTCGCTATACGATTTCGCGCACCGCGTTATTTCCCGGGTAGATGAGATCAAATCTAGTGCCTCTGAGAGCGTCATTCAGATTCAATAGGCCGAGTTAAATCGAAAGGCTGGCCAGGGGAGTCTCCGCGCCACGCTCGCGAACTATAATGGTAAAAGCGTTGCGAGCCTCGCCAGGCTGCGACAGCGCTTGGCTCACCGCGCACATGGCTGTTCTTAGCGACAAATTCGGCCGTCCGATTACCGACCTGCGGATTTCCATCACCGACCGCTGCAATTACAAGTGCGTCTATTGCCGGACGGGCAATGAGGGCGCGCTGTATGGCGATCTGCCCTTCGCGGACTATCTGCGCATGGCGCGAATCTTCGCTGGGCTGGGCATCCGCAAGGTGCGCCTCACCGGCGGCGAGCCGCTATTGCGCCAGGGCATAGCCGGATTTGTGCGCGATCTGGCGAGCCTGCGCGACCTTGGCGGTGAACCCCTCGATCTGGCGATGACCACCAACGGCCATCTGCTGGCGGAGATGGCGCAGCCGCTCAAGGATGCCGGGCTGAACCGGGTGACGGTCAGCATGGACGCGGTCGATCCCGACCGCTTCGCCCGCATTACGCGCGTCTCGGGCGGGTACGATCATGTGCTGGCGGGAATCCGCGCCGCCCGCCGTGCCGGTTTGTGGCCGGTGAAAGTCAACTGCGTGCTGATGCGCGGATTCAACGAAGACCAGATCATTCCCTTCGGCATGTTCGCCCGCGAGGAGGGCGTGGTCGTGCGCTTCATCGAGTTCATGCCGCTCGAGGAAGACCGCGTGTGGTTGCCGCAAACGGTGGTGGCGCTGGATGAGATTGTCGGCCGCATGGCCGAGTACCGGCCACTGGTCGAAATTTCCCACGCCCGCAGCGAGACCGCGCGGCGCTATCACTTCGATGATGGGATCGGCGAGATTGGCATCATTGCGCCGGTGTCGCATCCTTTCTGCCGCCATTGCAGCCGCATCCGCATTACCTCCGACGGCAAAATCCGCACCTGCCTGTTTTCGGTCTGGGATCACGATCTGCACCAACTGATGCGCCGCGGCGCTTCCGATGAAGAGCTGGTAGGGTTCATCCACGGCGTGGTAGAGAAAAAAGAAGAGCGGCACCATATCGGTGAGGCCGACTTTGTCCCGGCATCGAGGACGATGGTGCATATCGGAGGATAGGGTCGAGCTCCAGCGCTACAATATTGCCGTGGCCTCACCACCGCCGACAAAATCTCGCATCATCGCAGTCGAAGCCACCGGCATCCTGCTGATCGCCCTCGCCATCCTCATCTTCACCGTAATCCGCTACTGGCACAACATTCCCTGGAGCTGGCGCTGACCGCCCCGTCGGATCCGCCGCTGGTAGTGATTTTGGGACCGACTGCGAGCGGCAAGACCGCGTTGTCTCTCGTCCTGGCCGAGCGCTTTCACGGCGAGATCGTGAATTGCGACTCGGTCGCCATGTATGGTGAATTTGAAATCGGGACGGCGAAACCCAGCGCCGCCGAGCGCTCCCGCGCCTCACACCATTTGCTGGATTTCGTCGATCCCGCCCGCTACATTACCGCCGGAGAGTACGCGCGCCTGGCGCGGCAGGTCATCGCGGAGATCAGCGCACGAGGCAATCTCCCGATCGTCACCGGAGGCACTGGGCTTTATCTGCGGGCGCTGCTCGATGGGCTTTTCCCCGGACCTCAGCGATCGGAAGAGTTGCGCGAGCGCCTTCGCCAGCGCGCCCGCGAGCGGGATCCGCTCCATCTGCACCGCCTGTTACATCGTCTCGATTCCGCCGCTGCGGCAAGGATTCATGCCAACGACACTCCTAAACTGATTCGCGCCATCGAAGTCTGCCTGGCGTCGCGGCAGAAGATGAGCGAAATGTGGAAGCGAGGGCGCGATCCCCTCACCGGATTCCGCATTCTGCGGCTGGGGCTGAATCCGGATCGCGATGCTCTCTATGCCCGGATCAACCGCCGCGCCGCGCAGATGTTTGAATCAGGCCTTGTCCAAGAAGCCCGCGGCCTCGTGGAAAAATACGGCGAGACGGCGCAAGCTCTGAAATCGCTGGGATACAACCAAGCCGTGCAGCTTCTCCGCGGCGAAATCGACTTCCCAGCGGCTTTGCAAGCCGCCCAGCAGGCGCACCGGAATTACGCCAAGCGGCAAATGACCTGGTTCCGCCGCGAGCCGGAGGTCGTGTGGCTGTCAGGTTTCGGCGACGATGCGGAAATGCAGGAAAGGGCCGGCGCCTTGGTTGCCAGCGCACTGGTTTGATGCCGTGCTATCGTCTGCTCATGCTCCGAAAAGCTGTGCTCATCTTCGCTGTGCTTTGCGCCCTCGCCTGCCCTGCCCCGAGCAAGGAAAAGTATTCGCCGCCCGGCCCGGTTCACCTCGATCGCGACGGCGAGAAGTGGGCGGTAAAGACTCTGCACAAGCTGTCTCTCGAAGAGAAGATCGGCCAGCTTTTCATGATCTGGGCGCGGGCGGAGTTTCTCAACGTAAACAACCCCGAGTACGCGCAACTCCGCGACGCCATGCGCAAATATCACCTGGGCTCGTTCGCCTTAACCGTTCCCTGGGAGGCACCGTTTCTTTACCGCAGCGAGCCCTTCGAAGCCGCTGACGTGCTCAACCGCCTGCAACAGGATTCCGAGCTGCCACTGCTCATCGCCGCCGACTTTGAGCGCGGCGTCAGCATGCGACTGCGGGGAGCAACCGAGTTTCCTCACTCCATGGCCTTCGGCGCCGCTGGTAAACCGGACTACGCTGCCGCTTTTGGACGCATCACGGCGCAGGAAGCCCGCGCCATTGGCGTGCACTGGAATTTTTTCCCCGACGCCGACGTCAACTCAAACCCGGCCAATCCCATCATCAACACGCGTTCCTTCGGCGAAGATCCGCAGCAGGTCGGCGATCTGGTGGCGGCTTACATTCGCGCCGCGCGCGCCAACGGCCTGTTGACCACCGCCAAGCATTTTCCCGGCCACGGCGATACCGCTACCGATTCCCATCTCGGCCTGGCGCAAGTCACTGGAGACCGCGCCCGCCTGGCGAGAGTCGAACTCCCGCCGTTCCGCCAGGCCATCTCCGCCGGGGTGGACGCGGTCATGATCGCCCACGTCACCGTTCCTGCCCTCGATCCTGCGCCCAACCGGGTGGCTTCGACTTCATCCGCGATCGTCAACGGTTTGCTGCAGCACGATCTCGGATTCAACGGAATCGTGGTCACCGATGCCCTGGAAATGGCAGGCCTGACGCGGCTTTACGCCTCCGATATTGGCCGCGCCGCCGTGGACACCTTCAAGGCTGGCAACGATGTCCTGATCATTCCGGCCGACCTGGACGCATCGTACCGCGCAATGCTGGATGCGGTCCGCAAGGGCGAAATCAGCCCCGAGCGCCTGGATGCCTCTGTCTTGAAGATATTGAAAGCAAAGGCATCACTGAATCTTCACAAGTCGCGCCTGGTGGATCTGGACGCTCTTCCCGAAACCATCGGCAAGCCCGGAAATCTCGCTCAGGGCCAGCAGGTTGCCGACGACGCCGTCACCCTGGTCCGCGACAACGGCAAAAGCCTGCCCCTGAAACGTTCGGGAACTGTTGTGCCTTCGCTTCCGTATCAAGGGGTGGAAGACGTGCGTAATCGCCTGGTGGCCGTAATTTTTTCCGACGATGTGCGCACCGAAGCGGGCCGTGCGCTGGAAATGCAGATCAAGTCGCGCGTGCCCGATGCGAATGTGATTTACGTAGATCCGCGGATCGCCTCTGCCATGGCAAGCGAAGTGACGAAAGCCGTGGATCAGGCGCAGTCCGTGATCGCGGCCGTTTATGAAGTTCCGGTGGCGGGAAAAGTGGTGAATGGCGCGGCCAACTCGGTCGGTTTACCTGAGGCCAGCGGCGCGCTGCTGCAAGGAATTTTGGATCACAGCGCCGAAAAGACGATCGTGCTGGCCATGGGAAACCCCTATCTGGCGCAGGATTTCCCCGCGGCGCAGAACTATCTTTGCACCTTCTCGAACGCTTCGGTTTCCGAGGTCAGCACCGTGAAAGCATTGTTCGCAGAGATCGCCATTCGCGGCCATCTCCCGGTCACGATTCCGAATATCGCCGCGCGCGGCTCCGGCATCGAGCGGCCCGCACAGGCCGCGCAGTGAGGAATGACATGCTGATTCCCAAAATACTGGATCACAAAACTAAACTGCTCATCGCCGTGGCCTTTGCCACTTGGCTGACTTTGCTGGCGTGTACGGTCAGCGTCAAAGATCACGAAAACGGCCAGAACAGCAAAGTTGACATTCAGACCCCAATCGGCGGCATTCACGTTGACGAAAATGCCGATGTCCGCGATACCGGCCTGCCCGTCTACCCGGGCGCCCGCGTGAAGCCGAAGGGCAATGACGGAGATGAGAAGAGCGCCAACGTGGATCTTTCCGGCTTCGGCTACGGATTGAAAGTTGTCGCTCTCGAATTCACTTCCGACGATTCCTCCGATAAAGTAATCGCCTATTATCAGGACCAGCTCAAAAAATTTGGCGGCGTGCTGCAATGCCGCTCGGAAGGCCTTCATATCGGAAGATACAACGTCCACAACGGCAAAGACGGTTCCAACAAACTCACCTGCGACAGCGACGAGCACGGCAACACCGTCGAACTCAAGGCCGGCAACGACGATAACCAGCACATCGTGTCCGTCGAGCCGCAGGGCAAAGGTTCCGACTTCGCCATCGTGTGGGTACGAGTCCGCGGCAAAGAGGGAGACATTTAATTTCGATGCGGGCGCGGGTATCACGCCCGCGCGGCAGCAGGAGGGAAATATGTTTGCATCCAAAACGAGCCGCATGAGGCTCTCGCGACTGGCGGCACTTGCCCTTGTAATCGCTTTCGCCGTCAGTCTTCAGGCACAGGAAGCTGGCAAGACTGGGCAGGATCACTTTGACGTCCGCAGTTCCGCCGGCGACCTGCACCTGGGCAACGATGCCGACGCTCGCGTCATCGGCTTGCCTCTTTATCCCGGGGCGCAGCCCCGAGCCGAAGAGAAAGACAGCAGCAACGCCAATCTGGCCATCTTCACCCAAGCCTTTGGCGTGAAACTACTGGTCGCGCGCTATAACTCCGGCGACGCGCCCGATAAGATCGCCGCCTACTATCGCGACAAACTGAAGAAGTACGGAAGGGTCATCGAGTGTCGCAGCCACGAGCACGATGGCGATATTCACGTGCACACCGACAAGAAGAATTCCGATTCCGGTGAGTCCAAGGACCTCAAGTGTGACAGCGACAACACGGGCAATGTGGTCGAACTGAAAACCGGCACGGAAGACAACCAGCATGTCGTCGCCATCGAGGCCGCCGAAAAGGGAAACGGCTCGACCTTCGCGCTGGTTTACGTGTACGCGCGTGGCAAGCAAGGCGACATCTAGGAATCACGGCAACTTCATCGGTGCCCCAGCCTAAATCGCGTTCTTTGCGATTCAGGGTGGGGAAGTTCTTGTGTGGCGCGGACGTTTTTATCCGCGACGCTTTCTTGCCCGTCCCGCCCGCCCTGCTGTACCTTTGACATCCGGATGGAACACGCCTGCCATAAATGCGCCGCCAGCGTCGAAGACGGCACCCCCTTCTGCCCGCAGTGCAACGCCCCGCAGATTCGGGTCAGCGGAGTTGAGCCGGCGCCATCCACAATCCCGCAAGCGGCCGCTGCCTCGGCCACGCGTCTGACGACCGGCATCCTCTGGTCCGCGGCGCTGCGCTCGTCCGCCATCGCTCTCGTCGCCGCATTTCTTCTGATTCTGTTACGTGTCCCTGCCGGCCTGGGCATGGTCGCGGCCGGATTTCTCTGCGTGCTTCTTTACCGCCACCGCTGCCCTTTTCATCCCTTATCCGCCGGAACCGGCGCCTGGCTGGGCGTGGTCACCGGAGTTCTGGGGTTCGCCGCCTTTGCCGTCGTTCTTGCGCTCACCGCCGCCTTGCGGCCCGGAGAGATTCACGCCACCTTCCTCAACGCGATTCAGCAATACACCTCGCACAACTCGGATCCGCGGTTGCAGCAGGTCATCCCGCTCTTGCAAACGCCGCAGGGTTTTGTGCTGGTTATGGCCCTTGGCCTGGCCATGACCCTGGTCGGCTTCCTCATCTTTTCCGGCCTGGGAGGCCTGATCGGCGCCGTCTTGCTGCGAAGGAAAGACCGCTTGTAACGCGGGTTTTGCTCCATCCGCCTTGCCCCGCAATACCCTGCCCGCGTATGATGCAGCGTTCATGACTCCGCGAACTTCGCCTCGTCAGCCTAATCTGCGCGAGAAGGCTCAGCTCATGTCCGCCTCGGAAATTGAGCGGACTTTGGTGCGCCTGGTGCACGAAATCATCGAGAAAAATAACGGCGCGGCTGACCTCGGACTGGTCGGAATCCGCCGCCGCGGAGTCTTTCTCGCCCAGCGCCTGGGCCAAATGATCCAGCGGATCGAAAAGACGCCGGTTCCCGTGGGCACGCTCGACATCAGCTTATATCGCGACGATCTTTCCACGGTCGCCCCTAAGCCGGTGGTGCAGAAGACCGAGATCGGCTTCCCTATCACCGGGAAAAACATCGTGCTGGTGGATGACGTGCTCTACACCGGCCGCACCGGGCGCGCCGCGCTCGACGCCTTGTTCAGCCAGGGCCGCCCGAAGCAGGTGCAGCTTTGCGTGCTGATTGACCGCGGCCATCGCGAGCTGCCCATCGAGGCCACCTTCGTCGGCCGCAAGGTGCAAACCACCAGCCAGGAGATCATCGAAGTGCAGTTGCGCGAGCTTGACGACGCCGAAAAAGTTTTGCTGGTCGAAAGGCAAAGTTGAACGGAAACAAATTCCGGGCGCCTGATCGCTCCGGTCCACGCCATGAATAAAGTTGCGCGCGGTTCCCTGCTGGGAATCGAACATCTCGCGGCTTCGGAAATCCTCGGCCTGCTCAAGCTGGCGCGGCGCATGAATCCGCTCAAGCCGCCGCAGTTGATGCGGGGCAAGCGCGCATTGCTGCTGTTCTACGAGGCTTCCACGCGCACCCGCAGTTCGTTCGAAATCGCGGCCAAATCCATGGGCGCGATGACCACGCTCATTCTCTCCAGCGGCTCCAGCATCGAGAAAGGTGAATCCCTGCTCGATACCGGCTACACGCTGCAGGCTGTGGGCGCCGATGTAATGGTCATCCGCCATCCCAATGCCGGCGCGCCTCTGCTGATGGCGAAACATCTCAATGTGCCCGTCATCAATGCCGGCGACGGCATGCACGAGCATCCCTCGCAGGCGCTGCTCGATGCCTATACCATCCTGCGCCACAAGAAAAAGTTGAACGGATTGCAGGTGGCCATTGTCGGCGACATTTACCATAGCCGCGTGGCGCGCTCCGCCATCCACCTGCTCAGCAAGTTCGACGCGCAAATCACGCTCTGCGGCCCGCCGGAGATGCTGCCGGAAATGGCCACCAGCCTCGCACCCGGCGTGCACATTTCCCGCACCGCGGAAGATGCCGTGCGGGGCGCGGACGTCGTCATGGTGCTGCGCGTGCAGAAAGAGCGCCTGGCGGGATTGAAAATCCGGCTGCAGGATTACATTTCCAAGTACCAGATGAACGGCTCGCGTCTCAAGCTGGCGAAGCGCGATGCAATATTAATGCATCCCGGGCCGATCATTCGCGGGCTGGAACTGACCTGGGAGGTTGCAGATTGCCCGCAATCGGTGATTGTGGAAGAAGTGCGCAATGGCGTTCCCGTGCGCATGGCGATTCTGGCTAGGGCCCTGGGCAAAGCGAAGTAGGTTTCTTGTTGTCATCCCTGGCAACGCGAGGGATCTGCAGCTAGAACTTTTGGCAAAGCAATGGCAGACGATAAATCCAAGTCCGGCCCGCTGTTGATCAAAGGCGGTCATGTCATTGACCCCGCTTCGCGCATTGATGCGCCGCTCGACATCCTGCTGCGCGACGGCCGCATCGCGGAAGTCGCCGCGCCCAACAAAATCCGCGCCTCGTCCGACAAGACCTTCGACGCCCGCGGCCTCATCGTTGCTCCGGGCTTCATTGATCTTCACGTCCACCTGCGCGAGCCGGGGCAGAACTACAAAGAAAGCATCGCCACCGGAACCGCCGCTGCCGCCGCCGGCGGATTCACTTCCGTCTGCTGCATGCCCAACACTTCTCCGGTCGTGGATTCTCCCGAGTGGGTTTCCTGGCTGCAGCAGCCGCAGCGCGGCGCGGTGGTCAATGTGTTTCCCATTGCCGCCGCCACGCATGCCAGCAAGGGCGCCGTGCTCACCGATTTCCGCGCCTTGCAGCGCGCCGGCGCCGTCGCCATCAGCGACGACGGAAAGCCGATTCTCAACGACATCATCATGCGCGACACTTTGCGCATGGCTTCGGAAATCAGCCTGCCCGTCATCCAGCACGCCGAAGACACGCGCACCACCGAAGGCTGCTCCATGAACGAGAGCCCCACTTCATTCCGCCTGGGTTTGCGTGGCATGACAACCTCAGCCGAGGCCGAGATCGTGGAGCGCGATGTGCACCTCGCCCAGCAATTCACCGGGGCGCGCCTGCACGTCGCACACATCTCAACCGCCGACGCCCTGAAAGCGGTACGCCGGGGCAAGCGCAGCAAGGCGCGCGTCACTTGCGAAGTCACGCCGCACCACTTCACGCTCACCGACGCCGACGTGGGCGACTACGATGCCAACCGCAAGATGAATCCTCCCCTGCGCTCGGATTCCGACCGCCAGGCCTTGCTCGTCGCGCTCGCGGATGGCACGATTGACGCCATCGCCACCGACCACGCTCCGCACGCCCTGCACGAAAAAATCATCGAATTCGAGCGCGCTCTCTTCGGCGTCACCGGATTCGAGACCGCCCTGGCGCTGGCCCTCACCCGCCTGCATCGCGACCAGAAGATATCCCTGGCTCGCATCGTCGAGCTGTTCACCGCCGGCCCGGCGCGGATCGTCGGCCTGCGCGGCCGCGGCACGCTCGCCCGTGGCAGTTACGCCGACGTTACGATTTTCGATCCCAAAAAGCGCTGGACCTTCGACGCCGCCAAATCCCGCTCCAAATCGCGAAACACACCCTTCGACGGCTGGCAATTAACGGGTAAAGTGATCGCCACCATCGTCGGCGGCAAGATGGTCTATCGCGGCGACTAAGCCGAATCTCGGGGCCAGAGTCTTTCGTCTCCCAGCGGTTCCTTGCTGAACCTCCCGGCCTCGGTTTCTTTGAATTTTCTATGTGTAAGCCGCCCCTTCCGTAGTAAGCTCAGAAACTGCTGCGAGGATTGGCTTTCGCTCCCTCCCTTGTCCCCGGCTAAATTTCCGCCAGTGAGGTAATGACGTGCAACGGAAATCAGGCTCAAAAAAGGCCCCGGTTCTATCAGTTCTCGTAATCGCCATTGCCACCTGCGCTTGGGCTGGACCCAAGTACCACGTTCTTTACAATTTTCAGGGTGGCAAGGATGGGACATTTCCGATTGGTGCGCTCGTCTCTGACGCTGCCGGGAATTTGTATGGTGTGACTACAGGAGGCGGGTTGGGTGGAAACGGCGGTTGTGGCACTATATTCGAGCTCGTGCGACGGAATGGTGGTTGGGTGCACAAGGTTCTTTACCGCTTCCCCGGCAAGGCAAATGAGGGCTGTTACCCCTACGCCAATCTAGAATCTGATGGGAAGGGGAATTTGTACGGCACGACTGAGTCAGGAGGGGGCCAAGGAAATTGCTCGGGTGAGACATGCGGCACCGTTTTCGAGCTAGCGCCAGTCGCTGGGGACAAATGGAAAGCGACAGTCCTTCATCGCTTCGCAGGAGGACAAGATGGAGCAATCCCTATTGCTGGCGTAGTCCTCGACAAGGCAGGCAATGTCTATGGCACCACTACCGACGGTGGCGGCACCTCGTGTGGATGTGGAACAGTTTTTGAGCTTACACCTATGCAGAGCGGTGGCTGGAACGAAAAGATCATTCACAGTTTTTCTGGGTCGGATGGCGCGAATCCTTTCAATGTGATCTTCGATGGTGTAGGTAATCTCTACGGTGTGGGTGACAGCGGTGGACTCTATGACGTTGGCGTCGCCTTCGAGTTGTCGCCATCTGGTGGCGGAACGTGGAATGAGAGCGTCATCTACGACTTTAGCTCTGACGGCGAGTTTCCACTCAGTGGTCTGACCTTTAACGAGCACAACCTGTATGGGGCAACCGCTGGCGGTGGTGCGGGGAATTGGGGGACTGTTTTTGAATTGAAGCACGAATCAAATGGCAACTGGAGTCATAGTGTCCTGTACAGTTTCAGCGGACATAAGGACGGGCGTACTCCGCTTGGATCGCCTGTTTTTGACAAGTCAGGGAATCTCTACAGCAGCACCGGAGGAGATGTGTCGTGTGTACACCAGAATCGCTGGGGATGTGGGAATGTGTTCAAATTAACGCACGCAAACGGTCAATGGCGGATTACGGTCCTGCATACCTTTACAGGTGGCGATTCTGGTGGTGGTGCCTTTCCGAGTCAGCCGATGTTTGGCACGCGGGGTCACCTCTACGGCGTCGCGTATCAGGGAGGCGATGGACAATGTGGTGGTGGCGAGTGGTCCGGTTGTGGCGTTGTGTTTGAGATTACGCCTTGACCTTCTTACTTGTCGGACCAAGGTCGCCCCACAATCTCTATCCCTTTGATGAGTGCAGGCCCGAGGGCCGCGTCGAGTGGCCCAGGCTAGCCCATAGAAACCGCTCGCGGGACATTGCAAGCGAGGTCTCTCCAGGCAATCCGACCCCTGAGTCCGTAGAGACGTAGCTTGCTACGTCTCCTGCTGAGCGCCCGAACCGAACTGCGACGAACACTCCCCGAACGGGCCAAAGTCGGCCGCCTTGTGAATGTGTGCTGGTTTTCGGCCCGATTCTGTGGTACCTTCTTTTCCGCTCTATGGGTATGCGCGCCATCTTCGATACTCTGCGAAAGCCCCAGCCCATGCCGGCGGCGGAAGCCCTCCAGGCTCAGGCGCCCCAGTTGCAAAACGCTGAATTGGCAGCTATTTACTATGGCCAACGCGTGGGCGGCGACCTCTACGACTTCCTCCGGGTCAGCCCCGACCGGGTTCTGTTCGGCTTGCTCGATGTGGCCGGCCGTCTCGAGGAGAATCACGCCATCGTCGGCGCGGCGCAGCAGACTTTCCGCAGCCTGGGGGCAGATCTGTTCGCCAAGGAAGACGTCAACGAGACCGAAGCCATGATTGAGCTTTGCCTCGGTCTGAACCGGACCATTCTGAACGCTGTCGCCGGGGTCCGGTCCTGTCCCGCGTTTGCCGGATGCTACAACGAGACTCTGGGGACGGTCTGCTACTTCAACGCCGGCCACACTCCCGGCCTTTTGCGCAATCGCAACGGGGTCAGCGAATTGCCGGCCACCGGCTTGCCGCTGGGACTGTTTTCCCACAGTACCTGCGACGCCTCCATGGTGGCGCTGGAGCCGGGCGCGATGATGTTGCTGGTTTCCCGCGGAATTGTCGAAGCCAGGCGGCGAGGCAAAGAGTTCGGCCTGGATCAGGTGAAGGAAGGCTTCGAGCGCTCTCAAGCCGCCGGCGCTCGGGAACTCTGCTTGGCGGTTCTGGATCAGGTGCGCCAGTTCATGCGTACGCCCACGACCCATAATGACGTCACCACGCTCGCCCTGGCCCGCACCGACGCCGCCGGGCCAGCGGCTGCGCAAGCCTGACCCATCGATTTCCGCGAATGCTAAAAAAGGGCCTGCGCGCAGGCCCTTTTCGCTTTGGGGGAATGGGACGCGGAACTGCCGGGACAACGCAAACGGTAAAGGCGCCCACACAGCTCGTCCATACAGCTGTCACTGTATTTTTGTAGGCTGCAGCTGTGGAATTTTTGTTGAAACTGTGAGTTTTTGCAAAGATCGCACGGGCGAGGACGCCCGCGCCTACATCGAGCATTATTTTTTGATCACGCCGCAGGCGATGCGATCCCCGGCATTGCCCGCCGGGTCCGTCTTCATGTCGTCGCCTTTGGCGTGAATCACCAGCGCCGTGCCGCCGTTGCTGAAAAGCGAATGGCTGTCGCTGCCGAAATTCACATCGGCGTTGCTGACGAGGGCGCGCGCCTTGCCGTCGTCGTTCACCATGAAGTTGCTCATGTCGCCGGCGTGGTGGCCGTCGGGGTTCTGCAAACCGTGCTTTTTTCCATCCGGATTGAAGTGCGGCCCCGCCGATTTGAAGTCCGGCGGCTCACAACTGGCGTTCTGATGAATGTGGATGGCATGTTCACCCGGCGGCAGATTGTGCAAATTGAGCTTGATCTCCACCCCGTCGCCGCGCGCCGACTGAATCGCAGCCGAACCCACGCTCTTTCCCTGTGCGTTCGTCAGATTCACTTTGACTGTTTTCGCCGCACCCGGCAACGCCAGAGCGATTACCAGGAGCGAGAGTGCTAGGCCCGTCCAGGATGTAGGTTTCATGGCCCCAGATTATGCGCCCTTTGACGCTTCATCGCAACCAACGCCCGCTGCCCGTAGTGGCTCATTTGAATTTCTTTTCGGCGTCATGCCCAGAGCCAGTGCTTTCAGCAGCGGGGCTAGGGATCTCCCACCGCAGGATTTCCGCACGCCTGGACGCGGCTCCTCACAGTGCTTCCACCCTCTTCTGCAACTCGCGTGCGATCCCCTCCGGATCGGGCGCGGTTTTCGAAACGTGGGATACAAACGGAATCACCGCACCGATCTTCACCCGAATCTGCCCTGGCCAGGCGAATTTCTTTCCCATTTGCTTGCGCTCGAACAGGCCGTGAATGCGCATCGGCACAATCGGTATTTGCAGGTTGTTCGCCAGCAGCCCGATCCCGCTGCGAAACCGGCGGATTGCGCCGTCAACCGTGTGATGCCCCTCCGGAAAAACCAGCACGCTATAGCCGAGATCCACGGCCTCGCCGGCGTAAGCGAAGCTCTCGCGGAATCCGGCCTCCCGGGGCAGGGGAAATAAGTTCAGCAGCGAAACCCCCAGCGTCCACCTCAGCCGATCGTAGGCCTTGCCCACGGCATTGCGTCCGACCGGTGGAGTGCGCAATGCTTCGAGCGCCTCGCCGCCCGTCGCCACCGCCAGCCGGTGGCGCAAGCGCGCCGGCAGCGCGGTCAGCACGAATCCCGGATCCACGTCGCCCACATGATTGCAAACCACCAGCACCGGCCCACTGACGTGGTGCAGGTTTTCTCTGCCCTCCACGCGCGGCCAGCCCAGCAAGAATACCGCCGGGCGAAGCAGCAGATAATGCACCGCCAGGCGAATCCAGGTGACCGGCCAGCGCAACACCCATCGCGGATAGTGATAGTGCACCCGCGGCCCGGCTTCGCCGTGCAGCAGTTTCTGCAGGTCAGCCACCGTGTTCACCGAAGCGAATCGAGTCTCGCTCAGATCGAGCTGATAGCGGTCTTCGAGCGCACCCATTAATGCCACTCGGTCGAGCGAACTCAGACGCAAGTCGGCATCGAGATCGTCATTCACGGAAAGCTCCGCCGGCCTTCGCCCTGTGACTCGCTCGATCAATTCCGCCAGCGGGCTGGAAGACGCGATTTCCGAACGGCTCTGTTCGATTCCTGCCAGCACTGTCTGCTGAATCACGCTGCGCCTCGGCTTGCCCGTTGCCGTCCGCGGAAAATCATCCTCCGGCCAGACAAACCAGTCATACATGCGTTGATATTCCGCCAGAGACTGGTTGGCGCGCGCGACGATCCCATCAGCGCTTCCGGATCCCTCGCGCAACATCATCACCGCGCAAGGCTCGGCGTTCCCGTCGCGGGGCACTGGAATCACCAGAACATCGCGAATCTCCGGCATGCGCCGCAGAGCCGCCTCCAGGTCCTCGGGATAAACCTTCATCCCCGCGGCGGTGACGATCACGTCCTTCTTGCGCCCTTTGAAATAGAGATTGCCTTCTGAGTCGAGCTCGCCGACATCGCCGGTGCGATACCAGCCTTCATCGCTCGTCACCGGTTGCGAGCTCTGTGCGCCCCAGTAGGCGCCCGCGACCCCGCCGCCCCGCACCACGATCTCGCCATCGTCGGCCAGCTTCACCTCGCGCCCCGCCAGCACTTTTCCGATTGAGCCCTTCCCCAGATGAAAAGGATGATTCACGCTCACCAGCGATGTCGTCTCGGTCAGGCCATAACCCTGAATCACCGCATAGCCCAGCCGTCCCCAGAATTCTTCGGTTTCGCGGTCGAGGGTTGCGCCGCCGCAAATAAACGCCCAGAACTTCCATCCCAGCTGGCGGCGCAGGCGGCGGAAAATCCACCAGCGGCGCAGGAAATGTTTGCCTTCCGCCCCCTGGAATTTCCGCCGGAACTTCTCCGTGGCGCATTCATCTTCCAGATCGCGCTCGACTTTTTCTTTCAGCGCCTGCAGCATCCGAGGCACAGCGACCAGAACCGACGCTCGTTCGCGCCGGATCGTCGCCATTACTTCACCGGGCTTTAACTTCTGCTGAAAGATGACGGTCGCGCCCAGCAATGGCGGCAGGAAAATTCCCAGGAACTGGCCGAAGACGTGGCTCAATGGCAGCAAATTCAAAAAGCGCAGCGGATGCACGAAGCGCTCGTATCTCAAATACTTCTGCATTTCCGCTTCCAGCGGCGCGATATTGGCCAGCACATTTGCATGCGTGATCACGACGCCTTTCGGTTCGGCGGTGGTTCCGGAGGTGAAAACCACTTCCAACGTGTCGTTGTCGTAGGCCTGAATGTCGTTTGCCGGATAAGGGGCGGAGGAATGCGACGCAAGCGTTGGCGCAATCTCTTCCAGGATGACAGCCGGCGCGTCCGGCATTACGTGCTCTCGGGAAGAGACGAGAAGTCTGGCGCCGACCTGCTGATGGACGCGCAGCGCGAAGTCGGGCGCGGCCACGTCATCGATGGGAACCACAACCACGCCGCGCAATGCGCAGCCGAGAAACACCTCAACCCACTCGGCCGAGTTCGGCCCCCACAGCAGCACACGATCTCCTTTGGCGATCGCGCGCGCTTCCAGTTCGCGGGCAAAGCGAAACCCCGCTTCCGCGACTTGGCGGTATGTCCAGCGCTCGGTGCGGTATCCGCGGGGCTGGACGTAGGCCGTCTCCTCCCCGCGCAACAGAAACTTGTCGAGAAACTGGGCTAGCGACTGACGCACCATCACCCACGAGGGTAGCGCATTCAGGGGGTGGCGCGGACATTCCTGTCCGGCAACCTCCGAGAGGGCGCGCGGTCAGCCCTGCAATGGCCGCGCTACTTCGTCACATTCCATACATACAGAAAATTGTCATCGCTGGCGGTGGCCACTGTGCGCCCACTCTTGCGCGTGGCGCGATTCAGCGCGGAGCGCACTTTTTCTTTGCTCTCGGCCAGATCCTTCAACGGCACTTTAATGGCATTGCCGTTCTTCGTCTGATCCAGATCGGACAGAATCTGGCTGACGATCTCCTTATGCTTTCCATGCCGTCCCTGCGGAACATCCACCTGCATCATGGTCCTGAAGTTCATCGGCACTTTGTGGGTTGACATAGGGCACTCCGGGAATTTACAGCAAACGTTAAACAAAACTTACGCAATCGTATCCAAACGTAACGAAGATTGCAAGAAAAATAACGCATCGTTATCCACACCCAGAGTAAGCGATCCCAAGGTTCCGCCCCAGAGCGCAAAATGCTGTATAAATGCCGACAAACAGGCGACTTAACCACTTAAAACGGCCAAATTCACCGGCCAAAAGATTTCCCCCGTATGGTTCCGGCCTTGCTATGGTTCTTGCAGGAGTTGGTTATGCCCACAGAAAAAACGTTCTTCGAGCAGGTTCCGCTGAGCAGCATTCGGCAGCTGATTCTGAGGGGAAATGATTCGGAGGAAGCAATGAGCAGCGACGACAAACACGGTCCCGAAGCCCTGCACGCGGATTGCGATGGCCTGAAATATCCCAGTTGGCAGGGACCGCTTCAGGAAGCTCTGCTCGAATTCGACAAAAACATGCTGGCGCAACGAGTGGCTCTCGCCGAGACCGCCATCGGCGAGCGGATGCAGGCGCTTTCCCAGGAATCGAATTTCAGCGCCGAGCGGCAAGCGCTCGCCGACGCCCTCTCCAGCCTGCGCATTCTCAAGCGCGAGCCCTCTTCTTTCCCTGACTGATCTCGCGGGTAGCGCTGGCATCCTGCCGGCAAAGCATGACCTGCTAAAAATCCAGGAAAAACCCCTCGCCTCCGATTCGCGCGCGAACCGGAAAGCGAGGGGATTCGCACGCTACGGCAAGTAGTAGCGGAACGAAGTCAGGAACATGTTCTCGGCGGCCGAGGGCGCACCCCCTGTACCCCGCCAAACATTGCGCCCCACATAGGAATACTGCGGGCCAAATTGCAGCCTTCCCTTCGGGCCGTTGTATATGCGGATCCAGAATCCAAGGGTGCCTTCATAGATGTCGCGCGTGTCACCGTTGCATTTGGATAAGCCGCCAGGATTGAATCCCCCACTCAAGGGAGTTCCAACGGAACCGAGCGTCGGCACTGATGCGGTGCCGGTCGCTGTCAGCACCGTGGTTGAGGTGGCGGCCGGCGCAGTTTCCGTGCCGCAACCGGAGTTGTTGAACAGGTACGAACCGTAGCCCACCGCCGCGTCGGCTGAGTTCAAATACCACTGCCGGGCTTCATATTCGTTGCCATAGTTCACGTAAACGTCAATTTTCGGGGCGTGCCACTCCAGCGTGCCCAGTGCCTGGTAGTTTCTGACCGGTGTCAGAACTCCATCAGGCCGGGCAATCACGTCGGGCAATCCGGCGGATCCATAGCGGCCGATGCCATTGCCACCGAGAAAGTGCAGACCGAAGTCAATTTCCTTGGTGAGCGGCATGCGGGCATTGGCGCCAAAGCCCCCGCCAATAGACGAATTGTTGAAAGCGCCGGCGGCGGATGGTGCGCTGCTGGTGGTTTGTGGGAAGATGCGGTCACGGAAATCGCTGATCAGGCCGAACAGTTCGTAGTGTCCCCAGCCGGGCTCGAAGGCCGTCTTGAAAACGAAGTCCGGAGCCGCGTTGTAGGAGTAATTGGCGGTGGGATTGTACAGACCACCGCTCGTGCCCTGGGCACCCAGCAGGAAGTTGTTGCTGGCGCCGTGGCCGCCCAGCGTGGTTTGCGCATCCTCCACCGACGCCCCGATCCAGAACCGGTTGCCGAAGTTCTTGGTTACACGGAATCCGTATTGCCGGGCCCAGCTGAAGCCGACGTTATACTGCGGATCAATCGTCAGCGGCAGAGCTTCGCTTCGGTTGTCCTCACCTTTCTTGGTTTCCGTGACCAGGCTCCACATCTGGCCGCCGGTGAAGGTCCAACCGTCGTTCAGCGCGTCCTGCGCCCAGACTTGCCGCTGGCGCAGGCCATAGCTGTTGCTCTGGTTATTGTTGGAGGTGATTCCGGTCGTCAGGAAATCAGCCTCGTAGTATCCGCTCAACTTCATGTCTGCCAGCTTTCCCTCCGCCAGCATCGAGATACGCGACTGACGGCCGGAGCCGAAGAATTCCGACATGTTCGCCTGTGAGGCGCCACGGAACGGAATGGAGTTGAAGGGAGTGTTGATGTCGGAAGCCAGCGCGTGTTGCCGCCACACGGTTTCCGCCGCCAGGAAGCCTCCCGGCGTAAGTGTGATGCCTTTGTAGTGGATGGCCAGAGGGCTCTGCATTTCGCCGATGCTCTTCTGGGTTTCCTGGAGGGTGAGCGCGGTGTTGGTCGCCGACGTTTTGAGGTCATTGACATCGCTGCGCAACGCCTGCGTATCCTGCGATGAGCTTTGCAGAGACGAAGCCTGTTGCGCCGCCGTCTGAACCTGGTTGATTTGTTGTTGGAGTTGTTGAATCTGGCTGTCGCGGCTTTGCAGTTGCTGAACCAGTTGCTGGATCTGCTGCTGCTGCGCGTTTATGGACTGCTGCATCTGGGAAAGCTGCGCCGCCACATCCGCCTGCGCACTCGCAGCGCGTTTCTTTCCCGCCGTGCTTTGGGCTACGGCTACGCTCGCTATAAGAAGAACCGCGAACACGGTTCTTGCTACTTGCCTCATGTGCGTTGCTCCTTTTCTTATGTTTTCAGCATGTGGGGCTCCTTTCTTTTTCCTTTTTACCGGGAGACTTCAAAATATCCTGTGGGCTCAGGATTTCTGCTGGCTGCGGTGGCGCGCTTCTGCTTGGCGCGGCGCTGTTTTTCTCCTGCCACAGCCGCAGGTAAAGCTTCACTGATAATGAACACGATGCCACCCTCGCGACGGGGTTCTTCGCTAGGCTTTTCCTGGTCGCTAAGGCGGACCTGAGTACATTACATGTTTGGGCCTGTGCTCGTCTACTAGGGGTTGGGCCGTAGCCTGATTTTGCTTGTGTGGCGCGGACATTCTTGTCCGCGAAGAAGATTTGACTTGTAGCGCCGCCGTCCCGGCGGCCCAATGGACAGCCGGCAAGATGCCAGCGCTACCCGTTACTTCCGCCCGGGATGGGCTTCGCCTTTGCTGGAAAAGACCGAATACGGCCACTCCTGGCTCTTTTTGGGTGGCGCGACGGAGGCCGCCATCGTCTTGGGTTCACTTCCCCAGTCCGCCGGCGCGGGATGAACGCACCAGACATTTCCGCGCTGTTCGAGCGCCAATCCCACCAGCCAGAATTTTCCCCCGGTGCCCAGCGGAACGCAGTTGGCCACTCGCGCCGCGGCGCTCTGCCCACCCGGGAGTTCCTCCAGCAAAACCGGCAGACCCGGTTCCAGAGCTTGGCCGATTCTGACGCCGCAGCCCTCAATGTTCACGACCAGAGTGTGGCAGTGTTCGCTGAAGGGAAACGCCGGGTCCTGGCTGACCAGGCGAAACGGAATCTGCGCCCGGATGCGCGTGCTGCGCCGCGACGCTTCGTACGATTTTGCGGTGGAACTCATTGAGACACTTCTCTTTGATTCTACGGCGATAAGAAGCCGCAGCAGCGGTTTCCATGCCTGCCGATGGAAACCAAAGTAACCATTAGTAGAACGAGAGCGTGCCTTCGCGCCGGGCCTGGCGCAGGGTATAAGAAAAACACAGCAGGCCAAGCGGCAATAGAATCAGGGCAAAGAACGCCAGAATGGCGATCTCGCGTCCGAGCGCCGCCCACCCCGCTCCCTCGAGCAAAGCCAGCCGCATCCCATTGAGCGAGTGAGTCAGAGGGATCGCTTCGGAAAGCAGCCGCAGCGGACGCGGCAACTCCGCCGCGGGAAACAGTGTTCCGGTCGCAAGCCACGCCGCCGAGCCGAATAGCCACACCACCGCCGATCCCTTCTGCATCGCCAACTGCAGCGAGGCGGCAAGAAATCCCATAGCGGCCGCGATCACTAGCGACAGCGCGAAGACCGCCATACATCCGGCGGCATTCGGCGGTGGCAGCGGCATATGCGACAGAGCAAGCCCAGCCAGCACATAGAGCACAAACTGCGCCACGCTCCCAAAAAGCGCCGACACCGCGCTTAGCAATATCAGCACGGGCGCCGGCGTCGAAGTCGTCATCAGAATTTCAATGGTTCCGTTGCGCTGCGCCTCCTGCACCACCTGCAGGAAGGAATGAAGCACCATCACAAAAAACGTGTAGAAGCCGGTCCCGACCAGCAGGAAGGGAAAATAATCCATACCCCCTGGCCGGAATTGCGGGCCAACAGCGCGGGCCAGATAATAAAACGCCGCCAGCTCAACCGCGGCTCCGGCGGCGGTAATCAGGAATCCGCTGCGGTAGCGGACGGCGGTCAGCAGGTCGCGCCACAACACCGCCGCCAGTTTGTCGGCCAGGCCGGAAAGTCTCACCGCCAGCCTCCCGCAGCCACTGCAAGGTCTTCTTCGACGCTTTGAAAGTAGAAATCGCGCAACTCGTTTTCGCTGGTTCGGCTGATTTTGTGCGCAGCCACGAGTTCGCCGCGATGCAACACCGCGACCCGATCCGCCACCGCCGCAGCCTCGCGAAAACTGTGGGTGGCGATGACTATGGTTGAACCTTCTTCCGCTAGCGACAGCGCGAGATTCCAGAATCGTTCCGCCGACGGCGGATCAAGACTGCGCGTCGGTTCGTCCAGCAGCAGAATCGCGGGCCGCTTGATCAGAGCACGCGCGATGCCCAGGCGCTGGTACATCCCGGCGGAAAACTTCATCACCAGCAGGTCGCCGGCGTCTTGCAGACCGGTCTGCTCGAGCACGGTGTTAATTCTTGCCTTGCGCAACCGGCGTGGAACATCGTCCATGGCGGCGAAGAATTCCAGGTTCTCGCGCGCCGACAAACGTGGGAAAAACGACCGCTCACCCGCCACGACGAATCCCACCTGCCGGCGCACTCGCTGGCTGGCGGTGCGTGAATTCGCGCCGCCAACCAGAACCTGGCCGGCATCGGGCTGCAGCATGGTTGAAACCAGCTTCAGCAGTGTGGTTTTGCCGCTGCCGTTCGGGCCGAGCAGCGCCATCACCTCGCCGGCAGAAATTCGCAATGAAACATCGCGCAGGGCGCGGGTTTCGCCGGTGCGCTCTGTCCCCATCCAGTTGAATAGCGCAGGGCGGTGGCGGAAGATCTTCGTCACCGATTCGAGAACGATCGCATCCATGGCAGGTGCCCGATTATGCACTTGGTACAGCCGCATCGGGCTGCGAGTCTGATTATAGGGTCGGCGGGATGACATAGCCGCTGACTGACTTTGTTCCTGCAAGCGCCATGTCCGCTTCTGCCCAAATCGCCGCCGGTGCGCCGGTCGAGCCAACTGGCGCCGAGTTCGACTTCATCGTCGCCTGCTGCGCCGACGCTTTGGACGGCGGTGATCGTGCGCGCACCGCCATTTCGTCCTCGCTCGATTGGGATCGCGTTCTCGTTCTGTCGGAGCGTCACCGCGTCACCCGACAGGTGGATGAGAGTGCTGGGTGCCCCGCGTCTCGCGGTATTCGAGACGTGGGAGGCAACGTGGAAGGCGAAATCCGCTCTCGTTACCGGAACAACGCGCGCAAGGCGCTTTGGTTCGCAGGGGAACTGACACGCACTGTCGAACACCTCGACTCGCGCGGCGTCGAAGCTTTGCCCTACAAAGGGCCGGTGCTGGCTGCGCAACTCTACGGTGCAGTCACCGCGCGCGAATTCTGCGATCTCGATATTCTGATTCGCTCCGGCGACCTTCGCCGCGCCCGCGCCGCGCTCGCGGAACTCGGTTACGAAGTCGAGAATCCGCTGACCGGACGCGGGGAACAGGCTTACATCGCATCCGGATATGAGCAATCCTTCCGCCACGCTCATAGCCGCAGCTTGCTCGAACTTCAGTGGCGAATTCTGCCGCGCTTTTATGCAGTGGACTTCGACATAGACGGTTTTTTTCGCCGCGCAGGCACGGTCAATGTGTGCGGGCGCCAGGTCCGCACGCTGTGCGCGCAGGATCTTTTTCTCGTGCTCTGCGTGCATGCGGCCAAACACGCCTGGTCGGAGCTTTCCTTATTGTGCGACATCGCGCGGCTGGCAAAAGGCGCACCGCCGGATTGGAATGCCATGCAGCGGGAAGCGCGTCGCCTGGGGCTGGAGCGGATTCTCGCCATCAACCTGCTCCTGATCGAGCGATGGTTCGGCGCCGCCCCGCCCGGCACTCTCACGAAAGACGACCAAGCCCGGCGCATGTTGGATGCGATCGACGATACCCTCCGAAGCAGTGCGCCCTGCGACACGGAATCCCTTGCGTATTTCAGATTCGCCGCGAAGTTGCGCGAGCGCTGGCGGGACCGTGCCCAATTCTGGTTTCGCCTGGCGCTAACCCCGGGCCCGGGGGAGTGGGAAACTGTTCGCCTGCCTCGGCAGTTATTTCCGCTCTACCGCGGGGTGAGGTTCTTGCGCCTGGCGCGGCGACTGACGACATATCGGCAAAAGTGTGTCTCGTTGGCCACAATCGCGGGTGCAAAACCCGCCAAAACTATATCTATAAGCTAATAACCGACGCCATAGCACCGTACGCTCCTTCTGAGCGATATTGGCTCCGGGATGACCTTGACCACGTCCGCACTTGAGAAACGCGCCCTGCGGGCCGCGAAATGCAAGGAAATGGCATTCTACGAATTCAAGCGGACGAGGGAAGCGTCCCTAGGACAAGAAGTAGCTGCAAGTTATTGACAAACGGCGCAAGCCATTGAAAAGCCGCAGTTAGATCAACGGCTTGCCAGTCCGCCTGCGGTTTCCGCCCCGTCAATCGTGTAAACCTGGCCGGTGATGTAGGCGGCGTCATCGGAGGCGAGGAAGGCGAACAGCGCCGCGATCTCTTCCGGCTTCGCATGACGGCGGAGAGGAATCTTGCCGTTGACTTCTTCCAGCATGGCATCGGTATATTCGGCGCGCTGCATCGGCGTCAGCACGTATCCCGGCGCCACGGCGCACACGCGCACCTTCGGAGCCAGCTCCAGCGCCATGCTCTTCGTAAGCTCGATCACACCGGCCTTGGTTGCGTTGTAATCCGCATAGTAAGGCTGCCCGACCAGGCCGTTCGTGGAAGCCGTTTGCAGAATCACGCCTTGCCCGCGCTCCCACATGTGCCGCGCCGCGGTCTGCGCCATAAAGAACACGCCGGTCAGATTCACGGCGATAATCTTGTCCCACTCTTCTGGAGTAATTTCCAGAAAGTCGTGCCGGATGCTGATGCCGGCATTATTGATGAGCACGTCCACCCCGCCCATGATGCGCACAGCGTCGCGGAATGCAGCCTGGACTTGTTGCAAGTTGGAAACGTCGGCGTCGAGCGTCTCCGCCAGGTCGGGCAGTTGCGCGCGGATTCTCTCACGCGCGGCGGCATCGCGATCCAGCACGCACACTGCCGAGCCTTCCTCAAGAAACCGGGCGGCCGTCGCCGCGCCGATGCCGCTGGCGCCACCGGTGATGAGCACCCGCTTTCCTTCGAGCCCTCGCATGGGTTGCGAGGTTAGGATAAATCAATCTGGGGCGTGATTTGTCATCCCGACAGAGCGAGGGGTCTGTCTCGCAATCCCCGAAAACGGTGTTTTTGTCTAGAACGGCTTTCCTCGGAACAGCCAGATCAGCTCCACCACCAGAATAATTACGACCGTCAGCTCCAGAAAAAATGCCCGGCTCTGATTGAACTGATCCACCATGAAGCGATACAGCTCTTCCGCGGTTTGCACCTTCTGGGTGACCAGGTCTTTATAGTCGGGCACGCCGACCTTCGACGCGGCCAGCTTGTACAGACGCGCCGAGAACATGTCGCTGAGAAACTTGATGGCGTTGTCGGCGTGCTCGGTGAGTTCGTTCACGTCGAGCAGGACGGTGTGCAGCTTGGTGGCATCGCGCGCCAGCCGCCAGCGCGCCCACAATCCCGTGCCCTGGTCCAACGAGTCGTACACGCTTTCCAGTTCGCGGGTCAAGAACTCATCATAATGGCGGAATTCGAGCAGCTGCGAATTGGCGTATTCGAGCAACTGGATGGCCGTCTCCGCGCCCGCCTCGCTGTCATAGAGGAAAGCCGCGTTCCAGCCGATCACGGCCAGATCGTTCGGATAATACGAAATGCGCGATTGCAGGATCTCGTTGCGCTCGCCTTCGGAAAGCTGCGCGGTTTCCCCGCGGACGATCTGGGCAATGTTCGCGCCGTGCGCCGTGCAAAGCTCGGCCGCCGAAGGGGAACCGCCGATCTCGCGCACATGAAAAATGAAGTAATCCTCGCTCAGCCACTCGGGATAAGGTTTGACCAGGGCCGCGGTGGCGCGCTCCAGCCGCTGGCGGGCGATGCGCGAGGCGTGCGCGGAAAAGTCCACGTCCCAAACCCAGCGGCTGCCCAGGCGGATGAGCGTATCCCAATCGCCCGAGAACGGCAGCTCCAGCACCACGCTGACTACGCCATAATCGTAGTACTTGATCTGGCCATCCAGCCGTTCGCCACTTTCGAGCACCAGGGTCTCGATGGGCTCAACCACCGGCGGCCGCTGATAACGTACATAGCCAGGCGCCGGATGCTTCAGGCTGGGTTGCTCCAGCGTGCGGGCCCCGACGATCTGCCGCAACTGGTCGAGGCGAATCTCCTCGCAGACATCGAATTGAATCAAGACCAGAACCGAGCCGTGGAGAGCCGCCTCGGCGGCCGCAGGCCGGACGCTTTCCGTTACTCGGGAAGTTTCGCTGTCGCGAATCATGACGGCCGCTTCTCCGCCCAGACAGTTTCAGCGGCACCTGCTATTTTCCCAGAAAACACGATGATTTGCCCAGAAAGACGAGAGAACGGCCATGAGAGTGGCGCTGAGAGCGGACCTTGCACACTTCGACCCCGCGATGGCTTTCGCGTCGCGAAAGCCATCGCTTCGCTCAAGATGACAATTCTGCGGTGAGGCCTGCCCTACGCGCTTCTTCTCGGACGAATAGTCAGATCGCGGACCTGCGTCAGCACGCTCGACATCTGGATGCCGCTCAGCTGGTTCACGAAGGGCAGCAGTTCGGCAATGAACGTGTCCTGCATCAGATCGCGAACTTCGTCGTGGCGGTTGCGTTCGCCGCCGCACAACAGATCCGGCACCGTGACCTCGAGCGCGCGCGCCAACCGTTCCAGCGAGGAGAGCGTGGGCGTGGCCTTCTCGTTCTCGATTTTGGAAACATAGGTCCGCGGCACCGACATGCGGGTTGCCAGCTGGCGTTGGCTCAGGCCATTGCGCAGGCGCATGGAACGGATGGAAGACGCAAGCCGCAGATGGCCGCGGCCGTTGCCGTTGACCGGCAACATCGGCGGTGGCGGAGGCGCGACCAATTCCGGTTCGTCCTCGTCTAATGATCCGTGGCAACGCCGGCAGAGATTGTTGACCGTGCGGAACTGGACCAGCATGCAACGGTCACAACGAACCACTTCTCTGGAATCAACTGGCGCAAGAGTAGTCGCCATTCAAGGTGTGGGAGAGCCAGAGCGAGGTTCCCCGAGCCAGGAACCTAACTTGATACTGTTCCCGACCTGAGGCGTAATCTGCGGTAGAACGTCTGTGGATGTCAAGCAAAATCTGGCGTTGCGCTGCAACCGAGCCAGCGCGATGATGATGGGATCTTGCGAAAACGCAGGAAAACAGGCGATCCAAGCACATGGACCGAGAATCGGCGTGGTGTTTACTAACTGAGTTCACTCAGTCAGAAAGTTTACGCAAACATGCGCGGGCGGTTGAAGCCTGCATGCGCGCCTATGCCCGCAAGCTTGCCCCCGACTCGGCTGAGCAGGAAGAGCTTTGGGGTCTCGTTGGATTGCTCCATGACTTCGATTACGACAAGTATCCCAGCCCGCAGGATCATCCATTCAAAGGCAACGAAATCCTGAAAGAGCGCGGCTATTCGGAGGAAGTGCGCCGCGCGATCATGTCGCACGCCGAATACAGCGGCGTGAGCCGCGACACGCCGATGGAAAAAGCGCTCTTTGCCTGCGATGAGCTGGCAGGATTCATTACCGCCTGCGCTCTGGTGAAGCCGGGCAAATCGCTGGCCGAAGTCGAGGCCAAGTCGGTGCGAAAGAAGATGAAGGACAAAGCCTTCGCCCGCAGCGTGAACCGCGACGACATTATCAACGGCGCCGCCGCTCTGGGCGTGGACCTCGAAGCGCATATCGCCTTCTGCATCGAGGCCATGAAGGGGATTGCCGGCGAACTGGGATTGGCGGGCAGCGCGTAGGAGGCGGAGAAGGTCTGCGAGTGCGGTGTACTCGCGTCCGATCACACGCGCCGCCCGGCGGGCATAGAGAAGGGGTAGACTATCGCCACGCCGGAATCGCGGAAGCGCCGCGTGCCAGATGACCAAGGCTCCGGCCTTGCAGCGTGATGACATCTTTGCCGTGCGTCTTGCCGGCGATGATGGGTTTGTTGGGAATCGTTTCGTAGGCATAGCCAGTGAGCGTGGCGTAAATTTCTGTCTCGTTGAGCCGCGCCCAACCATAATGGACTTTTCCAGCGACGAAAAACTTCAGGCCTAAGTAACGGTCCATTACATCCTTCCAGTTTCCCGAGCTACGGCTGTGGCAGGTGGTGCTCGCTGTACGGGAACAATGTTTTTGCCACGCGAACATGATCTGTGTGTCGTTCTGAAATTTCTGGTGAGGTCCGATCCGCACCCCTGCCTTCAGAGCAGCAGCGTAGCCGCCCCCCACTACTCCATTGGCCGCCTCCGGCTTAACCTGAAATTGACGTAGAATGGTCAAACTGCCAGCAGTGGTCGAGCGATGGGTATAGCTATAGTGTGAGAATGCGAAGTCGCGGCGTCCGTAATGGTCGAGATTAAGCGACAACCTCTTCCCTATCGTTATGTACGTCTTCGTGTAGACAATCTTCGCCTCGGCTGATTGCGCCAAAGCAATCATTCCCACTCCCGCCGCGCTCGCGGCGAGAGCATATGAGTTGAGCCGGTGAGACAGTGATTCAGGAAGGTGTGCTGGTTGTCGCTTCATAGGTTTTCTCCACAGCGAGGGCGGCTCACAGTATCCTCCGGCGGTGCGGGGGAGTCAATCGGTTGTTTCTTTCACGTGCCCGTGCAAGCCCTACTTCGGGTTCCCGCGCCACGCCGGAATCGCGGACGCGCCGCGTGCCAGATGGCCAAGGCTGGCCGGTTGTACCGTGACGACATCCTTCCCGTGTGTTTTCCCTGCGATGATGGGCTTATTCGGGATGGTTTCGTAGGCGTAGCCCTTGAGGGTCGCATGGGTGAAGTTGGGCCGGAACCATACGTGGAGGCGTGCCCATCCAAAATGAGGCTTTCCCTTGATAAGAAACTTCAACCCCAGATAACGGTTCCTTACATCAACCCAAGGTCCAGATATCGAAGAGGTATCGCCGCCCATCCCCCAGAACATCATGCCGTGAAAGTCTCTTTGGAAGTTCTTGTTGGGCTTGATAGCGACACCCGAATGAAGCGCCGCAGCCCAACCTCCACGTTGGCTAGTGCTGGCAGTCCAAATTTTATTTTGCGTGCTGACTGGGCTGATCCATACTCCGCCTCCGTCACCAGAGTTGCCGTGGCAATAAAGGTTAAAGTCAACTATCTTGTCGTGATTTAAGTCCAGTTTGTATAGTCCGCTGCCTGATCCTTCACTCGTGCAAGGCAGATGCAGTTTAACTGGAGTGTAAACAATCTTCGCTCGGGCCGGCTCCGACAATGCCAACAGACTTGCGAGTGCCGCACCTGTTGGTATCGCATACTCAGCGACCAACGGCACCAGTGCCATCCCTCCCACCCCTGCCGCACTCGCCGCAAGAGCATAGGCGTTCAACCGGTGAGACAGGGATTCAGAAAGGTTCGCAGGTTGCCGCTTCATGGCTTTGTCCTCCACGCCGGAATTGCCGATGCGCCGCGTGCCAGATGGCCGAGGCTCGGGGCTTGCACCGTGACGACATCCGGGCCTTTGGTCTTGCCCGCGATGATTGGTTTGTTCGGGATGGTCTCGTAGGCATAGCCGGTGAGCAAGGCGGTTATCTTGGGATGGATTAGGTTCCCGGTGCTGCAATTTACGTTGAATCTCGCCCAGCTGAAGTGAGTATGGCCTTCAATCCTAAGTTTCAAGCCAAGAAAACGAGTCCGATTGCACCAGTCCCCAGTGTCATCAGAAAAGGACTGATCCACAACCCAGATTCCCGCAATTCGATTGGCACGAAATACCTGACTTGGACCGATCTCTCGTCCGCGCACAAACGGGTAAGCGAGCGTGTAGCCATCAGAGGTCCAACTTCCGGCGATGCCGTTTTTTCTTAATGCGTGTGCTGATACAAGGACACTAAGAACAGAACCGTGAGTGGACGAATGCCGACTGGAATGCGTTCCAATCTTGAAATCGGTATGCCCATCGTGGTTCACATCCAGGTCATAGAGTCGCAGACCACCATGCCCAATCTTCACGTGTGCGGCCTTATAAACAATTCTTGCCTCGGCATGCTGACTCAACGCCAACAAACTCACTCCCGCCGCACTCGCTGCAAGAGCATACGCGTTGAGCCGATGGGAGAGTGATTCAGAAAGGTTCGCAGGTTGCCGCTTCATTGTTTCGTCCTCCACGCCGGAATCGCCGCTGCACCCTGCGCCAGATGGCCGAGACTCGGGTCTTGAAGTGTGATCACATCCGGGCCTTTGGTCTTGCCCGCGATGATGGGCTTGTTGGGGATGGTTTCGTAGGCGTAGCCGGTGAGGGTAGCACCTATCCCGTACTCAATGGTAATCAAGACGTTGAACCGCGCCCAGCCGTAATGTGCCTTCCCATGGATGAAAAACTTGAGACCTAAGTAATGACCGGTGACGTTATACCAATCGCCGCCCTCCTGAGACACTCGACAGCTGGAACCTCCCTGCGTCGAGCGGCTACAGGCACCGAAGATCTCCACCATGGTTTGCACGCTCGATTCGAATCGTCGGTTGCGCCCAATCCTAGCCCCTCGACGCAGAGGGTAGGCCGTATGTGCGACCGCATTTGGACTCGGCGAGACCAGCAAAGTCTGGTAGCGTGTGCTGGAACACTGTCGGTTACATCTTGATTGAAAGGAGAATAAGAAATCCTTGTGTCCATCATGGTTAAGATCGAGCTTGTAGAGGGGAGTGCCAGATCCGATTTCCACGTCTGCCTTCGTATAGATAATCTTCCCTTCCGCAGGCTGAGCCAAAGCCAGCATCCCCACTCCCGCCGCACTCGCCGCAAGAGCATAGGCGTTTAGTCTCTGAGACAGTGATTCAGAAAGGTTCGCGGGTGAGCGCTTCATGGTTTCGTCCTCCATGCCGGAATCGCCGATGCGCCGCGTGCCAGATGGCCGAGGCTCGCGGGTTGCATCGTAACGACATCCGGCCCTTTGGTCTTGCCCGCGATGATGGGCTTGTTGGGAATGGTTTCGTAGGCGTAGCCAGTCAATGTCGGATATTGACCATTTCCGACGTTGAATCGTGCCCAACCGTAATGCACCTCACTCTTAATGTAGAACTTAAGGCCAAGATATTGCCCAGTGACATTCTGCCAAGGACCGTAACAAGTGTTGTAAGTACACCAGTACATATCGATACGGTCCACTTTCTGAAATTTCGCATTAGATTGGATAGTTTTGCCTTTGCGAAGGGCGGCCGCCCAAGGCCCCTTCCCAGTGCTGTTGGTCGTCCACACTTCATTTTTCTTGTTCAGAGGAACCACCGATAGCCATCCGTTGTGGCCCGCTTGAAAACACTTGATGTCAAAGTCGGCTCTCTTATGGTTCATGGAAAGCCACAGGCTATCGCTAGATGTGCCACAACTTAGCATCTTGTGAGCAGGCGTGTAAGCAATCTTCGCCTCGGCTGACTCGGCGAGAGAAAACAAGCTCGCCACGGCAGCAGTTGGCACAGCAATCTCGGTCAATGAAGTTAGGCCGAGCAGGCTCACTCCCGCCGCACTGGCCGCGAGAGCATACGAGTTGAGTCGCTGATGTAGGGATTTGGAAAGGACAGAAGGCTGCATCATAGTTCCCCCAAAATCGCGGCATCAAGTATCCTCCGGGTTCGCTCACGAGTCAATCGGAATGGGCTTCTCAACCGCGATTTGCCTCGACAGCGGTTGGGTTGATCACTCCCGCGCCGGCACATCCGGCCATTGCACCACGCCGATCTTTCCATCCGGGTTCCGCTCGAGGGTGGGCGCATAGAGCCCCAGCAATTCCCGACGCCACCACATTCCGGTGGCGCGTTTTTCGCCGATGGTGGTAAACCAATACTGCCAGAGCACGGCCCGGATCTGCCGCGGTCCGCGTGGAAACGGATTCCCGCAAAACAGTGAAAGCACATCGGGATCGTTCACCAGCAGCCTGACTTCGGTATTGGGGACAATGGGATATTCGCGCCACGATCCGAGCGACGCGAACCACAGATTCCACTCGAACCTCGGCTGATACGGCGCATAGATACCCGGCGGGTGGTTCAGTTCCTGCGGCTTGTGGCAAAAGGGATAGGCAACCCAGTTTTGCCCGTCATCGGAGCCTTGAAACTCGATCTCGTAGCGGCCGCGGGTCATCACAGCGAACAGGCCATAGCGGTTGGCGATCCGGAACGGCTCGAGCGCGGCCACCGGCGACGTAGGCAGCGGCGCTCGCCAGAACATCCAGATCATCTCAACCGTCGTCACATAAAAAACCCACAGCAGGCACGCGCTGGCCAGCGCGGTCGTCGCCCGGTTCCACACAAAGCGGAAGCCGGTGTCATCATTATTTTCAAGCGGTACCGCTTCTTGCGTGTTCCACTTCGCAGGGAGCACACTCCGCAAGAAACGGTCGTCCAGCAACAACACCCCCAAAACGAGCACCAGATAATTCAGGAAAGCGTAGTTGGCGGTCAGGATCACCCCAATCTGCCACGGCGTCACGATGAAGAAGCACACGATGCGCCAGCGCCGGGGGAGGAACATCATCCACACCAGGCCAAGTTCCATGGCCAGTGTCGCGTAAACGCTTGCCGCGTGGAACCAGTGCGGCATCTGTTGGATGTACCAGCCGACCCAGGTCGGCAAAGGCCCGGTTTCGTAGTAGTGATCCATAGCGGTGAAATTCCGCCACTGCGGATCGTGGCTGAGCAGTTTCACCGCGCCCGATTCAAAGTAGATACGAAACCACTCCCACAACAGCAGGAAGAGGCTGGCGCGCACAGGCGGATGCGCTTGCCCGAGCCCCGGACGAAACCCGGGCGGCGCAAAGAAAAGAGAAATGAATCCCGCCTCCAGCAACATGCCGTCCGACTGATAGCCGGAGAATTCTTGCGCTGCGCTGACGAAGGAAAGAAAGCAGACGAAACAGATCACCAGCATGGCGCGCGGCCAGAGATTCAGGATCAGCAGCACGGCCGCGATCATGCCCGCCCAGCACAACGCGGTCAGCATGCCCGTGCCGCTCGACCACCACAGCACCGTCGGCGCATACCAGAGGCGCTCGACGTGGCCGAGCGATCGGGCGACCATGTCCAAAAAATCCGATGCGGGCAAAATTCCAGCCGGGCCGATCATGCCTCGGATCTGATATGCAAGGGAGAAGAACGCAGAGAAGTAAATGACGCCCAGCGCGCGCAGAAACAGCCAGCGGGGGATTAGCCGGTCCGCTGCCCCGCGACGCCAGTCAAACAGCCACGCCATCGAGCGCGCAGGAGCACTTTCCATGAGCGTCGCCAATTATACAAAGCCAAGACATGACGCAGCGCGTGCCCGGTTTCTCCGTGATAAATTTGGAAGACCGTCATGCGAGACCTCGCTTCCTCTGCGCTGAACGTTGCGGCGTTGCGCGGCGCCACCTATGCCGACGCGCGGATTGGCGACGACCGCAGCCGCGCGCTGGCCACCAAGAATGGCAAGATCGGCAGCGCTTCGGACGCTGAATCGTTCGGCATCGGCGTGCGCGTGATCGCAGACGGCGCATGGGGATTCGCCGCTTCCGACGGCCTGAGCCGCGCCTCGGTTGAAGCCACGGCTGCCCGCGCTGTCGCAATCGCCAAGGCGAGCGCCCGCGTGAAACAGCACGATGTTCAGCTTGCGCCCGAGAAGCCGGTTACGGCCGAGTGGACAACGCCTTACCAGATTGATCCTTTCACTACATCGGTGGAAGAGAATCTCGCGCTGCTGCTGGCCATTGATTCCGAGATGCGCTCGGTGGCCGGGGTTACGCTGGCCGAAACCAACATGAATTTTCGCCGCGAGGAGCAGTGGTTCATGTCTTCGGAGGGCGCGAATATTCATCAGACAAAATACACGACCGGGGCAGGCTACTCGGCGTACGCGTTTGCCGGCGATGCGATTCAGAAGCGGTCGTATCCTACTTCATTCGGCGGGCAATGGCAGAACAAAGGCTATGAACTCATCCACGAACTGAAACTGGTGGAAAACGCCTGCCGCGTCGGTGAGGAAGCGGTGGCGCTGCTCAAGGCGGAACAGTGCCCCGAGGGCGTGTTCGACATTATTCTGGAGGGTTCGCAGTTGGGCTTGCAGATTCATGAGTCGGTCGGGCATCCCATAGAACTCGACCGCGTGCTCGGCATGGAAGCCAACTTCGCCGGAACGTCTTTTCTTACGCTCGAGAAGCTGCGGACGCTGCGCTATGGCAGCGATCTGGTGAACGTGGTCGCCGACGCGCGCCAGGAACACGGTCCCGGGCTGGGCACGTTCGCCTTCGACGAAGAGGGTGTGGCGGCGCAATGCACGCCGATCATCAGCAGCGGCCGGTTCACGGGATATCTCAGTTCGCGCGAAACCGCATCGAGCATCGGGTTGCATCGGTCAGGCGGCACACTGCGCGCCGAAGGGTGGAACCGGCTGCCTATCATTCGCATGACGAATGTCAGCATTCTTCCGGGCGACAAGCCGCTGACGCGCGAGCAACTGATCGCCGGGACCGACGACGGGGTATACATGGAGACAAACCGCTCGTGGTCGATTGACGACAAGCGCTACAACTTTCAGTTTGGGTGCGAGATCGCATGGGAGATCAAGCACGGCAAGCGCGCGCGGATGTTCAAGAATCCGTCGTATTCGGGGATCACCACGGAATTCTGGAATTCGATGGATGCGATCTGCTCGCGCGACCAGTGGGTGTTGTGGGGGATCCCGCACTGCGGCAAAGGCCAGCCGCAGCAGGTCATGGGCACCGGGCACGGAGCGGCGCCGGCGCGGTTTCGAAGAGTGAAGGTGGGGAGCGCGTACAAAGGTGCGAGCGAGTGAGCGGCGACTGCTGAATGCTGACCAAAGAACAAGCCGCCACCATCTTTGCGCGAATCGAGAAGCACTCGACCGCGGACGAGGTCGAAGTGTTTTTCTACGGCGGCAAGAGCGCGCTCACGCGCTTTGCCAATAACACGATTCATCAGAATGTCGCCGAAGAAAATTACGGGATTTCGGTGCGCACCGCATTCGGGCAGCGCACCGCGCGGGCGACGACCAACAAGCTCGACGATGACAGCCTGAGGCGGACTGTGCAGGCGTCGGAGAACCTAGCGAAGGTTCAGCATCCCGATCCCGATCTGCTACCGATGGCGAGCGCCGGCAACGCGGGCGAGGGCGCCCGCGCCACACGATATTTCGCGGAGACGGCCGCGATCACGCCCGAGGAGCGAGCCGAGAGAGTCAAGAAGATTGTCTCGATCGCGGAAGGGCACGGGCTCACAACTGCGGGAATTTTTTCCAGTGCAGAATCCATCGAAGGCATTTTTAATTCGCGCGGCCTGAGCCAATGGCACTCGCAGACTTCGTCGGACATCTCCATCACCATGCTGGCGGCGGATTCCTCCGGCTGGCAGAAAGCGAACTCGCCTAATGTCGCTGATCTCGATGCCACGGAACTGGCGGAGATTGCAGCACGCAAGGCGATCGAGTCACGAAACCCGCGCGAGATTCCTCCGGGAAAGTACACCGTGATTCTTGAGCCGGCGGCGGTGCTCGATCTGGTCGGCTTCATGTTCTTTGATTTTGGCGGGTTGGCCATGCTTGATCAGCGGTCGTTTTTGAACAATCGCGTGGGGACGCAGCTTTTCGGGAAGAACATCAACATCTGGGATGATGTGGCCCACCCTTTGCAGTCCGGCGCTCCCTTCGATGGGGAAGGCGTTCAGCGCCAGAAAGTGCAATTGGTGGAGAACGGCGTGATCAAGCGGCTGGTCTATGCGCGAGCGAGCGCGGAGAAGATGAAGCAGTCAGAGGAGAAGAACCGGGTCGGCCCAATCGAAGCCACCGGACACGGGTTCCCGCTGCCCAACGAGATGGGAGAAGCGCCGGTGAACATCGTGTTCGGCGCGGCGTCTAAGCCGCCGACGGTGGAGCAGATGATCGCGGCCACGGATCGCGGGCTGCTGGTGACGCGGCTCTGGTATATCCGCGAAGTGGATCCTTACGAAAAAATTCTGACCGGCATGACGCGCGATGGCACGTTTCTGGTGGAAAGCGGTAAGATCTGCGGCGGCGTGCTCAACTTCCGTTTCAATCAGAGTCTGATTCACATGCTCTCGAACGTGGAGGCCATGGGAACTCCGGTTCGCTCCAGCGGCGAAGAATCGTTCGACATGGTGGTGCCGGCGATGAAGGTTAAGGACTTCAATTTTACCGAAGTGACGAAGTTCTGAAGCTCAGCTCGCCGGGCGGTAAATCAGGCCGATAACAATTCCGACGATTAACCATTCGATGAAGTAGGCGATCGACTGTTGCACGGTCAGCTTCAATCCAATGTTGAGGTTGACGTAGTTGTGCACGACGAAGGCGCAATCCGCGAAGATGCCGATCAGCGCCCCAAAGCGCGCGCCTTCCGCCAGGCCGGAGCCGCCGTGGCAAAGCATGGCATACAGCACCGCGAGCGCCAGCATACCCAGGAACATCGCCGCCATTCCCGCCGGCATGGTGGCCTTGATTCCTTCCTGGGAGCGGTAAATGGCGGGGTATTTCGCGAATTCGCTGCGGAGCGATGGGATCAGCGTGAAAGTAACGCCTCCCAAGACGAAGTACGCGACGAAGGCTCCGAGCGTAGCCAAAGCGATGCGAGCCAGGTTCATAAGGAATCTCCTTTGGACAGCCGCGATGCTAAGGAAGCTCCGATTAAGTGCGAGAGAAAAACAACCGCAGGTTTCTCGACTGCGCGGAATCGCCCTTAAAGGGGCGATCCACTTCGCTCGAAATGACAAAACTGAAGTTAATCAGAGGTTGCCTAAGACCCGGAGTATAGCGGAAAACGAGCGCATCGCGTGAATCGCTGCTACCGGGGGCAGGCGCCCATCACGGCTGGAAGCCGACGCTGCGCCAGAGTTCAGCGGCGTTGTACATCACGCCGTTGGTGATCACGTATTCGACATTGCGAGTGTTGTGGATGTCCGAAAGCGGGTCGCCGTGGATGACGATCAGATCCGCGCGTTTGCCTGATTCGATGGTTCCGGATTCTTTGTCGAAGCCGAGTGCCCGTGCAGACACGATGGTTGCTGATTGGATCGCTTCCATGGGGGTAAATCCAGCCTGCACGTACAACTCGATTTCGCGGTGCAGACTGTAGCCCGGGACGGTCTGATCAGTTCCGGCGACGATTGGGATACCGGCGCGGTGCAATGCGCCGACGATGGCGACATCTTTCTGAAACATCTTTTCCCGTAGCGCCGCCATTTCTGACGGCGGACCGACGTCGAGCAGTTGTTCCCGGAGTTCAGGTGCAACTTTGGTGACACCGGGCTCAAAGCTTGCCGGCGGTTTTGCCGTGTTCGCTGTAAAGAATTCCGACAGGGCGAGCGTGGGATCCACGACAGTCTTGTGGGCCTTCAGGAACGCAATGGCTTTTTGCGCGTCTTCAGAATTCAAATCAATATTCGCGTGAGCTTGAAGCCGGTCGAGACGCTTGGCATCGGGCGGAAGCGGCGCGTGCATGATGTCGGCGATGTAGTGGACGTGGTTGATCTGGTCCTGGCCCGCTTCAATCACCTGATAGGCGTTCAAGCCCTCCGGAACGTGGCCAGTCAGGGTCATGCCCAGACGGTGGGCCTCATCGGCAACGGCCTTCACCTCTTCGAGCTTCATGGAGCTGTAGATTTTGATCTGCTGAAAGCCAGCGGCATGATAACGGTGCACCCAGGTTTTGGCTTGCTCGGGTGTATCCACTTTTTCGACGCCGACGGTGAGCGGACCGCTGCCGTCCACCACGCCGGCGGCGAGCAAGCGCGGGCCGAGGCCGCGGCCTTGCGCGATGGCATCGCGCACAGCAACGAGAAACTCGAATTCGTTGGCGCAATCGCGCACCGTAGTGACGCCGGCGGCAAGATAAATCGGTCCCCACTCGACCTGCTCGAAATGCGCGTGCATGTCCCACAGGCCGGGGAGGATGGTCTTACCGCTCTCGTCAATCACGGTGGCCTGCTTGGGAATCTTAACTTTGGCGCGCGGTCCGACGGCGAGGATGCGGCCATTGTCAACCACTACGGCAGAATCACGGATGGGCGCGCTGCCTGTGCCGTCAATCAGCGTAGCTCCGACCAGAGCCAGAGTTTTGGCATGACTTCCGGAGATCGTGTGGGAAAGCTCAGAAAGCACCGCCATTTCGTCAGCGCCGGCGCGGCCAACGAAATCGCCCAGCGCGGATTCATAGCCTTCGCGGATGGCTTCGAAGTGATCGAACTCCGCGTCGGTGGTGATGGCGGCCACAAGATCCTGCTTGGCGTCGAACCAGAGCGTTTCGCGGCCCCAGATCAAGCCCTCCACGGTATAGCGCTGCAGCTTTTCGTTTTTGCCGGCAACGGTGAAACTGTCCTCGCCACGCGGTTCGATTCTTACCCTGCCGCTGGGCAGCGTTGGCAACTCAGGCGGCGAGCCGTGCGCCGACCAATAACGCACCATCAGCATCTGCATGGTCGCCGGGGCGTAGCCCGCGAGGGTGAAAAACTGAGTCGCGGGCGCGGCAGCTTCGGTCCACTGGTCGCGATTGCGGAGGCGAATCTTGCCGGGCTGAACCTCGACCGTTTCATCAATAGCCGCCGGACGCGCGATCTTGCCTTTGATCTCGAACATCTGTGGCGTAAGGTCCTCAGCGGAACGGAAGGTGACGGAAAGCGGAACGGGCGTGCCGCGGTCGGTAAACTTGAAATCAATTTTTGTGTCTAACGAATTGCCGTCGCGCGTGGTCGTGTAGGTCTCTTCGCCGATTGCCTGCTCGAACTTGTGCAGGCGAAACTTGCCTTGCTCGAGGGGCGTAGAAGAGTTCTGGGCTGCGGCATTGCCGAGGAGGACGCTCACAAGAAAGACGAGCGCAGCGAAACGGGCGATATCTCTATTCTTGCGGGTTTTCATTTTGTCTTTCCTGGGAAAAGGGTGAGAATATCTCACCATACTCCCACTGCGACAGCAATACGCAGAATGGAACCGCGCGGTTCCACACTGCGTATGAAAGAGGGACGAGGTGTGCATGGAACTTCGCATAGAAAATCTTTCCAAACGCTATCCTAACGGGGTTCAGGCATTGCAACGAGTTTCGCTCAACATTCCTCAGGGCATGTTCGGGCTCTTAGGCCCGAACGGCGCTGGCAAATCCACGCTGATGAGGACGCTCGCGACCCTGCAGGAAGCGGACAGCGGCAGCGCCGCGCTCGATGGCATTGATGTGCTGAGGCAGAAAGATCAGGTTCGCAGGGTGCTTGGCTATCTTCCGCAGGAGTTCGGGCTTTACCCGAAGGTTTCGGCGGAGTCGCTGCTTTCGCACTTTGCCGCCCTGAAAGGGATTGAAAATCCGAAGCAGCGGCGCGAGGTGGTGCAGGCGCTTTTGCAGCAAACCAATCTTTTCGAGCATCGCCACAGGGCGCTGGGCGGATTTTCGGGGGGAATGAAGCAGCGCTTCGGAATCGCGCAGGCGCTGCTGGGCAATCCCCGGCTGATCATTGTGGACGAGCCCACCGCCGGCCTCGATCCGGAAGAGCGGGTGCGCTTTCACAATCTGCTCAGTGCGATCGGCGAAAACATCATCGTGATTCTTTCCACGCACATCGTTTCCGACGTCAGCGACCTCTGCGGGCGCATGGCCGTAATTCATCAGGGACGGGTGATGGTGGCCGGAGAACCCACGGCGCTGGTCGCCGGGCTCAACGGCAAAGTTTGGAGGAAATTCATCGCGGCGGCAGAGTTGCCGGCGCACCGCGAGCGGTACAAGGTCATTCTGGCGCGGCTGTTCGCGGGCAAAACGCTGATCCATGTACTCAGCGATCAAGCCGAAGCGGGGTTCGAGCCGGTCACGCCCGATCTCGAAGACCTGTACTTCGCGACGATCCACGGCTTCATTCACGCCGCGGGCGCAGGACAGGTGAACTGACCCATGATCCTGACCATCGCTGGATTTGAAGTCAGAGAACGGCTGCGGCGAATCTCAACCTACGTGTATTTCCTGGTTTTCTTTGGGCTGAGCCTGCTGTTTGTGTGCATGGCCGGGGGCGCGATTTCCGGCGCGACCGTGGATTTTGGCACCGGCGGCAAAATCTGGCTGAACTCGCCGTACGCGCTGAACGTCATCACCATGTACGTCGCGTTCCTGGGCATCGTCATCACTGCCGCGATTGCCGGGCAAGCCACCTACCAGGACACCGACAACCGCATCACCGATCTTTTTTATACCGCGCCGATCACGAAATTTGATTACCTGACCGGACGCTTCCTGGGCGCGCTGGCGGTGCAGATTCTGATTTTCTCCAGCATTGGCCTGGGAGCGTACGTCGGGATGAGGCTGCCGTGGCTGGATCAGACGCGGCTGGGTCCCAACAATGCGGCCGCTTACCTGCAGCCGTATCTGATCCTGGTGCTGCCGAATCTGGTGCTGACAACAGCGATTTTCTTCGGGCTGGCTGCGCTCTGGAAAAAAATGTTGCCGGTTTACGCGGGCAGCGTGTTGCTGCTGATCGCATATTTCGCGGTCGCGCAGTATTCCACCAGCCTGGTTGCGAACACGACCATCGCACTCGCCGACCCGTTCGGCGCGAGCGCAATAGACAAGCTAACGCAGTTCTGGAGCCCCTATCAGCGCAATACCCAACTGATTCCACTGGGCGGGATTTTGCTTTTGAATCGTGCGTTGTGGCTGGGGCTTGGCGCCATCATTCTTGTCATTACGTATGTGAAATTTTCGCTTTCCTATCCGCTCACGCGAGGTAGAAGCCAGACGCCAGTCGCAGAAGAAGAGCCTGCTCCGCTCGCGCAGGCGCTGCCGGTGGCGAAACCGGAATTTTCTTCCGGCGCATCGTGGCGGCAGTTTTTCTCATTGACGAAGATTCAGTTCACGGAAACCGTAAAGAACGTCTTTTTTATTGTGCTGGTGGTGGCCGGAACCGTGTTTGCGGCTCTCTCGGCGAACAATGTCAATAACCCGTTCGCCAGCCGCACCTATCCGGTGACGTACCAGATGCTGCAGCAGGCGAGTGCGGGCCTTCTGGTGTTTGCCCTCGCCATCATCACGTTTTATGCGGGCGAGCTGGTTTGGCGGGAGCGCGATGCCGGCTTGAGCCAGATCATGGACGCGCTTCCCGTCGAACGCTGGGTGTTGTTCACTGCGAAGCTGGCGGCGCTGATGCTGGTGCAGATCATCCTGGTTCTGGTCATCATGGCCGCGGGAATCCTGGTGCAGGTGGCGCACGGTTATCATCACTTCGAGTTCGGCCTGTATTTCACCGATCTGTTCGGAATCCGCCTGATCAGCTACTGGACGTTGTGCGTGCTGGCGTTTTTCATTCACACGCTGGTGAATCAGAAGTATCTCGGGCACTTCGTCATGGTGCTGTATTTCGTCAGCACCATCGCGTTGCCCGGCATTGGCCTGGAGCACTATCTGTACCGCTTCGGCCAATCACCTCCGTACACCTACTCAGACATGAACGGCTACGGGCCGTTCGCCGCGCCCGTTTTCTGGTTTCACCTTTACTGGGGAATCGCAGCGATTGTGCTGGCGATCATCACAAGCACGCTTTGGGTGCGGGGCACGGAAGGCAGTTTGCGAATCCGACTGGGAGTTGCCACTGCACGCTGCACGCGACCGGTGACCTCTGCACTCATCGTGTGCGGCGCGGTTCTGGCGGGCGTCGGCGGATACATCTTTTACAACACGAACATTCTCAATCCTTACCTCTCCACCAACAGCATTGACGAAGCCCGCGCCCAGTATGAGAAAAAATATCGCCAATACAAGGAGCTTGCGCAGCCGAAGATTACCGACATCACGACGCAGATTGATCTCGATCCGGCGAACCGCAGCGTGCAGATGCGCGGCACGATGATGCTCGAAAACAAAACCGAATCGCCCATTGACCGCGTCGCCATCACAGTGCTGCCCGTGGACCTGGCGCCCGTTCCGCCGCCCCATCGCGAGATCCATAAACTCACATTCAGCGGCGGCCAGACATCGCTTATCGAAGACAACACGCTCGGATTTTATCTTTTTCGTCTGAGCCAGCCAGTGCCCGCGCACGGACGAATCGCGCTCGATTATGACCTGAGCTATCGCAACATTGGCTATGTCAACAGCAACCCGAATCTCGATATCACCTACAACGGATCGTTTCTCAATGACCGCTACGCGCCGTTTGTGGGCTACGCTCCCGATATCGAACTGACCGACGACAGCACGCGCCACAAGCATGGACTGGAAAAAGCCAAGCGCATGCCCACGCTCGAAGACCTGCCGGCGCGCAATGAAAACGGAATCTCGAGCGAGGCCGACTGGATTCACCTCGATTCGACCGTGAGCACCAGTTCCGGCCAGATCGCGATCATGCCCGGCTACCTCGAGAAAGAATGGACGGAAAACGGACGCCGTTATTTTCACTACAAAATGGACGCGCCGATCCTGAATCTCTATTCGCTGAACTCCGCCCGTTACACGGTGCGCCGCGACCGCTGGCACGACGTGAATCTGGAAATCTACTACCAAGCCGGTCATGAGTTCGATCTCGACCGCATGATGGACGGACTGAAGGCCAGCCTGGATTATTGCAGCGCCAACTTCAGCCCGTTCCAGTTCCATCAGCTGCGGATCATCGAATTTCCGCGCTATGGGACGTTTGCCGAATCGTTTGCCAATACCATTCCATTTTCCGAGGCTATCGGTTTCATCACCTACGTCGATCCAAAGACGGTCGAGGAAGTGGATATCCCTTTCTATGTCACGTCGCATGAGACGGCGCATCAGTGGTGGGCGCATCAGGTGATCAGCGCGAACGTCGAGGGCGGGACTGCGATCGTCGAGACTCTGGCGCAGTACAGCGCTCTGATGGTCATGCAGCATCGCTATGGCAAAGAATCCATGCGGAAGTTCCTGCGGCTGGAGCTGAACAATTATCTGCGCGGACGGGCGCAGGAGCGCAACGAGGAGCCTCCGCTTTACCGCGTGGATGTCAATCAGGGATACATTCATTACGGGAAAGGCGCGGTCGTGATGTACGCCCTCCAGGATTACATTGGCGAAGAAAACGTTAATAAAGCGCTCGCCGAGTTTGTGAAGGCTTATGCGTTCAAAGGGCCGCCCTATCCGGTGTCGCTCGATCTGATCGCATATCTGAAAAAGTACACACCGCCGGAATACATGTACCTGTATGACGACATGTGGTTCAACATCACCCTCTACGATAACCGCGCGGTCAAGGCAACCTACACTCAGCGCCCTGACGGAAAATACGAAGTAGACCTCACGGTCGAGGGCAAGAAATATCGCGCCGACTCCAAGGGCCAGGAGCATGCCATCGCCGTGAACGATCTCATGGATATCGGCGTGCAGGATGCGAAGGGGCATTATCTCTATCTGCAGAAACAGAAGATTGACAGAGAGCAGATGGAGTTCAAGCTGACCGTGGACGCGCAGCCAGCGCAGGCGGGGATTGATCCGCTGGACAAGCTGATTGACCGCAACCCGGACGATAATGTGATCAAGGCGGAGCGTCGCTAGGCGGCGGAGGGGCACACCCTTCCCAAAGCTCGTTTATTAGCATCGCTGAGCAGTTTCCAGGCGCGCGCGCTTACGGCCGCATGTCGCGGATCAGGACAACATCGGAGTCGGCGTGGCCGCGAGCCAATCCCAGCGTCGCGCCGTCAAACGACCAGTGAAAATCGGAGATGCGCTCGGAAGTAAACTCGGTGATCTGCCTGCCTGGCGTTCCGTCGAGCGGCTGTAACCACAGATTGTCCATGATGCCGTCACGGAAGGCGTAAGCTACCGACTTCCCGCCCGGGACGAAGCGGATGGCGCCATCGCGCGGCCGCTCGAAATCGAGCGTCTTCAGGACCTGGCCGGAATCAAGCGAGGCCAGGTCCAGCTTCTCGACATGTTCTCCCAGATGCCCAAAGGAAGCAAAGGCGACGGTTTTCGAGTCCGGAGAAATGTCAAAGGTGCCGGCCACGAGCTGATCGGTAAAGGCTTCGGCCGCGCCGCCTTCAATCGGCATTTTCATCAGACGGCCGCCGCCGCTGGCGTCTTCATACAACACCCAGCGGCCGTCCGGCGAGCAGACTGAAAAGTCGTTGACCTTTCCGGCGGATAGTTCCGTAAGGTTGCCGCCGCTCGTGTCCATGCGCCAGATGTGCATCCGAGCTTGCGTGGGGGAGAGCATGGTGAACACAATATATTTGCCATCCCCACAAACTGAGGGCGAAGAAATGTACTTACTTTGCGGCAACGAAAACGGGGTCACGGCGCCCGACTGCGGATTCAGCAGGCTGAAGCCAGAAGGAGATTCGCGGATGATCTGGCCGTCGCGCGTCCAGCTGAAATGGTAGAGAGGGGCGTCGGAGGTAAGCTGGTGAGGTTGGCCGGCGGCTGCGCCCGCCGGCATGGTAAAGAGATTGGCCCGGCCTTCGCTCAAAACCGTTGCCAGACTGCGCCCATCGGCAGCAAGGCTGGGATTGAAATAATTGTTGGTATCGCGCGTGACCGGCTGGGAATCTCCGTCAGGATAGGAAACATAGATGATCTGAGAGCGGCTGATGCCCGCCAGGGCCAGCAGCCCGCTGCCATCCGGCAACCAGGTGGGACGTTGCACAATGGCGGCGTCAGAGGTGAAAAACACACGCTGTTTGCCGCTCTTCACATCGAGCGCGACCAGGCCGCCGAGCGCAGTTCCGGGCTGCAACACCATGCAGACGATGGTTTCGCCATCCGGGGACCATGCCGGATCGTTGTATCCGCTCGCCACCGGCCCGGTGTACAGAACCCTTTCCTCACCGCTATCCACGTTGTGAATGATCAGCCGTTCCTTGCCGGCTTCAGGATTGTTGAAGCGGAAGTAGGCAAACTGGCGGCCGTCGGGCGAGAAAGTGATGGCCGAGTCCACGTCGGTCACAAGTTTTTGTGGAACACCGCCGAGCACGGGCGCCCGATAGAGGTATTTCAATTCCTCGCTGCCGGGCTCACTGCGGTTGAAGTAGATGTAGTTGCCGTCGGGGGAAAACCGCAGCGCCTGATAAGAAACCGGGGCGGGCGCGAGCACCTGCGTGTCGCTGTTGGTCGGCAAATTCCGCAGCCACAGGCTCTGCTGGCCGTCGGCAACGACGTTCAGGATATATTTTCCGTCGGGAGAAATCGCCACCAGGGCCGCCTTGCCGGTTTGCGTCACTTTGCTGATGGAAATGTTCTGAAACGGCGCCGAACGGCTGCGATGCAGCAGTGAATAAATTCCGTAAATGGCCGCGGCCAGCACGGCGATCACGACTAACGTCGCCACTCCGCTGCCGATCTTATGTTCCTTGGCGGCCGCTACGACAGTTGATCCGCTCGACTTGTGAACCGGCGGCGTGGCCACCGGCGCGCTCCCTGAGCCGGACACCAAGGGCTGCCCGGTCTTGGGCCCGGACGCGGTGTCGCGCTTCAGCCGCTTGAGATCGCTGCGCAGATCAGCCGCCGATTGATAACGCAGGTCGCGGTCTTTTTCCAGCAACTTGTGCAGAATTTCCTGCAGCTTGGGGGGAAGCTGGGGATTGAGTTCGATGGCGGGAACCGGATCGCGCTCCAAAATATTGTTGAAGATGACCGCCGAAGTATTGCCGGCAAACGGCAGCTGGCCGGTCGCCATCTGATAAATCACCGCGCCCAGCGAGAACAGATCGGTGCGCGAGTCGAGATCTTCCCCGCGCGCCTGCTCCGGCGACATGTAGGCAATGGTTCCGACCGTGGAGCCCGGGCTGGTGAGGTGCGCCCGGCCGGGACCGTCCATGGTGGTGCCAATCGTTTCCATCGCCATTTCCGGGCGCGTAAGCTTGGCCAGGCCAAAATCCAGAATCTTCACTTGCCCGCGCGGAGTTACAAAAATGTTGGCCGGTTTGATGTCGCGATGAACGATGCCCTTGGCATGGGCGGCGTCGAGCGCATCGCCCAGCTGAATCGCAATGTCGAGCAGGCGATCGAGCGGCAGAGGCCCGCTGCCGAGTTTGAGATCGAGGCTCTGGCCCTCGAGCAATTCCATGGCGATGAAGCATTGGCCGCCGTCATTTTCCACCGCGTAAACCGTGCAGATATTGGGATGATTGAGGGCGGAGGCAGCGCGCGCTTCGAGCAGAAAACGCTCCAGCGAATTGGGATCGCCGGCAAGTTCGGAAGGCAGAAATTTGAGCGCCACGCGGCGGCCCAGCGTCAGGTCCTGGGCCTCATAAACGACTCCCATTCCGCCACTGCCCAGCTGGCCGGTGATCCGGTAATGCGAAATGGTTTGGCCGATCATCACTGGGCAGAGTTTCATCTTAGGCGGGTGCGAAAGGTGAGTCAAACGCGCGGCCTGCGCTCACTTCGGACTCTGTGAAGTAGAATCGGTCATGCCGAAGAGGCAGGTTGCAGCAGTCTCGGAAAGCAATGGCGCCGGACAGGAATGTCCGCCCCACACGAGGAGTGCCGACCGGTTTCGCGCCGATCTCCTCGCATGGTTTGACCTGCAAAAGCGCGACTTGCCCTGGCGTCGCGATCGCGATCCCTATCGCGTGTGGGTGTCAGAGATCATGCTGCAGCAAACGCGAGTGGCGGCGGTGCTCGACCATTATCGGAGATTTCTGCGGCGCTTTCCGAACATCAAGAAGCTGGCGGCGGCGCGGGAAGCCTCTGTGCTCGCGGCCTGGAGCGGCCTGGGATACTATCGGCGGGCGCGCATGATGCATGCGGCGGCGCGAGAGATCGTGCGCCAGCGGGATGAAGTGTTTCCACAGAGCGCGGAAGAATTGGCGGCGCTGCCCGGGATCGGCCGCTACACCGCGGCCGCGATCGCCAGCATTGCGTTCAATCAGTCTGTCGCAGCAGTGGATGGCAATGTGACACGCGTGCTGGAGCGGATTAAGGGACGCACGCTCTCGGAGCAACCACTATGGCAGGTTGCGGAGGAGTTGCTCGACCGCCAAAGGCCGGGTGATTTCAATCAGGCCATGATGGAATTGGGGGCGATCATCTGCCTGCCGCGGCAACCCAAGTGTTTGCTCTGCCCACTCGCGAAACACTGCGTGACCCGAGGACAGCCGCTACCTAAGGAGAAGGCGCCGGCGCAAAAGCGCCGCGAGATCCACTATCTGTTCGATCGGCGGAATGGCTCGCTTTTCCTGGTAAAGCGCCCGGCAAGCGAATCGCTGATGCCGGGCATGTGGGAGTTGCCCGAGATTGAGGCGAATGGCAACGGCGAAACTTGGCTGAGGTTGCGCCACTCGATCACGGTCACGAACTTCGATGTGCGCGTGATCCGCGGTGCAGGGTCAACCGGGGTCAAGGGCAAATGGGTTCCGCCCTCCCGCATTTCGACGCTGCCGTTGACCGGCCTGGCGCGGAAAATCCTGCGGGCGGCGAAGGTCATCTAAGATATGAAATGGCTCGGCAAGATTTTTGGAGGCAATGCGATGGCAGCTCTTAATCCGGGAACGATCGCGCCGGACTTTACCATAACCGACATGGACGGGAAGCCAGTTTCCCTACGCGAGGCGCTCGGGCGCGGGCCGGTACTCGCGGCTTTTTTCAAGATTTCCTGCCCGGTATGCCAATATACGTTCCCTTTTCTCGATCGCATTTACCGGGCATATGGCAACCGCGGGGTAACAATCGTCGGCATTTCGCAGAATGATAAGAAAGAGACGGCCTCGTTCATTAAAGAATACGGCGTGAGCTTTCCCGTGCTCCTCGACGACACCAGAACCTACCCGGTATCGAACGCCTATGGCTTGACCAACGTGCCGACCATTTTCTGGATCGCGCAGGATGGCGAGATTGAGGTTTCGAGTGTCGGCTGGATTCGCAAAGACATCGAAGAAATCAGCCGGAAGGCAGCGGAAACCACGAAAACCAGCCCGCAGCTGGTGTTCCAGGCCGATGAGCAGGTGCCTGACTTCCGCGCGGGTTGAGGGTCGAAGAACTAGCCCGCGGTCGCGGGCAAGACAGAAATCGTAGGTATGGAGACGCATCCCGGTATGCGTCTTTGGTAATTCCGACCGGGCTTTTTCATCCCGTACAATAGACGTTTCTTTTCACACCCTGTCAGGAGCCTTATCGGATGCGCGTTAGCACGACTGTGGTCTTTGGAATTCTTTTGGCTGTGGGTATCTTGGCGGCACAGGGCACGCGCCGCTCTTCGTCCGCCCACATTCCGGGAGGCGCGATCAGCGCCATGCAGAAAATTGATGCCGAGCGCATCCGGGCGCACGTGCGCTTTCTATCGCATGATCTGCTGGAAGGGCGCGGTACAGGCCAGCGCGGTGGCGACATCGCGGCGGAGTACATCGCGACGCAGTTCTCGCTCTATGGCCTGAAACCCGCGGGCGACGCCGGTTCCTATCTGCAGAGAATTCCTCTGGTCGGCGTAACTCCCGAACCGGATACGACTTTTTCTTTCGCTCCCAGCAAAGGCGCGACGGTGGAATTAAAGCCGCTTGACCAATACGTCGCCTACGACGAAACGCAGCAGGCGCAATCGGAGGTCAACGCCGAACTGGTGTACGTCGGCTACGGCATCGAGGCGCCGGAGTACAAATGGAACGATTACAAGAATGTTGATGTGCGCGGCAAGGTTCTCCTGATGCTGGTGAGCGAGCCGCCCTCCGATGACGCGAATTTTTTCAAAGGAAAGGCCCTCACATACTACGGACGCTGGACCTACAAGTACGAGGAGGCGGCGCGCAAAGGCGCGATTGGCGCGGTTTTGATCCACAAGACTGACATGGCGAGTTATCCCTGGGAGGTGGTTCGCAACTCCAATTCAGGCGAAAAGTCGTTCCTGAAGCTCGATGCCTCGCCCCGGTTGAAGGTCGCGGGCTGGATTCACTATGACGTGGCCAAGCAACTGGCGACGATGTCGGGCATGGACCTGGAAAAGATGATGGCCGACGCCCGCTCGCCACAGTTCCAACCGGTAACTTTACCGGTCAAACTGAAGGCGCACATGGTCAGCAAAATCCGCCCATTCGCTTCGAACAATGTGATCGCCATGCTGCCCGGGACGGATCGCAATTTGAGTTCTGAGGCGGTGATGTATACGGCACACTACGATCACCTGGGAATTCGTCCTGATCTTCCCGGAGACAATATTTACAACGGCGCCAACGACAACGCCACCGGCTGCGGCATTCTGCTGGAAATGGCGCGTGTGTTCGCGGAGTCGGCGCAGAAGCCGCGGCGTTCGATCTTATTTGCCTCCGTCACCGCCGAAGAACAGGGACTGCTAGGTTCGGAATACCTGGGCAAACATCTACCGGTGCCGGCTGACAAGATCGCGGTGGATCTGAACTATGACGACATTCCGCCCCTTGGTGCGCCGCAGGAGGTCGAAGTTTCCGGAGCCGAGCGCACCACGTTTTATCCCATGGTGGAAGCCTTGGCCAGCACGTTTCGCTTGACCATCCGGCCCGATTCCCATCCCGAGGCCGGGCACTATTACCGCTCCGACCATTTCAGCCTGGCGCGCGTGGGCATTCCCGCGTTTTCCGTGAACGAGGGCGTAAAGTACAGGGGTCACGATGCATCGTGGGGAATGCAGCAGGCGGAGGAATATACGCAAAAGCACTATCACCAGCCGAGCGACGAATACCATGCCAGCATGGATTTCACCGGAGACGCCGTGATGGCCCGCTTTGGCTTTGCGCTGGGATGGGAAGCCGCATCCGAACCGGCGCTGGTCAGTTGGCGCAAAGGTGATGAATTCGAAGCCGCCAGGATGAAGAGCGCGGCCGGTCTCCACTAGGAGCGTCGCTCTGGCTTGCTACACTGTGCGGTGATGATTTCCGGCCATGCCACCGCCTCAGGCACCGCTCGTTATCGCGATCGCTTTCCGCAGTTGCGAGATGCCAACCATTTTCGCCGCTCCCAACCCGTACCAGGCGCCGGCGAACTATGGCTTTCTTCCATCGGAGTTGGAACTTACCTGGGCGAACCGGACGACGACGCTGACCGCGAGTACACCGCTGCGATTGATGCGGCATTGCGCTCAGGCATCAACCTCCTAGACACGGCCATCAATTACCGGCATCAGCGCTCCGAGCGCAACATCGGCGCCGCGCTGAAGAACCGCATAAAGACTCGCGATCTGCAACGCGACGAGGTTCTTGTCTGCACCAAGGCCGGCTATCTGTCGTTCGATGCGAACCTGCCTCCTGATCCCCGCAGCTACTTCATGCGGGAATACATCGAGCCGGGCATCCTGGATCCGAAAGAGCTTTCAGGAGGAATGCACTGCATGGCGCCGGCGTATCTGGAGAATCAGATCGAGCGCTCGCGCCGGAATCTTGGCCTGGAAACCATCGATGTCTTTTATCTACATAATCCGGAATCGCAATTAAGTGACGTTTCGCGGGAAGTATTCAACCGGCGGCTGCGCACCGCATTCACCATGCTGGAGAGTAAGGTTGAAGCTGGCGAAATCAGTTTCTACGGCATGGCGACCTGGGGCGCATTCCGCCTGCCAGAAGGAGCGCGTGATGCGATCAACCTGGCCGATGTGGTCGAGCTGGCCCGCGAAGTTGCCGGCGAGAAACATCACTTTCGCTTTATCCAGCTTCCTTTTAATCTCGCCATGCCCGAAGCCTATGCGCACGTGAACCAGCGCGTCGGCAACGAAAAAAAGTCGCTCCTGGCAGCGGCCCGTGAACTCGGACTCGTTGTCATCGGCAGCGCCACTCTGCATCAGGGTCAGCTCACGCATGGCCTGCCGCAGTTCGTCGCAAACGCGTTAGGCACGGAGTCGGACGCCGGGAGCGCGATTCAATTCTCCCGTTCAGCCCCCGGCCTGACCACATCGCTCGTCGGCATGGGGCACATCGAGCATGTGAAGGAAAACCTGAAAGTGGCGGAGAAGCCGCCGGCGGAGGCTGAAGCGTGGAGGAAGTTGTTCCGCGAGAAGTGAAGCCTGTGTGGGTCGCACACTCCTGTGCGACCGGCCTTGTGTGGAGGCGGCGGGGACACTCCCGGTCCGACAGCCATGTGGGCCGGACACTGCTGTCCGACAGCCTTTGCGCGGGCCGGACATTTTCGGTCCGACCAACGGTGGCGGACAAGAGCGTCCGCCCCACACGGCTTTGTGGAGGTTATTTCCCTTCTTGCAGCTTCGACGAGGCCAACTGCGCAGCCTGGCTGGTGGGATTTTCTTTTCTGATCTGGTCGTAAATCCGTTTGGCTTCCAGAGGCAGGTTAGCCTGCTCATAGGTCGAGGCCAGCGCCAGTTCCGCCATCGGCTTGTTCACGGTGTTTGTGGGTTTGGCGGCCAGCTCTTTGTAAAGATCCATTGCCTGCTTTTCCCGGTTGCTATTGCGGTAAACGGCAGCAAGAGCGAATTTCGCCAGGCTGGCAAGATCGTCGTTGCCGCTCGAGGCAACAGCCTTGAAATTAGCCTCGGCGCCGGAGTTGTCTCCGAGATCGGCCGAGGTCACTCCCAGGAAATACCGGGCAACGTCAGCCGAGTGGGTGTGCGGATACTTATCCACTACGCCCTGAAACTGGGTGCGAGCGGCAGTGGCGCGCTCTTTGGAGCTGGCAAAGCTCGGCGCCTCCGGCTGCGGAGGCATGTTGGGCGGACGCACCGGAAGATTCAACGTGCGCACAGCCTGGGTGACCTCGACGCTGGCCTTTTGATCCTGCTGGCCTAAGTAATACCACCCTCCGGCGGAGATCCCCACGATGACGAGCACCACGAGCGCCGCCACGAACAGCGTGTTCTGATGCTCGACCGACCAGTGGGCGGTCTTTTCCGCCACGTCAATCGTGGTCCGGCTGAAGCGGTCCTGTTTCAGTTGATGACGGGTTTCTGCGCGCACAAATCTCCCTTATGGGCCCTGCGGGGGCTGGCTAATTTCTCAGTTTAACAGGCGAAAATCGCGTGGTCAAAGATGCATGAATGGCGGTAGTTGGCTACTTTGAATCTGTTGGCTTTGAAGCTCTAAATCCAGTAACCAAAAGCCAGAGTATGAAAGCCCACCAGATCAATAGGGCAAGATCGCGGAGAATGGCTGCCTTGCTTACAGGCTTTACAAACAAAAACACCGGGGTCAAGAAAAGGAGGATAATTCCCCAGATTACTTTCGGCCTAACGCCCTGCGGATTCACGCCGCTCTTTCCGCCCTCCGCTGCTCGTAGGCTTCCCAGACGGCAACCAAATCCTCTACGCTCCAGAGCCGATCTGTCACGCCTGCGCCATCGCCGCACCCCATGCGCAGTGTGCGACGAATCTTGCTGAAGCTGTCGGTGAGACGATTTGGGGCCTGTATCCCCAGGCTCCGCGGGCAGAATGAGCTTTACCACACCTTGCAGCGATCGGCCGGAACCATCGGCTGGCCGGCTTTGCAACTGAAGGCGTCTTGAAATTCCTGCATGTTCACGACCGGCCCGATAAGGCGGAACTTGCCCGGCGAGTGAGGATCGGTGCGAACCAGCACGCGCGACAGCTCCGGCGAAACGTTCTCGCAGCGGCTGATGGCATAGCCGAGGAAGACGCGCTGCGCCGGCGTGAAGCCGTCCACTATTTTCGGCTCTTCGCCTTCATGCGCCTTCATATAGGCGCGATACGCCATGCGCAGGCCGCCGTTGTCGGCCGTATTCTCGCCAAGCGTGAGCTTGCCGTTCAGGTAAAGCGGCTTTCCGTTGCCATCGTCCACCGGAGAGTATTGCGAATATTGCTTTTCGATGCAGGAAGCGCGCTGCTCGAAGGCCTTGGCATCGTCCGCGGTCCACCAGTCGGTGAGATTGCCGTCGGCGTCGTACTTGCGGCCTTCGTCGTCGAATCCGTGGGTGAGTTCGTGGCCGATCACGCGGCCGATGGCGCCATAGCTGTAGGCTTCGTCTGCGGTCAAGTCGAACATTGGAGGCTGCAGAATGCCCGCCGGCAGCACGATTTCAGAAACTTCGGGCGAATAGTAAGCGTTGACCGTGGGCGGCGTAATGTCCCATTCGGTCTTGTCCACCGGCAGCCCGATCTTGTCTTTTTCGCGCTTGGATTCGAAGTGGCTGGCGCGCACATAATTGCCCACGAAATCGTCCGCCTTGATTTCGATGCTCGAGTAGTCGCGGTAACGATCGGGGAAGCCGATTTTCGAGGTGTTGATTTTCCGCAGTTTGAGCAGGGCTTTCTGCTTGGTCGCATCCGACATCCAATCCGACTGCTGGATGCTCAGCGCAAGCTGTGCCATGACGTTGTTGACAATCTCATGAACCTTCTGCCGGCCTTGTGCGCCGAAATATTTTTCCACGAACATCTCGCCCGATTCTTCGCCTAGTTGCCGATCCACGGAAGTAACGCAGCGCTTCCAGCGCTCGGGCAACTGTTTGGTTCCGCGCAGATATTGGCTGTCGAAACGGAACGCTTCGTTGACGAAATCCGACGACAGCATCGGCGACATGGCGCGCACCACTCTCCAGCGCAGATAAATCTTCCAGTCGTCGAGCGAACTGGTGTTGATGGTTTCGCTGACGCTGCGGAAAAACTCCGGCGTCGCGACGTTGAGGGAATCAAAAGCCGGCGCCTTCGAGGCGGCCACGAAGTCGGAAAAAAAGAAATTGGGAGCCAGCGCATTGAAGTCCGCGATGGCCATCTTGTGGTCAAGACTTGCCGGGTCGCGGCGCGCCGTGCGATCGAGTGACGCTTGCGCAACCTTGGTCTCGAGCTTCAGTACGACGTCGGCGTCGGCCTTCGCCTGGCTGTCGGGCTCTCCCATCAGGACGAGCGTTTTCGCGACATGGTTCACAAATTCCTGGCGCTGCTCGACTGTCTTCGCATCGGTCTTCAGGTAATAATCGCGATCGGGCAAGCTGAGGCCGCCCTGGTCAACTTCCGCGACGGCCATCGAAGAGTTGTGACGGTCCGGGCTGGATCCGAAATTGAACAGCATCGGCATGCCCAGGTCATCGAGTTCGGCGGTAAGCGCGAGCATGGCGCGCTTATCCTTGAGCGCGTCTATGCGCGTCAGATAAGGCGCGATGGGAGCCGTTCTCTTGCGCTCGGCAGTGCCTTCATCCATGCAAGCGTGGTAATAATCACCGGCCTGTCGCTCGGTGCGGGGCTTCGTTCCCGGTTGAGCCGCCGCCTCCAGAAGAGCGCGCAGTTCGTGCAGATTCGCTTCGTTCATTTCCTCGTAGCGGTTGTAGCGGGCCCTGTCGGGAGGAATCGGATTTTTGGCGCGCCATCCGCCGCACGAAAATTGATAAAAGTCCACGCAGGGATCGGCCGAACGGTCAAGTTGCGAAAGATCAAAGCCGGAACCGGCCTCGCTCTGAGCCCAGGTGAGACTCGAAATAAACAAGAGAAAAGCGATCAACCGACGGCATACCGTGACTGAGTAGAGTTTCGATCCGCTCATTGGCCACTCACCCCCTAACATTCTTGACTGTTGAGGATTGTAAAGGTTAGCGGGAAGACCCGCGAGGGCGAGGGCGCCCGCGACACACTATGGCGCGAGCTCGGACAGCCGGCAGATGAAGCCCCAGCCGCCGCCCAGTTCGCTGACCGCAAGCATCAACTCGTTCGTACCCTTCTTCAACGGAAGGTAAACCGCGTCGTTCTCCGGATTCACGATGCCCAGGAAACCGGGATCGCGGAATCCCTGCGCGCTGCGTCCCCGATAGAGAATTTTGCCGTTCAGAAACACGCTCACATCGTCGCTATAGCCGATCTCAAGTTTTTTCACCTGGTCGCGGTCGGACTCGATCCTGGTGCGCGCGTAGACGAGCTTCATTCCCGGCTGTGGCTCCAGGCGCTTGGAAAAATCCCCCTGAAACGTGACCATGGGATGCGGCGCCTCGCGATAGCGGTAGAGCACAACAAAACCGGGCGGCTCAGCCTCGACATCTTGCCACTTTATCGCCGCGGCTTCGGCCGACGTGAGCGGGTGCTCCAGATTCCGCGCCTGCGCATCGTAAGACTGCGACAGGCTCCATTTGGTGAGAGTATTCGGAGGCATCGGAGGCAGATGGCGCTCCCAGGGCACTTCGGGCGTGGTCCGGATTTCGACATTCGAGTAACAGGTCTCGCCGGTCAGGTCGTACAGTGCGACTTGGCCTGTCTGATTGCCGCTTTTCAGGTCGGTCATCACCAGCGCAGGCTTGTCTGTGTCTTTGACATATAGCTTAGCCTGCGCTCCGATGACTTCCAGGCGCAGGTGGAACCACTCATTCCTCGGGATATCCACGGCGCCGGTGAATCCCGGACCATTGTAGATTTGCCAGTTGCGTCCGGTGTTGAGCACGGGCGTGTATTGCAGGGCGTCGGCCAGCCCGGACTTGTGCTGGCGCAAATAGACTTCTTCATAGTTGATGCCGTCTTTGTCGAGCCGGAAGTCGAAGCCGAAAAACCCGCGCTTGGCCGGCGTGGTGACGTCGGCGTCAATCACGCCATCGCGCATCTCAAAATCCTTCAGAATGGCCGCGCCGCCATTCAGCAGAAGGCACCTCCGGCCCTGATAGTCAGCCGCCTTGGCTTCGCCTTGCAGATCCCAGCGCGGCGAGTCGGGCGGAACAGAAAGCGTTTCGGCCTGAGCAAGCGAAAGCCAGAATAGAACCGCACAAAGAGCGATGTGGCGAGTTGTCATCAAGTTGTGACCTGTTGTTTTGTCCCGCGATTTGACTTGGTGCCCGAACAGGTGGACGAGAGGAATGGAGAATGGGTAGCAGCGCACAGCCAGAATCCCCAAACCTGGGATACCCTTACTCGATGTTCAGCACGATCTTCCCGAAATTCTTTCCGGCAGACAACGAGCGGTAGGCGTCCGCGGCCTGATCCATCTCGACCACGCGGCCGATGACGGGATGCAGATGGCCCTGGGAAATCCAGCTGGAAAGTTGACTCCAGGCGGCGCCCATCAATTCGCGATTTGCGGAAAGATAGGTCAGCCACAATCCGTGGACGCTGGCGCCTTTGGCGTATAGCAGGCGAGTATCGAGCAGGGGCTTCTCTCCAGTCGCGCTGCCATAGACAATTACACGGCCGAAACCGCGCACGCAACGGACGCTTCTATTCGTATGTTCCCCACCCAGCATCTCGAAGACTGCGTCCACTCCTTCGCCACGGGTCAGGTCTTTGATGGCCTCTTCGTAATCCCGCTGTTTGTAATTGATGGCGTGCTGCAGTCCGAGTTCTTTCACGTGAGCGAGTTTCTCGTCGGATGACGACGTTCCATACATTTCAACGCCCAGCAGTTTTCCGATTTGCACCGCGGCCGTTCCCACGCCGCCTGCGACGGCATGAATTAGAACCCGAGACGGCGGGTTTGCCGGAACCAGCAAATTCGCCTTCCAATACGCAAAGTAAGCCGTGAAGTAGTTGACGGGGAATGCGGCGCCTGCTTCGGCGCTCCACACTGGCGGTACCGGCCACAAGAGATCGGGCCTGACCGCGATTTTTTCCGCGAAGGCTCCCCATTGCGTATATCCCATCACGCGCTGGCCGTCGCTCGAACGCACGCCGCAAAACTCCCGACCCGCAACCAGAGGGGGTGGGGGCGTCCCGGGATAGCCTCCGCGCATGGTCATCACATCAGCGAAGTTCAGCCCTCCGGCTTGCACTCGGATCAGTTCTTGACCAGCCTCGGACGCGGCGTCCGGCACGTCGCGAACAGCGAGAACTTCCGGGCCGCCAGTCTGGGTGATAACCAAGGCTTTCATAGCGGAAAGTCTACCAGCCGGCGGGTCTGGCAGCTTGTCACGTTGCCCTGTGACCACGGTAACGCAGCGGGTCGCAGTCCGGGTATATACTTCCGGTGGATTAGTTATAGTTTTGCAAGCGTCTTGTAAGAAGATGCGGAGCCTTACTCATAGTCATTTCTAATTCATAAGCTCCGCCTTGATCGCTGGCTGGCATGTTGGATGAGCGGCCAGTGCGGGATTCGTTCTACCTGGTGCTCCGGTGGATCCCGAGGAGGTCCAACGTGGATTTAATTCTGTTTCGTCTTTTATTTATTCTGTTTGTCGGAATTACTTGTTACCTGATTCAGCCTTTTGCCCTCGCTCCTGATCTGGACGCGGGGGTAGGCCTGCTGATCGGTCTGGCCATTGTCATTTTCGAGTGGCGGTTGCGCCTGGTCAGCCTGAAACGCCTCATCGGCGCCGCCATTGGCAGCGTGCTGGGCATTTTTGGCGCCTACCTGTTCGCGCTGGTGATCCGCAGCAGCGTTCCGGCCGGACATACTCAGAGTTTCCTGCAACTGCTGGTCATGCTGATCATGGCCTACGTAGGCCTTATCGTCGGCGCCAACAAGGGTGACCTGCTCAACCTGGCGGCGTTAGGCGGAGTCTTTGGCGGTGAAAAGCAGCTGAAGAAAAGCTACAAGATCCTCGATACCAGCGTGATCATTGACGGACGTATCGCCGACATCGCCGAGACCGGCTTCCTCGACGGCACGATCGTGACCCCCCAGTTTGTGTTGCGCGAATTGCAACTGGTGGCCGACTCCGCCGATTCGCTCAAACGCAACCGCGGGCGCCGCGGCCTGGATATTCTGCAACGCCTGCAGAAAGTGGCTTCGGTGCAGATTCAGATCGTGGAAGACGATTTTCCCGCCGTCCGCGAAGTGGATCTCAAGCTGATCGAACTGGCCAAGCTCTACGAGGGCAAGATCATCACCAACGATTTCAACCTCAACAAGGTGGCGCAATTGCAGGGCGTGCAGGTGCTCAATATTAATGAGCTGGCCAACTCGCTCAAGCCGATCGTGCTGCCCGGCGAGATCATGAAAGTCTTCATCCTGAAGGAAGGCAAAGAATACAACCAGGGTGTGGCTTACCTTGACGACGGCACTATGGTCGTGGTGGACAACGCGCGCAAGATGATCGGCAAGACGATCGATATTTCCGTGACTTCGGTTTTGCAGACGACAGCGGGAAAGATGATCTTCGGCAAGTGGGATGAACGCGCCATGCCGAGAGCGGATACACGGCCGGTGACGGTATCCAGCGTGACCGTGCCCACCGTGGAGACGAAGAAGACGCAGCCGGTGATGGCGGAACGGCCTGCGGAGTAGTACGCCGAAAAGCCTTGAAGTCATCCCGAAGCCCCCGCGTTCTCTCCAGTGGGGCGAGAGCCTGCCCTGGGCAATCGAGGAGCGCAGCGACGTGGATATTCGAAGGGGGATCTCGCGCGGAGTGGACCAGAGCTTCGGTAGAGCGAAGTCAAAAGGGGCTGTTCCGGCGAGCGTTATTTCCTCTGATCCGCGCCTGGTGCGGCATCGATGGAAGAGACGTTAATCGTCGCGCCGTCGAGCGACCCCTCAACGGACACCCTCTGCCCAGCCAGATAATTGAGAGTGACTGCATTTCCCTGGAGCTGGAATTTTTTCTCTCCATCCACCAGGACATATTGGGAGCCGTTGCGCACGCACATCCGAGCACATTCTCCCGGACTTTTGCTGGAACCCATTTGATGCCTGGCTCCGCAATGGGAATCAGTGAGAATGCCAGTGAACGTGTGTTCGCTTGCGACCGCGGCCGCTTCCCCCTGGGCCGCGGGGGCTTCTGTTGAGGTTGAATCATCGCCAACTGCAAACGCGACGCTTGCTCCGGCAAACAGGACCGCCAGCCCCAGGGCCGATGCCAGCCCCATCGCGGCGCAGAATGTTATCAGATCGAACCACGAACGATTCCGCTTCACCCGGCCTCCTGTCTTTTCAATGCGTGGTCGGCCCAGCCTCTTCTGATTACGCGAGCCGGTTGCGCGTTGCCTGTTCGGCAGCCTACAGGGATTTTCAGCCCACAGCCGGGCGCACGGCCCATTCAATATGCGCCAACCAGACGCATCCAAATCGGCGCTAGAATCTATTGAGGTTCGAGCTACCCAAAACTGCCCGGTGCCGGCGATTTCGGCAGCGCTCAGTCACTTTCATGATCAGCGCAGAGAAGTATCGAACCGACAGTCGGAAAGATTTCGTTTGGAGATCTCATGAACGTGTCTGCCAGTGCCGATAGCGAACGCTTTCAGAGCGGCGCAGGCAAATATGCAGCATACCTCGAGACGCCCGAGGGCCGGCTGCGCTCCGACTTGGCCTTTGCCAACTTGCAGGACTTTCTCCCGCAGGCCACACGGTCTTTGCACGCCCTGGATCTTGGGTGCGGCACGGGAGCGACGGCGATTCGCCTGGCGCAACTTGGCATTCATGTCACGGTGCTGGATTCGTCTCCCGCGATGCTGGAGATTGCACAACGCGCCACTCGGGAAGCAGGAGTTTCGGAGAAGATCGAACTGCAACACGGCGACGCTGCGCAACTGGCCAGCTTATTTCCCGCTGCATCGTTCGATGTGGTTCTCTGCCACAACATCCTGGAATATCTCGACGATCCGGGAGTGGTGTTGCGCGATGCGGCTCACGCCTTGCGAGATCCGTCAGCGATACTGTCGGTCCTGGTGCGCAGCCAGGCAGGCGAGGTATTAAAGGCCGCGATCCAGGCGGGTGATTTGGCTGCGGCGGAAAACAGTCTTACGGCTGACTGGGCACGCGAATCTCTTTACGGAGGGAGGGTGCGACTTTTCAGTTCAGATGACCTGCGAGCCATGCTGACGCAAGCGTCGCTGAGGACTATCGCTGAGCGCGGCGTTCGCGTTGTTGCGGATTACTTGCCGTCAACGGTATCTCGCAACGCCGAATATGAACGGATTCTGGAGCTGGAACGCAAGCTGGGAAGGCGACCGGAGTTCGCCGCAGTCGCGCGCTACACACATTGCCTGGCACACCGTGCAGGTCCAGCGATGAAGGGCGGGGCATGAACGACATCATCGCCCAGACTTCCCGCATGACACCTGATGCCGGTATTTCGCTCGGGCTCGGACTCACCAACGAGTGCAACCTGGCTTGCGCCTTCTGCTACCGCGATCCAGCCCGCACCGACCGCCTTTCTCTGGATGAGGTGAAGTCGGTCATGGAACGATTGCCGGTTCGTTCGGTGAATCTGGGCACTGGCGAGAACGGCATGCATCCGGACTTCAACGCGATCCTGGCATACCTACAGACCAAACCAGTCAAGCTCACCATCACTTCCAATGGCCACAGTGTTGCCGCATTGCAAGACGGCGAGTTGCGAGCCTTTCACGATATTGAGTTTTCTCTCGATTACCCGACGCGGGAGGAACAGGATGAGCAACGCGGACCCGGCAATTGGGACCTGATTCATCAGCAGGCAGAGCGGTGTGTGAAGCTGGGGGTTCCAGTAACCATCATCACCGTCATGATGAAGTCGAACTACTTGCGTTTAGCGGAAGTGGCGCGCGTGGCTAAACAATTTGCGGCTCCGTTGCGAATAAATGTCTACCAAGCCGTACGATCCGACATCTATGCGCTTTCCTATGAAGAATACTGGGAGGGGTTCCGGCGCATTTTTGCGGAAACTGACGTGATCGCTATCGGCGAGCCGCTGGTCCGGGCGATGGCGGGCTTGCCGGCGCTCCCGGCAGGATGTGGCGTAAGCACCGTGCGAGTGACGCCGCGGGCCACGACACAACCCTGTGTTTATTGGCCAGGATTAGGGGAACCGCTGTCGGATCTGATCTCCGCCAGCGTCAACATTCTGAACTCAACGCCGTTCGAGCAGGCGCGCACGCTTCCAATCGCATGCCAGCCTTGCGAGTTTCGGGAATCGTGCCATGGCGGATGCGCTGGGCGGCGACGCTTGCAGGGCGCGCTGCTGGAACCCGACTCTTATTGTCCGATCGTTCGAGGCGAGCGACCCAGGCTCGATATCCGCATGGCCGCCACCCGCGATCTGCCCAAGCTGAGCAGTTCCTGCACCACCGTAGTGATTGCCAGGTAGTCTGATTCGTGGGGGACTGTTATTAGGTAACAACATGCTTTTCTGCTGTCCGCGGTGCGAGCGCGAGGAAGAAATCGTCGGGGACCGCAACCCGCACTGCATGAAGTGTCGCATTGAGATGATCCCGCCTTCCGACTACTCGCAGGTGTCGATGAGTCCTTACACCGCGATCGTACGCATGAGGACGATCAGTGAGAGGTGCGGAATCGACCGTGCGCGCACGGACGGGAGATTCAAAAGGGAGCGCGAAGCCTGGGCAGCGGGGGTGCTCGCGCTTGCGCTGTCTAAGCTGAAGGACGATGTGTGGTGGGTCGAGGTCGAGACCGTTGATGCCACTCCCGACACCAAATTGCGGCAGATCGATCAGACCGCAAACGGAAACGTAATCAACACCCGCAATATCGAGAACGTGGATTGGGGAGAGAATGTGGACGACATAATGACCGTCATCCGGAAGAAGTGCAAGCGCAGGTATCCCAACGATTACCTGCTTGTGGTCCATGCCCGGAACTATGGCAAGGAGATTAACTTCGACCGCGTAATCGAAGATATGAAGAGTATGCAGTCACCGTTCCTTGAAGTTTGGGTCGTTGCGGTCGTTGGGCTGGACGACATAAAAGTCGTTCGCGTTTCACCGGGCCTTCCCGTGGTCGACCTGAAGATCCGTGAGGAGATGGAAAAGGCGAGCAAGCAGATTCGATTCCTCAAGCGCGGCAGCCGCGGACGGGAACCCGGATTCTATGATGCTGGGACGGCGTTCTTGCCTTTGCCCCGATGCGACTGATGTCGGGGTCCCCACTCAAGCCGACGGCGGGCTTGAGTAGGCCATTTGTCTGTTGGAGCGAACCTCCCGACGCCTATTGTGCATCCATCCACTTATCCGATCCCGTCAACTTGACCGCCACATCCGTAATCCAAATGTGCAGGGGCTTGCCATCGGCGGTGCCCTTATGCTCGGTTGAGAACAGAAGCGGACCTGCCTTTTTGTAGCCTGCCCAGGTTGCGAAGACGCGGCTCGGCGGTTTGGCCCCGCCGCGGTGGTAGGCAAGGTACACCACGCGGTTGTCTTTACCCACGTAGAGATCCCAGACGTCACCGGGCGTGTAACCGCCATCCGCGGGATACTTCACTGGGACCAGTTCGGCCATGCCGGGTCCCACTGGCAGGTTAAACTTACCCTGATCGATCGCGCTGGCGGCCTTGTCCCAATAAGCGTGAAAAGCGAACAGAACCCAATAATTGTCGTTGACGAAACTCGGTTCGACTTGATTTTTCACGGCGTCGGATTGACTGCCAAGGTCGGTACGCACATAGGAGACCTGGACTGGCTTACCGTCTTTATCCGTCCCTTCGTAGCTGACTTTGCCTGTCTTCGGCTCCCACTCCCACTTGTGCGCAGCTTTGAAGAGTCCGGTTATTTCTCCGTTCCAGGTGTAACGGATGCCCTCAACTTTGTCCCACGAATCGACCCCATAGGTCTTGGCAACTTGTTCGAGAATTGGGTCGCGCTGCTGCGCCCAGGAGGTCGCGGTCAGGGCCAACACTGCAAAAACCAGAAAACCGATCATCACACGGCTCGATTTTGACATGGAAGTCCCTCGTGTTGGATTGAACAGATTTTGTAAGGATGATCGGCAAAGGCGTTTGGATACAGAATCAGCTGGGTTAAACTCAGCGAGATGCGACTCGTCGCCGAATCCGGCGCAAGACCAGAATCACAGCGGCTATTGCGACACATCCGTATTCCAGCAGCATAGCCCAGCCAGGAGCCAGCCACGGACGGCCCAGCGTGCGCAAGTGCCAGACGTAGTAGGTTGGAATGATGCTGACTGTCCAGACGACGATCGGCAGCGTCGAGGCCGACCGCACGAACGGCAGCATCCAGAGCAGGTACCATGGATACACGACTGGCGCGCACAAAAGCGATGCCGCCATAGGCCAGGCAAACGCGTCCGAAGACCATGCCGCGGACTCTTTTCTCAGCCAGATTGCGGTGAGAAAGCCAACGAGCACCGCCAACCCGACGACAAACTGAGGGGCCGCCGCTCGCTCGAGCATTGCAAACACCGGATCGTTGAAGCGGAAACTCTGAAGGTAAGTACCAAGCGAGCCGATCGGAATCCGCCCGTGGTTCCAGAATGGTATGTATAAGAGTCCGACCACGGCTGCCGCCAGCGCGCCGCCGCGAATGCGAACCCGCTTCCAGTAGAGCGGCAACAGTACGATTGGCAACAATTTCACGGCAACCGCCAGACCGAAAGCCAGGGCTGCAGTCGCTCGCCAGCGCCGCTGGAGCGCGGCGAACGATAGGAGCAGCAATAGTGCGCCAACAATATCCACGTGACCGCTGCCCGCCACTTCTACAGCCAGCAGTGGGTTCCAGGCATACGCCAGGACCCAATGCGCTCCTTGCCCGTCACGGCGTAGAACGCCGAGCAACACGAAAACAATCGCCAAATCACAGAGCACAAAGGCTACTTTGAAAGCCAAGACAGACTCATGAATTGCGGTTACGGCGCGGAAGAAAAGCTCAGCGCCCGCCGGATATGGGCTCGTGAGATCGGGATGGTTCAGTGTGCGGGTCTCGGGTGTGTGCAGCCCGCTGAGCGCAGGATCGCTGGGAACGACGATATAAGGGTTGTAACCAAGCCGCTGCACGCGGCCATCCCACACATAGCGATGGATATCGTCATCGGCGCCCGCGGGCATCCGAAGAAATGCAATGTGCCACACAGCGGCCAGAATGAGCCCTATGACGATGACCTGGCGGGAAAATTTTGGCGTAGCGAAGAACTCACGGATGGCGAGGAGGTACGCGATGCCCGCGAGCGTCAAAGAGGCCATGAAGTATGGCCCACCCCGATCGCCGAAGTAGCGTGAGCAGATGGTTAGCGCCACGCATAGCGTAGCGCCGAGTGCATACACTCGCTGTGCGGGGGTGAGCCTAACAGAGTTGATCTTCGCTATTCTCACGTGACCGTCCGGAATTGTGCCGCCACAAGCTCCCACTCCCTGCGCGAGCCCTACACGATCAATGAGCGAAATGGCGATTTTGCGACCTGACCGACCGGTCGGGTCAATGAGCGGTTGAATCCCACGCTTTAAGCCATGCCGCCGTGCGCGGCGCCCTTGCCGGATCCAGCCGCAACTCTTCTGCGAGTCGGCTCAAATCGTCCGCGGTGTCGATATCATAAAAACGATCTGCGAAACCTACGGAGAGATCAAGAGCTCGTGCGCGCGCCAAGAGCCTCTCCAGCGCGCTGCTGGTGCCCAGTCCGTCGCTGGCGAAAAGCGTAGGATGAGAAGCCTTTGCCCCGACAAGATAGTAGCCTCCGTCATGCGTCGGTCCAACGACTACGTCATGTGCGGCCAGCGTTTCGAACGCGTCTTCGAGAACGGAGCGCGGCAGGTGGGGGCTGTCGCTGTTGAAGGCGATCACGCGGCGCTGGCGATGCTTTGTGAAGTGCGCAAACACTGAAGTAAGACCTGCCGCAAGTCCTTCGCCCGCCTGGGCAACTACGTTTGCTTCCCTGCCTGCCAACTGCGCCAGCTCGTTGACGTCCGATTCCGGGCACATGATGGCAACTTCCACTTCGCCCGATTTCAAAGACCGCGCCAGCGCCAGCGTGTCGTCCAGAAGACAGCAATAGAAATCAGTGACCGCCTCAGGAGAAAGGCTCGAAGCCAGGCGGGTTTTGACCGCGCCCGGTCTTGGTGCTTTCGCCATGATGACCAGCACACGGTCACTGCCCGAGGAACGCACCACCGGCTCGCTTGAAGATTCCATAGATGGTTGGGGCAATAATATACGACGAGTGGCCCATTCAAGCCCGGTTTTGGCTTGAGTGGGGATGTTTCGGTCTTCTCAATTCTGTCATCCCGACCTGAGGAGATCGTCGCAAAGGGATGATCTGTAGGCTCCAATGGCTCAGAGCCTTACTTGATCACGCGGAAGGCCACGTTGCTCTTGAATGTCGCCTTGGGTGTCTTCACCTCGACCGTGCCGGTTCTCGCACCCACAGGCACGGTGGTTTTGATTTCGGACTTGGAGATGACTTTGAACTTTGCCGACTTGCCGTTGAAGGTGACTTCGGTTGAGCCCGTCAGATTCGTTCCCAGAATAATGACAGCCGCTCCCACCTTGCCGGATATAGGCACTGTCGCTACGAAGGGCTTGAGTCCAACGCCCAGGCTGAAGACTGTGCCGTCCTGGTTCGTCCCGCCTTCGTAGGTTGTGCCGTAGAAGGTTCCACTGGTGGCTTGAAACAGGCCGCCCACGGGGTTTGCGCCGTCGGTGCTGTCGAACCGGTGAAGCGTGGTGAGTGTGCCCCCCTTGGTGAGTGCGAATAGCGTGCCATAGCCGTTGGTGCCGCCAAAGGCCGTAGTCCCATAGAAATTGCCGTCGGTGCCTTGCACCAGCCCATCTTCAGGCGTGGAGCCATCCGAACAGTTGGTTTGGGAACAAAAGTTGTAAATCGTGGTCAGCGTACCTGCGGCGGTGATTTCAAAAGCCGTACCATCGCCGGCGGTCCCTCCGTCGTAAGTTGTCCCATAAAAGTTACCTTTGGTGTCCTGGACCAATCCGGCGTAAGGAAATTCGCCGTCAGTCGAGTTAAAGCTATGCAGAGTGGACAGAGTGCCCCCGGAAGTCAATTGGAAGACCGTGCCGTGGCCATCAGCGCCGCCTGTGACCGTTGTTCCATAGAAATTACCCTTACTGTCCTGGACCAGTCCTCCGTAGGGGGAAGAGCCGTCAGTCGAGTCAAAGCTGTGCAACGTGGTCAGCGTCCCCGTAGGAGTGATGTTGAAGATCGTGCCGTCGTTGTTGGCCCCGCCGGACTCGGTGGTGCCGTAGAATTTGCCGTCGCTGGCTAGCAACAACCCAGCATAGGGGGCGGCGCCGTCCGTCGAGTCGAAGCTGTGAAGCGTGGTCAACACGCCCGCCCGAGTGATTTTGAAGACTGTACCATCGCCGTTGGCGCCGCCTGCTGAAGTGGTCCCGTAGAAGTTGCCTTTGGTGTCTTGCGCAAGTCCCGCGTAAGGGTAGATGCCGTCGGTGCAGTTACTCTGCGCACAAAAACTGTAGATTGTGGTCAGGGTCCCCGCGGGAGTGATCTTGAAGACTGTGCCGTGTCCGTTGGCCCCATCGACTGCGGTTGTGCCATAGAAGTTCCCGTCGACACCCTGAATCAGAGACATATAACGGGGAGCGGCTCCGTTTGTCCCGTCGAAGCTCACCAGACTCTTGAAGGTCACAGTGGCAGGCGAGGCAAGCGCTGTTGCCGCGCAAAACACAAAGACGAGAGCTGCCATTTTCGACAAGGCAGGTTTTGACGCACTGCCATCTTTCCGGCTGCACGCCGGGCGGTGAGTCAAATGCTTACATGTACGCTGCGCAGTCATAGAATTCTCCGGGGTATGAATTTCGCGTATCTCAGCCGAAACGCACGAGAAACGGGGGGGCGAGTCATGGCGTCGGAAGCAGTGCGAATTATTATGCGGATACATAGCAAAGTCAAGCTGCAAACTTTGGGAGCTGGCCCAAACCTCTCGCATCCGGGACCGGGCCTGGCGGCTCCCAGGTTACCGGCCAAAAACCAGGCGGGAACCTGGGGCAACGGGAAAGCCCTTGACCTGTTGTACCACAATTGGTACACTGTCTAGTGGACGGACGCGCTCTAAAGCGATTGCCGGCGCGGTTTTATCGCTCCGATAGCGGGCGGGAGCCGGTGCGAGCATGGCTTAAGAGCCTGGACGCAGGGGATCGAAGGACCATCGGTGAAGACATCAAGGATGTCGAGTTTTCTTGGCCTATTGGTATGCCGCTAGTGCGGTCGCTCGGCCGCGAGCTGTGGGAAGTCCGAAGCAACTTGCCGCACGGTCGGATCGCCCGCGTAATCTTTTGCGTTGAGCAGGATTGTATGGTGCTCCTGCATGGCTTCATGAAGAAAACGAAGAAAACACCTAAGCAGGAAATCGATCTGGCGCTGAAACGGAAGAAGGGGACGGAATCATGAAAAAGAAGAATATCGGATCGAGCTTCGACAGCTGGCTTCGCGAGGAGGGCCTCTATGAGAAAGTTAGCGCCACCGCGATCAAACGGGTCGTTGCCCGCCAGGTTGCGGCTGCCATGCAGCAAAAAGGCTTGACCAAGGTCGAGATGGCGCGCCGGATGCGCACGAGCCGAGCCGCGCTTGACCGGCTCCTTGATCCCGAGAATGATGCCGTGACCTTGGGCACTCTGCAAAAAGCTGCGGCCGCTGTCGGTCGTCAGGTGCGGCTGGAACTCGTCTAAGCCATGGGGATACCTCTATGAGTCAAGCGGAAATCGTGTTTGCTATTATCGTCGGCATAATCTCGGCGCTGGGCGTTGTCGGAGGTGCTGTCCTTACCGCATACGCGGGCGATAGGGCAGCGAAGCTCGCACTTAAGGGCGTGGAACGGCAGATAGCGTTGAATTATGCGGTCAAGATGGCTGAGTTCCGACAACTCTGGATCAACGATCTTCGTGACGCAATGGCTGGGTTTCACTCGGTCGCGATCCTGCCTGGTTCGCTCGACAAGCGCGAGTTCTTTAGGCTTGGTACAAAGATTGAACTGCTGATGAATCGCAATGATCCACGCTATCCGCAGTTGGACGAATGTATGTACGACTTCCTGACAGCCGAGTCGAGAGAGGAAAAGTGGTCGTGCAATGCCCCGTTTGTAACGATTTGCCAGGATATCTTGAAGACTGAATGGGAGGTCCTAAAAACGGAACTTGCAAGCGCCAACCTTCCACACCTTAAAGACTAAGTCGCCGAAGGGCTTGGCCTTTCCACATCCAAAATCCCGAAAGGAGCATTACAGGGACGACGACAAACCGGCTCTCCGCCGGAAATAATAGCGCACGATCAAACTGAGAATGAACCAACCGGCGCCGACAGTACCCTTCAGCGTACCGCTGATCTTCGATTTCCCGATGCGCGGGTGATAGCTCACCGGGACTTCAACCACGCGGAATCCGGCCAGGGCGCCTTTCAGGATCATCTCGACGGCCCAGCCATAGGTGGTCTCTTCGAGGGCGAGCGCGCGCAGTACGCCCGCGCGGGCAGCGCGAAACGGGCCGAGATCGCTGATCTCTAAACCATAAAGCACGTTAATCAGGCCGGCGGCGAGACGATTCCCAAGCGCCTGATGCCAGGGTAACGCCGCCGCAGAACGCCGCTCCTGCAACCGCGATCCAAGCGTGATATCCGCACGCCCTTCTATGATTGGCGCCAAAAGAATCGGCAGCTCCGCGGGGCGGTCGCTGTAGTCTCCATCAAGGAACACAACGATGTCCGGGGAATTTGCTGCAGCAAGACCGGTCAGGCAAGCTCGCCCGTATCCGCGGCGCGGTTCCGCGATGACGCGCGCCCCCATCTTTCGAGCGATCTCGGGCGTCCCATCATTCGAGTTGCTATCTACAACAATGATCTCGGTGACCAGTTCGCTCGGCAGGTCGGAAAGGACATGACCGATAGCCGATGCCTCGTTGTGCGTGGGAATAACGACGGACACTCGCAGTGCACTCTGGCTCAAATCACCACCATGGGGAAGACGGCCAGCGCCGCGCCAGCCAGGCGTCAACGCCCCACGTTCGACCAGCCCGCCCCACTGCAAGCCCGAGCGATGCCATCACCGGAACCAGCAGTTCCCAGATCCACGCGGTGCCCCACTCCGAAACCCAAAGGCTGCCGAGATAGAGAAAAGCCACAAATGCGGCCGGCCGGGTAAGCAGACCGATGACGAGCAGGATACCGAGCGAAATCTCGGTCAGGGCCTGCATAGGGGCGGCCATCGCGGCGTGGCTTGCAACCAGGCCCTCAACCGCTTTCCATACGGCCGGTGAATGACCCTTCTCGATGTAGTAGTTGATCAGGCCGGCGTAGCCGCCGGGAGTGTAGAGGCCCTTGCCCAGATTTTCGAAGAAGACCCAGACAAGCATTGCGCCGATCGTGACCCGAACGATTGCCAGTCCATTAGCTGCGCCTGATGGGCCGGCTACGTTTTGCAATGGGGTCGGTTTCGTCGTCATCGTGAACCTCATTCCCAACTAATGTGCATGAAGTCGAAGGAGGACATTCTAAGCTCTTCTTCGTGTTCTTTGCCAGAGGATGCAGGATTCGGCAGGCGGCGCGGTTTCGTGGCGAATGGAGGCTGCCTCGCGCGCTGTACATTCCCGGCTGCCTTAGTACGGCACATTCTCGCGCTGCCACCCGCGGAACAGTCTGGCCAGAGGCGGTGGACACTGAAGCTAAATTTTCGCTGGAAAGTCGGACGCATCCCGAAAAGTGTCCACTTTTGAACAGTCTTCTCTCACGCAGTCGAACTGGCATTGTCGGGCAAGCGTGTGACCAGCCTTTGGAGGAAGTCAGGGAAAACTACACCGAGTTGATACAAAGGTTGCTTGAGATCCAAAATGGCGGGAGACCAAGCAGTCCAAAATTGATCGCGGAAGACAAGCGATTGATGCACGCTTTACAAACGCGGGCAGGAACGACCGCACAAACGGCGGAGGCTCGCGCAGAGTTCCGCAGCGATAGAGAAGACGGCTGAGATTGAAACTGGGGCACGTCGAACTCAATGCGTGCTATACGACAGTAACCGCTTGGCTCCAAAGCGCGGCTTCTTTACCGAAACTGCCCAAGAGTAGGTAGTATCAGCGCCTCACAATTGGCTGGGACCGCGAATCTCCGGTGGCACGCCAAGGTCCATGAAACGCGAGTCACGTGCTTCGTCCCGGACAGAACTTAAGGCGAATCTCACTTCGCGGATGTAATACCACGTCCCTACCAGCAAGCAGATCATTGCCCCAACAAATACTGTCACGGCCAATAGCGCAGCTTCCTTCCAGTAAAGACCGAGGCCTAACAGCAGGCACGAACCAATCGTTCCAGCAAGAGAAACGAGGGTGAGCAGGAAGCAGCGCCGGATGAACTCCCCCCGCTCCTCAATTAACAGGATCTGAGCCGTATAAGCATCCGCCTCCTGGATTCTCCCGTTCTTTGCGGCATAGTGTTTTGCATGGATGTATTGTCGCAGTCGGCTGACGATCCCCATCAGCCGCACGTTAATGGAGAGCATGAGTAAAGCCGTCGCGGAAAAGAAAATGGCAGGCGCAACAAACGCTTGAAAAAGACGACTGACGTCATTCATGGTAAAACGCTCCCGTGTTCATCCTACTCAAAAGCAACATGGTAGGCAGCAATAGCTTGAGTTTTCTGCCGTGCCCATGAATCACACCTGCCTGTGATGGCGGGCACGGCATTATTTCCCCCGCAGCCGGACACTATTCATTAGAGAAGGCACCTCCCCGCGCCTTGGCCGGGAGGCTGCCTAGGGAGGTATGTATGCCGGCAACCCTGTTCAGTATTGCGGCCTTGGTTGTGCTCGTCGGCGTCGTGATTTTCCGCGCCATCCCTGCAGCGCGAGCCTATTTCACTTATCGCGGAACGCGACTCATCCGTTGCCCGGAAACTCGGACTCCCGAAGCAATCAAGATCAAAGCTGGAAAAGCGGCCGCGCGGAGTTTGTGGTGCGATCCAGAGCTTCGCCTAAGTCAATGTTCACGATGGCCAGAGCGCCACGACTGCGGCCAGGAATGCCTGCGCCAGGTCGAGGCCGATCCGGAGAATTGTCTGCTATGGAACATCGTGTCCGGCTGGTATGAAGGGAAAAGCTGCGTTTATTGTCAGAAGCCGTTCGGACCGCTGCACCATCTCGATCATGCCCCGGCTCTTCGCGCACCTGACGGCAAGACTGCCGAATGGAAGGAATTTCAGCCCCAGCAGCTTCCGGAGATATTCGGCACCTGCCAACCCGTCTGCTGGAACTGCCATGTGACGGAGACGTTCCGGCGCGAGTATCCGGAACTGGTCGTGGAACGCGGCCGGTGAATTGAAGGAGGAAGAACGTGAAAATCGTAAAGCGTCTTATCAGCTGCATCGTTGTGCTTTCCGGCGTCTTCGTCCTGGCGGCGCAGCCGCAGGAGAATTACGAAAATGTGACCGTTAAGGGCGCGGAAGTGAGCAATGGAGTTATCGCCATGACCGCCCAGACCGAGAAACGGGCTATCCGGCTGGAATGCAATGTAGGAATGCCCAATTGCAAGACCCTCAGCCCCGGGACGTATCTCTTGCTCCGCCTGCCCAAGAACCACGGAACCTACGATTGCGACGATGTTGTCGTCTATGCGCGGCCCGCGGAGGAAGGACAAAAACCGCTGGGCGAGTATTGCTTGAACGATAGGTGAGCAGTAATGGAGGGAAACATGTTTCCTGTGAGATTGATTCAGCTCATCGAGGCCCACGCTGACAATCTTGCCGACGGCTTGGTGCGCAAGCTGACAAAATCGGAGCAGTGCAAAAGGCTCCTGCACAAAGTGCCGGCAGAGGAACTCAGACGGCGGACACATGAAATTTATCGCCATCTGGGCGATTGGCTGGTGGGCAAAACCGAAAGCGAGATTGAAGAACGCTATATTGGCCTTGGGGTGCGCCGCGCCCGGCAAAGCGTGCCCTTCAGCGAGTTGTTGTGGGCCATCAGCGCTACCAAAGAGTACCTTTGGGAGTATTTGCAACTGGAAGGATTGCTGGAGAAACCGGTGGAGTTCTTCGGTGAGATCGAGCTGTTGCAGAGGTTGGAGACGTTCTTCGATCGCGCCATGTACTTTGCGGCCATGGGATACGAAAGCGTGCGCCGCGAGGAGACCGACGAGACAGTGCTGCCCGCAGTTGCGCAGCGATGATTGTCGTTTCTGCAATCATTATGTCGGTTTTGATTCATCGCGGCTGACGGTCCCCGGGTGGCACGGATTGCGTTGAGGGTTGTGGCACGGTCTTCCAGGCAGTGCTTGGAGAGAGGCCGTGATTTGTGAATTCCTTCTGCAGGCAGTAGCGGATTCGCTGCCGTGTTCTATCGTTTGGCTGCCTTGATTTTAGCCCATCTTGCCTTCTGCGCCCTGGAGATGCGCGCTCGGGCAGCAGCACTCAATCGTTTCGGGCCGCGCCCTGAATGGTGCGAAGTACGGGTATCTAATACGGAGAGTGCTTCCCGGGCTCGTTGCAGTCTTCTGATTTCGGCGTCAATCGCAGTGAGGATATTGGGGATGTTCATGAGGCTCCTAGGCTCAAATAATACCACGGAGTGTAACGGCCCAATTTATAGGTCAAAGCCGGCTGCAGGATGCAATGCTTTGGAGGAAAGCATGGCAATCTCCCGAAGCCGACTTCTAGCCCGCGTCGTTGAGAGTCTGTCCCGGGCATAACTTCCGATTTTTGCCCATGATTCAGCCAGAATAGAGAAGGTCAGCGCCTCAGAGCGTCGTTGAGCGCATCTGCGATTTGCCACAAATCGAAGTTCTCATGCAGGGCACTCACGGCAACCAGACCTTATCCAAAATCACGGGAACCGGCGACGTGCGTGATCCGTATGGTCCCACTATGAGAGTTCACAGCTTGTCTGGTTGCGGAGCTTACATCACCCTTTTTGCCTTCCTATCAGTCGCGGCACCAGCACAGAACCCAGCGCCGCAACGATCCGCGCCACGAGCCAGCACGACGGCAGCTGATTACGACGATGCAGCCTATCGAAAGTTCGATCAGACACTTTCGTTCTTGAGGGAGCGCAACGCGAGGCAGTATGCGATTGACCCCGCAAAGGGGGTTGACAAGGCAAGCTACGTTTCCATCGGAGGCATCGAGCAGTGGGTTACGATTCGCGGTGAAGACCGTAGCAATCCTGTCCTCTTGTTCCTTCATGGGGGTCCGGGCGACGTGACGAATCCTTGGTCATTTGCAGTGTTTGCTCCATGGGAAACGCATTTTACCGTGGTGCAGTGGGATCAGCGTGGCGCAGGGAGAACGCTCAGTAAGTCAGGTCCTTCGGTTGCGTCTACGATGACGCTGGATCGCATGACCCAGGATGGAATCGAATTAACGGAATACCTGTGTGAACATTTGGGAAAGCGCAAAGTAATTCTGGTCGCTCATTCGTTTGGCACGATCCTTGGCCTCCGAATGATTCGAGAAAGACCTGACCTTTTCTTCGCGTACGTAGGCACCGGGCAGGTCGCCGACGAAACCCAGAATTACACAGTGGCTTATGAAGACTTATTGACCAAGGCTCGAGCTGCGGGCAACCAACAGGCCTTCGAGGAGCTGAAGAGTATTGGTCCTCCGCCCTACGCGAACGGTGAGGGCTACGGCGTACAGCGTAAATGGGCGAACCGTTTCGAAGGAGCGGATCGATTCCTCTACGGGACCCTGGGACTGGCTTTGGTTGCTCCCAGTTATTCCGTTCGAGATCTGAGCGATTCGATCGATGGCCAGATTTTGAGCGGAGAACGCATCGTCCCCCAAACGCGGTCCGAAACGATGAAGGAGCTCGGACTCAAGTTTGCAACTCCGATTTTTTTCTTCGAGGGAACAGAGGATTTCACCACACCGCCCGAGCTTTCGCGGAAGTATCTCGAAGCGATTCAGTCGCCGCGAAAAGAATTTGTGCCGATTTCTGGAGGCCACTTTGCAGTGTTTATGAACTCAGATCAGTTTCTCAGGGAACTTGTCGTTCATGTTCTGCCGCTTGCGGGTGGCCATTGAATCCAAGAGGCGGCTGTACTTGTTGAGAAAGCCCAATGCACGAAAATGAGCGCCGGATTTGCCGAACCGGTCGCCGATGTCTGCTCTGTAGCCGGCTTGATGGGTCTTACCGGAAAAGACGGAAACAACTCCGCAACAACCCGCAACTCCCGGGCAACAAAGCAAAATGGAGTCCGCTGGATCTCCTGCAAGTTTCTGATTTGATTGGTGGCGGCGGTTGGACTCGAACCAACGACCTACGGATTATGAGACCGTCGCTCTAACCACCTGAGCTACACCGCCACGGCTCCGATTGGAACCGAATTTCCGGCAGAGATTTAGTATACACAAACATTTGCGCAGGGAGCCGGAGTGGAATCCATGTCGAATGGCGTCCTAACTTTGATCATCAAGACACAAAGGGCCCACTAATGCGAGCGCGCGGTATCGGCGGTGTCTGGCAGGGCGCGCAGCTGGCTCTCCAGCCATTGCAGTTCGGTTTGGCTGCGTACCATCGCGTTGAACTCTTCCAGCGTTTTGTAGATCACAATGGTCGAACCGGGGGGCACGGCGGCCCGCAGTTTTTCTTTCGCAGTTTTCGGAGTGTTGGTTTCAAAGATCGCATCTTCCAGGCGAAACTTCCTGGCCTGAATTTTCGGCAGCCAAGTGAGCGGTTCCAGTCTCTCGGCTTTTGTTAGGAATTCAGGCGTCACGTAGTTGGCGCGCTCATCCTGCGGCACAAAGGTAGACTTCGCCATCCAGTTGGGCCAATCGCCCCAGGGATCCATGGCATCGAGCACCTGAATGCGGGGATCCACCGCCGAGGCCAGGATGCCGATGCTGGCGCCCGATCCCTGCGCGAACATCCCCACGTGGCTGGTATCGAGGTCGTCGCGAGTCGCGAGATAGTTGAGGATCATTTGTACGTCGTGCGCCGAGGTTGACAGAGATTCCTGCAGTTCGCTGACAAACCACTCCTTCATCGGCCGATCATGATAGCGCTGCCCGGTCAGGGCGGAGACGAAGCCCACCGCGGCAAACCCGTCCTTGGTCACTGAGGCTTGAAAGCTTTCATCTTTGAAACGAGGTGTGCCCGCCGGGTAGCCGTAGAGGTACAAGATTACGGGCGGCTTCTTGACCCCTTTCGGCTTCATTATGTAAAGGTCAAGCGGATCTCCCCAGCGCCATTGCACCTGGGTCAGTTCGACGGTGTAGCCGGAGTAATTGTTGATGTAGCCGACGATGGGCGGGACCGGGTGGAGATGGCTGGTGCTCAAACCGGGCGAAGTGAAGTCTTCGGTCACGTCGCGGAAACGCTTGTCGGCGGGATCGGCGATGGGAGGCGAGACTCGCTCAAATTGAGCGGCGCTTACGTCTGCGAGGAGTGAGACTGCGACTGCCAGAAACAAAGTTCGAGCCAATACGAAACGCAAAAGGAAATCCTTTCCTGTCGGATTACAAAAATAAGGGCGAGCCGTTGAGACGACCCGCCCATGAGGTTACATCATTCGCAAATTACGGAATGACAAGGCAGTGATTCTCCGGGGAAGCCTGCGCCAGCTGCACGGTGGTGTCGGAGCTGGTTTCGATGCCGCTGCTGCTCAGGATGCAGCCGCCCATATCGCCGCCCTTGTCGCCGGCCGCGGAGATATTGATCGGCTTGACGCCTTCCTGGAGGTAGTGCGAGCGAAGCAGCAACATGCCCGGATCGGTGTGGCCACCGGCGGTGACTTTGCTCGCCGGAATGTAGTCCGGAACTGCGGTCACAACGAACTGCTGTGAGTTTTCGATGAGCTTTCTGGCATTGGCCAGGGCGGTTCCGTTGCTGATGACGCGGAGAATGTTCCAGGCCTTGTAGGAACCGTTGCGGACGTTGGGAAGCGACAGTCCCTTGCCCGGCGCCTTGGCGCCCCAGATCTTGCTTTCTGGACAGGGGAAGTTGCCGCCGCAGCTGGTGGGCAGATCGGTGACGCCAGGCAGATTGCCCGGAGTCGTCGGCTGGCCGGGATCCACCTTCGGTCCCCCGCCGTACACGTGGAAGATGGGATCCACACCGTTCACGGTGAGGTAGCCATACTTCGTTTGGCTGGCGATCGAGGCGATGTTTCCGTAGCTGAAGAACGCGTAGGCAACGCCGTCATGACCGTTGTTGGCGAACGAGTTCTGCACCGACTTCACGGCTTCGCCGGTACCGATGGCGCGGAAACGGCTGCCGCCGCCGCCGGCGCAGCCAGCCTCCAGCGGGTTGTTGCTGTTTCCGCTGACGCCGGTTTCCTGGCTCTTGCCGGAATTGTCAATGTTGAAGGGATAGCGGAACACGCTGGCTTCGGTGGTATTCATGGTTCCAGACGTGGGTTCGCGCAGGTACGCTTCGATTGGGTTGGAGGACAGACCGAACTCGCTGGCGTTGCAGTTTGAGCCGGAGAAGACATTCTGCAGATTTGCGTCGCTGGCATTGACCGCACCTGAGAGCTCATGATCGCGCTCGGCGATGAACACGACGGCTTCGCCGCCTACCGAGACTGTCTCGATGCCAGAGGGAATCCTTGTACCCGTGAAGGGATCCTTGCCGCTGATGTTGAACGCCACAACGTGAGCGCCGGAGCTGCTGCCCGGGTAACCGCTCTTTACGTCGCTTCCGACCAGGTGAGAGTTATCGAACGTCGTGGGGCAGGCGCCAGAGCTGTTGACTCCGTAGCCGAGGCCAGCCAAGCCGTCCGAGCCGCCGCCGAGTTGGGAATTAGCGCGGCAGGTCGCAAACAGCGCATCTTCCGGTCGAATGTCAGAAGCTGCGGCATTGATGGAGACGCCGCTGCCGGTGAACAGATTCTGGATGGATGTCGGGGGTGTGCTGTCAGATCCCCAGATGGGAGCGGGGAGAGTAATCAGGTTTCCAGGCGAGGGGAACGTGCTTACGCTCACGATGCACTGCGGTTGTGCGTAGTAGCAACGGTCTCCGACAACCGAGTCTGGCTTGATGAAAGCCCATACATTGGGCGTGGAAGCGCTATCCCAGACAATCCAGATCGCCGCGGCGTCCACGACATAGTTTCCGGAGCCGGGTCGAGTGTCAGTGAGGTTGAAGTTTCCCGTGCTCGTGTAGTGGGAACAGGGAGCCGTGGCGCCGGGCAAGCATTTTCCTCTCTGGTAAGCGCCCAGAGCCGCCGTCTGCCAGAGCGCCGTGGAGCCGGCGATCATCAGCTGGACTTTCTGCGCCTGAACCGCAGGTACTGCCAACGCGGCCAGCGTCAACAGCGCGAAGACTGATTTCATACGCGACATAGAATTTTTCCTTTCGTATCGTTTGCAAAACCGACCGTGGGAGTACGCGCAAGATGCCCTGCGCGCAGGTTTCAACTTGCGCTTGCTATCCGGAACTGCACTTGCACTGACTTCAGCGGAAACTTTTTATGCTGACTATGGGCTACCAGCACGGCTTACGGCGCGACGCTTTGAATTTCAGGCGGGATCATAGCTGCTCGCCAGACATTGCTGTGTTAAGGATCGGGGAAAAGATTGTGAATTTTTGGCTACAAGAGCTGGCGGTCAGACTCCCTCGGCTTGGGCAAAATTTCACATGCTTTTAATAATTCCGCCACTCTAGCGTCCTGTAGAATCGCGACCTTCCGGTGCATCTGAAGACATTCGTCCCCGGGGAGAGGCCTGCGTGACTTTTGTGATTCGCGAAATCCTGCGCCGCAGTTGTGCCCTCATCTTGGGGCTCTTAATCCCTCTGAACGCCTTGGGTCAGGGGCCGCCAACGCAAACCGGTTCAGGGAAGGGAAAGATTGAAGGGACGGTTACAGACCAAACCCAGGCCGTCGTGACCGGCGCCAAGGTCGCGCTGAGTAACACCGCCGGGCTGAAGCGCGAAGCCCAAACCGACGACAAGGGCGCGTATTCCTTCTCCGGCTTGCCCGCCGGAACTTACACCCTTGTGGTGACCGCGCCTAACTTCGAGGCGAAGACGCTCGACAACATTGATTTGGCCGCGGATCTCGAGCTGACCCTGGAGGTTTCGCTGGAGCCGGAGAAGGCGAAGACCGAAGTGAATGTGGAATCCAGCGGCCCGGCGCAAGTGGAAACGGAAAATGCCACAGTTTCAGGGACGATCACGGAAAAGGAAGTTGTCAACATCGGTTTGAACGGCAGAAACTTTACTCAGTTGATCGCGCTCGCTCCCGGAGTCAGCAATCAGACCGGGCAAGATGAGGCCAAAGTTGGGGTTGTCGGTAGCGTGAAGTACAGCGTGAATGGCGGGCGCGTCGAATACAACACCTTCGAGGTAGATGGCAGCGACGTCCTCAACACTGGACTGAATGGCGCGGCCGCCACTTTGATGGTCTATCCCAGCCTGGACGCGATTCAGGAAGTGAAGGTTCTGACTTCCAACTACGGCGCGCAGTACGGGCGAACCGCGTCGGGCACGGTCGAGGTCACGACGAAATCCGGAACCAACCAGTTTCACGGAAACCTTTACGAATTTATCCGCAACGAGATGTTCAACACCCGGAACTACTTTGATATTGGCGATCGCACCCCGCTCTACCGGCGGCAGGATTTCGGAGGAACGATTGGCGGCCCGCTTTACATCCCGCACGTCTTCAACACAAAGAAAGACAAGACGTTTTTCTTTTTCTCTGAAGAGGTTCGGCTGGAGAAGACCCCGACGGAATACAACCAGGCGGTGCCCTCGCTGAAAGAGCGCGGCCTCGTCATGACGCCGCAGGGGATTGAGCAGAATCTGGGCCCCCCGAATATCAACGGCCAGGTCTCGCAGGTCTTTGACTTCAGCGATGTCTGTCCGTTGCAGGGCACCGCGGATTCGACTGGTTTCAACCGTCAGAAATATCCCGATTGTCCGACGCTTAGTCCGGGCACAACTGGCCTTGCGCCGATCTACAACTTGCTCGGCCAGCAACTGGGCGGTCAGCCCGCGCGCACGGGCGTAGATAAGAATGCGCTGGCGATCCTGAACTCGAATCTGATCCCCCTCCCAAACGCGCCCGATGGCTGCAACTTCAGCGTGATCAACATAGATCCCACCGATCCAAACCATTGTTACGATGCGGCGGTCTCGCCTTCCACCTACTGGCGGGAAGAACTGTTCCGTATAGACCAGATATTGAGCCCTAAGCTAAAGGCTTCTTTCCGCTACATTCACGACGCCTGGGATACAACGGTTCTTACGCCGCAGTGGGGGATTGTGCGGAACACCTTCCCGACCGTGCAAAACCGTTTCATCGGTCCGGGCACGAGCCTGGTGGGGCGGCTGACGGACACCATCTCACCTACTTTAGTCAACGACTTAGTTTTCAGTTATACGAATTCAAGCATTACACTGTCCGACCAGAATGGACCGGGCGGCGCGCAGTTTCAGCGCAATCCCGTTCTCGATCAGCCCCTGGTTTCCGATCCCAGCCATCCGGGACAGTGCAACCCGCTCATCAGCGTCGATCCGATCAGCGGAATTCCGCAGTGCGCCATGGGCTATCTGTTCAACAACGGTTTCGGCGGCAAGATGCCCGGCGTGAATTTCCTGGGCACGAATGCGGCCTACGGCGGCCGGGGGTTCGCGGCCGATCCATCGTATATGCCGTGGGGCCACACCGATCCGACTTACACCATACGCGACGATGTCGGCAAATCCATTGGGAAGCACACGCTCCAATTCGGCGGTCAGTTTGTAATCTCGCAGCGCAATCAGACTAACAACGCGATCGGCGCCGCCTCCGGCGACTTGCAGGGGTTGCTGACCTTCAACAATCTGGCGCACAGTACGGGGAATGTTTTCGCCGACTTTCTTATTCAGTCGGTCGTCAACGGAACACCGACCGGCTTCATTCAAAGTTTCACTCAAGATTCCTCCCAATATCGCTATTACCAGCGATATGAGATCGGCGAACCTTACATTCAGGATGACTGGAAGGTTACTAACCGGCTGACTCTGAACCTGGGCTTACGGGTGAGTTTGTTTGGCACTTATTCGGAGAAGTATCACAACGCCTGGAACTGGGAACCTCAGCGGTTCAACTCGAGCAGGTTCGCCGTCGATCCTTTCAGCGGCGTGCTGTTGGATAAGACGACCGGATCACGGCCGGTGATGTTCACGCCCAATACGTTTCAGCTAGGCCCGGGAATTGTTAAGGATCTGGGCTTGGTGCAATGTGGCGTGAATGGCGTGCCCGCGGGATGCATGAGCGGGCATCTGTTCAATCCCGCGCCGCGCATCGGCTTTGCCTTCGATCCGCGCGGCAACGGCAAGACTTCGATTCGCGGCGGCTATGGCATATTTTTCGAGCACGGAACCGGCAACGAAGCGAATACGGGATCGCTGGAAGCGAGCGCGCCGCTGGTGCTCAGCATGACGCAGCCTCTGCCGCTCAGCTATCCATGCATCGGAAATGTCGGGTACGGGCCGGCATTCGATCCTAGCAACAGCGCCTGCTCGGCGGCTCCGACGCATCCCGCGCCGCCGGCGGGATCCGCATATCCTCTCAACGTTGCTGCGATCCCCAGTCATGCGGTGTGGCCGTATGCCCAGCAGTGGAGCTTCGGCGTCCAGCGCGAACTGCCGAAGGACATGGTGGCCACCATCGCCTATGTCGGGAGCAAGGGCACGCATTTGACCATCGAGCGCCAGCTCAATCAGTTGGCGCCGTTGCCTCTGAATCAGAATCCGTTTGGTCCGAACGAACCGCTGACATTGCAGGATTGCACGGTGAATCCGCTTGCCGGCGGCGGCCATCCAGGCGACGGCACCACGCCATTCGTGCTCGAGAGCGGGACGATCGTTACCCCGCAAAATGCCGCTTACGAATATCTGCAGGCGGCGTGTACTTCGCCCAATATCCCGAACGTCAACTCTCTCCCCGGGCATCCCTACCCGGGTATGGGGCAGATTTTCTCATTGAGCAACGGCGCCGATTCCTCATACCACGCCATGCAGGCGACCTTGCGGCGCACGCGCGGACCGTTGACCCTTGGCGTTTCCTACACCTACAGCCACTCCATTGATGATTCCTCGGATCGCAGCGATCCGATTCTGGCCGACTCCTATGACCTGCGGGAAAACCGTGCCAGTTCAGATTTCGACGAACGACATTTGGTGAACGTGAGCTATGTTTACCGGATTCCTCTTCTGAGTTTCCTCGACTGGGCTCATCAACGTGACGTCACCACAACTCTCACCGGGGCAAAAAAACAGTGGGTGGAGGGCTGGGAACTCTCCGGCGTCACTTTGTATGCCTCGGGCACGCCGTTTACGGTCATCAACAGCGCTGGCAACACGGGCATCTCACTCACCGACAATGCAGGCGTAGACAGCGGACTGGGCGTGGCTGCCTCTTACCCCGATATTATGCCGGGCCTGCCGAAGCCCGCGAACAACGCGCAAAGCTTTGGACCGCTGCTGGGGAATCCTTCGATTTTTGTGGCGCCGCGCGGGCTCACCTTCGGCGATGCCGGCCGCAACTTCCTGAATAATCCCGGCCGCTTGAACTTCGATATGGCGCTGTTGAAGCACTTCAAGGTTACGGAATCGAGCGAACTCGAATTCCGGGCCGAGGGATTCAACATTTTCAATCACACGGAATTCCGGATTTATGACCCGGATAATCCGGGCAGCAGCGGCAACAATATTATCAGTTGCTATGCCGGCCCGAACTATTCGGCGGGATTTCAGGCTAAGGGCGGCCCGGATTGCGTTACCGGCGCTTCGTTCCTGCATCCTCTGAATGCGCATTATCCCCGCATTTTGCAGTTTGGGGTGAAGTGGAGCTTTTGAAGTGACGGGATCCGAGAGTCTGCCATGAATAGAGCGATGAGAAGACGAGTTCTCTGGATTTCACTGTTGGGCGTTTTGCCGATCATCACCTTGGCCACGGGCTGCGGCACCAGCACGTCGCAAAGCAGCTCGACCAGCAGCGGGCCGATGGCGGGCAATTGGCAGTTCCAGATGCAAACTCCGGGTGACAGCTCCTTCGTCGGCGCTGTACCGTCGAGTTGCACACCGGAATATGAAAACCAGCCTCCCCCGCTTTGCTTCAGCGGATTCGTGTTGCAGGATGGCCAATCCCTCACCGGCCAACTGATATACGCCATCGCTCTGCCGGTACAAAATGCGCCGCCATCCCTGTGCAGCAGTGGATCGGGAGCGCTTTCGGGAAAAATCAATAACCAGGACGTCACGCTCACACTGGGCGCGGGGGCGATGACTTTCACATTCACCGGGACTTTGAGTGCTGACGGCTCGACCATCACGGGAACCTACAACTCCACCGACGGCAAGGGATGCGGGACGGAACAGAGCGCGATTCCCTGGACGGCGAACATTGTGCAACCGCTGACCGGTAGCGTGCAAGGCAGCTTTCACAGCACCGGCATTGGCCTTCTCAACGGTCAGGACTTTCCCGTCACCGGCACTCTGACGCAAGGCACCAACATTGGCGCCAGCAACGCAACCGTCACCGGCAAACTAGCCTTTCAAGACTATCCCTGCCTCGGCGCGGTAAATGTGAACGGTCAAATCAGCGGGAACACCGTGCGGCTGCAGTTATTCACGGGCAATGGTCTGGATGTCGGTGAGATCGGCACGCCTTCGGTGGCCATGTTTGGCTCTACCCCGCAGGGAGGGGTGTTACACGGCACCAACGCCTATGGCCTGACGACCAGCCAATGTCCGGGCGGGAACGGACCGGGCGATAAAGGCAACCTTTGCCTCGCCCTGGGCGGCTCGACCGTTTGCACCGAGCCGGTTGTTCTTAGTCCCGCCGCGCTCACATTTCCTCCGCGGACGCTCGGCGAGACGCCATTCGCGGAGCAGGTGACGTTAACCAATACGGACCCTTCGGGGGCAACCCTCAATGGGCTGACGTTGTCATTTGATCCGCTCGGGGGAGCGCCTAACCCCTTCGGCGGCTTCAGCGACTTCGATCTACTGGCGAACTACACCGAGCGCGACACCTGTGCCGCTTCGCTGGGAACGCCGTTCTCACTCGGACCGGGAAAGACCTGCGTCATCACCGTCTCGTTCTCGCCGCAGCAGAGCTGCCCCTGGTTGCCCTCGACGACGATCAATGGCCAGCCGCCGTCTTTCTGTCCATTCCCGCTGAATGCCAAGCTCAGCGTAGACACGCAAAAGACCAACAAGGACGACCAGTACGGCACCTTCTCCATCCCCATCACTGGAACCGGCCTGAGCGCGCTGGTGCCATCGGTTCCGGAAGTGGATTTCGGCTCCGAAGCGGTGACGGAGCGCAGTCCGGCTCAAGTGGTGTCATTTGCGAATCAGGGGCTGCATCCGGTTGAGATTCTGCCAACACTGAGCCAGCCTTGCACGAATCCCGCCCAAGGCTTCATCAAGCTGCCGCGTCCGTTAGCTCCGGGATCGGTTTCCGACTTCCAGGTGATCGCGGGAGCGAGCTTCATCATCGTGGATCAGAACGACAATACCATCGAATATCTTTGCGACAGCGATCCACAAACCAAAGAGCCGAACTTCCAGATTTCCTCCGACACCTGTTCGGGCAGAACGCTTTATCCCAAAGGATCATGCAGCCTGGACGTTACGTTTGTGCCGCAACCCGCGACTCCGTTCAATCCGGCGCTCGATTATTTCCTCGAGCTGAACACGCTGCAATGCACGGACAGCGTAACCACCGACTGTGAAATTGACAGCGGACGATTCCCGGTCGAACTGAAGGCCAACCTGCCCAGCCCGCTTCGCATGACCCCGGGAGCAGGGCTCGACTTCGGTGTCGTAAGCAAAGGCCAGACCGCCGGGCCGTTGACCATCACACTGTACAACGATCCGAAAGACCCGAATGCGCAGACAATCACTTTCACCGGCAACATTGTGAAAGGCGATTACACCGAGAGCGACGATTGTGGCACGAGTCTCGCCCCGGGCAACAGTTGCACCTTGACCTTTAATTTTTCTCCGAAAATTGTGGGCTTCGATCCGGGAACCCTGACCATCACGTACACCATCGGCCAAACGCAAACGGTGTATCTGCGTGGTACAGGTCAGTAGGATTCCCAAGGAGGTAATTGTGGCGGCTAGAAAATGGTTTCTTTCGCTTCTTTCGCTGGCGATCACAGCGATGCTGACGAGTTGCGGCGGCGGCAGCACGACCGACGTGCACAATCAGGTCATCGCAGACCCGCCGGCCGGCATTGCCATCGCTTTCAAGCCTGCGCCTCCGCCTATTGTCGCCATCAATGCGATCGCCAATCTGACTGCGATCGTTTCCAATGACTCCAGCAATAAGGGCGTGGATTGGTCGCTGACCTGCTCGATCAGCGGGAATTGCGGCACCCTGAATCCCCTGCACACCGATAGCGGCAAGCCCGTAACCTACACTCCGCCCTCGATTCTCGCCACCAACACGCAGTCGGTGACGATCGCGGCTTTTGCGACCGCCGATCACAATCAGAACGTCCTCACCAACATGTCCGTGACCGCCTTTGGCAGCATTCTGAAGGGAAGATACGTCATTGAGACCACAGGCGTGGACATCAGCGCGCTCGCCTATCAGTTTGGCGCGGTGATCAATCTTGATGGCAACGGCAAGGTCACGAGCGGCGAGCAAACCTATAGCGATACGCTCATGTCGGTCGCCGATACGATTACCGGCGGCACCTACTTCATCGGCCCCGATGGCCGGGGAAAGCTTACGCTCAACACCGCCGATCAGAATATCGGCCAGCAAGGGATCGAAACATTCAGCCTGGTCGTGCTCTCCGGCTCGCAGGCGCTGATCGCAAAAATTGACGATCCCAACATTCCCGGCACCAGCAGCGAGTCCTCTACCGGAACCATGGATCTGCAGACCAGCGTCGCTCCTCTGAAGGGCGGTTATGCCTTCGCGGCCAGCGGGAATGACATCAACACCCAGGGACTGCCGACTGCCGTCGGAGGCGTGCTAAACGTGGATTCCGCGAACACGATTTCCGGAGCTGGCAGCGTCTCGGATCAGGATATTGACGGCTCGGTCTGGCCGCACGCGGCGATTTCGGGAACGGTGTCGAATCCCGACTCGTTCGGTGCGGTTAAGTTCACCCTCACCGCCGATTACTATCCTGTTCCCATGCAGTTTACCGGCTACATCGTGGATGGAACGCATATCAAACTCATCGAGAACGATGTCAACGTCAACAATGCCACCGGCGCATCCACAGCGGGACTGGCGATTGCGCAGGGGTCGGCCACCGGCACCTTCACCGACAAACAATCCTTTACCGGCAATTATGTATTCGGAATCTTCGGGCAGGACTTAAGTGGCCTGGCCTCGTCGCTCTCGGCAGCGGGAGTCTTCACCGCCGACGGCAAGGGCAATCTGGCATCCGGGTTCACCGACGAATATCTCGACGGTCTTGGCGATAAGCTCAGCGAGCCCTTCAAGGGAACATACCGCATGGATGCGAAGGGAACGGGACGGGTGACCTCGTCGCTGAACATCCAGAAATATGGCCCCGGATTCCAGATGATCTTTTATCTCACCGGCAACGGAAATCCTCCGCTGATACTGGATTCGGAGATCGTTCTCGGCTCGGTGGCGACGGGCATCGCCTATCCGGCGTCGCCGCAAATTGCGTTCAGCGGCCGATACGGCGTCGCTTTCACCCAGGGCAATTTTGGCATTGAAGATGACGTTGCCGGCCAGATGACGGCTGACCCGACCGGGCAAACGCTCACCGGCACCGTGGATACCAATTACGTCTTTTCGCCCGCGTGGGATACGGCGCTGACCGGAACTTTCCAGCCGAGCACCAAGGCGGCGAACCGTTATCAGGGCACGCTTTCCAACCAGCTCTTTCCCCAGAAGCTGAAAATCGCGTATTACCTCATAGATGCGAACCACGGGATTTTTGTCGAAACCGATCCGGTGCAAGTAACCTATGGATACTTTGCCACGCGGACGCCGGTGTGCAAGACCTGCCCATAGACTTGTATTCGATGTGGGCGCGAGCGTCCTCGCCCGTGCGGGATCCGAGCCGGCCCTGATACTTAATCGGGAGTTTCCTTAAAATTTGTACGGCGGGGACGATGTCGCGCGATTTTCGAGACGCGGGATTTCTCATGTAAAATCGAGGCAGGCCGACGTAGCTCAGTTGGTAGAGCAGCCGATTCGTAATCGGCAGGTCAACGGTTCAAGTCCGTTCGTCGGCTCCAGCTTTTCGACTCCTCAAAGCGTCTTGAGATACTCGATAATCGCCCAGCGCTCTTCGTCGCTGAGCTCTGGACCAATGACGCCTTTGCCCGGCGTATTTCGGAATTCATGGCCCGCATTCGAATTGCCGGGATGGGGATCGCCGGGCTGATCCGAGCGGAATTCAAAACCGCCGTCGAATTTGGCCGTGTTGTATCCAACATTCCTGGAATCGTACTCGCGGCTGCCGACATAGAAAGTCTTATCTCGCCGGTCCGCTGGGAGCAGCATCTGATACAGGCTTGGCACCGATCCGTTGTGCAGAAATGGCGGAGTGGCCCAAAGACCCGCAAGTGGCCGGGCCCGGTAGGCCAACGGCGCAACCACGCCATCGTCGCGAAAACCACTCCATTCGTTTTTTTGCGCTGCCGATAAGCCGAGCGCATCGTAGCTCATATCGCGAATCTTTCCGGTGACCGCGCGCAGTCCGACCGCTGCGCTTACTGTCCCCAACCCGAGGGCGTCCGTAACCGCCGTCCGCTGTGCCCAATCGGACGCTTCGGTCGGGTCGGTACCGATCTCATCCAGCGGGATAACATTCAATTTCAAGAAACGTTTGCCGTCCAAGCCGGCCTCCCAGTATCTGGGATCCTGAATCTCGGGAGAATCCAGCGGCGGCAAGTGGCAGTGCTGACAATGTTGCCGGTAGAGCTGCGCGCCTTTCTGAGCCTTGGCTTGATCGATGGGACCGAAGACCTCTGCCGGCCAAGCAGGCGGTTTCAGCCCGGTAAATGCGGTTGGACCCGCGAGCAATCCTTCCATCGCCCAAAGATTTTTCACATTCACGGTGGAACGATAAAGCTTGGCTGGATCGGTGAGATTAACCCGGGCGCGCACTCCCAGCGCCTCGCCAATATTTCTCACCATCGGCTGCTGAATCGAAGCGTTGTATTGCACCCAGCCAAACCAACTGGCGTACCAGATGGGTGGAAAATTCGCCGGAGCATTCGCGACCCGCAGATTCGCGTTGTTCAACTCAGTGCCGAAAACGTAGTTACCGATGCGGGCGAGCGCATCGGTGCGCCCGAACCCTCCCGCGGCCGCGTAGAGTTTGCCCGCATCCGCGGCGTTTTTCTCCGCGAGGCCCGCGTTCAAGAACCCTTCAAGTTCTTGCCGCAGTTTATGTTCGGCAACATCGGACGCCTGGTCGCCAAGAACATTTCGCGCAAAGCGATGGAAGCGGAAAGGAATCTTGTCGGCGAACCCCACCGCGTAACCGAGTTCGGTCTGGAATGAAGCCAGGTCTACCGTCGCGGAGCCGCCGTCGATGCGAATTCCCTTGCCCTGGTATTCCACCTGGCCGGTGTGGCAAGCGGCGCAGGTCAGTCCAACGACTTCCGCGATTTCGCCAGTCGTGGGATCGACCACGGTGTCCTTGGCGAAGCCTACGGGCAGTCCGTCGGGATTCTGCGGGCTTACGGCATCGGGCAAGAAACCGAATCGCGCCAGATAGGCGGTGTCGGAAAATTTGGGAACCGTCCCGAAGAGTTTGATTCGAGGCTGCTCCAACGCCAGGAACCATTTGTAAGGCAACAGTTCCGTCCCTTGCGGCGTGTGATAAAACCAGGACCGCTGATCCGGAGACCAGTTCTGCTTTTCAAACCGCACTTCGACCGGTTTATAAGCCGGCATATTTTCGCTCGGTCGCGTGGCAAAGATGGCTTGCAGTTGCGAGCAACCGCTCATCGCGATTGTGCCGATGGCAAGAGCCAGCAAACGATGGAGACGCCTGTATCGTGTGGTCATAGAAGGTCGCATTCGGAGCGACTGCGCAGGTCAGCACCGGTCATAGATACAATCAGCGAATCTGCCAGTAGAGTACCGTTTCCCGGCCGAAATGGCGATAGGCGCGTGCCTGGAGCATTGGCTATGAGGGATGAGATTTGTCTCGGACCTTCAGCGGCTGAACATTCTGATTCAGTCGAAAGAAGTTGCCGGGATCATAATGTGATTTGACCGCAACCATACGCTCCCATCGTTCGTGATAAGCCTCCGGCACGCGATCCTGCTCATCTCCGCTCATAAAGTTGACGTAAACCCCCGGTTTCATAGCCGGTCGAAGCTGATTGAAAAGCGCTCGAACCCAGGAAATGTTGCGCATGTCGGCGGAGGCGTCCGTCCAACTCGCGAGCAGGTTCATGATGAAAGGGGCGCTGCGATCGCCGAAGGCGGTCTCGGTTGCTCCGACCTGTGCCGCTGCGCCACCCAGAAAGGCGAATTCAATCTGGGTTTCCGAGGAGGGAATCTCTGACACTGCCTTCAGCAAACGATCGATGGTGCCAGTTTCGAGAGCCGCGAAATAGCCAGATTTGGTGTAATAGCGACGGCCATGCGGGAAGTCGAAGTCCGCCATGGTCTGCAAATCCAGAAACGGCATTATCTTGCTGCTCACAGAGCCCGGATGACAGAGAGAGAACGCACGATCGAGATAGGGACGGGCTGCTTCGGGATCGCCAGTCCAGACCAAAGAGGTGCTCGCAACCGGCTGCCCACGCAACGCAACAGGCACGTTCTCGGTTGGGGGGGCAAGCCGCAGGTCAACGTTCCACTTCAGATCGATGGGCGCTTCAGGCATGAAGTCTCTCCAGCATTCGAGGAGGCGCCGAATATCAGGCTCGGCGCACAGCCCTTGACCAAGCACCACAGAAGTAAGTGGATGTAACCTGACCTGGAATTCAGTCACAACCCCGAAGTTGCCGCCGCCTCCGCGCAAGGCCCAGAACAAGTCTGGATTTTCTTTGTCGTCGCAATGCACCGGCGAGCCGTCGGCAGTTACGAGCGTGAACGCTTCGACGTTGTCGCAGGATAATCCGAATCGCCGAGTCAGCCATCCCGTCCCTCCGCCCAGAATCAATCCGGAAGCGCCGGTGTGAGAGACGACCCCCGAAGGAAAGATTAGCCCTGCTTTTTGCGTAGCCGTATCCACAGAGCCCAGGAGGCAGCCGCCGTTGATCCAGGCGCGGCGCTTCTCTGGATCCACGCGAACGCCGCGCATTTTCGAAAGATCAATGACCAGGCCGTCGCACGTGCTGAAGCCTGCGAGGCTGTGTCCTCCGCACCGAATAGCGGTAAGAATCCCGGCCCCGGAGGCGGCCCGGACCGCAGTTTGCACGTCACCCACATCTGCGCAGCGCGCGATCAGACGCGGCGAGCGGGATACCAGGCCATTCCAAACCGCGCGGGCATCTTCGTAGGCCCCGTCTCCGGGCCGTAACAGTTCTCCTTTGAATTGGTGGTGAAGCAAAGCGTAAAGCTCCGCGCTGGCCTCGGCCATCTCTCATCCTCCCGATTGAGCGTGCATGTGTACGGCAACGGCGGATTTACGGCGCTGGGTCCGCAGGTAGTAAAGCGAGATGGCGGCCAGAAAGACAGAAAACGCTGGAAACGACCATTGCAATCCGTCCACAAAGAAGGTCGTGACCGAGATCCCAAGAAGCAGCACGATACCGACCACTGTAAAGAGTGGATGCGCCCGGACACGCATCGGCAAAGTTAGCAACCGCTCGCTCGGGATGGACTTACGAAAACCAAGGTGAGTTCTGAGAATCACCACCCATACGAAAAGCATCCCAGCGACCGCGGCTCCGTAAAGCATAAGGAAGGCATTCTTAGGGGCGAAAATGGCAAGGATGATGGCTGCGATAATGCCGGCGGTTGAAGTCAGCAGCGCTCGATGAGGCACTCCGTTGCGGCTGATACGCCCCATCCATTGCGGAGCATAACCTTCGTGGCCCAGAGAAAAAAGCATTCGAGTGGAGAGGTAAAGGTTAGTGTTCACGCTCGACAGTGCGGCGGTGAGCACCACGAAGTTCATGATCGCCGCGGCGAAGGGAATATGGGCGGCGGCGAATGCGGTCACAAAAGGACTGCCGGAAAGCGCCGACGAACTGCTGGCGTTGTCCCAGGGAACCATGGTCACCATAATCGCGATGGCCAGCACATAAAACAAAATCAGCCGGCCGACAATGTTCCGCATCGCGTGGGGAATTGTAACCTCCGGATGCTGAGCTTCGCCCGCGGTGACCGCGATAATTTCAACTCCCATATAGCTGGTGACGGTGATGGTGAGCGAAAGCCAAACTCCCTTCCATCCCGCGGGCAAGAATCCCCCGTGCCGAGTCAGATTGCCCAGGCCTATGGCGCTTCGGGAACCGACCCCAACAATTAACGCCAGCCCCACAATGATGAAGGCAACGATGGCGGAAACCTTGATCATGGCGAACCAATATTCAAACTCACCCAGGCGGTTCACCTGCATGGAATTAAGGGCCACCAGCGCGGCTGACACCAATACCACCCAAATCCACTGCGGAACATTCGGCAACCAGAAGGAAATGTAGATACCCGCGGCGGTGACTTCCGCTCCGATGGCAATAATCTGTGCTGCTGCATAAGTAGCGCGAACCGAAAAGCCAGCCCAGGGGTTGAGATACTTCTCCGCGTACACCCCGAACGCACCCGCGACAGGATGGACGACTGCCATTTCCGCCAGCACATAGGACATGATCAGGGCTATGCCCGCGCCCAGCAGATAGGAGAGGATCACAGCGGGCCCAGCCAGCCGGATGGTCACTCCGCTTCCCAGGAACAATCCCACTCCGATGGCACCGCCAATAGCCATCATGGTGAGTTGCCTTTGGCTTAGACGCCGATGGAGACCTTCCGCTCCAGAGAGCGGCGCTCTTTCGGCAGCCAACGCGATCTCGGCGGTAGGCTCCTTTTCAGTCATAGCTGCCAACCCCCCTCAGGCCCGAGGGCGAGAAGACGGGGGCTCCTTGAGAACTTCAGCGACTGCCTCAGGCCCTCGTTATTTCACCGAGCGCGCTTTCGAACCTGTGGACCTCCTCCACCGTGTTGTAATGCACGAGTGAAGCTCTAACCGCGCCGCTCTCTTTGGCGAGCCCCAGGCGTTTCATCAGGCGTGGTGCATACATGTGGCCATCGCGCACGCCGATATTTTGTCCGGCGAGGGCCCCCGAGACTTTGGCCGAGGAAATACCCGGAAGATTGAAGCACAATGTCGGCGTTCGGAGCGAGATGTCATCTTTCGCTGTGATTCCATACACGCTTGCGCCCGCACTCGCGAGTACATCAAGCATTGCCTCAGAGAGTTGCGCCTCGTATTGCCGGATGGCCTGGGTGGCCGCTACCAGCGCGGCACGCCGGGAGTTTGCGGCGGGCCTGACTTGCCGCCCAAGATCTTCCAGATACCGCACTGCGGCATCCATGCCAGCGACATTTTCATAGATGTATGTGCCAACCTCGAGCTTTGAGGGGGTTGTGTCGGGCACAAAGTCTTCCCGGAAAGTGGGCAGTGCATTGAGTTTGTCTTGCCGGCCCCATAAAAAGCCCATATGGGGTGAAAAGATCTTATAACCCGAACAAACCAGGTAATCACAACCGAATTGCTGAACGTCAATCGGCCCGTGCGGACCATAATGAACGGCGTCCACAAAGACGTCCGCGCCCGCAGCATGGGCCCGACGGGAAACGTCAGCAATGTCGAGAATGGATCCGATTGCGTTCGAGGCCAACGTGCAGGCTACGATTCGGGTTTGGGAGGAGAGCAGCGGGTCCAGATCTTCGGGATGAAGCCGGCCATCCTCCCGGAAATGCCACCACAGAATTTTCGCGCCCTCGCGTTCGAGGGCCAGCCACACCGCGATGTTGGCCTCGTGATCGAGGTCCGTCACGATGATTTCACGACGGTGTTGCAACGACTGTCCGATGGCAAGGCTGATGAGCCTCATGAAAGACGTTGCATTCATGCCAAACGAGATTTCGTCGGGATGCCGGGCATTGACTAATAAAGCGACACTTTCTCGGGCCTGGGCAATTGCTTCATCCACCTCTTTTGAATGCTTGTATCGCCCGCCTCGCTGAACATTTCGATGAAGAAGATGATTGGTTACAGCGTTCAGTACGACCTTCGGGGACTGCGCCCCAGCCGCATTATCAAAGAAGATGAAGTCATCTTGCAGTGCGGGAAACGCAGCACGAATGTTGTCTATGGGGAACTCTTCCATGGTCCAAATACTATACCCGGCTTCGTTTCACCCCTTAAGGAAGCTCTGATTAAGTTTCGGGAGGAGAACAGCAGCAGGTTGCTCGACTCCACGGAGCCGCCCATAAATGGGCCATCCGCTTCGCTCCAAATGACAAAACTGAAGTTTAATCAGAGTTTCCTCAGGAGCAGATCAGGTCTCGCTAGGCATTCGCGAGAGGCGACGCAGTCACTTGGTCGAGCGGAATGTCCCTTGGCGACGACGTGGGCGGCGCCACAGCGGGTCTGTCGCGGGAAGCGGGCTAGATCTGATGGCGGCGGTGATCCCTGCTTCCGGATGAGTTGCGGTTCACGTCATGTTCAAGCTTGGGTCGAGCTTCATTAACCCGGAGAGCACGGCCGTTCTGCATGGTGCCGTCCAAAGACGAAATCGCGGCTTGCGCCTCGGCGGCTTCTGTCATCTCAACGAACGCAAATCCACGGGGCTGACCGGTATCCCGATCCTTAACAATTGTGACGCTCTCGACTGTGCCGTAAGCCGCGAAAAGGGCTCGCATCTGGTCTTCGGTGCTGATGAAATCGAGGTTGCCGACAAAAATGTTTTTCAAGATGTTGCGCCCCCGGTTGGAACCCTAGGTTGCTCCGGGAAGGTGATAGTGATGGTTTTCTTGTCTTTGCTTAGTTTGGGTCGAAGACATCGCACCAGATGAATCACAAGCCTGGTGCCTGACTTCGTAAACTTCATATTCAGACGATTGGGGCCTTTTTCTGAAGCCTTCACGCGCGCACCTCCTCAGGGAATGCTGACACAGGCAGGTCGCGGTTCCAGCTGGTCAGGCGCTGCTTGGACAGAAGCAAGCTACCTCAGGCTAGCGAATTTGGTCGGAGAAAACTGGTCAAAAGTGACCAGTTTTCCCGGAGTGAGTCGTGATCCAGCGGACTCCGACTACACGAACACCTCACCCGGCAGCGCGGTCAGCGTTCGCGAGGCAAGTGTGTTCTGAACAAACCGCCTGGGTTGATCGTCGCCGGATGGGTCAATCCGATTGCGTTCGATGCGCAATTTGAGCGTGCGCTCGATCTGCCGCAACTCCATCGTGTCCGCACCTGCAACCAAGGTGGTGGCGCGGCCCTGAGATCCAGCCCGGCCAGTTCGGCCGACACGGTGAATGAAATCCTCGGCAATCTTGGGCACATCGTAGTTGATGACGTGGGCTACATCATCCACGTGCAAGCCGCGGGAGGCGATGTCGGTAGCCACCAGCACCTGAATGTGTCCTTCCTGAAATCCACTCAGCGCCTTGTTGCGCTGCGCCTGCGAGCGGTCGCCATGGATCACCGCGGCGTTGAAGCCGTCACGCGCCAGCGACTTCGCGATTCGCTCCGCGCCACGCTTGGTGCGCGCGAAAACCAGAGTCTGCCCGCTTTCCGCATGGAGCAGGTGCCGTAGCGTATCCATCTTCCCGTCCATCCGAACCTCATAGGCAGTAAGCTGCACACTCTCTGCCGGCTTGAGCACCGAGCCAAGGGCCACTCGCACCGGATCGCGCATATAGTCGTGCACCAGGGTGGCGACAGATTGTTCCATCGTCGCCGAGAAGCACAACGTCTGCCGCTGTGCAGGCAGCTTGGCCACAATGCGCCGGATGGCGGGCAGAAATCCCATGTCCAGCATGCGGTCGGCTTCATCGAGCACCAGCATTTTGATCTGACGCAGGTCGGCCAGCTTGCGGTCGATAAAGTCCTGCAAGCGCCCGGGAGTCGCGATGATCAGACCGCAACCAGCACGCAGACTCTGGATCTGCATCTTCTCCGAGACGCCGCCAATTACCAACGCCGCTTTCGGCATGTTCTTGCTGCGCAGTTGTTCATACTGCTCGTGGACTTGCATGGCGAGTTCGCGCGTCGGCAATAAGACCAACGCATTCGCATGAAGTAGCGGCGCGCGCCGCAGCATCTCCAAAAGCGGCAGCAGGAATGCAAGAGTCTTGCCGGTGCCGGTTTGTGCCGTGCCGATTACGTCTTTGCCTTCCAGTGCAGGAGGGATAGCCTGCTCCTGGATAGGGGTTAAGGTTGTAAATTGAGCCGCCGCCAGCTTCTGCTGCAAGGCAGGAGACAGCGGCAGTTCTGCAAATGTAGTCATTCGATTTGTTTCTTTCTAGAGGGCAGTGTCGTCACAAACTCAGACACACGTCAAAGTCTGCACGCCGCTCACGTTCAAGTTAGATTTGGCGCTGAGTAAAACGGCGGGCAGGAAAGGCGGGATGGAGCTTGGTTCAACTCAGGAACCACCGCGAAAACAAGCAAACCGTGCAATAGCGTCAAAAACAGTATAGCAGAATCCCATCGTGGCGAGCGAAGCGGGGGTTACTTTGGTGATGAGTCCGCATTGGGCTGAGACTTAATCGGGGTTCCCGGCCCCGTCCGATCGATCCGCGTTGGACGCTCCAACAATAGGCTATAATAGAATCTACTTGACCTCGAAGACACTGTTATTTGAGTAGTCCTGCGCCTTCGCGATTGAGAGATCGAGAGGCGCGTCCGATGTATCGGCGACTTTTCCCGAACAGTTCGTGCTTGTTCCCGTCAAATCGCGCCTGCTCATTGCAGGCGTCGCCAGGAAATGTTGTCTGCCCTGGCCGCACACAAACCAGCCCGAATCACAGGAGTTGATCATGTCAGCACGGAATGGAGATAAGTCCAGATTTCACCGCGAGCGCAAGCAGAAGATTGCTCGACGGTCACGAACCCGAGAACTGGTAAAGGGGGCGCCAATGCAACCCACAGGTATGAAGAGTTCTGCCACCGCGAGACCGAAGCCGGTGTCGGCATGAACACGCCAACATTTGCGCCGCCGCTTTCCGCGCCCATACCAGGCGCAATCAAAAAAAGACGGGTGCTTCTGGTTGACACCTCGTCCGCGAGTCGCGATATCCGCGCCGAGGTCATGCGCAGGCTGGGCATGGACGTGGACTGTGCCGCCGATATTCCCGAAGCTCGCTCCTGGTGGAGAGCTGACTTGTACGACCTCGTTCTGATCAGGATGGAAAAGGGGCCGGGGCACCGCGATCGATTTTGTGAAGACCTTCGCAGCGCCAAACCTCCGCAGCAACTGGCTTTCCTGGTGGGCAAGCCACAGTACCTCGCGGACTCACCGGGATCGGACGAAGAGACTGCGTTTGAAAATGGCAACCCTTATGCCGCAGGTCTCCAAGCCCGAGCAGCGCTTCCCGCCGGCCTTGGAGCCGCGCCCGAACGCTGGGGAATTCTGGAGGCCTCGCGGCGAATTTCCGCTGTGCGCTCCGCCTCGGCGGCTCGCACCCAGGCGTTACGTAGCCAGCCCGCCCCGCCCCGAGATTTCGAAGGACGGTCAGCAAAATCCATCACCCTGGATGATCTACTGAAAGAGGAAATGCAATGAAGAATCTTTACGTTGGTAATCTGCCCCACAGCACAACCGAGGCCGAACTGCGGAACCTTTTCGAGCCGCACGGACCGGTGGAGAAGGTCAGCCTGGTCACGGACCGGGATACGGGACGGTCGCGCGGTTTCGCGTTTGTAGAAATGACGAACGCCGCCGACGCTGATAAGGCGACCGCCGCCTTGAACGGAAGCGATCTCGGTGGCCGCACGTTGACCATCAACGAAGCCAAACCGAAGACCGACCGGCCCAAAAGCGGCGGCGGCGGCCAACGCTTCGGCGCCGGAGGCAACCGCGGGCGGGATGATTATCGTGGTCACGCCCGTCAGCCGCGCGAACCGCGCTGGTAGCCATCTCTGGCGCCAGGCGGCGGTGTACCGAAGGAACTTGCCGGCCGTAGATTAACCGCGACATACAGGGGAGACGTGCATGCCACAAGGCCGATCGACGTTTACGAAGCGTCAAAAAGAACAAACACGCCAACAAAAACAGCGAGAAAAAGCCGAGCGCAGAAACCAGCGAAAGCAGGAAAAAGCGGAGACCGGCAGCCTGGATGAGCTGGATGAGCTCCGTGGAAATGCGGACGCTCAGGCAGCTCTGTTCCAAATCGGCTCTGATGAGCCGACCTTCCTCGATCCGGCTTCACCCCCTAAGAAGCCGATCGAATAATTCTCAGCGATAGTGCTACTGCCCGGTCGCGGCCGCGAGGGCCTTCAGGTTACTTAATTCGGCTTCGGTTTTCTGCCAGGCCTTCTTGTCGCGCCTGGTGGCGATGGGCGCATTGGTGCCACCATAGAAACTCAGAATATTTTGCCGCAAGTCCGTGGAAATGCCGGTGAAGTTTTGCTGGCTGAGGTCATCGAGTAATCGCGCGTAGTTCTCATCTGCCAGCCGGTATTCCCCGGTATGCGCCGGGCGGCCGGTGTCAATGTCGAGATTTACCAGCTGCAGCCGGTCGGCCTTCTGCTGGCGCAGCAATTCGGTGTATGCATCCAGGGTCTTGTCCATGCTCTTGATGTACAAGTCCTCGGTTTGTGTGGTGGGGATTTCGAACGCAACCGCCTTGAACGGCCCGACCTTGGGCACCATCTTCAGAAAGAAGGCGAGGATGCGCGTCCCTGCGCCCGGCCGCCGATAGCCCGTGCCCCATTCTTTCTGGTAGTCCGCTCGTGAAAGGTGATAAAGAAATTTTCTCTTATCGAAGTTCGGGGTGTCGCGCACCAGTTCCTTATGCCGTGACAACAGGGCGACCCGCGTCATCTCAGGAATCACTTTGCTTATGGCGCGGCGAAAAGTGCCGATGGACAGATCTTCGTTGCGCATGACTTGCTGCAGCGGCAGGCCGTAGGTCTGCTCGAAGGCGCGTTCCAGAAGCGGCTTGGCGATGTTGAAGCCGATGAAATCATGGTAGCGATCGGAGGTATAGCGGTTCTTCGCCACCTGCACCATATCGAAGCCGAATTCGGTCCGGATGTGCGCCTTGGGATCGTCCTCGTAGGTAACCTGTTCGCCGTATTTTCGCTGCAGCTTGGGAAAACTCAGCGCGACGACATGGTTAATAGCGGGGTGCCCGGTGCTGTCGGAAATGTAGTGGGCCAGCGCGCCCAGGGCAAAGGCGTAGTCGTTGAGATCGGAGCTTTGCTCGATCAGAGCGAGCACGAAGTCGCCGGTACGCACATAGTGGGTGAGATCGCTGAAGTACTTGCTGCCGAAGGGATAGTAGCCCATGTCCTGGACGACGCTGCCGCCGTAGGCGTAAGAGTGCGCCTGGCGGAGGTCATCGTCGGTGGCGCCGGGGAAGCGCGCGAGCAGCATCGGTTGAATCTGATCGTTCCACTCCAGATCAATGATTTCTTCGTGGGTGAGTACAGAATAGGTATTGCCAAACGGACAGAGAGCGAGAACAATCCACAGAAGCGCCGCAACTCGACCTGTCCAGGTATCCGGGCGTAGTTCCTGCATGGTCATAATAGGCTCACCCTTCGCGATGTTCGAAGGGTGGGCGTGTCTCGAGCGGAATTGACGAAAGAGGTAACGAGGTGGAGCGAATCCCATCTTCGCTCCACCAGTTCGAGATTAGCCCTTCCCTTCCTTCGAGGGTTGAGCCTTGTGGCCGGCGGACTGCTTCTGTTGCAGGTGCTGTTGTTGCTGCTCGTGCCTTTGCTGCATCTGCTGCGTCTGCTGCTGATGCCGCTGCTCCAGTTGTTGCTGTTTGGCGTCATTGGCCTTCTGCTGCGACATCTTCTGGTGTTCGCGATCCTGCTGCTGTTGCAGCTTCTGCCGCTCCTGATCCTGTTTCGCACTCAGCTTTTGCTGTTGCTGGTCATATTTTTTATCCACCTTCGCGTTGCCGGTGTTCGAAGGAGCAGGCTTCTCTCGCGCCGGCAGGTCGTTCGGATGAATGGCGGTATTGCCGGGACGTGGAACATTGTTTTCGGGACGCGCGTTTTCCGCACCTGAGGCCGGTTCACTCGACCGTTCAGGCGGTCGAGGCACATTGTTCTCCGGACGAGCAGCACCCTCGTTCGGACGCGCTGGCTCGTTACGGTTGTTTTCCTCCCGGTTATTCTCCGGATGGTAAGGCGCTCCCGCTTCCTTGGCATGGACTACGCCGTTCCCTTTGAACGCTCCCGGCCGCTCCGTCGCCGCGACCGGCGGTTTGCCCTGGTTTCGCGAAGCGCGCAGGTCCACGTTGGAACGCGCTTCCTGGATGTGCTGCGTTTGAGCCGCTACCGGTGGAACGTGCCGTTCATGCTCCGCCGCTTCTTCTTGGGGCGTGGGCCGCGCAGTCACCCCTCCATTTCCGCCGTTATAGCTGACGTGGTTGATGACGGTATTGTGGATCACCGTTGTGTTGTAAACGTTGTGGATGTTCGTGACGTTAATGTTGGTGACGGAGCGGTTATAAAAGAAGTGCCCCCCTTCCCAGCGTCCCCCCTCGAAGCCCACGCCGAAATAGCCAAAGCCGTAAGCGATCCCGCCATAGAATCCGACGTGCGGGCCCCAATAGCCTTCATGAAACAAGAAGACGCCGCCTGACCATCCCCACCACGGCGGCGTCCACAGGAAACCAGGCTGCGGTGCCAGAACCCACGTTCCCGGCACCCAGTAATAATCCTGGGCATCATAGTCATACGCCCAATATCCGGGCGTCCAAAGATAGCCGTCGCCGGGGCAGGGCGGTTGTTCGTAAACCGGGAGGGCAGGTGGTCCGATACGGATCGAGACGCCGATCTGCGCGAACGAGGTCGCGGAGATAACCAGCACTGTGATTGCGAGAAGCAGACATCGCACTGAACGGTTGATTCGCATTATTGTCTCCTGTGCGCCGGAATCTTTCATCGGGCGCGGCCCAGTCGGAGGGAAATGCTGTTCCCGACCCGCTCTGGTAACTTATCTGGGGCCTAAGCCCTTTCCTAATTCACTTAACCCCACATAGGAGTTGGTTACTCGGATTGAGGTTGCTTTTTTGCACGATGGGCGAACGTCAGCTACAGCGTACGGGAGAGTTTTGCTCCGAGTATTCCCTAGTGGCCTGGGGAGAGTGGCTGCGCGCGTGTGAGTGAATGACCCGAGTTCTAATGTCGTTGAAGTCACACCGTAGCCCCGCGTTTTCGCCAGCGGGGCGAGGAATCTCGCGTGGATCGCGACGACGCCACCTCGATCCCTCTCTCCGCCTGAGAAATGAGAAAAAGGAAACCTCACGAGTTGGGCGGGCTCGGCGGTTGATTGTTCGGATTGGTCTCTCCGGGCGGATTCGTCTGGCTTGGCGAAGTGGTTTCTCCAGGATTCGTTTCTCCGGGATTCGTCGTCGAATCCGGTGACGCGGTTTGCGGGGGCGGTTGAGTTGCTGGATTCGGAGCTGCCGTGGATCCCGGTCGCGCGGCCGTAGAACCCGCAGGCGCCGCCGTTGAACCTGGGGCCGCAGCCGTTCCTGGAGCCGGCGTGGAGGGCGATGTCTGGCCCGGTGTGCCTGGCGAAGTCTGCGGCGAGGTGCTCATTCCTGTGCCGCTGTTCGGAGACGTCGTTGTTCCGCGCTGCGCAGCCGTGCTGGGAGCCGAGGTCTGTGCGATCATCCACGACGCCGACAGCAGCAGAACGGTGAAAATCATGGTTCTTGCTTTCATGAATCCTCCAATGAGAATCGCCTGGTCAAAGCGACCTCTGGTGGAGTGTATGAGCAGGTGGCTGGGTCGAACATCCGGTAGAATCCGTAAGAGTTGAGTCCATGTTGCCTTAAGGATCGTGCCCAGTCTGGAAAAGCGTCATGCGTCACGCAAGGCAGTCCAACCGACGATGCCGTACGGGTTCTTCTCGCCATCTCTGAAGGGAAAATGAAGAGGAGCGAAACAAACCTGCTTTGTTCCCCCTGGCATCTCACATCCCATTAAAGCGCACTCCGTCAGGGGTCTTAACTGTTGGGGGCCAAAAATGCCGAAGTCTGTGTTGATCGTTGACGATAGCTCGCTGATTCGGAAGGCGCTGAGGCGGCTGTTTGCCTCTGACAAGAATTTTGCTGCGCTGGCGGAGGCAGCCAATGGACGTGAAGCTATCGAAAAGGCCAAAGAGGTGAACCCCGATCTCATCGTGATTGACCTCTCCATGCCTTTGATGGATGGTCTCGCGGCCACGCGAGTATTGCACCGGATCATGCCCCGGGTTCCGATTATCATGTACAGCGCTTTCAGTGACGCACTGCCAGAAGAAGAGGCCCGCGGCGCCGGCGTTTCGGCAGTGATTTCGAAGTCTGACGTATCAAGCCTGATGAAGAAAGCCCGCAGTCTGTGCGATCAAAAAGCAGCCTGATCCACCCGACAGGCGCTGAAACCATTCCCCTTGGTTACCGCAACCTACTGCGCTCGCGTCTCGCGCTCTACAGTGTTCACTGTATTCAGGCCTTACGGCTTTGTCTCTAGGATTAACGATGTCGTATCGCGCCACGACCCAGCCGTTTTTCCACGAGACAGCTTTGCATCTCTCGGGTATGTGAGCCATGAAATGCAGAAGGGAGCGCCATGAAGAGAAACGCCCTCCGGGCAGGAACCACGATGGTTCAAGAACCGACTACGGAGTCGGGCAACGGTCTAAAAGCAGTTTCCTCTGAGACTGCGCCCGCCGATCTTAATGTGATACTGGCCAGCTTGCAGACGGTTCGTGACGGCAATTTTTCCGTGCGTCTTCCCGGAACATGGACCGGGCTGGCTGGGAAAATTGCGGACACGTTCAACGAGATCGTTGCCGCCAATCAGCAAATGGCGCAGGAACTCAAACGTGTCGGGCAAGCCGTCGGCAAACAGGGTCGGACCCGGGAACGCATTCGATTTCATGAGACACGTGGCGCGTGGGGCGAAGTGGAAGCCTCGGTGAACACTCTGGTCGAGGATCTACTTCGGCCGACAACAGAAGTTACCGGCGCAATCGCCGCCGTGGCGCAGGGCAACCTGAATCAGACGGTACGACTGGACGTGGACGGGCGGCCGCTCGAAGGCGAATTCCTGCGCTCGGCGAACATCGTCAACACGATGATCCAACAGTTAAGCGTGTTCACCGCGGAAGTGACGCGCGTGGCCCGCGAAGTCGGCACGGACGGGAAACTCGGCGGCCAGGCGCAGGTGCCGGGCGTGGCCGGAACCTGGAAGGATCTGACCGACTCGGTGAACCTGATGGCCAGCAACCTGACCGGACAGGTGCGTAACATCGCCGAGGTTGCAACGGCTGTGGCCAGCGGCGACTTGTCGCGCAAGATCACGGTGGATGTGCGCGGCGAAATTCTGCAGTTGAAAGAAGCCATCAACACGATGGTGGACCAGCTTCGATCATTTGCTTCAGAAGTTACCCGTGTGGCTCGCGAAGTCGGAACCGACGGCAAGCTCGGCGGACAGGCTGTGGTGCCGGGCGTTGCGGGAACGTGGAAGGATCTGACTGACTCGGTCAACGCCATGGCCGGCAACCTCACGGCGCAGGTGCGAAACATCGCCGAGGTCACAACGGCCGTGGCCCGCGGCGACTTATCCCGCAAGATCACGGTGGACGTGAAGGGCGAGATTCTGGAATTGAAAGACACCATCAACACGATGGTGGATCAGTTGAACGCGTTCGCCAGCGAAGTGACGCGCGTGGCCCGCGAAGTGGGGACGGAAGGCAAACTCGGCGGCCAGGCGCAGGTGCCGGGCGTCGGCGGCACGTGGAAAGACCTTACCGATAACGTCAACTTCATGGCCAGCAACCTTACCGGCCAGGTGCGAAACATCGCCGAGGTTGCGACGGCTATCGCCAACGGCGATCTCTCCAAGAAGATCACCGTGGACGTGCGCGGCGAAATCCTGCAGCTCAAAGAAACGCTGAACACCATGGTGGATCAACTGAACCGCTTCGCCGGTGAAGTTACGCGTGTGGCTCGCGAAGTGGGAACCGAAGGGCGCCTGGGAGGTCAGGCGAACGTTCCGGGCGTCGCCGGAACCTGGAAAGACCTTACCGACTCGGTCAATTCGATGGCCGGCAACCTCACTGCTCAAGTGCGAAACATCGCCGAAGTAACGACGGCTGTGGCCCGCGGCGACTTGTCGCGAAAGATCACCGTGGATGTGAAGGGCGAGATTCTCGAGTTGAAAAACACCATCAACACCATGGTGGACCAACTCAACGCGTTCGCCGGCGAAGTCACCCGCGTGGCTCGCGAAGTGGGAACCGAAGGGAAACTCGGCGGACAGGCACAGGTGCCTGGGGTCGCCGGAACCTGGAAAGATCTCACCGACAACGTGAACTTCATGGCCAGCAACCTTACCGGCCAGGTGCGAAATATCGCTGAAGTGGCAACGGCCGTGGCTTTGGGCGATCTGTCGCGCAAGATCACCGTAGACGTGAAGGGCGAAATTCTGGAATTGAAAGACACCATCAACACCATGGTGGATCAGTTGCGCTCGTTCGCTTCCGAAGTGACGCGCGTGGCCCGCGAAGTGGGAACCGACGGCAAACTCGGTGGCCAGGCGCAGGTGCCGGGCGTCGGCGGCACGTGGAAAGACCTTACCGACTCGGTGAACTCCATGGCCAGCAATCTTACCGGCCAGGTGCGGAACATCGCCGAAGTTTCGACGGCCATCGCTAACGGAGATTTGTCCAAGAAAATCACGGTCAACGTCAGCGGCGAAATACTGCTGCTGAAAGAGACCATTAACACGATGGTGGACCAGCTCAACGCGTTTGCAGGCGAGGTGACTCGCGTAGCCCGCGAAGTTGGAACCGAAGGTCGCCTGGGCGGCCAGGCGAACGTGCCCGGCGTCGCCGGAACGTGGAAGGACCTTACCGACTCGGTCAACTCCATGGCTGGAAACCTCACGGCTCAGGTACGTAACATCGCCGAAGTGACGACGGCCGTGGCTTTGGGCGATTTGTCGCGCAAAATCACAGTGGACGTGAAGGGTGAAATTCTCGAGCTGAAAAACACCATTAACACCATGGTGGATCAGCTCAACGCGTTCGCCGGCGAAGTCACTCGCGTAGCCCGCGAAGTGGGAACTGACGGCAAACTGGGCGGCCAGGCGCAGGTGCCGGGAGTCGCCGGAACCTGGAAAGACCTTACCGACAACGTGAACTTCATGGCCAGCAACCTTACCGGCCAGGTGCGAAACATCGCCGAGGTTGCGACGGCTATCGCCAACGGCGATCTCTCCAAGAAGATCACCGTGGACGTGCGCGGCGAAATTCTGCAGCTCAAAGAAACGCTGAACACGATGGTCGAGCAGTTGAGATCGTTTGCCGCCGAAGTTACTCGCGTCGCTCGCGAAGTCGGCAGCGAAGGGCGGCTCGGAGGTCAGGCCAACGTGCCGGGCGTCGCTGGAACGTGGAAAGATCTCACTGACTCCGTAAACGCTATGGCCGGCAACCTGACCGGTCAAGTGCGAAACATCGCCGAAGTGACGACGGCGGTGGCCCGCGGCGACTTGTCGCGCAAAATTACGGTGGACGTGAAGGGCGAAATTCTGGAGCTAAAGAACACCATCAACACGATGGTGGACCAGCTCAACGCGTTCGCCGCCGAAGTGACGCGCGTGGCCCGCGAAGTCGGAACCGAAGGGAAACTTGGCGGACAGGCTGCTGTGCCCGGTGTGGCCGGCACGTGGAAAGACTTGACGGATAACGTCAACGTGATGGCCGCCAACCTCACCGAGCAGGTGCGCGGCATTGTGAAAGTCGTGACCGCCGTCGCGAACGGCGTGCTCACGCAAAAACTCACCGTGAATGCCAAGGGTGAAGTCGCGGCCTTGGCGGAAACCATCAACAACATGACCGACACGCTGGCCACGTTCGCCGACCAGGTAACGACGGTGGCCCGCGAGGTCGGCGTGGAAGGCCGTCTCGGCGGTCAGGCCAATGTGCCCGGCGCCGCCGGTACGTGGAAAGACTTGACCGACAACGTGAACCTGCTGGCCGATAACCTCACCAACCAGGTACGCGCGATCGCCGAAGTGGCTACCGCCGTCACCAAAGGCGACCTGACGCGGTCCATTCAGGTGGAAGCCAGCGGCGAAGTGGCGGAACTGAAAGACAACATCAACACCATGATTAACAACCTCCGCCTGACGACGGAGCGCAACACCGAGCAAGACTGGCTGAAGACCAACCTGGCGCGCATCACGAGCATGTTGCAAGGACAGCGCGACCTGACGACCGTGGGTCGAATGCTCTTGTCAGAACTGGCGCCGCTGGTGAATGCGCAGCAAGGTCTCATCTACCAGATGGAGAGCGAGGGCTCCGGCTCCATGACGATGCTCTCAGCCTTCGCCGGCGATGGGGAAGATGGGCATCTCCGCCAGTTGAAGATCGGGGAAGGTTTGATCGGGCAGTGCGCGGCGGAAAAGCGGCGCATGCTGATTTCGGAGCTGCCGCCGAACACGGTCTCAGTACGATCCGGTTTGTTTGAAGCCGTTCCGAGAAACGTCATCGTTCTTCCGGTGCTCTTTGAAGATCGCGTGAAAGCCGTGATCGAACTGGCCTCGCTCAGCATTTTCACCGCATCGCATCTGGCGTTTCTGGAACAGCTCACGGCAAGCATCGGAATCGTGCTCAACAGTATCGAAGCGACGATGCAGACCGAAGGCCTGTTAAAGCAGTCGCAACAGCTGGCCGCCGAGCTGCAAACCCAGCAGAAAGAGTTGCAACAGACGAACGAGCAGTTGGCGCAGAAAGCGCAACAGCTGGCCGAACAGAACGTGGAAGTGGAACGCAAGAACCAGGAAATCGAGCAGGCGCGCCGCGCTCTGGAGGAAAAAGCCAAAGAATTGGCTCTGACCTCAAAGTACAAGTCCGAGTTCCTGGCCAACATGTCACACGAACTGCGCACGCCGCTGAACAGCATCCTGGTGCTGGGGCAGCAGCTCAGCGACAATCCCGACGGCAATCTCACTCCGAAGCAAGTCGAATTTGCCCGCACCATCCACGGCGCGGGCACGGACTTGCTCAACCTCATCAGCGACATTCTCGACCTGTCGAAGATCGAATCCGGCACGGTGTCGGTCGAAGCGGAAGAAGTTCTGTTCGCCAGCCTGCTCGACACTGTGGCTCGGCCATTCCGTCACGAGGCGGAGAACCGGCGGCTTAGCTTCGAGGTGGATACGGATCGCTCCCTCAGCAACAGCCTGGTCACCGACTCCAAGCGTCTGCAGCAGGTGCTCAAGAACCTGCTGTCGAATGCTTTCAAGTTCACCGAGCAAGGCGGAGTCCGGCTCTATGTCTCGGCAGCGGAGAATGGCTGGAGCGAGGATCATCCGGTTCTGAGCAAGGCCGCATCGGTTGTCGCCTTCCAGGTGTCGGACACCGGAATCGGGATTCCGTTCGACAAGCAACGCATCATCTTCGAGGCCTTCCAGCAGGCAGATGCGGGCACCAGCCGCAAGTACGGAGGCACGGGGCTGGGGCTGGCTATCAGCCGCGAGCTGGCCAGCCTGCTGGGCGGCGAAATTCAGCTGCGCAGCGCCTCGGGCAAGGGCAGCACGTTCACGCTCTACCTGCCGCAGACTTACGTTGGCCCGTCGGGGGAGAGCATCGCCTCGGCCGACAAGAAAGCTTTTCCCATCGCTCTCCAGCGCGTGACGGTCAAGGCTGCCGAACTGCCGGTCGAGCAGATTGAAGACGACCGCGGAAGCCTGCAGCCTGACGATGCGGTTCTGCTGATCGTGGAGGATGATCCGCACTACGCGCGCATCCTGTGCGATCTGGCCCGCGACAAGGGTTTCAAGACGCTCGTGGCCCAGCGCGGCACGGATGCGCTCGCCCTGGCCCGCGAACACCATCCCACCGCGGTCTCGCTGGATGTGTTCCTGCCCGACATGCTGGGCTGGACAGTGTTGAATCACCTGAAGCAAAATCCGGCCACGCGGCACATTCCGGTTCAGATGCTCACGCTCGACGAAGACCGCAATCACGGCCTGTCGCGCGGCGCGTTTGCCTTTGTCACCAAGCCGAGTACGCCAGCGGCCCTCGAGGCATCCATGGAGCGGCTGAAAGAATACTCTTCTCCGCACCGCAAACGCCTGCTGGTGGTCGAAGATAATCCTGCTGAGCAAGTCAGCATTACGGAATTGCTCGGCTACGACGACATCAACGTAACCGTTACATCAACCGGGGAGGACGCGCTGAAGCTGCTGGGCGAGGAACAATTCGATTGCGCCGTGCTCGATCTGCGGCTGCCGGATATGTCCGGCTTCGACGTGCTGGAACGGCTGCGAGATCAGCCTGCGCTCAACGATTTGCCGGTGGTCGTATTCACCGGCAAAGAACTTTCGCCGGATGAAGACGCGAGACTGCATACCCTGGCCCGCAGCGTCGTGGTCAAGGGCGTGGAATCGCCGGAGCGGCTGCTGGACGAAACCTCGCTGTTCCTGCATCGCGTGGTCACCGATCTGCCGCCGCAGAAGCAAAAGATGCTGGAGAGATTGCACCACTCCGATGACGCGCTTACCGGCAAGAAAGTGCTGGTCGTGGACGACGATGTGCGCAACATTTTCGCCCTCAGCAGCATGCTCGAACGGCATGGCATGACCGTGCTCACCGCCGGAACCGGACGCGAGGCAATCGCCACGCTGGAATCCACATCTGACGTCACCATCGTGCTGATGGACATCATGATGCCGGAGATGGACGGATACGAGACCATGCAGGTAATCCGGCAGAATCCGCTGTTTCATCGTCTACCGATTATTGCGCTGACGGCAAAAGCCATGAAAGGCGATCGCGAAAAATGCCTGGAAGCGGGCGCGTCCGAGTACCTGGCAAAGCCGGTCAATACCGATCAGCTGCTTTCGGCGCTGCGCATGTGGCTGCATCGGTGAAACAATTGAGGCCGGAGTATGCTTGGGACTTTGACGGGAAACGAAGGGGAATACGCGATGACTGTGCATGACAGGGTCAACATTCTGATGGTGGATGACCAGCCTGCCAAGTTGCTGAGCTACGAAGCCATTCTGGGCGAACTGGGGGAAAATCTGATCAAGGCCGCGTCCGGCAAGGCGGCCCTGGAACACCTGCTGAAAACCGATATCGCCGTCGTGCTGATGGACGTGAGCATGCCGGAGTTGGATGGCTTTCAGCTGGCGGAGATGATTCGCGACCATCCGCGCTTTCAGAAGACCGCCATCATTTTCATTTCCGCCGTACACCTTACCGATCTCGATCGGCTCAAGGGTTATCAGCGGGGAGCGGTGGATTACATCTCGGTCCCGGTCGTTCCCGAGATTCTGCGGGCGAAGGTCAGCGTCTTCGCCGAATTGCACCGCAAAACCCGCCAACTGGAAAAGCTGAATAATGATCTTCGCCGTCTCTCCAGCCGCCTGATCACCATGCAGGACGACGAACGCCGCCGCATAGCGCGGGAACTGCACGATGGGTTGGGCCAGGAGCTGGTTGCGGTGAAAATCCTGTTTCACCGGCTACTGCAGCAGAGTGGCGGGCAGGCAAAGTCGCAGGAAACCGACGAGGCGTCGCAAATCATTGATCGCGCGATCCAGCAGGTTCGCAGCATGTCACACCTTTTGCATCCGCCGCTGCTCGACGAGGTCGGCCTGCTCTCGGCGCTGCGCTGGTACGTAGAGGGTCTCACCAAGCGCAGCGGCATCGAGACTTCACTCGATGTGCAGCCGCCTGAATTCCCGCGCCTCACTTCGGAGCTAGAGACCGCCATCTTCCGCATCGTTCAGGAGGCCCTGACCAACGTTTTCCGGCATTCGGAGGCGCGCAAGGCGCGGATCACGCTGCTCCTCAGCGACGGCCAGGTGACCGCCACGATTCGCGATGACGGCAAAGGAATCGGTGACCGCGTAGCCGGCCTGGAGCCGGGCAACATCGGCGTAGGCATTGGAGGGATGAAACAGCGGGCCAAAGAGTTTGGCGGGGAACTTCGCCTCAGTAGCGCCAATCCGGGCACACTGGTTGAGGTTATCGTTCCCTGCCAGGTGCCCAGTCCCCAGGAAGTCAAGGCGACTGCCTGAATCAACTTGTGGGCTAAACCGGCGAACGGCCCTGGATGATACGAACCAGCAATACAACGACTGCCAGAATCAACAGCAGGTGGATGTAACCCCCGAGCGTGTAAGAACTCACAATCCCCAACAGCCACAGCACCAGCAGAATCACAAAAATTGTCCACAGCATCCCTGTTCCTTTCGACAGCAATCTTTGACGGAATTGCAGCCTATGAATGTAGGCGGGCGGCGAGTTGGGGACTATCGGGAGTATCGGGTAGAAGGGCAAGTAGAAAGACCCACTTCCGCTGCGCCGCGCGAGATATGCTTCTCCAACGCAGTCCGATTACATGGAATTTGTGGTGGCGCCTACAGGTTCGGCGGGATGGTGTGGCGGCAGAGCAGATGGTTTACTGCGTTAATTGAGCGCTCGTTTCGTGGAGCCTTGTGGAGGACAAAAATGTACGCCCACGTTCACCGTGACGACCTGATGAAGCCCGATATGCTGAGCGAAGCCGTTCTTCTTGGATTCGGCTTGCTTATCGTCGTGGCATTTATTCTGATGATCGCGGCAGCCTGTGCAAACTGACCGCGCGTGCGGCATCTTCCTCAAAAAGTTACCTGTCTTACCGGATCGTCATTCCCTGTAACCTCGCCCTAACCTAGAGCTAAGGTCGGAGCTTGCCGGACTGTGATCCATCGGCGGGCCTCGAACCGAAATTATCCGAAAGAGGACAAAATGAATTCCGACCAAATGAAGGGCAAGTGGAAACAGATGAAGGGCGCGGTGAAAGAGCGTTGGGGCAAGTTGACCGATGACGATCTTGATGTGATTGACGGACAGAGCGAGCAGCTGGTTGGAAGAATCCAGGAAAGGTACGGAATCGCTCGGGAGGCGGCTCAGAAGCAGGTGGATGAATGGAACCGGGCCGAAGCGGATATGGAACGGCGAAAGGCCGGTTAGCCGCAAAATAAAAGGAAGGCGGGTTAGCCGACTCCACTAGCCGACACTTTCCGCCCCCCTCAGCTTCGCGTTGGGTTATATAGGCTTATAGTTTAGGACCGAATAACCGGCAATACAGCTAATGCTGTAGATGAACCTGGGAGTTTCGGGTACGATAACCGCCTCGCTTTGCGCTCTTGGGAAGGTCCAGTTAAGTCCGATGTAGGAGCGGGCGGCCTCGCCCGTGCGGGTCCAGTCGGGATTAATCAGAGTTTCCCTAAAGTTAGTCTGCCACAGGCGCGCTGCCCCGCTCATATTCCGCGTACAACTCCAGTACGCCCGCTGACGTGTCCTTTGGCCTCAGGATAATCCTGTAGATCGAGGGTCTTGTGTTTACCAGCTTTGCTGTATTGGGGGGGCGGTAATCGCCATGTTAAACATAGGCTAGGAGTAAGTCGGGTCTTCCGCGCCACTGATGGGGCAAGCAGTCTGCTCACTGCGTTTCGTTCTTACTTTGTCCAATGCTTCGAGTCCGTGTTTGATGTTGGGAACAAGGGATGGCTAGTGATCTAATGTCGTGGCCTCCGTGGCGTTCTGTCGTCGTGGCGTCTCGAACAGAGCAAATCCGGATCCTGGTGGTGGATGACCATGAAATTATCCGGCGGGAATTCTGCGCCTTGCTGCGCGCTCAGGCGGGCTTTGTGGTGATCAGCGATGTGGCCAACGGCGAGGAAGCGATTCGCAAGGCGAAAGAACTCCAGCCCGATGTGGTTCTTCTTGATATCAGCCTGCCGCGGCTGGACGGCTTTGCCGTCGCTCGCCATGTAAGGAAATTCGTCCCCTCCGCCGAGATTCTGTTCGTCAGCCAGCACGATACGCGGCAGATGGTGCGGGAGGCCATGCGCGCCGGCGGACGCGGTTACGTGATCAAGCTCGATGCCGCAGCCGAACTTGTTCCTGCGGTTCGGGCGGTAAGCGAGAGAAAGCAGTTCATCAGCCGTCGGCTTGCTGCCAGCGCATAAGCTGCCGCGCCGCCGCGCATGGAAACGCGAAGCACCTCGTTGGCATCTCAGTTGCCCCGGCGGAATTATGAAGCTATTGACGTTGCTTTTATTTGCTTTCGCTTTATCCGCACCTGCGCAGCAGCAGGTTAGTCCGCGCCCCTGTCCGGATTCAACCGGCGATTCGCTGGGATGCGAGCCGGTGGCATGGTCGAAGTTGCAGGAGCCTGTCCCTCTGCCGTTGGAACTGCCATCCCCGGATCAGAACTCTCAAGATCACTCACTCATGACGCAGCCATGCGTAACGACCGTGGCGCAACCCCAGCAGGGTGATCGCCCAATCGCAAGCCAGACGGCCCCGCCGGTTAGCGGTCGATCGGAAGACTCGCGGCCGCCTTCAAGAAAATAACCCGCGGAGGAAACTCCGATTAGCGCCCGACGGAATCCTGCACGGGCGAAACGCCCGCGCCTACATTGGAGAATTATTCGAGCTTCCCTGGATCAGGCTGCGGAATCGTTCGACTGCGTGACAGGGTGTTCCGGCACCTGGACCTGAATGATGTTGTTCTTGACCGCGTACACCACCAGATCCCGAATGGAATGAAATCCCAGCTTGCGCATGATGTTGCTGCGATGGGTTTCCGCAGTCTTGGTGCTCAGGTTCAGCACGCAAGCCACTTCTTTGGAACTCTTGCCTTCCGCCAGCAACTGAATTACCTCCCGTTCGCGGGGAGTCAGCTTGGGAAGATTCGGCACCGCGTTCGATGAACCGCCATGCCCCTTTTCCAGAAAGCCTGCCAATACCAGGTCATTCACCCGCGGCGTGAAGAACATGCGGTCGTGCTGCAGGGCTTCGACGGCAGAAACCAGATCCCGGGCGGCGTCCGATTTCAGAACAAACCCACGCGCGCCGGCGTCCAGGGCCTCGCGGATCACCTGGTCGGAGTCAGTAATGGTCAGTACGATCACCTTGCAGCGCCGGTCCTGCTGGACCAGTTGTCGAGTTGCCGCCAACCCGTTGAGATTGGGCATGCCCACGTCCAATACCACGACATCCGGCTTGAGCTGCCTGGCCTTGTCCACGGCTTCGCGCCCGTCTTTCGCTTCCCCGCACACCTCCCAGCCCTCATGGGACTGCAATAGCGTACACAAACCGCGACGGACCACCTCGTGATCGTCAGCTAACAATATGCGTAGCTTCATAACTTGCCTCCCATAAGAACCTGTTCGAAATTGAGCAGCGCGGCGACTAAAAACTACTAACCCTAAGGCACCTCCGAGGTTGCGCCAGCCGTTTCCCGCGTGGCCGCCACGAATCCTCGATGCTGGCTCACGGCTTCCACCGCCGCAAACAAATCGCGCGCCAGATTCGCCTTAACCACGTAGCCTCGGGCCCCACACGCCAAGGCCTCGCGCATCATCTGCGCCGAATCATGTTGGGTTACGATCAAAACTTCGCAGTCCGGAGAACTCTGCCGAATAAGCCGGCAGGCCGCCAGACCATTCATCCTCGGCATACTGACGTCAAGCACCACCACATCGGGATTCAATGTTCCCGCCTTATCAACCGCTTCCAGGCCGTCCTCGGCTTCGGCAATGACTTCCCACTCTGCCCGTTCCCGCAGCAAGGACTTCAGGCCAGAGCGCACCACCGAGTGGTCGTCAACAATTAAGATGCGAACTGCCATGGCATTTCGTTCCCCAGGGAAGACCTGACGCTACCGCCATTTTAGCGTGCGTCTGACGTCAGTCAACTCTTTCAACCCAGCGTCCTTCGAAACGCCGTGCATTTCCGCTTTCGCCCGTCGCGACACTGACACCTGCATATGAAGGACACAGTGTTAACTATGGAAAGTAATGCTTACGGTAACAATAGGGTCTTTCCTGTATTTACTAATCAGTCGACAGCGTACGATCTGGCGAAATCTGGATTTAGCCTCAATTTCCGCGCTGCGCGCTACCAGATCCCCTTATCGCTGCCTGTAATCTTCTCGCCTAAAGCGGCGGCTGTCGCCAGCCACGGTAAAAGGCTGAGCCGCGCCGTGCTGCGCAGCCTGCCCTGGCGCATGAGCGTTGTTAGCTCCGAGGCGTAGAGACGAGCCGAATCCGGCAGGATCGGGAATCGCAAGTATCCGTTACTGAAGTACACGCGATCGCCGCCAAAACTAGCGGACTGGAGAACTACGTCCGGGAGACGAAGGCGGACACCGCGGAACTGCGCCGCGTAGTCCACAATCACCGCGAGATAAGTGGCTACGCCCTCCCAGATGCCCGACGCTTCAGCGGAACGCTGCAGATCGCCGTAATCGAGCATTCCGTTTTCGACGAGCAGGGCGTTATCTACCATGTCACAGAGGCGGGCGTTGAAGTGGCGATACATTCTCTGCAAGGTGGAGATCATCAGGCGGTCTTCGGCGGCGAGGACTGGAAACATGCGGCTGCCGAAGGGCTTCACTGTGGAGCGTGCAAGGAGCAACTGCGCCAGAGCGACGTGCTCGCCGGTTTGTCCCAGGCGTTGCATGTGAATCTCGACCGCTTCCGGCAGTCCGGTGAGGACGAAGTTCCACTTGCTAGCCAGGCGGTCGCCCCAGCTGCGCTCCGCAAGCCTGGATTCAAAATGCCGGCTCATGCATGCGATTACTCGGGCTGGGTCGGCGTCGGTGTAAAGATCTAGGTCGCTGCCCAGATCAGGCCAATGGTCCAGCGATTTGATGACGACGGCGTCGCAGCCTTCGGACTTCAGGACCTGGCAGATTCTTTCCATGAACTCGACGGCGTTTTCGATGCGTGCGCGCTCGCGTTGCATGGCGGAGTCAGCCCATTCCTTTCGCGTGGCATCCCCTGCGCGCCTGTAAATCTGGCTCAAGACCTGCATGGCGCGAATGGTGACGTGGTGCGAGTCGGCAAGTTCGAGGGCTGCGTCGAACTGTTCCCGCGTCAGCTCGACCGGTGAAGGCTCAGGCTTCAGGATCGGGTCGGAAGCGGCGCCATTCGTGTGATTCGACAACAACAGCGAGGACAGCAATGTCAGAGGTGGATTGTTCTCGAAAACCGATGCGTTCATTCTGGTCATATGATTGTGTCCTTAACGATTGCTCGGCACATTACTGCGATTGCGGTGGATTCGTCGGCGTTGAGGCCGGAGCCTGATTACCCGGCGGCTGCGGAGATGGATTTTGCGGCGCCTCATTGTTGTTGTTGTCGGTGGGGTTGTCGTCGCCGATGGGCTTGCCATCGCGGCGCTTCAGTTCAATTGGACCACCCTGCCGCCGCCTGGCCGCGCTCGCAGCCTCCATCTTGCCTTCCACCTTCTCGTCACTTTCGTCGGCCACGGAAAACAACTTCATGCCATCGGCTGTTCGGCGGGACGCCAAACCCACTCGGTCGCTCGCTCCCTCCGCTTTCCGCGCTTTTTCGTAGAAGAAAGAAGCGGTCTCGAGGTCGCCATCCATCTCCGCCAGATAGCCGACGTTGTTGATGGCAAACGCGCTCGTCGGATCAAGCTTGTATGCCTGCAGAAAATCATGACTGGCGTCTCGCCAATCGTTACGGTTCAATGCCGACACGCCGCGCAGCGTCAGCATCGCGGCCTGTGCCTGGGAGTTTTGCAGATCGTCCATGCGCCGCCGCAGCTTCTTCGCGCTCTCGGCTGCCACTTCGCTGACTGGCTTGCCTCGATACGATTGGTTCAGCGTCACCATCACCGGCTCATCGGAATGCATGGCCGCGACCTGGTTGTAATACTTCAGGGCCTCGTTCAGTTCACCCTCGCCTTCTTTCGCAACTCCGAGGTTATTGAGCGTGAATACATTTTTCGGATCCAGAGCCAGGGCCTGCTGCAAGCTCATGTCCGCTTCCGTGGCCCGGCCTTCCGCCAGCATGCGAATGGCGTCAACATTCTGGCGATTCACCTGCATCGAAACATCCTGGAGATCGCTCAGCGCTTCCCTCATCCGCTTCCCTTTCAGGCCGGGCGCATTGGCGCGATCAATGCGCGCGTCGCTCGCCTGCTCGGCGGCCAGCGCATAGAACTTCTGGGCGCGGTCGAGTTGTCCCTGAAGCTCCGAGATGTAACCGAGGTCGTACAAAGTGAAGGGGTCATCGGGATCGAAAAGATACGCCTTGTAGAACAGCGCCTCTGCTTTTTCGTAATGCTGTTTGCGAATCGCGTCCACGCCGTCGCGGTTGAGCCGCTGCACCGGAGTAAGTTCGCTGCGCTTGGGAAGATTGATCCTTAGGTCCCCGGCATCAGCTCGGGGGGGCGCAACGCAACTCACAGCCATTACAACAGCGACAAGAAACCACCGATTCAGCATTTCGAATCCCCGAATGAGAGAGATAAACAAGCTCTTTTTGGATGTAGGATTGCAGCATTTGTTGCCTCATCTGCATGGGATTTTTGTATCTTTCCAGGCCACTCGTCACGCCCCCCCGCCATCGAAAGCAGATGACAATTCCAACCAGAGGTGCGGAAATGCGAGTTCTCTTCCTGTGGGCGATCTTGAGCGGCTTGGCACTGGCGCAACGAAGCGCGCTGACCGAGCCCATGCCTGACGGCGCCGACCTTGAACACGCCTCCGTTGGCGCAACCGATGCGCTGAATTCCCTGCCGGCTTTGCCGCCCCTTCCGCGTGGCAACTCGACCGTCGTCGGCGGGATTGTCAAAAGTGTCGATCCGGTGCGCGATCAGCTCACCATTGGCGTCTATGGCGGCCGGCCCATGAAGGTTCTCTTCGACGAACGCACTCAGGTGTATCGTGACGGACAACCCACCTCTCTGGCCGACCTGCGCGGCGGCGAACGCATTTCCGTGGAGACAATGCTGGACGGCTCGACCGTATTCGCGCGCAGTATCCGCATGCTGTCGCACTCGGTGGAAGGCGAATGCCACGGCCAGATCGTGAGCTTCGACCGCAACAAAGGTGAAATGCTTGTCCGCGACATCATTTCTCCGCAGCCCATCAAAGTGCGAGTTGACTCCGCCACAATCATTACCCGCGAAGGGCAGCAGGCATCGGCTTCGGCCGATCTGAAAGTCGGCGCTCTCGTATCCATTAAGTTCCAGCCTGGCGCAAGCGGGGTGGTCGCGCGCCAGATCTCCCTCCTGGCCAATGTGGGATCCCCGTTTGTCTTCACCGGAGAGGTTACCTTCCTCGACTTGCATTCCGGATTGCTGGTGGTCGTGGATCCGCGCGACAACAAACAGTATGAAATCGCCTTCGACCCGGCTGTATTGCCGGTAAGCCGCGAGCTACATGAGGGCGCCGAGGTCGAAGTCAAGGCTGCGTTCGACGGCGCCCGCTACACTGCCAATGCCATCTCGATCAACGCGCCGGGCCCAGGCAACGGCCGATAGCGCAACGGCGATCCGTCATCCCTGAATCGGTGAACCCTCCACATCCCGCGTCTGGCGCGGATTTCGAGCCGCCTGGGTGTACTTCTGTGCGCCATTTACGGGCCTTTTCTATTGACCTCCAAGTACGGCTGTAATAGGGTCGTTAAACCCATTGAATGCCAGGAAAAACTGACGCCAATTCAGTGCCCTCCCATTGCCAGGGTCTCCTCGTTGGTGTGAGCTTGTCCATTCGGCAATTCGCAATCTAACGTCGCCACTCGCACCAACAAAATACTTGGAGGATTCGTGTATGAAGGCCTGTTGTTACGCCATCTGTTTGATTGCACTCATAACTTCGGCATTTGCAGATGTAACTGTCAGCACTCCCTGGAACGGGTCAGTGGTTGCGTCTCCGGTGCAGTATGTCGCTTCAGCGGTGAGCAAGACTTGCGATAAAGGCGTGTCTTCGATGGGTATTTATGTCAACGGTAAGTTGGTTTATGTGGTCAACGGGGCCAAGCTCAACACCGAACTGAAGTTGGATCCCGCGAACTACAAAACCATCGTGGAAGAGTGGGATTATTGCGGCGGAGCCACCTATACACCCGTTGCCATTACCGTCACCAACAAAACCGGCGTTTGGGTGATGACGCCTGCGAACAATGCAAAAGTGAGTTCCCCGGTCCACTACCAGGCGACCGCGACTACTTTTGCCTGTTCGAAAGGCGTCGCTTCGATGGGAATCTATGTGAACAATCAGCTGAAGTACGTCGTGGATGGCGCCAGCTTGGACACCAACCTGTCGCTCGCTTCGGGAACTTACAATACGGTTGTCGAGGAATGGGATCGCTGCGGCGGAGCCGCGTACACGCCGATCAAGATCACCGTGGGAAGCGGCGGCGGAAATGTCTTCTATAACTTGCAGGGAAGCGGCGGCTGGGACGGTTATGGCGAACTGCCCCCGCAATATCAAATCTGCAAGGATTGCGGCCCCGGCGTGACCTGGTCCATGACGCAGCACATCCAATCTCCTTCCATGAGTGGAAACTCAACTCGGTTCAGCCTGGGCGGCACAACGCCATATTCCGACGTGCTGTTTAACAATCACCTGATCGGGCAGGGTTCGTCCCAGGGAATGCCGGACACAAATCACACTCTGCTTCCCACACTGCACAACTTCACTTACGACGCGTACTTCTACACCGATCAGCTTTCGCTTTCAGAAGCGCTGGAGTTCGACATCAACATGTTCTTCAACGGCGTTGGCCTGATCTGGGGAACGCAGTGCACCGTCGCCGCCGGCCATGAATGGGAGATTTGGGACAACGTAAACAGCAAGTGGGTTTCGACCGGGAACTCCTGTTATCCGGTAAACAACGGCTGGAACCACGTCGTAATTCAGGTCCAGCGGGAATCGGATAATACGCTGCGCTACCAGTCCATCACACTCAACGGCACGAAGAATGTGTTGAACAAATACTATGCGCCGGGATCAGCTCCGCAGGGCTGGTGGGGCATCACGGTAAATTACCAGATGGACGGGAATTATCAGCAGGCGGATTACAGCACTTACCTGGACAACTTCAGCTTCTATTACTAGTGAGTTCGTGCATGACAAACGCAGAGGACGCCGAAGTGGAGCAATCTTACTCGGCGGCCTCTGCGTTCTCCGAGTTCTCCCTAAGAGCTAGTATTTCGTCGAGAGCCGGTTTTGCCGATTGCGGTTCGCGGAGCGACACTTTCACCGATGCGGCCTGCAGGACCCTTTCTGCGACTTCGGAGACCTCGCCCGGAGCGATCATTGTGATTTCCCTTGCCAGTTCGCTGAGCGCGAGGTACGCTGCCCGGCTCTTTTCCAGAAAGTCAATCGGATATTCCGGTTTCCGCTCGCGCGCCTGGCCCGGATTCGCATCGAGCACCAACGCGATATCCGGAGACGGCGTCAACTTCAATAAGCCGGAAACATACGCCCGGATCATCGGATGCCGCAGCGGCAAGTTCGCAAGCTCGTCGTAAACATAACGGTCGAAGATCACGACATCGGCACCGCCCCGCCGCATCTTCGCCACGGCGACGCTCAACGAAATACTGTCCACGAAATAAAGTAACAAGCGCACCGCGGTCATATACCAGGATTGAACATTCTTATCTCTGCGGTTTACCGGCTTCTCTGGCGTTCCGACTCCCTGCTCGCTCCCAAAGCACGCGTGGCTGGTGAATTGGCGGAAGTGCGTCAATTGGGCGACATCGTCCCAAAACGCAACCTGCCGGACGGTGAAACCGGCCGCGCATAAATGCGCGCGCAAGAGCTCGATTTGTGTGCTCTTCCCCGCGCCATCAATGCCGGAAAAACTGACGAGAAGGGGGCGAGACTCCTTGGAAGTTTGGCCGAACATGGTCCGAGACTCAGTGAGTGCCGGGCGGTTTGCTGGGGCTGGCGCTGGAGAGAGCTGCTACCGTTCCCAAAGCCACTCCCGCGCCCACAACCGCCCCGACCGAGATCAGAAATGTACGCACGCGCCGCTGCTTCGCAGGCGCAATTGCAGCGCCGGCCGGCTTCGAAGCCGCGACACCGGATATCGGGGCAACGCCCGCCGCCGCCGTTCCTACCGGCTCCTGCGGCGGTGTCTGCGTCTGCTGCGTTGGCGGAACGCTCGCCTGCCAGTTTTGGGCCGCCGAAGTTTGCGACTGAATCGCACCCGGGCTATCAGGAAATGCGCGGCTGTTCGCGTCAGGGGTGGCCTGCGGTTGCTGGCGCTGACCGGCCTCGGTTGGCTGCACCTGACTGGCGGCTGCATCTTGCGGCAACGGGAAGGCACTAGCCGCCGGGGACAGCAACGCAGCTACCACCATCCATGCGCCGAGCCTTCGTGCGACTGTTTCGGTAGCCATGCTTTCGCCTTCATCCAGACATCACGCCGCATTCGGCTGCGCCACTGACGCCGATTGCCAGAACGGCGGATCCTGAGACACCTGCACCGGGAAGCGGTAAAAGCTTTCGACTGCCTCCGATGTGGTTTCAAAGATTTCAAACAGCCGATCCACTCGAGTGAGTTCGAGGATCACCGCCGATTCGGGGCTCACCGCAGCAAGCTTAAGATCTCCGTTGCGCTTCATCACCTCTTGCGTGCAGTTCAGCAGGACCTCGACGCCAGCCCCGTCCAGTCTCGCCACCTTCGAGAAATCAAAAACTAGATAGGGCTTGTTGGCTTTCAGAAACGGCTCGACAACTTCAAAAAAGATATCTGCATTTTCCTGCGTCAATGCCCTCGGGAGCTCTTGCACGTGAACCGGTCTTTCATTTGTCATTTCTTATCCCTGCCAAACCTTCAAGTTTTTCAACCTTGCAAACCGATCGGACACAGAAATCGGCATTTCAAAGCTTAGATAGCGCCCGCCAATTCGTCTATCCAGTCTCACCTGTAGAGAGCGGACTCGCTTGCTGTACTCCGCCACTCACGTCACTGATAGTGGGAGCCGGGTTCGGCGCAACCGGTAATGGCGTCTCCAGAATGCGCGCCAGTTCTGCTCGGGGATCGCGCACCAGATGTTGCAATATGCTGGCGCCATAGTGAAATAAAGTTGCCACGCTCGTCCTGTACCAGCAACATTCAACCATCCTTGGCGACAGGCCGCAGTAGAAACGAAAGTTCTGCATCACCTCGGGAGAATTGAGAGTGGCAGCCACTAACCGGTGATTTCCATCCAGGATGGTAAACGGCCCGTCCGCGCTGACTCCAATCAGGATCACCGCCCCGTTCAGTTCATCGCATGGCGCGTTCCGTAGAGATTGGATCCGTGCCAGAAACGCCGCGTCGCCAATGCCATCGCCATTATCCCCGGCAATGCGATCGGCAACCGCGGTAATGTCGTACTTGCCGCGCGCCAGCTTGCTCCACTGAGCCCGGGGAAACACGCGCAACTGGAGAAGAGAACTGGTCGTGAGCTTCACTTCAAACCATTCCGTCTCCCCGGGAAGCTGCCTCCATAGCGAGCCGTGACGAAGGGACAACAGCGCCCGCCGCCTCGCGTTTTCCTCGGCGTTTTCGAAGTTGGGTGAAGCGACCAACGTGCTGAAACTGCTCCGGTAGGATTCGTATTCCGTGCCATAGAAGTCAGTCTTGAGAAATTCGGCGATGACCTCATTTTCGGAAACAGGACGAATGATCTGCATTCCTCCGGTGCCGCTGCCGGCTTGCGACTCTCCAAAGCCGGCCAGCACATTGCGTAGAAATGGCGCCGCCACAAAGCACAGCAGGAGCAACATCATCACCAATTGCACCCAGATCACCTGTTGCAGCGAGGAATGGAAGAGGCAAATCGCAGCGATAAGTACGCCGCTGAATGCGAGCTGAACCCATGCAGTATTCGCCAGCTTGTACGCCATCTCATAAGCGATGACCACCACGCTGAGCGAGTAAATACAGGTAGTCGCGGCGTAGGTCGCCAAAAGATAAGGCAGGCCGTACTTGCCCACGACGACAAATTGCGGCCCGAAAAGAAGGGCCCAGAACGCTGGTGACATCAGGCGCAGGGCGAAGGCAGCCAGAGAACCGATTCCGAACACCAGCAACAACGAAGTTCCCAGCACGCTGTGGTCTCTTCGTTGTTCGCTGCGGGCGCCGGCGACAATCGGGAACATCGTATTCACCACCGCCCACGAAAAAGCAAATATCACTCGACCGACCAGGGCCACGGCTGCGTAGATCCCGGCAGGCGCCGGCGGGAAAAAGTGTTTCACCAGAACAATGTCGCAGTTGTTGATGATGACCTGGCCGATGAAGAACGCAATTGCCTGCAAAGCTTCGCGGAAAGCGTGCGGAACCCGCAATTTCCCACCGGAAGGCAGGGACATGCCGGTCATGACAAACAGATAGGCAACGGCCACGGCCGCCGCGTTGGCCCCGATCACGCCGGCAACGCCGAATCCCAGCGCAACCAGCAACAGTGATCCCGACAGCCTGATGAATCCTTCCAGAATCAGATTTACCGCCAAGCGCGAGAAACCGCACACTCCCAGCAGATATCCCCGCCGGCTGCCCAAAGGAATGTAGAAGGTCGCGCCGATCGCCAGTAAGACGATCAAAATCGGACTGGGCAGCTTGAGGTACTCGCAGATGACATTGCGGAATCCCAGCACCAACATTCCCACCACAACGCCCGTGGCCCAGGCGCTCTGATGAAATCCCCGATAAGCGGCACTCCGTGCCTCAGGAGAACTCTGTTGCGCAACCACCTTGGCCGAGACGATCTGGAATGAGAGCGTAATCGCCGAAAGCAGAACCAGCAGTGTGTAAACCGCTGTGGCGTGTCCAAAGCCAATGGGGCCGAGAAAGCGCGCCATGGCGACGTTGTAGATGAAATTAAGCGCGCTGACCAGCACCGAGCCGGCCAGCAGCACGAAGCTTCCAGAAAGTACACGTGAGCGAAGAGCCTTGGATTCGCCGTTGAGAGTATGAATCATTCCTTTTCCGAGCGATGCCTTTCCATTGGCGCGCAAGCGGTTCTCTGATGCCGCAATCATCAACTGGGCTGCTCGAAACCGAACTCTGATGCCATGTCAACAAAAATGCCCGCCAGATTCTTGGGGGTCCGGCGGGCCAATCTAACGTCGCTTTCTTGGGTAGCTTCATACTCTCACCGGACCAGACTGTTTGCGATAGGGTCAACACTGTATTCCTGAGCTCGCGGGAATGGAGATGACTCCCAAACTCAGCGCCGCTCGCGCGTTCTGCAACCCAAGTTCGTCACATTCGCTTCTAACCACACCAGCACTTTCATGACTCATCGCTCGAGAGTAAGCGCTTTGCTGTTCTGTCTGCTGCTGATTCAGGGGTGCACGCGTACAGGTCTGCGGCAGACGCTCAGCCAGAACGTTCCGAACACGCAGGCCTTCCCGCGCATTCTCGCCGTCTATGAGCCCTGGTTTGGTCACTCACAGCACATCTCGGTCGGCTATTCGTCGCAGGACCCGGCGGTGATTCGGAAGCAGATCGAAGAAGCCAAAGGCCTGGGTATCTCCGGGTTTGTTGTGGATTGGTACGGAGACCGCGAGCCCTTTATTGACCGCAGCTACGCTCTCATCCAGTCGCTTGCCGCCGAGCAGAAGTTTCAGGTCGCAATGATGTACGACGAAACCGACGAGGACAAAAGCGCCGCGACTGACGACGCGCTTGCCGCCTTTGACAAGTTCCATGAAACTTATCTCAGCGCCACCGCGCCCGGTCGTCAGGCGTATTTGACCTACGACGAGCGTCCCGTGATTTTCATCTTCCCCAAAGGCGGCCGCACCGATTGGAGCCGGGTGCGGGAAGAAACCGGGCAGTGGCAGTCGCCTCCGCTGCTCATCTACGAAAATCCTTCCCGGACTTACACCGCCGACTTCGACGGTTTCTATGCCTGGATCAATCCTGGCGCCAAAGGCTGGGCGGCGGACGGCAGCAACTGGGGGGAAGACTATTTGCGCAATTTCTATCGTCGAATGCCGTCGGAATATCCGGACAAGATCGCGGTGGGCGCGGCCTGGCCGGGATTTGACGATAGTCGCGCAGCATGGGGGCTTAACCGGCGCATGTCGCAGCGCTGCGGCGAAACTCTTGCCGACACGCTCCGCATGTCGCAGGAATATTCGTCCGCTGCGCATCACCCTCTGCCCTTTCTGCTGATCGCAACCTGGAATGATTATGAAGAGGGAACCGCCATTGAGCGCGGCTTGACGAAGTGCAAGTCCCAAAGCGGCGTGTAGGCTTCCTTTGCCCCTGCTGGGCGGGCTGTACTTGACAAGAATTTACGTACCTTTACTAACTCTTTACCTGCTTTCAGGCCCTTTCGTGTTCCCATACATATGTGTGAGCAGTGGCGTTTGTTCCGTTGAAGCGCTGTTCCAAGGGATCTCCCTGTGCCGGATTCTCTCCCCGGTGGGAGATCCCAGCTTTTTCTGCCATCGCTTTGCCGCACCTACACCGCACGAAGGTGCCTTACCAGCAGCTTCTGCGACTCGATGGCGGCCTGCTCTCGCCTCCCTGGATGCCGAGCACGAAAGAATGCGATCCTGATTGAAATATCGAAATTCGGATGCTCATCTATGGCATCGCCGACAGCGGGATGCCGCCCGTATCACAATACCTTCACTTCCGCGTACAGTGGACCGCGGGCTTACGGCCGGGATCGCCGGCCCGGAGGCGAGTGTGCTGACTCCGATCGCATCGTTGATCGTGGCTTTGATTTTCAGCCGCTTCCATCAGCGAGAATCGCTGTCGGCAGCCGGCATGAAGTCTGAACCGGCCGAGCGAAGCTTCTCAGTTTCAACCCCCCGACCGGCTCAGCCATCCCAAAGTTCCGCATCTCTCCAGCGGGACGAGGGATCTCGCGCGGATTGGCAACTCACACGGCCGCGCCAACCCCGACCGGGTCGCCAAACCCTTATATTCGCCCTTTATTCGCTCAACGCTCTCTCCTGTTACAATGCTCTCTTCATCCCACGCTAAGAACTTTTGGAGCCACAGAAACGTAGTTGTAGTGTGGTGTTAGGCCGGACCTGCGTCCGGGGGCAGAAACCAGGAGTTCAGGAGTGAAGGTTGGAAGACGCCCAAGTCGCGGCCATGCTCGTCCGTCGCTGCATTGCTGGCGACGCTGCCGCCTGGGAGGAAATCGTACAGCGCTACCATCGCCGCATTTACAACATCTGTTACCGCTTTGCTGGCTCTGCCGACGACGCTCAGGACCTCACCCAGGATGTCTTCATTAAAATGTATCGCACGCTCAAAACCTACGAGAGCGAGCGCGGCGCCTTCATGACCTGGGTTACCACCATCACCCGAAACCTGCTCGTGGATCACTTCCGCAAGAGCAAGCAGGACCGCATTACCGATTCGCTCGATACGCCGGCTTCCGAACACGAAGACGCCATGCCGCTCAGCGAGCAGATTCCGGACCGGACTGCCCCCCCCGATGCCCGGGCGCAAAGCGGTGAGGTCAAGGAAACCGTGCACCGCGCCCTGCAGAAGCTTTCCCCTGACCTGCGCGAGGCCGTAATCCTGCGCGACCTGCAAGATATGGATTATAAAGAGATTGCGACGGTACTAAAGGTACCGGAGGGAACCGTGAAATCAAGAATAAACCGGGGAAGGGCGGAACTTGCGCGCCTTCTACAACGTACATATAGGCAGGTGATGTAATGGCACCGGAAAACAAAAGCGGCATGCATTGCACAGAGTTCGACGCTCTGCTGAGCGAAGCCCTCGACCAGAAGCTGAGCGGGCCGCAGCGGGAGAGCTTCCAGGCTCATGCCCGGACCTGCCCGATCTGCGGTCCGCTGCTGGCGGAAGCCGATGCCGGCCTGCGCTGGCTCCATCAACTGGTGGAAGTTGACCCTCCCGCCAACCTGATGGAAAACATTCTGGCCGCCACCATCGGAGTTGACACCGTCCGCCGCGGCATCCGCGCCACCCAGAAGATCTCGTGGCTCGACCGCCTCACCGAATGGGCCAACACCCTGGTCAGCCCCGTCATCGCCGTGGTCAAGCAGCCAAGATTTGCCATGTCATTCGGCATGGCATTTTTCTCGCTCTCCATTTCCCTGAGCCTCGCGGGAGTGAAGCTGAGCGACATCCGCCACGCCGACCTGCGGCCCAGCGCCATCAAGCGCAGCTATTACGAGAACTCCGGCAAGGTCGTGAAGTATTACGAGAACATCCGGTTTGTATATGAGATCGAGTCGCGGGTGCGCGAATTCAAGCGGGCCACTACGCCCGCTGAGCCCGGACCAGTCAAGAAAGATCATACCCAGAGGAATGACAACACGAGTGGACAACCCGACCAGAAACAGGAACGCAATTACAGTCAGGGAGAGAACCAGGTAATGCTTGCTTCCCTCGCCGAGAATCCGCCTGTAGTGACGGTGACCACGTACAGGAGGTTTTCATGAATTGCGCCAATCATCCCGATAGTGTGGCAGCTGCGTTTTGCCGGACCTGCGGCAAGCCGCTTTGCCCCAACTGCAAACGCGACGTTAAGGGTGTCATCTATTGCGAAAACTGCCTGGCCGACCGCCTGCAAGGCGTTCAGCCTCCGCCGCCTCTACCCGGAGTCACTTCGGCTCCCTTGGGACAGACGCAGAGTTCAGGGCCCAATCCCGCCGTCGCGGGCATTCTCGCCGGATTCTTTCCCTTCGGCGTCGGCGCCGTGTACTGCGGCCAGTACGCGAAAGGCTTGGCTCACCTGCTTATTTTCGTAGGATTGATTTTCGGCTTGGATCAGCACGGGCCGATTGACACCATCTGTGGGATTGCCTTCGCGTTCTTCTACGTTTGGCAGATTATTGACGCGGTACGGACTGCCAAAGCCCTTCAAATGGGACAACCCGCACCTGATCCCATGGGACTGGGGCAAGCGTTCGGAGCCGGCGATAAAGTTGATACTTCAAAGATACCGACGGCAGCGGTGATCCTCATCGGACTTGGAGTTTTGTTCCTCCTGCAGACCATGGGGATTTTCGAATTCAACTCTGATCGTATATGGCCTGTCTTCCTGATCGGCTTAGGGATCTGGCTGGGCGCTCGACGCTTGGGCCTGTTTGGGCTGGGTTGCCGCAGGCCGCCCGGCTGCGGAGTGCGTGGCATGGTCGGACCGGTCGTTCTGGTGACCATCGGCTCGCTCGAACTGATCGAAAATTTGGGTGGACCCCGCTGGCATCGCACCTGGCCGATCCTGCTTCTCGCCATCGGTGTGACCAAACTGCTCGAAAGACAATCGCCGACTCTTCCGCCACCGATGCCTCCGGCTGGCGGCTCGGGCGCGATCCCCGACGTCCCCGCGCCGGCCAGTGAGGTGCACAATGGCTAGCCCGGTCCAGGCTCCTCCGCCACGCTACCGGAGGTCGGTCTCAGGGCCGATCATCCTGATCTCGATCGGCATCGTTTTCCTGCTGGGCACGATGGGTGTGCTCAATTGGGGGAATCTGGGCCACTGGTTCGCCCACTACTGGCCGGTTATTCTCATCGTCGCCGGCATCATTAAGCTGGTCGAATATCAGGCCGCCCAGCGTCAGGGCACGCGCGCCTCTGGCATCGGCGCCGGCGGCATTTTCCTGATCATCTGTGTCATCGTCCTCGGCCTCATGGCCACGCAGTTCTCGCGCCTCAACTGGGGACAATTGCGCGATCAGATCAATATTGACGACAACGACTTCTCCTGGTTCGGCGACCGTTACACCTACAGCGATCAGCTCTCGCAGGCGTTCCCCGCCGGCGCCAGTCTGCACGTAACCGACACCCGCGGCGCGGTCAATGTCAATTCAGCCGACGATGGCCAGATTCGCGTGACCGTCCATAAGCGGATCAACGCCGAACATCAAAGTGACGCCGATAAATGGAATGCCGGCACCAAGCCGCAGATCACCGTCAGCGGAAACGTCGTTACTTTGGACGCCAACAACAACGCCGCTGGCGATCACGGAGTTGCCTCCGATCTCGATATCAGCCTGCCTCGCCAGGCCGCAGTCACAATCTCTACCCGCTATGGTGATGTGGACGTGAATGGCCGCGAGGGAACGGTGGAAGTCACCAACCAGCACGGCGATGTTACCGCCTCCGACATCAACGGCAAAGTCAACCTGAATCTCGACCATGGTTCGGCGCGCATTTCGCAGATTGCCTCCGACGTTTCCATCCAGGGCCGCACCAATGACGTTTCGCTCGAAGATATCAAAGGCTCAGTGCGCCTCGACGGCGAATTCATGGAGAGCGTGAAACTCTCGCGCATCGCCCAGCCGGTGCTGTTCAAGTCCTCGCGCACCGATCTCGAATTCGCGCGCCTCGATGGCGACATGGATCTAGATTCCGGCGATTTGCAGATCAGTGATCCGAGCGGTCCGCTGCGCCTTTCCACCCGATCCAAAGACATTCGTTTGACCGGCGTTGCCGGCGACGTGCGTCTGGAAGATGAAAACGGCAGCGTCGAACTGCGGGTGAAAAAACTGGGCAGCATGCAGGTGGACAATCGCAAAGGCGACGTGCAGATTTATCTGCCCGACAAAGCCGCCTTCCAGCTCGATGCCCGCGCCCGCGACGGCGAAATCGAATCCGATTTCAGCGAACTCAAAATTAGCAGCACCGACGAGCAGGCCACCGCCAACGGTACCGTTGGCGGCGGCGGCCCGCACATCGTGGTCAACAACGAACATGGCACCATCGAAGTTCGCCGCTCCACCACGCCTCCGGAGCCGCCCACGCCGCCTACGGCTCCGAAAGCTCCGCGCGCCCCTCGGGCGCCGGAAGCGCCGAAAGCCCCGACTGTGACGGAGAACTAGAAGCGACGCCATCGGATCATCGCGGTAACCTCGCTAAACGCTTAACCCAGCGGGTGCCCCCATCCTAAATCGCGTTCTTTGCGATTTAGGGTGGGGATTTTGCTTTTGGAACGTCTCGCGAGAATGCCAACACTTCACCAGTGCGAGCGAGAAATATGCTTTTATCCTTCGCGTGCCCGTGCGCCCTCTTCGGTAGGTTTCCCGCCGGGGATCATTTGCCCCATCTCCGTCTCCACCCCTAGAATGAAAGTTCTTTTCGCCACCCTATGCCCTTGCATCTCTACAACACTCTTTCCGCCAAAGTGGAAGAGTTTCAGCCGCTCGCCGACAACGAAGTCCGCATGTATGCCTGCGGCCCCACGGTGTACGATTACGGCCACATCGGCAACTTCCGCACTTTCGTCGCGGTGGACATTCTGCGCCGTTTCCTGCGCTTGAGCGGATTCCAGGTGCGCCACGTCATGAACATCACCGACGTGGACGACAAGATCATCCGCAACGCCGCCCGCGATGGCGTGAGCGTGAGAGATTACACGGCGAAGTACGAAAAGGCCTTTCTCGAAGATGCCGCCGCGCTCAACATCGAACAGCCCATCCTCGTCCGCGCCACCGACCACATCCAGGAAATGGCGGCCTTCATCGCGGCGCTGCAGAAAAAAGGCTTCGCCTACCGTACCGACGACGGCTCGTATTACTTCCGCATCGCCAAATTTCCAGACTACGGCAAGCTCTCGAAGAAAGATTTTGCCGGCATGGAAGACGGCGCGCGCGTGGATGTGGACGAATATGAAAAAGACAGCGCCCGCGATTTCGCACTATGGAAGGCGCCGAAGCCCGGCGAAGCCAAGTGGGAGACATCCATCGGTTCCGGCCGGCCGGGCTGGCATATCGAGTGTTCCGTCATGTCGATGGGGGAATTAGGAGAGACGTTCGACCTGCACGCGGGCGGCGAAGACCTGATTTTCCCCCACCATGAAAATGAAATCGCGCAGTCGGAGGCGCTCACCGGCAAGCTTTTTGCCCGCTTCTGGTTTCACGCGCGCTTTCTCCTGGTTGAAGGCGAAAAGATGTCCAAGAGCCTGGGGAATTTTTTTACTCTCCGCGATCTCGTGCTCAAAGGCCACAAGCCGTCGTCCATCCGCTTTTTGCTGGCCTCGGTTCCCTACCGCAATCAGCTCAACTTCACCTTCGACGGATTGAAGCAGGCCGCAGTTTCGGTGGAGCGGCTCAGGAACTTCGAGCAGCGCCTGATGCGCGGCAATTTTCCGGACGGTACCAATCAGGCCATGGCCGACCTTGCTCGCGAAACCGAAGACCGCATGCGCGCCGGCATGAACGACGATCTCAACACAGCGCAGGCGCAGGCCGCGATCTTCGACATGGTGCGCAAAGCCAACGCCGCCATGGACGCCGGCCATTTCGCGAAAGATGACGCTGCTCCGCTCCTTGCTGCCCTGCGTCAGTTCGACGAACTGTTCGCTGTGCTGAAAGACGACGATGCCGTGAAGATGGCGAGCATACTTTCTTGGGCGAAAGCCGCAGGTCACGATCAGGAAATCAGTAAAGAACTGGTCGAGGCCGTCGGCGCGCAGCAAATCTCCGACGCCGATATCGAACGAAGAGTCGCCGCCATGGAAGCGGCGCGCCGTGCCCGCAATTTTCAGGCTTCCGACGCCATCCGCGCCGAGCTGACCTCCGCCGGCATCATCGTCGAAATCACCAAAGACGGCGCCCGCTGGCGTCGCAAGTAACGCCCTCCCGCCGACGCTCGTGTGGGACGGGCACTCCTGTCCGCCGTTGTCGCGTCGATGTAGGCGCAGGCGTCCTCGCCCGTGCGGGCTTAACTTCCGCCCATTGGCTTGTCATCCTGAGGCGGCGGAGTCGCTCGCTCCCGAGCGACTCCCAACGAAGGACCTGTGCACCATCAAGACGTCAACGCGAACTGTTACTTCACCATGCACACGCTCAAGGCCGAATCAAATGCTCCATGCGCGCTTGGCCCGCACACTTGGTGGTTCCACGCCGTTTTCAAATCCTCGGGATGAGGCAACGCCGCCTTCTTCAAGGCGATCTTCTGCCCCATCGGTTTGGTCGCCGTCTGCGGCATCAGCGAGGCGAAGCTCGCCACCGTGGTCAGAATCAGATTCACCGCCGCCCCGATTCTCGCGGAAAGAACGGCATTGCCGATATGCGCTGCCTGCAACAGCGTCGGCAGATTCTGATTGATGTCGCCGATCGCATTCTGAATTTTCTGCAGCACGGCGTTGCTCGGATTGGCCTTGTACTCGTTGTACAACACCTGCAGCAGGTTCAGGTCTTTGCTGGCTTCGGCGGAAATATTCTGGATGGCGGCGGCTTCGGCGCTCGTGAGTTGCTGGCCGGATTGCAGCGTGGTCACCAGGGTGCCGATGTTCAACGACATTTGCACCAGCACCGGCAAATCGGCGAGAGCAACGCTGATCCATTGTGCGCTGCACCCCGTGGCCAGCAGCGACGCAGATAACACAATCGCAAGTGCCGCTTTCGATCTAGAATTACAATGCATAAGGCTTCTCCGTAGTTGAATTTGTTTTAACTGACAACTAACCACTGCCAACTGCTTCTCTATGAAATCTCTCGACGAATATCTCCGCGATGCCGAACAGGCGCACGGCCATCTTTGCGCCGGGCAGGTGCTCGGCGTCCGCCTCGCGATGCTTGGCCTGGTGAAGCTCGGCATTGACGATCCTCGCGGTAAAGACCGCAAACGCCTGGTCACTTTTGTGGAAATTGACCGTTGCGCTACCGACGCGGTCGCCGTTGTTACTGGTTGCCGCCTGGGCAAGCGCGCGTTGAAGTTCCGCGATTGGGGAAAAGTCGCGGCAACGTTTGTGGATGTTACGACCGGGAAAGCCATGCGCATCGCGGCCAGGGAATCGTCGAAGGCCCTGGCGCGCGAGATGCATCCCGAAATCGCGGACAAAAATAGCCAGCAGATGCTGGCTTATCGCGAAATCTCGGATGACGACCTCTTCACCCTGCAGTGGGTGAAGGTCGAATTACCGCCCGAAGAGTTTCCCGGTTACAAAGGCGAACGAATTGTCTGTGAAGCCTGCGGCGAAGGAGTTAATTTCCGCCGCGAGGTCCGCCGCGACGGCAAAATTCTCTGCCGCGGTTGCGCCGGCGAGTCATACTATCAAGCTGTTTAGCATGCGTGGCGACAGCCGACCTGGCTGTTGGTTTCAAGCCTGTGCCTGTTCAAACCCATGCGCCACTTTCAACACGGTCGCCTCATCGAAATGCTTTCCCAGAATCTGCAGCCCGATCGGCAGCCTGTCTTTCGTTTCACCGCAGGGAACCGAAATCCCAGGAATTCCCACCAGGTTCGCGGTGACCGTGTAGATGTCCGCCAGATACATCGCCAGCGGATCATCTACTTTTTCGCCCAGCTTGAACGCGGCTGTAGGCGAAGTCGGAGTCACAATCGCATCCACCTGCTTGAACGCTTCTTCAAAATCCTGCGCCAGCAGCCCGCGCACTTTCTGCGCTTTCAGGTAATAGGCTTCGTAGTAGCCGGCGCTCAGCGCATACGTTCCCAGCATGATGCGCCGCTTCACCTCCGGCCCGAATCCCTCGTCGCGGCTGCGACAGTACATTTCGGCCAAAGTGTGCGCATCCTTCGCCCGATATCCATAGCGCACGCCATCAAAGCGCGCCAGGTTCGACGACGCTTCTGCTGTCGCCACAATGTAATACGTAGGAACAGCGTACTTCGTGCGCGGCAGCGAAATCGGCACGATGTCGCAACCCTGCTGCGCCAGCTTCTCGATGGCAGCTTCCACGGCCTTGCGGACTTCTCCGTCTAGACCTTCGCCAAAATATTCGCCGGGAATCCCCAGCTTCAAGCCGCGTACAGGCTTGCCCAACTCGGACAGGTAATCGGGAACTGGCACGTCAGCGGATGTCGAATCCATCGCATCGCGCCCCGCAATCACGCCCAGCACAATCGCCGCGTCTTTCACCGTCTTGGTGATCGGCCCGACGTGATCGAGCGACGACGCAAACGCGATCAACCCATAGCGCGAAACGCGACCATAGGTCGGATTCAAACCCACCACGCCGCAAAACGACGCCGGCTGGCGAATCGAGCCGCCGGTATCCGATCCCAGCGCAGCGACAGCCATATCTGCTGCCACCGCCGCCGCCGAACCGCCGGAAGATCCTCCGGGCACGCAACTAAGATCACGCGGATTGCGCACCGGACCCCACGCCGAATTCTCATTCGACGATCCCATGGCAAACTCGTCGCAATTCACCTTGCCCAGCACCACCGCGCCGGCCGCCTCTAGCCGCGCCACCGCCGTCGAGTCGTAAGGTGGAACGTAATGGCTCAGTATTTTCGATCCTGCCGTCGTGCGCACGCCGCGCGTAACCATTACGTCTTTGATGGCGACCGGAACTCCGCCCAGCGGCGGCAGCTTCTCGCCCATGGCAGCGAGATCGTCTATTTCTGCCGCCTTCGCCAGCGCGCGCTTATGCGACAAAGTCAGAAACGCGCCAATCTGTGGATCAAGTTTTTCGATATTCGCGAAGTGCTCTTCGGCAAGCGCCGTCGCTGTGGTCTTGCGCTCCTGAATCGCGGAACGCGCGGCTTCGATGGTGAGCGAACGAAGGTCCATCCGAGTGGAAAGTGAATACCGGTCAGTGGATTGTCAGGGACAGAATTTCTGACCACTATCCACGATTCACTGCCTTTCAATCACCTTTGGCACTCTGAAGAATTTTCCATCTGTATCCGGCGCGTTCTGCAAAGCGACCTCGCGCGACAATGATTTTCGCAGGCCTTCCAGAATATCTTCCCGCGCAGCGCCATTCGAGCGCTCTTCGGTGCAAGTCGCGACCGGATGCATATTCGCCGTATCCAACTGGTTCAGTCGGTCCATGTATTCCAGAATCGAATTCAGGTCGCGCAGCATGGATTGGCGTTCGGCTTCGGTCAGCTCCAGGTTGGCCAGATCGGCGACGTAAGCCACGTCCTTTGCCGTGATTTTCATCTCGCTCGCGGTTTACCCGTGATCGCAGGTGCGTCGTTCTTCCTAATATTTCCAGAATAGCAGTTTCCTGCAGGCAACTATGCCAACCGAGCGCACAATATATTTGCCTTGTATTCATCAGGTTGGAAAAATCCGGCTGAGCGAGCGGGCTTGACAGGATTTCCGCGCCTGCGCTATTCGCCGGGAAACTCCCGCTTCACAAATTTCATGGCCTGCTCGCGGTTGCTCAATTCGCCTTCCAACTGCCCATCCTCAACCGCCGATAGAATCTGGCTGAAGCGCGGACCAGGCTTGTAGCCGGCGGCGATCAGGTCGTCGCCATTGACCAGCGGCGCCGGCCGCACCGCTTCCGGAGACAGAGCAGAAATCTTCTCGCGCGTGAAGTTGTAAGTCGTCAAGTCGCCGTGGCTGGCCTCGCAATCCAGGCGATGCAGTTCCAGATGTTCGTCAAACTGCGGCATACGCACGAATTTCTTGAAAGTGGATTCGCTCATGCGCATGGCGTGCGCGAAGCGCATGTGATTGTCCACCAGAGCCAGAATCTGCCGCGTATCGTCGTTTGAAAAGCGCAGCCGCTCGCAGATCGCTTCCGCCATTTTGACGCCGACATCCACGTGATTATCGAAGCGAATTCGGTCGGGTGCAATGCGAAACGTCGGCGGTTTGCCCACGTCGTGCAAGAGCGCTCCCCAGGCCAATGTTGCCGGGGAAGGATACGGCAATCTATCCAGCAAAAGCAGGGTGTGAACGAACACATCGCCTTCCGGATGAAACTGCGGCGGTTGCTCCACACCCTTCATGGCCTCGATTTCCGGCAGAATCTCGCGAAGCAGGCCGGTTTCGTCGAGTAACAGAAACGCGTGGCGAGCGTGGCCTTCGGTCAGCATCCTGGTCAGTTCGTCGCGAACCCGTTCGCGCGAAACCTGGCGGATGTCGGCCGCGTGTTGCTGAATGGCTCTGAAGGTGGCGGGCTCAATCTTGTAATCGAATCGGGCGGCGAACCGGACCGCGCGCAACATGCGCAGCTTGTCTTCGGCAAAGCGGCGTTCGGGTTCACCGATGGCCCGGATAATCCCGTTTTCCAGGTCTTGCTGCCCGCCGACGAAGTCCAGCGTCTGGTTCGTCACGGGATCCAGCAGCAGGCCATTGATGGTGAAATCGCGCCGCAGCGCGTCCTCGCGCGGATCTTTGCTGAAGCGCACTTCATCCGGATGGCGGCCGTCGCTGTAGCCAATGTCGGCGCGAAAGGTGGCCACCTCAACCATTTCTGAGCCCCTGTCATCCCGAGCGAGATCGGGGCTTTGCTCGGCTAAGCTTCCGTGAAGTCGAGGGACCTGCTTCTCCTCGGGCAGCGGCACCAGCACCACGCCGAACTGCGCGCCCACGGCATAGGTTTCAGGAAAAATGCGCATCACCTCATCCGGCGTAGCGTCAGTTGCAACGTCGTAATCGGCAGGCTCGCGGTGCAACAGCAGATCGCGCACGCAGCCACCCACCAGATAGGCTTTGTGGCCACGCTCGCGGAGAGTGCGGACAATCGAGATGGCGAAATCCTTGAGCATTCAGTGGAAGATTAACATTCGTGGCTCTGCAGGAGAATCTGCGGCGGAAGCCTCTGAGCTTCGCTCGGCCTGGACGGGTCAAAGACCGGCCTCTATTCCAGCACGAGTTAAACTGTAAGACGAATGTCTGACGCCTACATTCTCGGCATCGAAAGTTCCTGCGACGAGACCGCGGCCGCTGTGGTGCGCTCCGGAGAGCAGATCTGCTCCAACGTCGTGTTCTCGCAGATCGCCGTCCATCAGCCCTACGGAGGCGTGGTGCCGGAGTTGGCTTCGCGCGAGCATCTGCGCGCGATCGTTCCGGTCGTGCGCAAGGCTCTGGCCGATGCCGGTCAAACCTACCAATCTTTAGACGCGCTGGCGGTCACACAAGGGCCGGGGCTTGCGGGCGCTCTGCTAGTCGGAATTAGCTACGCCAAGGCGCTGGCCTTTGCCCTGGACAAGCCTTTGATCGCAGTCAATCACCTTGAAGGTCACATCCATGCAGTGCTACTCGAAGAGCGGCAGAAGGGCAATCATAATCTGACCTTTCCCGTGCTCGCGCTGGTGGTTTCCGGCGGGCACACCCATCTTTACCGGGCGGAACAGCGCGATTGGGGCTGGTCTTACGAAAATATCGGCCACACCCGCGATGATGCCGCCGGCGAGGCCTTCGACAAAGTGGCAAAGCTGCTGGCGCTGGGGTATCCGGGCGGACCGATCATCGGCAAACTCGCCGCCCACGGCGATCCGGACGCGGTCAAGTTTTCGCTGCCGCAAATCAAGCATCCAGATCGCAACGAGAATCGTGCTTCGAGCGGGGAGCGTCCACGATTCGACTTTTCCTACAGCGGAATCAAGACCGCGGTATTGCGCTACGTCGAGACTCACCACATGCAGAGTGCGATCGAAGCACGGCGGCGGAAACTTGCGTCCATGGCGCAGCCGAGCCTGGAAGATTACCTGACATGTTGCGACCGGCAGACGCTGGATCTGGTGGCGTCGTTCCAGCGAACGATGGTGGAGGATCTGGTGGCCAAGACGCTCGCCGCGGCCCGCGCCTATGATGCCGCGACATTGTTTGTCACCGGTGGTGTGGCCGCCAATCAGGAACTGCGGCGATGCTTCGAACTGGAAGCGGCCAAGGACGGGCTGCCGGTGTATTTTCCCGCCCGTCCGCTCTCGACCGACAACGCCGCCATGATCGCCGCCGCAGCGTATCCCAAGTTTCTTGCCCACGATTTCGCTTCTATGGATTTTTCCGCCGAGGCAGGGATGAAGCTGGTGTAGAAGCTTCTGGCTTCTAGCTACTACTTTCTCGGATGGAGCGTGGATCTGGGGGAATCGGGGAGAATCAACTGGTGACTAGGAGCTAGAAGCTAGTAGCTAGAAGCAGCGGCGTTCTTCGCGCCGGCCGGCGCTTCCATCAGCACATCGAGCGCTCGCGCGAGCTGCTCTTCGATGTCAATGTCTTTGAAGATGGTGAAGTTGGCGCGTTTTTCGGTCTGATCGAAGCCGCTTTGCTTGCCGGCGACAATAACGATAGGAACGTTCACCGTCGCAGCGTGAGCTTTCAACGCGGTGATCAGCTCGCCGCCGCCCATCTTGGGCATCTGCATGTCGGTAATCACGATGTCCGGCCGGACCCGTTTCAGAGCTTCCAGAGCTTCCAACCCGTTCGTGGCCGATTCCACCGTGTATCCGCGCTCCTCCAGGAAGCGGCAGACGGTGTGCCGGATCAGCATGGAATCGTCCACCACCAAAGCCACTCTTGCCATGAATTCTCCGGGGCAGTGAATGCCGTTGACATTAGCAAAGTGTGAATGGCGGCGACAACGGCAAAGGCCGCGCGAAGGTTACGTTTGTCACGCGGTTTCCGGTTACTGGCGGTTCGCTGCCGGCCGTATGGGTGCGCACCGGGAAAGCGGCCATCACACGGACTGGTCCGGGCTGAGCTTGGTGTCTTCGATGGCCATGTCTTTGAATTCGCTGGATTCGAAGATATCGCGGCAATCAAGGCATTCGACAAACTCGGCATCGTGCTCGCGAGCCACGACCCGCACGCGGGGATGCTTACACGTATTCATCATGCTTCTCGTTTCAGGGGGCTGAGGCGACTGGAATGAATTCATAATGCGGAACAATCGGCGCGCTTAGCAGAGGCGATTGCTCGAAGTTTCCGGTATTTTATCCCCACTGTTTTCGCTGTCAAGTCCCTTCGGTGTTAATGGCGACGGTTGCTGAGTCCGTGGTAACCGCTGGCTGACTCAGTTCGAACCCCCTCGGGGCAGTTTTGCTGCGATCAGAAATCCGACTTAAAGAGTCGCCAACATGTAAGCTGCTCAGCGCTATAGATTTACCGTCCAATGCCGATTTTATGCCATTCCCTGCCGCGGGTTGCATCTGGCGCGGCGGGAGGCTAAAATAACAATATGCGACCGGAAAGGTCGTATTTAAGGGGCCGGACTTCCCATGCTGAAGCTGACCAAGAAGGCGGATTACGGCCTGATGGCGATGAAGCACCTGGCGGAACGCGCCCATGAGGGAGCTTGCTGCGCCAAGGACGTTGCCGACGCTTACGGCATTCCGCCGGAGGCGCTGGCGAAGATTCTGCAGCGGCTGGTGAAGGCCGGGCTTTTGCACTCGCAGCATGGAATGAATGGCGGCTATACCCTGGCGCGCGATGCGAGCAGGATCAGCGCGTTTGAAGTGATCCGCGCCATTGACGGGCCGTTGTTTATTACCTCCTGCATCACGGTGCGCGGCGAGTGCGACCAGAGCGAGCGCTGCACCATCCGCGAGCCGTTGCGCAGGGTGAACGACAGCATCGAGCAGGTATTGCGGCGGATCAGCATTGCTGAGATGAAAGAAAGGGAAGAAACGCCGGCGGAAGATCTGGTGAAGATCAGCGAACGCACGGACGAAACGCCACACAGGTTTTGAGGAGAAAGCAATCATGAGCACGGATGTGAAAGTCCCCCAGGAAGTGCTGAAGACTTCGATTAAGACGCCGGAAGGCGTGAAGCTGCCCATTTACATGGACAACCATGCGACCACGCCCATGGATCCGCGGGTGCTGGAAGAGATGCTGCCTTACTTCATGGAGAAGTTCGGCAACGCCGCCAGCCGCAATCACTCGTTCGGATGGGCCGGCGAAGAGGGCGTGGAGACGGCGCGTGCGCGCATCGCCAGGCTGGTGGGCGCGACCACCAAGGAGATTATCTTTACCTCCGGCGCAACCGAGAGCGACAACCTGGCGATCAAGGGCGTCGCCGAAATGTATCGCGAGAAGGGCAACCACATCATCACCGCGGTCACCGAGCACAAGGCCGTGCTCGATACCTGCAAACGGCTGGAGAAATATGGCTATCGCGTGACTTATCTGCCGGTGCAGAAAGACGGGTTGATTGATCTGGACGACCTGAAGCGCGCCATGGACGACAAAACCATCCTGGTGACCATCATGTTTGCCAACAACGAAATCGGTGTGCTGCAGCCGGTCACGGAAATCGGCAAGCTCTGCCACGAGCGGGGCGTAATCTTCCACAGCGACGCTACCCAGGCGATCGGCAAGGTTCCAGTGGATGTGACCAGGCAGAACATTGACGTCATGTCCATCTCGGCGCACAAGATGTATGGCCCGAAGGGTGTGGGCGCGCTTTATGTGCGGCGCAAGAATCCGCGTGTTCAGCTTTCCGCCATCATTGATGGAGGCGGGCACGAGCGCGGCATGCGTTCGGGAACGCTGAATGTGCCGGGCATTGTTGGCCTGGGCAAGGCGTGCGCCATTGCGCAGGAAGAGATGCCGAAGGAATCGTGCCGTATGGCGGGACTGCGCAACCGGCTCCGCGACAGCATCATGAACCGGCTCGACGAGGTCTATATCAACGGCTCGATGGAACATCGGCTGCCGGGAAATCTGAATATCAGTTTCGCCTACGTGGAAGGCGAGTCGCTGCTGATGGGGATCAACGACATCGCGGTATCGAGCGGATCGGCCTGCACCTCGGCGACGCTTGAGCCATCTTATGTATTGAAGGCGCTGGGCACGGGCGACGATCTGGCGCACAGCTCGATTCGCTTCGGCCTGGGACGCTTCAACACCGAAGCCGAAGTGGATTATGTGGCCGATCGTGTGGTGGAAACCGTGACCCGCCTGCGCGAACTTTCACCGCTCTACGAGATGGCGAAAGAAGGCGTGGATTTGAAGAGTGTGAAGTGGGCGGCAGAGTAGTGGCTAGCAGGCAGGAGCTAGTAGCTGGGAAGTTGCACAAAATTTCAGGAGAGTACTACCAATGGCATATAGCGACAAGGTAATTGATCACTACAACAATCCGCGCAACGTGGGCTCGCTCGACAAAAGCAGTGCAGAAGTTGGAACCGGGCTGGTGGGCGCGCCGGAGTGCGGCGACGTGATGAAGCTGCAGATCAAAGTCAATCCGCAGACCAACATCATTGAAGACGCGAAGTTCAAGACGTTCGGCTGCGGCTCGGCCATTGCGTCATCTTCGCTGGCCACCGAGTGGGTGAAGGGCAAGACAGTGGAGGAAGCGCTGGCGATCAAGAACACCGAGATCGTGAAGGAACTCTCGCTGCCTCCGGTGAAGATTCACTGCTCGGTGCTGGCGGAAGATGCGATCCGGGCGGCGATCCACGACTGGAAGAAGAAGCAGGAGAGCCCGAAGCCGGTGGAATCAGCCGTTGGTCGTTAGTCGTTCGTCGTTCGCGAAGAGCGTTCATGCATGCAGGGTTGTCTATGAGTCCAGTGACGGAACAGACGAAGACGGCGCCCGCCAAGGGCATTCAGGTGACTGACAAAGCCTTGGCGCGCATCCGCACCGCGATCGTTAAAGAGGGTATCTCGCCCGAGCAGGGCGGATTGCGCCTGGGCGTGCAGGGCGGCGGCTGCTCCGGGCTGAGCTACAACATCCGCTTCGATACCCAGCCGCGCGAGCGCGACCGCGTTTTTCAGTTTGACGATGTGCGGGTGTTCGTGGATCCGAAGTCGTTTATTTATCTGCACGGTATGACGCTCGACTATCAGGAAACTCTGATGCAGCAAGGCTTCGTGTTCGTGAATCCGAATTCTTCGAAGTCGTGCGGCTGCGGCACGTCGTTCTCCGGATGATCGTGTGGCGCGGGCGCCCACGCCCGCGATCGTCTCTTTCGCTGCGGCCGCTTTTCCGGCCCTGCGAGTCCGCGCGAAACGAAAGCAAGCAGCCGTGGTGAATGTGTCTTATGGCGCATCCAGAATCCAATTCGAGTTCGTCGCTGATTGTGCCCGGCGAAGCCACATCGGCCTGCTGGTCGTGCGGCACGATGCGCGCGGCGCATTTCTGCAGCGCCTGCGGCAAAGTTCAGCCGCCGGCGCCGACCGATTATTTTGCGTTCTTCGATCTGCCCCGCAAGCTTGATCTCGATACCGCGGTCCTGGAGCGGGGATTCTACGACCTGAGCCGCAAGCTTCATCCTGATCTATACGCGCGCGCCGGAAAGCGGGAACAGGAATGGAGCATGGAGCAGAGTTCGATGTTGAACGACGCTTACCGCACGTTGAAAGACCCGATCCGGCGCACTCAGTACCTGCTGCGGCTGGAAGGCGTGGAACTGGAAGAGCAGTCGATGGCCGCCACTGAAAAGGCGCGCGCCACGGGAGGATTGAAGAAGCAAGTCGTCCCTCCCGGTCTGCTCGAAGAGGTCTTCGAGCTGAACCTGCAGCTGGAAGAGCTGCGCGCGCAGAAAAAACTGGGCGAAGACGACCCGGCGTTGATCGAAGAAATCGGCCGCCAGAAGCTGGAACTGGAAGAGAAATACGACGCGCTGTTTGACGAGTTGAAGCGTTGTTGGAGCGCATGGGACCAAGCCATGGACGAAGCGGCGCGAGGTAAGGCCCGAGATCAGATGGTGGACTTGCTCAATCGGCGCAATTACATCCGGAATCTAGTGAGGGATGTGAATGAAGTGTTGGAGAATTGAGTAATCGGGTAATTTGGTAATTGAAAACCTGAAAACCAGCCGGGTTTCGATTACAAATTTACCCAAACTACAAAATTACAAAATGTCTTCCGATCGCATCGTCGGCATCGATCTCGGCACCACCAACTCCCTGGTGGCGTTCATGCAGGGGGAAGCGCCTGTCGTGATTCCGGGCGAGGACGGATCGAACCTGGTGCCCTCGGTTGTTGCCCTCGACCAGCACGATCAGATCATCGTCGGCAATGCCGCGCGGAAGTATCTCATCGAAACTCCCGAGCGCGCGGTCTATTCCATCAAACGCCTTATGGGGCGCGGCGTTGAGGACATTCAGGAAGAGCTGAAATTATTTCCCTTCCGCCTTGCCGAAGACTTGCAGACGGGAGAAGTTCTACGCATCCAACTCGGCCAGAAAGCGTTCACCCCGCCGGAGATTTCCGCATTCATTCTGCGCCAGCTTAAACGCAATGCCGAGCGGTTTTTCAGCGCGCCAGTGAGCCAGGCTGTCATCACCGTCCCGGCATATTTCAACGACGCCCAGCGGCAAGCCACGAAAGACGCGGGCCGCATCGCCGGTCTCGATGTCCTGCGGCTGGTGAATGAACCGACGGCAGCTTCTCTGGCCTACGGTCTCGACAAGAAACAGAACGGCATCATTGCCGTGTATGACCTCGGCGGCGGCACGTTCGACGTCTCAATCCTCAAGCTGCACGGCGGAATTTTCGAGGTGATCGCCACCAACGGCGACACGCACCTCGGCGGCGACGATATTGACAATCTGCTGATCCGCATCGCGCTCGACGACATTCGCGGTGACTTGAATCTTGATCTCTCGCGCAACGGAGAGATGGTTGCTGCCATCCGTAAAGCCGTCATCGAGGGGAAAGTCGCTTTGTCGTCGCAGGCCGCGGCCACCCTGGATCTCGATTTACCCGGCGGCAAGCGCTATCAGCGGGAGATCACGCGCGAGCAGTTTGAGCAGTTGATCCAACCGATCATCGATCGCACCATCGGTCCCTGCAGGCAGGCGATGAAAGACGCCAATCTGAAGCCCGAGCAGATTGACGAAGCCGTGCTGGTGGGAGGCTCGACGCGCATTCCGAAAGTGCGGGCGCTGGTCGAAGAATTGTTTGGGCGCAAGCCTCATACCGGCCTCAATCCCGATGAAGTCGTAGCTCTGGGTGCGGCGGTGCAGGCCAACATTCTTGGTGGCGGATCGCAAGCCACCGAAAACATGTTGCTGCTCGACGTGACTCCGCTCTCGCTGGGAATTGAAGTCGCCGGCGGCGTAACCGACAAAATCATCCTGCGCAACTCTACCATTCCTGCCTCGGCTACGCAGTATTACACCACGCAGGTGGACGGCCAGGCGAACGTTGCCATTCACGTTCTGCAAGGCGAGCGCGAATTGGCCTCCGACTGCCGATCGCTCGCGCGCTTCGATCTGAAAGGCATTCCTCCGATGACCGCGGGGATGCCGCGGATCGAGGTGAGGTTCCTGATTGATGCCAACGGCATCCTCAACGTGAGCGCGCGTGAGCAGCGTAGCGGCAAAGAAGCCGAAATCCAGGTGCAACCGAGCTACGGCCTCACCGACGACCAGGTCGAAAGCATGATTCTGGATTCGTTCGATAACGCCGAAGAGGATTTCCGGCGGCGGCAGGTGATTGAGGCGCGCAACGAATCGGAGACGATTCTCGCGGCTCTGGAAAAAGGCAAGCGCAGTACCGCCTGGCCAGCGCTCACCAGCGACGAAAAGAAGCGCATCGCCAAGCTTGAAAAAGCTCTGCTGCAGGTCAAAGCCGAAGACGATTACGCGGCGATCCGCAAAGCGATTGACGCTTTGAATCAGGGCACGATGCGCCTGGCAGAGTTGATGATGGATAGCGCCGTCAGCACAGCGCTCAAAGGCAAAACGATGGACCAGGCAGATCTGGGCGAAGGCCCCGAAGCCGGCCATCCGGTGGGAAAAGCGGAATTCGAATAGCATTTTCTCCTCAACGCAGAGGGCGCTGAGGACACAGAGGACGGGAGCGGTGAATGGCAGAAGAAAAAAATCACAGCGCTGGAAGCGCAACCATGGATACTCCGGCGGAGAATCTGGTTCAGGTCACGTTCTTGCCCGAAGGCAAAACGGTGGAGTTTGAACACGGCAAGCTTCCTTATGAAGATCACGGCAAGGAACAGTCCATTCTGGATGTTGCCTTGAACTACGGGATCGGCCTGGATCATGCCTGCGGCGGCAATTGCGCCTGCACCACCTGTCACGTCTGGATCAAAGAAGGCGCCGAGAATCTTTCGCAGATGGACGACGATGAAGCCGATCGCCTCGATATGGCGGCCGATTTACAGTTGAACTCGCGCCTGGGCTGCCAGGCGGTGATCACCAAGCCCGGCAAAGTCGTGGTCGAGATTCCGGCCTGGAACCGGAATTACGTGTCGGAAGAACACTGAAACCATCGCACGTCGTTCGTCCTTCGTCGTTCGCCAACGACTAGGGACACGCGACGCAAGGAGCCTAGATGGCGAGAGACTTAACATGGAACGATTCAGAAGACATCGGAATCCTACTGTCCGACGCGCATCCGGATCTTGATCCCTTGACCGTGCGCTTCACCGACCTTCACCGCTACGTGACTGCGCTGCCCGAATTCAAAGACGATCCCGAAAAGTCTAACGAAGGCAAACTGGAAGCCATCCAGATGGCATGGCACGAGGAGTATCAGGACAAGACGCGAGGGTGAATTGGGGTTACAGTTTGAACTCGATCATAAGGACGGCGTCGCCGCAAATCGAGATGTGACCCACCTCACTGACGTGGCTGTCCTCCAGCGCGCACTATGATCATGTCCCGCCTCCCCGAAGAGCACCCCGCCGGGACGCACACCCCCTGAGGCGAATTACCCGAATTCCCGGGACAAGCATTTTCTTAGACAAATTCACTTGAAGGAGCGAGCCATGAAAAGCATCCGTGTGTTGGTTTTGATTCTCTGTGCGTGCTTCGTGTCCGTGGCATGGAGTCAGCAGCCAGCGGACCAAACGAATTTCGGTCCAATCTCAGTCCCCGGCACATCGGTAATTTTTGATCCGGACAATGTGATAAGCCCCTCCCACCTTGCCAAGATGGGTGGCACCGCCGCGGTACAGGCATTAACTTTCACCGCGGGGTCCGACCAAACTTTTACATTCTCGGCGACCGGCCTGGTTGGTTGTTGCGGCACGGCCGACATAGGGCCAGACGGCTACCAGGGAAATTCGGCCATCTATAAGCTCAAAAGCATTTCTGGATTCCGCGCACCCAGAACATTGCCACTGGTTGGGGTTTTTACCGACGGAACGCCAGAGGGCGCCGCTCCCCCGGCCTACAACTACAAGAAGGGCGTTAAAAGACAAACATTCTCTCCGCAACTCAATCAGGTGTTCTTCATCGGAGATGGATTGACCGGCACAGGTAAGGGTTCAACGCAGACGTTTAACGTGCCAGCCACAGCAACCGAGCTCTGGCTCGGATTTGCGGATGCGCCTGGTTTTCATGGCCTGCCCGGGGCTTATGGCGACAACCCTGGCAGCCTTGCCGTATCCGGTACTCTCAGCACGCCCTGATAATAGGTCCCCGTGCCCCGGCCGGGCCCCAGAGCCTGCCCTGAGCGAGTCGTCGTTTTTGCGCCATAAAAAAAGGCGCGACCCGAAGTCGCGCCCGCTTAATTCCTACCGAACTATCCCACCGTCACCGCTACCGGCTCTTCCACGCTGGCTTCGCGCAGAAACTTCGCCGCTTCTTCCGGCGGCGTGGGATTGATGTAAAATCCCGTGCCCCACTCAAATCCGGCCGTCTTGGTCAGCTTGGGCATGAATTCGATGTGCCAGTGATAGTGGTCGTTGGTCGGATCCTGCACCGGTGAGCTATGGATGACCAGGTTGTATGGCGGATTGTCGAGCACCCGGTCGGCCTTGCCTAGCAACAGGCGCAAGGCCTTGGCCAGGTTTTCGAACATGTGCGAAGAAGAGTTTTCAAATGCCGACTCGTGCTGCTTGGGAAGAATCCAGGTCTCGAACGGAAAACGCGGCGCATAAGGAGCCAGGGTAAGAAAATCCTCGTTCTCGCCGACCACGCGGATTCCCGACTCGGTTTCCTGGCGGATCACGTCGCAGAAAACGCAGCGCTCTTTGTAAATGAAATACTGCTTCGCGCCCTCCAGTTCTTCGCTGACGTAAATCGGAAGAATAGGAAGCGCAATGAGCTGCGAGTGCGCGTGTTCGAGCGATGCGCCGGCGGCCTCTCCGTGGTTCTTGAAAATCAGAATGTACTTGAAGCGGCGGTCTTTCTTCAGATCGAGAATGCGGTCGCGGAACGTCCACAACACGTCTTCGATCCGCTTGGGAGCCAGATTCGCCAGGCTGGCATTGTGATCCGGCGTCTCAATGATCACCTCGTGCGCGCCGATGCCGTTCATCCGGTCGAACATGCCCTCGGCCTGGCGGTTGAGGCTGCCTTCAATTCCGAGCGCCGGGAACTTGTTCGGAACCACGCGAACCGTCCAGCCCGGAGCGTCGCGCTGGGGCGCCGAACCGCCGTTGGGATTCGGGCGATAGGCCTGAATCTCGGGCGGGGTCTTGCTTTCATTGCCGTAACAGAAAGGGCAAAAGCCGCCTTTGATCTTGACGGCATCGCGGGCAAAATCGGACGGGCGCTTGGCACGGTCAGTCGAAATAATGACCCACCGGCCAACAATGGGATCTTTTCTAAGCTCGGGCAAACCGGGATCCTTTCAATAAGGGCAGAAATAAAAACCCATTTTACGCCAGAGGGAAGGCATTCTGAAACGATTCAAACTGCGGCTGGCTGGACTGCGAATCATAATATACGCTGATTACGTCAAAACGCCACTGGCACGAAGGTACCACATGCCGAAGATAGTCACTCGCAACCGCGATCAAGGCGCGTTGCTTTTCCCGGTCCACGGCCGCCTCGGCGGGCTTCACGGCGCGTGTGGTACGGGTCTTAACTTCAATAAAACACAGGACATCCTTGTCCCAGCCGATAAGGTCAATCTCGCCGCGGCGGTGTGGTGACCGGAAGTTGCGCGCCACCATCACATACCCGCCACGGCGCAAATAGAAATAGGCATCTTCTTCCCCGCGCCGCCCGGTGCGCTGATGTCCGGGCAATTTCTCCGCGGGAAGCGTGCACTCCGCCAACCAGTCGAGGGAGCGGATCAGGGCGTGGGTGAGGCGGCCGGAAGACATAAAGCGGTTCGATCACAGTAAAGCTGGCGCCCCCGGGCAGGATGTGATTGAGGTCACCAAGTCCGCAATTACTTATGGGGTTTCTCCGCAAACGGGAATCGTCGTTTGCGGCGAAGTTTCCAAGGGTAATTGCAGCCTTACATATTTGTAAGGATAAGGCAATATTGGTATACTCGATTCATGCCGGCGGCCACTGTCACCAGCAAAGGTCAAATCACTATTCCGGTCGAGGTCCGGTCGTCGCTTGGTCTCGATGCCGGCGACCGCGTCGAATTCGTCGAGGTGGGAAAGGGGCAGTTTGCCATCATGGCGGCCACTCGTTCGGTGCAGGAACTAAGAGGGCTGTTTCGAGGCAAGCGAAAAAAGGTGGTATCGGTGGAAGAGATGAATGCGGCCATCTCTAAGCGCGCGTCCAGGCTCCGATGATCAGCGGGGAGATGATTGGCCTCGACACGAACGTGGTTGTGCGCTATCTCACCCATGACGATTCCGCCCAAACCGCCGCAGCCGTGCGGTTGATGGACACGCTTTCCCCGGATTTGCCCGGATTCCTCTCCCTGATCGTAATCACGGAGTTGGTGTGGGTACTCGAGGCTTCCTACCGATGCAAGAAGGCCGAAATTGAGCAGGTCCTGGAAGCATTGCTGCGGAGCAAAGAACTGGTTATCGAGCAAGCAGAAATCGTGTGGCAGGCGTTGCGGAGGTTCAGCGCTAGCCGCGCCGATTTTGCCGACTGCCTCATCGAGCGCGCGGGGCACGCGGCGGAATGCCGGTACACAGTGACATTCGATCGCCGGGCCGCTGCAAGGGCGGGCATGAAGCTGCTGAGTTAGTCCGGTTCACGCCAGGCATTATCACACCACTCCAAAGAACTCCTCCACCTGCCGCAAATCCGTTGTCTTCCGATAACTCGGCAGGCTGTCCACGAATACTCGGCCATATTGTTTTTTCAGGATGCGATTGTCGAGCAACGCCAGCAATCCGCGGTCGTGCAGCGAGCGGATCAGCCGGCCGAAGCCTTGCTTCAGCGTGATGACCGCCGCCGGCACCTGATACTGAAAGAAGGCATTGCCCCCTTCCGAGTCAATTGCCTTCACCCGCGCCGCGACCACCGGATCGCTGGGCACAGCGAAGGGTAGGCGATCAATAATCACGCAACTGAGTTGCTCGCCCTGCACATCAACGCCTTGCCAGAAGGACGAGGTGGCGAACAACACGGCATTCGGCGTCAGCCGGAATTCTTCGAGCAGCGCGCTCTTCGGCGCGTCGCCCTGCAGCAGCATGGGAAAATCAAGCTCACCCAGCAGGCGCTGATAGATTTCGTTCATCTGCGCATAGCTGGTGAATAGCACAAAGGCGCGGCCACGGCTGATTTCGAGCAGGGAGCGAATGCAGTCGGCGGCTTTCGGAGCGAATTGCGGCGTGCGCGGATCCGGCAAATCCGGAGGGACATAAAATAGCGCCTGCGTTTCATAATCGAAGTGCGAGCGCAACACCGATTCACGAGCACGTTCCAGACCAAGCCGGCCGCGGATGTAATCAAAACCGCCGCCGACGGCCAGAGTCGCCGAAGTCAAGACGGCGCAATCGAGAGTATCGAACAGGCAGGACTTGAGAATCGGGGCGACATCAATCGGCGTGGCCTGCAGGAAAACATTCTGCCGGTCGCGTCCGCCCCGCCTGCGCTCGATCCAGAAGACGGTATTGCGATCCTCCGCTTCCATCACAAAGCTCAACTGCACCTGCAATTCCTGCGCCCGGCGTGCGAAAGCGAAGACATCTTCCGGTTTGGACGGCAGATTCTCGAGCTCCGAGATCAGCCGCTGCAGCGACTGTTGCAGCGCCAGAAATTCGTCACCGTTTTCTTCCAGAAAGTCGCGGCGATTTTCGAATGCGAAGCGCCCTTCGCCTTGCGGAAGAAGAGCGAAGAAAAACATTGAGCGGTCGCGCAGACTCTTGATGGCGCCCGCCAGCGCCGCCGAAAGCTGATGATTGCGCTGCAGAGCGCCTTCCACGTCGCGGCACAATTCTTCCGCCCGCGCATTGCTGACCGAAATGCCGAAATAGCTGCCGGCCACGTCCTCGAGTTCGTGGGCTTCGTCGAAGATGACCGCACCAACGTCGGGAAGAATGCCGGCATCGGGCGCGTGTTCGGCCTGTTGCTTGATGGCGAGATCGGCGAAGAACAGATGATGATTCACGATAATGATGTCGCTCTCCGCCGCCCGGCGGTGCATTTCCGTGATGAAGCACCTTTCCCACGAGCTGCATTTCTGGCCAAGGCAGGTATCGGCGCGGGCGTCGAGCTTGTGCCAGAGCGCGCTGGCTTCGGGCAGTTCGGCCAGTTCGGCGCGATCACCGGTCTGCGTGGTCTTTTCCCACGCCGCGATGGCGCGATAATGCTCAATCTCTTCCAGGCCGCTGAGCACGGGTTGATCGGTAATGTCGTAAAGTTTCTTGCGGCACAGATAGTTGCTGCGGCCCTTCATGTAGCAGACGTTGAGTTTTCCCTGCGTGTTAGGAAACAGCGCCTGCTCCAGAAACGGAATGTCTTTGTAGAAAAGCTGTTCCTGCAGATTCTTGGTGCCGGTTGAGATGATAACCCGCTTGCCCGAGCGAATGACCGGGACGAGATAGGCCAGGGTCTTGCCTGTGCCGGTACCGGCTTCGACAATGAGATGGCGCTTCTCGGCCAGCGCCTGCTCGACCGCCTGCGCCATTTCCAGCTGCCCGCGCCGGAATTCGTAAGCCGGATGCGTGCGCGAAAGTGCGCCTCCCGGCGCGAAAAAGTTGTAGAGCGACGCCAGATGCTTCTTCGCCGTCGCAGCCGTCGAGGAGGGTTGGGAAGCGGAAGCCACAGAGTCTCTATAATACTCAGTTTGCGAGGCAGGCCGATGATCGGTGGTACGTGGCGACCTCGGCAGTTCAGCGGTTAGCAGGACTTCCGAGGCGCCGTTGCCAGCGAAATCCCTCGCTCCGCCGGGAAAACGGTTTCGCTCGGGATGACGCCGTGAAGCCGCTACTTGTGCCCGGGGACGGCCGTCGTCACGCAAGTGTCCGGAATAATCTTGACTCGAATCCAAGCCAAATCGTTCAGCGCCTCCGCCGGCCTTCCGACCATTGCCATCGTCGGCAGGCCCAACGTCGGCAAGTCCACGCTGTTTAACCGCATCATCGGTTCGCGGCGGGCCATCGTCGGCGATGAGCCCGGCATCACTCGCGACCGCCTTTACGGGCAAGCGGAATGGCGCGGCCACGCGCTGCGCATCGTGGACACGGGCGGAATTATTCCGGAAGAAAAAGACTTCATTCCCGCGGAAATTTTCCGCCAGGCCCGGGTTGCGCTGGAGGAAGCCGCAGCCGTCATCATGGTGGTGGACGGGCGCAGCGAGCTTACCGCACCCGATCTCGAACTGGCGCGGCTTCTGCTGCGCGGTGGCAAACCGCTTTTCCTTGCTGTGAACAAGATTGACAGCGATAAGCAGCAGGCGCTGAGCGATGAGTTCTATCGGTTGGGAATCCGCAACATCTTCCCCGTCTCTGCCGAGCACGGGCGGGGAGTGGACGACTTGCTGGATGCCGTTCTCGACGCGCTTCCCGAGGAAATGAAAATCGGGGGCACGGAGACCGCAGAGGACGCAGAGAGCACAGAGGGAGTAGAAACTGAACGCCCAGTCACCGAAAACGAAGGACAGGAGCCGACGGCCAACGGCCAACGACCGACGGCTCGCGACGAAGGACGCACGAAGGAAGTCAGAGTTGCCATCATCGGCCATCCCAATGTCGGCAAATCAACGCTGCTGAACCGCCTGACAGGCAGCTCGCGCTCCATCGTCTCCCCGATCCCCGGCACCACCCGTGATGCCGTAGATGAAGTGGTCGAACACGATAGTCAGCATTTCCGCTTTGTTGACACTGCTGGAATTCGCCGCAAAGGCAAGACGCACTTGATGGCGGAGAAACTTTCCGTAGTGATGGCGCGCAAGCATCTGGAGGCGGCCGACATCGCGCTGCTGGTGATTGATGCCACCGAAGGCGTCAGCGCGCTCGACGCCACCATCGCCGGGTACGCTCACGAGAGTGGCCGCTCGACGATTGTCGTCGTCAATAAATGGGATTTGTGGATGCACGCCGCCGACCGCCAGCGCCAATCGGGCGCTTCCCGGCAACACAAGCGCATGCCAGCGGACCGCGAGGATTATGAGCAACGTCTGCGGTACGATCTGAAGTTTCTCAGCTATGCTCCCGTGCTCTTTATTTCCGCCGCGACGGGCAAGGGGGTGGAGAAGATTTTCCCTGCGCTCGAACTGGTCGCCGCCGAGCGCCGCAAGCGCATTCCCACGGGAGAAATGAACCGCTTTCTGAAGAACGTCGATTTCGAGCGGGCTTCGGTGCCGGTGCGGCAAAGAGTGAAGATTTACTACATGACGCAAGCCGCAGTCGCGCCGCCCACGTTCGTCCTGTTCACCGACCGCAAGGTGAAACTGCACTTTTCTTACGCGCGATTTCTGGAGAACCAGATTCGCCGCACCTTCGGCTTCACCGGCACACCGATCTGGATCAAGAACCGGGCGCGGGATTAGACATCATCCACCAAGCTGCGGCTCGGCCGGCGGAATAAACGGCGCCGCGGGCAAGGCCGCCGTGCCGTGCAGGAGCAAGTCCAAAGGCCCGTAGCGGCCGGCGAAGAAATAAATCGAGTAGGCGGGAAAGAAGACGATCGCCGGCACCGAGATCAGAGCGATCACATACATCACGATGGCCAACGCGCCGCAGGCTGCGAGCACCGCGAGCGTGATGGTGTATAGATTCCAGGTCAAGCCTGCGGTTTTCCCCAATAAAACCGCGGCCACGCCCGCGCCGCCAACCGGAATCAACAGAACGAGAATCACAACGAATGCGATGATGCCCACAATCACCGCCGCTCCCACCGACATCACAATCTTCATGGCAAGGTAACCGGCATAGCCGCCCTTTTCCGCACCCAGCCGAGGCAACAGGCGGCGCCATCCCTCGATCGCGGTGATGTTCTCCAGCGCCATTTGCGGGACGACGAAATCCTTGGTGAAAACATGCACCGCCAGCCAGAGTGCGAGGAACGCCAGCAGAAGGAAGAAGAGAAACATTCCTCCGAGTATCAGCGGCACCAGATGCTCGTGCGGACTTCGTAGCCAGCCCACGGCGAAGGCGAAAGCCGCGGGAACGCCAATCAGAATCGCCAAGCCCGCCAGGAATGCCAGCATCAGCAGAAGTTGCCACAGGAAGTAGCGCAGGCCAGGGCCCTGGCGCGAACTCCATCCGCGGCGGATTTCGCATTGCCTGCCAATCACGCTGTCGAATAAGACGAAGCGCATGACGCTGCCAACGTAGAGAAACAAAATCATCAATATGCTGCCGATCACGATCAACACCGCGATCAGCGCCCCTAACACAGCCGGGTCAATGTGGGGTAAGGCGGAGTCGAGCAGCCTCTGCGAGCCGCCGGTGTGTGTCGGCATCTGAAAGCCGCTGCCGGTGTTGCAGCCGCCGGAGGTCAGTTCACCGGCAAGAAAGCCGACCAGCGCAAGCTTTGCCCATTGCGAAAAACGAAAAGGTTGAAACAGTTGCTGTTTGGCGTGCTGAAAGGCGGGAGTGATTGCATCAATGGCAGAGATCGGCAAGGGAGAGATTGGCAAGCGCACCTCGCGGCCAGATTTGTGAGACGGCAGCAAGGTACTGCGAAGAAGAAGCGTGGTCAACCGAATTCTTGGGCCCGGCGCCTCGTGCGCGCACCCCGACCCTTGGTGATCTTTCCGGAAGCCCGGATTCCCGCATAGACTTCCTGCGGAATGGCACCGCCAGCCGGTATTCTCGTTGGCTCTTACAACCATCATCTGGTGGCGGTGTCGGTGCTGATCTCCGGGCTGGCGTCATATGCGGCGCTGGACATTGCCGGGCGGGTGAACGCGAGCCACGGGAAAATGAGGTTCGCCTGGCTGGCCGGAGGGGCAGCCGCGATGGGCACGGGAATCTGGTCCATGCACTATATCGGGATGCTGGCATTCCGGCTCCCGGTCACGGTCCATTACCATTGGCCCACGGTGGCCGCCTCGCTGCTATGCGCCATCTTTGCCTCGGCGGCCGCTTTGTTTGTGGTGAGCCGCCGGCAAATGCGATTGCGCCAGGCCCTTGCCGGCAGTCTGGTCATGGGTGGCGGCATCGCCGCCATGCACTTCATCGGCATGGCTGCCATGCGGCTGTCGGCAAGCTGCCGCTATGCTTTCAGCTTGGTTGCCGTGTCGGTGATCCTTGCAGTTTTCATTTCGTTGGTGGCGCTCAGGCTCACTTTCCGGCTTCGCGAAGAGACTCAGGCGCGGGGCCGGCAGAAGATGGTAAGCGCCCTGATCATGGGCGCGGCGATCCCGATCATGCACTATACCGGCATGGCGGCTGCACGCTTTACGTCTTCACCAGCGCTTCCCGACCTCACCCACACCGTTGATATCTCGTCTTTTGCCATGGAAGGGATTGCCGTAATCACCACGATCCTGCTGAGCCTGGTGATGTTGGCCTCGGTGGTGGATCGCCGGCTTTCCGAGCAGGCGGCAGCACTGGAGGCCGAACGGCGCTACCATCAGCTTGTAGACGCGGTTCAGGTGATTTTGTGGCGGAAGAGTGTGCATGCATCGGGCTTCAGCTTCGTGAATCGCGAGGCCGAAGCGGTGCTGGGGTATCCGGTGGAGCAATGGCTCGCCGACCCGCGCTTCTGGATGGAACACAGTCACCCTGACGATCGTGCTCTGGTGGAGTCGCGTTGCCGAAGCGCCGCCGAACAAAATCAGGCGCAGTCGTTTGAGCACCGTATGATCGCCGCCAACGGCGAAATCCGTTGGCTGCGAAGCTCCATCCGTTTGATTGCCGATCAAGCGCGGGACAAGGACCTGTTCGGCGTCATGGTGGACATCAGCGACCGTAAACGGGCCCAAGAGGCGGTTGAGGCCGCGAACCGCGCCAAGAGTGAATTTCTCGACAACATGAGCCATGAACTGCGCACGCCCATGAATGGCGTTCTGGGCATGGCACAGCTGATGTCGGATACGAATCTGACCGCCGAACAACGCGAATACCTGAATCTGCTCACCCAGTCCGCCGATTCCCTGCTGACCATCATCAACGATATTCTCGACTTTTCTGGCATCGAAGCCGGGACGCTGCAACTGAACCGCACTCCGTTCCGGCTGCAGGACATCCTGCAGACCACCACGCAGGTGTTTGCCTCGGCAGCCCGCCAGAAGGGACTGAAGCTGCGAAGCCGGATGGCTCCGGGCGTGGCGCAGGATCTAATTGGCGATGCGCAGCGCCTGCGTCAGATCCTGGTCAATCTGGTGGGAAACGCATGCAAGTTCACCGCCCGTGGTGAAGTGAGCATTGCAGTTGAGCTTGCCGCCGAACAGGGCCAGGAGGTGAATTTGACCTTCTCGGTAAGCGACACCGGAATCGGAATCGAGCCGGAAAGACAGAAGCAGATCTTCGAAGCATTTTCCCAAGCCGACAGCTCAGCCACACGGAGATTCGGAGGCGCCGGCCTCGGCCTGGCCATTTGCTCTCGTCTTGTCCACTTGCTGGGCGGAACGCTGCAGGTGGAGAGCTGCCCGGGCCAGGGGAGCCAGTTTCAATTCACCGTCCGATTCTCCCGCGGCCAGCCGCTTCCGTGTGACACACAGCCTGCATTATTAGAGGAACCCCACTACTGCCGCTGAAAGCGCGGAGTTTGGCCGGTTAGCCGCGCGGCCAACAGTTCTGACTTCTACCGGCTCTCCCTATTCGTACCGCAGCGCCTCGACGGGATCCAGCTTGGAAGCGGCCAGCGCGGGCACAAGTCCGCTGACGACACCCACGACGAGCAGAACCATGGCGGAGAGAGTGACTGTCATGAGCGAGATTTGCAGGTGGATATCGGCTTTGCCGGAGTCGTCTTCGAAAAGCGGACCCATGAGCGGCATGGTTCCAACACCGGCAGAGATCGCATAGGACAGCAGCACGCCGATCGCTCCGCCCAGCAGCATGATGAGCAGAGTCTCCGCCAGGAATTGAAACTTGATGTGCCGCTTGCGGGCGCCCAGCGCGCGGCGCAAGCCGATTTCGCGAATGCGCTCGTCCACCGAAACCAGCATGATATTCATGACGCCTACACCGCCGATGCCGAGCGTAAGTGTGCCGATGAAAGCAAGCAGGACCTGGAGGCCGATGGTGAGCGCGTCAATCACCGGGCGAAATTCGTCGCGTCCGAACATCTGAATCGCTTTCTTGTCGGACGGGGAAAATTGCTGCCGGGTGGCGACCGCGGCCAGAACCTGGGCCATAGCCTTTTTCTCGAACTGCGGCGCGATCGGTTCAAACACCATCACAGCGGCGTAGCGCGTGTTCCACAGATCACCGGCAGCGGAGTACGGAATCCAGGTCGAGTCGTCGTCGCTCGAAAAGTAGTTGCTGAGCTGGATTTTGCGAGCCATCACCCCTATCACGGTGAAGCGCACGCCGGCGACCAGAACGGTTTCCCCAACCGCAGGGCGCCCGCTGAACAGTTGTTCGCGCACCCGCCCACCGAGGAAGATGACGCGCCGCCGCTCCAGTTCATCGCTGGCATTGATCCAGCGGCCTTCGAGCGGGACTTCATTGCGCATCTCGCCATATTCCGGACATACGCCGCGGACCGGCGCAGTTCCGACCATGCGATCGCCATAGGCAACGCCGGGGCGGCGCACGGTTTCGAGGCAAGCGTGCCTCACCAGGGTCGCCGTTTCCTTCACCATGTCGAGATCGGCCTGCTCGAAGACGACCTTCTTCCCGGCACGCTGTCCCCCGGGTTGCTCGCTGGTCTGTTGAGGCCAGCAGATCACGACGCTTTTGCCGAAGGCGTCGAAGCCGCCAACAAGAATCCTGCGAAAGCTGCTGCCGTAGGCGATGAGAAGGGTGACCGTCGTGATGCCCCAAACGACGCCCAGCATGGTGAGCAGGCTGCGCGTCATGTTGCGTTTGAGCGCGATCCAGGCCTCGACGATGATCTGGCTCAACATAAGATGTACCGGACGGGCGGCGCTATCCTCCTGCTTCAAACCGCAGCGCTTCGATCGGGTCCACGGATGCGGCTTTGCGCGCGGGATACAAAGCGGCGAGCACTGCGATGGTCCCCAGGATTGCGCAGGCGAGCAGGCCAGAGGTCCAGGTCGGCAGCAATCCGGCGAAGAATGCCGGCATCGGCAACAAATCCACGAGCAAGCAGAGTCCGTATGCGATGCCCATGCCGATACCGCCGCTTAGAAACGCAATCACCAGCGCTTCGATGAAAAACTGATTCAGGATGGACCGCGCCGGCGCACCCAGCGCTTTGCGTACCCCAATCTCGCGGGTGCGCTCGCGCACGGCGACCATCATCACGTTCATCACGCCCAGCCCGCCAAGAAACAGCGTGACCACGCCCACCGCGCCCAGAAAATATTTCATCCCGTCGGTCATCTGCTGAAAGGCCTTGGCCTCCTGCACGGTGTCCCAGATGGGACAGGCTTCCTTGTCGTTAGGGTCGAAGTTGTGCATGCGTCCCAGCGCCACGCGGATTTCATGTTTGCAGGCTTCGTGCTGCTGCACAGATTTCGGCGTCACCAGAAGTTGATCGAAGGTTGTGGGCGTGCCTGGAGGTTTATCCGGGAAGTCGCGCCGCATGGCGCCGAAGGGAACGAAAACTTTGTTCACATCCCAGCCGTCGTAGCTGGAATCCTGTTTTTTGGTTTTCATCACGCCGATCACAATGTAAGGGAAATCGTTCAGGTAAAGATGCTCGCCGACGGGATTGCGGCCGGGGAACAATTGCTTGGCCGCTTCGCTTCCCAGGAAGGCCACGCGGCGTCCCTGAAGCGTGTCGTCCCAGTTGTAAAATCTTCCCTGGCCAACGTCGAGGCTGCGAATCTCCTGAAACTCCGGGTACGAGCCGGTGATCAACATCGCGGCGTTGTTATAGTTGCTGGTCATGCGCACATCTTCCTGTTCGAGTTCAGGAATGGTGTACTCGCAGTCGGTGGCTTCGGCGCGCACCGCGACCATATCGTCGTCCACCCAGTGAACCGAGCGTCCGGCGTGGATTCCGCCCGCTTGCAGGCTGGTGCGGCCGTGGAAGACGATCATGACGTCTTTACCCAGCGTTTTGGCCTGATCGGCTTGCCCTTTGCGCAGTCCCTCGCCCGCCGCCACCATCAGAACGATGGATACGATCCCCCAGGCGATGCCGAACATGGTGAGGAAGGTGCGGAGCTTGTGCGCCCACAGGGTACGCAATACATCGCCAATGAGGTCACGCAGAACCATCGCCTTAGTTTGGACGGGCTGGCCGGGGGAACGTGAGCTAAAGCCGGTCTCCTGGCCTTAGGTACGCAGTTTGCGGGGGTTTCGTTCCCTGGGAAATGAAGACCGCGGAGGGCACCGAGGACACGGAGGTTTGTAAAGTCAGGAAACAATCAGAACACCAAGTGGATTTCAGCTCGCTTGGTTGTGGGTTGTGACGGCGGACTCTGCGGCGGCCAGCCATCGATCAAATTCCCTCAGCGCAAGCGCGCATTGTTGCCGGTGACGTTCCTGGCGGTCACGAACGTTTTGCTCTAAAGGCGGCAAGAGGTCGAATGTTATGTTGGCAGGCTGAAATTTCCTGGCATCGGCGTGCGTGATGTAATGGGTGAGCGATCCGAAAGCGGTGGCGCGGGGAGGCGGAACCGGCACGCTTCCTGCCGTCAGTGCAGCCGCGTGAACTCCGGCCATCAGCCCGGCAGCAATGGATTCGACATACCCTTCAACCCCACAAATCTGGCCGGCGAACAGCGCGGTGGGATGCTGTTTCATCTGCAGCGTTTCCGTCAGAAGCGTGGGCGCGTTGATATATGTGTTGCGGTGAATTTGCCCGTAGCGCAGGAATCGGGCTTGCTCCAGGCCGGGAATCAGGCGCAGCACGCGCGCCTGCTCCCCAAACTTCAGATGATTCTGGAAGCCGACCAGGTTATAAGAATCCGCCCGCAGATTCTCCTGCCGCAGTTGCACCACGGCATACGGCATTTTCCCCGTGCGCGGATCTTTCAATCCAACCGGCTTCATGGGGCCGAAGCGCAAAGTGTCGCGGCCGCGGCGAGCAATTTCTTCGATGGGCAGGCAGCCTTCAAAATAATTCAGCTTTTCCCAATCGCGCTCTTCGACTGGTTGTGCCTCCAGTAGCGCATCGTAAAAGTGGTCATATTCATCTTTCGACATCGGGCAGTTGATGTAATCGGCCGATCCCTTGTCATAGCGCGCGGCAAGGTACACCTTCGCCATGTCAATCGAGTCGGCTTCAACAATGGGACTGATCGAATCGAAGAAATACAGATGCGAAGCTCCGCTGAGCCGAGCGATTTCCTGCGACAGCGCGTCTGAGGTCAGCGGGCCGGTTGCGATGATCGTAATTTGCGATTCGTCAACCGCCGTCACTTCCTCACGGCGTACCTGAATCAGAGGCTCGCTGGTGATGGCTTCGGTGACTTTCGCGGCGAACGTGGTTCGATCCACGGCCAGCGCATGCCCGGCCGGGACGGCGCATTCGTGCGCGGTCTGCATCAGCAGCGATCCGGCGCGGCGCATTTCTTCCTTCAGCAGCCAGGGTGCCGTGTTTTCGGTATCGGATTTCAGGGAATTCGAGCAGACCAGCTCGGCGAAATCGCCAGTCTGATGCGCCGGAGTCGAGCGGACCGGGCGCATCTCGAACAGATCGACTTCAACGCCGCGGCGCGCGCATTGCCAAGCGGCTTCAGATCCTGCCAAGCCTGCGCCAACGATGGCAACCCTCACGGCGCAATCTCCGCCAGCCGATTCATGTCTTCCGGGTTGAGCATGACCAGCTTCCACTCATCCATGAAATCCGCGCCCAGCGATTTGTAAAAGTCGATCGCCGGTTGGTTCCAATCGAGCACTTCCCAGCGCATGCCGCGGCAGTTTTCCTGTATAGCAATTTGTGCCACCGCGGCCAGCATGGCTTTGCCGATACCCAATCCGCGGAATTGCGGGCGGACGAACAAGTCTTCCAGAAACATCTGCTTCCCGCGCCACGTGCTGTAGTAATCGAAGAAAAGGGCGTAGGCGACCGGCTGCCCCTTCCACTCGCCGATCAGTGCCTGGAAAATCGGCTTTGGGCCAAACCCGTCACGCGCCAGATCTTCTTCCGTGATCTTCACCCATTCCAATCCGCGCTCGAACTCCGCCAGTTCGCAGATCATGGTTCGGAGCAGGGCGGCATCGGCGATGGTCGCCGGACGGGTTGAGAGCATGGCAAGAATCTCCTCTCGGATTTGCAACACCGATTCTACGGCTGATTGAGGATTGCTTTGTGTTAATCCGTCAGGTCTACGTGATGCTGGCCTCGGTGTAGGCGCCGTAAACGTCTCGCAGCGCGTCGCAGATCTCGCCGACGGTGGCGTAGGCGCGCACGGCGTCAATGATGTAGGGCATGGTGTTCGCCGGCGAGACGTTGCCATTCGATTCGGCCTTCGGTTCCTGCGCCGCCGCTTTCTTCAGCGCGTCCAGACGACGCTGTACCTCGTCATTGGACCGCCGCGCGCGCAGGGCTTTGAGTTTCGCCGATTGGTGCCGGGCCACGCTTTCGTCAATGTAAAGAATGTTCGGCGACTCTTCTTCAATCACAAACTCATTGGCGCCAACGATGATCTTCTCTTTCGCTTCCGCCGCGCGCTGGAACTGATACGAAGCCTCCGCAATTTCTTTCTGCGGATAGCCGCGCTCGATGGCCTTCACCATCCCGCCCATCGCGTCGAGCTTGCCGAAATAATCGAAAGCGCCGCTTTCCATCTGCAAGGTCAGGTTCTCCAGGAAATACGACCCGCCGAGAGGATCCACGGTCTGCGCCACACCGGACTCATAGGCAATGATCTGCTGCGTGCGCAGCGCGATCCGCGCCGCTTCTTCCGTAGGCAGTGCCAGAGCCTCGTCGTAGCCATCAATATGCAGCGACTGGGTTCCGCCGAGCACGGCCGCCAGAGCCTGTAGCGCCGCGCGTGCAATGTTATTCAACGGCTGCTGCGCGGTCAGCGAAACGCCCGCGGTCTGCGTGTGGAAACGCATCAGGCGCGTGCGCTCGTTCTTTGCATTGAAGCGGCCTTTCATCACCTGATACCAGATTTTTCGCGCGGCACGGTACTTGGCAATTTCTTCGAAGAAGTCGTTATGCGCATTGAAAAAGAAGCTGAGCCGCGGACCGAACTCGTCCACTTCCAGGCCTCGTCGCAGCGCCCATTCCACGTATTCGATGCCGTCGTACAGAGTGAATGCCAGTTCCTGCAGCGCCGTGGAACCGGCTTCGCGGATGTGGTAGCCGCTGATCGAAATGGTATTGAAGCGTGGCGTGAATTTCGAGCCGAACTCAAAAGTATCCACCACCAGGCGCATCGAGGGATCGGGCGGGTAAATGTATTCCTTCTGCGCGATGTACTCTTTGAGAATGTCGTTTTGAATGGTGCCGGAAATTTTCTTCCAGTCCGCGCCCTGCTTTTCCGCGACCGCCAGATACATTGCCCAAAGGACCGACGCCGGGGAATTGATGGTCATCGAGACAGTGGTCTTCTCCAGATCGATTCCACCGAAGAGAATTTCCATGTCTTCGAGGGAATCAATGGCCACGCCGCATTTGCCCACTTCGCCTTCGCTGGCGGCATGATCGGAGTCATAGCCCATCAGCGTGGGAAGATCGAAGGCAACGGAAAGACCTCCGCCGCCGTGTTCGAGCAGATATTTGTAACGTTGATTGGTTTCCTCAGGCGAAGCGAAGCCCGAGAACTGGCGCATGGTGAAAAGTTTGCCGCGGTATCCGCTGGCGTGAATGCCGCGTGTATAGGGCGGTTGGCCGGGGTAGCCGAGATAGTGATCGTAATTCCAGTCCGCGGGTAAGTCAGCTTGCGTATATAGGCGGCGAATCGGCACGCCGGAAATGGTGGTGAAGCGCGCATAGCCGTTCTCATCGCGATTGGTGCCGGTGGGCGCGCCAATCGGCCGTTCTGGAGCTTTCTCCAGCGTCGGCGCCAAGGTTTTTTCCGCCCATTGTTTTTCGCTGGGCGAAGGCTCTCGATCCTCGAGAACGTCGGCAATCGGACTCTCGGCAACCAGCGGGTTGGATGATTTCTTTTCTGCCATGAACACCCCGTCTAATCTGATGATAGAGGAGGGCGGAAGATGCCGCAAGAAGCGCGGTTTTGCGCGGGCGCGCGACTTCCAGCCTAGGTTTTCGCCTTCACGCTTAACTCCCACGCCTTGGAGTATTTCCAGGAGACGTAGACGGCGTGGTAGAGGTGTAAAAGCAGGCCCTCGCGGCCGTCGAGAAATCCGAGGCGAATGAAGTAGTTGTAGGTGAACGTCAGCGCTGGACGGATCACGATGTTGAGAAACTTGAATCCGCGATAACCGCCTGCGACCACAACTTCCGCGCCCGAGGATGAATAGCTGTTCATGTGATCAATGTAGCCGCGCAGCGTGGGATAGGCGGTATGCAGCATCGCATGTTTCAGACGGCCGGCCGGGCCATTGATTTTGATTGTGGGATGCGCGCCATATTCCCCGAATCGCCCCGCCCCGCGGCGGATGAGGCGCAGCTTGGGATCGGGATAAAAGCCTCCGTGCTTGATCCAGCGACCGAGGAAAAAATTCTTGCGGAGGAGAAAAAAACCTTGAACGCGGGCGGAGTCGAGAGCCGATGCGATCTCGGTGGCCAATTCCGGTTCGAGCGCCTCGTCAGCATCGAGTTGCAAAATCCAATCGCAGGAAGCCTTATCTATTGCCGAGTTTTTTTGCGCGGCAAAACCCTTCCAGGGCTCAGAGAACACTTTCGCGCCGAACCGCTGCGCGATCTCCAGGGTCCGGTCAGTTGAACCTGAATCCACGACGATGATTTCACCCCTGCCGTCGCTCACGAGCGGCCTGATGCTTTCGAGCGTGCGCGGCAGGTTGGATTCTTCGTTGTGCGTGATTAGGACGACGGAAAGCGTCACAAAGAAAGCATAAACCGCGGCGATGCCGGACGAAATGCCGAATCGGATTCGGCAGCGCGTGCCTACAGGGCGCCCTATGTCTCGCTGTTTTTGCGAGACGTGGGAAACACCGACTGCGCGATCGGGATGACAAGACCAGGTGACTTAGTCGAATGAGCCTCTTCAATAGCCTTGGGGGTGGCTGGTCTGGGGCGCAGCCGGTTGCACCTCCTGGCGTGGCGCAACATACGGCACGCTGGGCGCGTGGGTCACATTGCCGCTCTGCGCATCCGCCATGACAATTCCGGCATGATCCAGCAGCAATCCTGTAGCGCGATCCAGTTCCACTTCCGCCTTTTCATAAGCGGCTTTGGCCGAGACCAGGTTTGACTCCGCTGCAGTCAGCGCGGCCTGATCCTGCAACACAGCAGTTGAACTGGAGACGCCGGCAGCCAGCTTTTTCTGCTCGGCATCGAGCGTCTGCCGGGCGAAGTCTGCAGCGGCCTGGGCGGCGTCAACGCTGGCGCGGTTTTGCTGCACATCAAATTGCGCGTTGCGCACCTCGATTCGCACCTGATTTTCCAGCTGTTGCAAGCGCACCTGCGCCTGGCGGTATTCCAGTTGGGCGCGCACCTGATCGGCCTGTGCCGCGCGATTGAGGATCGGGATGTTCAGCGACAACCCAACGCCTTTGTCAGGCGCAACCGATGTGACCATCTGATTCAGCGTGCCGGCATAGCTGACCGATCCACCATTACGGAACGGCGGCGCGGCGGCTGTGGGATTAAAGCAGCCAAATCGGCTGGTTTGCGTAGTGCAAGGACCGCCGAGGCTCGTTGGAACCAGCGTTGGATTCACGTCGCCGCCGATCCCGGAGCCGCCATAATACGCATATAAATCGAGGGTGGGGAGCATGGCATTGCGCACCGCCTTGTTATTGATCTGGCGGCTATTCAGGTCAATTCGCGATTCGGCCAGTTCAGCGCGGTGGCTGAGCGCGTCGTTAATGAGATCCTGCGTGGGAACGACCGGTTCATGCTCCGGCAACTGCATGGTGGAGGTCGGAACCACTTCTGCGCCGGCCAGCACCGGATCCTCCAGGCTGCGGCTCAACGCGTTCTTCATCAGCAGCTCCTGCAGTTGAAGATTGGTTTGCGCCAGAATTAGCGCCTCCTGATCGTTCGAAACGGTGCTCTGCGCATTCACCACCTGAATGGGCGGCAGGGTTCCAACTTTGACCTGCACTTTGTTGTCCTCGAGCGTGCGCTGAGCAAAGGCCAGCGCCTCCTGCTGCACTCTGACATTTTCAAAGGCATAAACCAGATTCCAGTACAGGTTTTCAATCTGGTCCACGGTGGTGATGACTTGCAGCCGGAAGGCCACGTCGGAGATCTCGCGATTGTTCTTCGCGATGCGAATGAAACGCGTATTGGGCACAAAGCCCAGGCCTTGCAAGAGTTGCTGCGTCACCCGAACCTGAAACCCCGAACTCAGCGCAGGTGTGTAAGTGACGGTTTCATTGTTGGAGGTGACGTGGGTGTTGTTGAATCCCAAAGCAAGATTCGTACCCGAATGAAAGCCTTGCAGATAGGAAAAGTTGGCGGTTCCGGTGTTGGTGTTGGCGATGCCGTTGGGCACCTCGGTGAACAAGCTGGTGGATTCGACATTGTTGCGATCCATCTGCAGGGTGCTGGTGATGATGGGATCGAAGCTGGTGATGGGAGAGCCAATGCCGAGGGTGGAACTGACCAATCCGTTGGTTCCGGTTCCCACGCCGCCCGCGGCCACGCTGGTTCCACCCGTGCCGGAGCCGACCGTGCCATTGAGGCCCCCCACGCCACCGCCGGGGGTGTTCTGCACAATGCCGGTGTTCACGCCAAGAATATTGGCGCCCGCTCGGGCACGCAGGATGTCGGTATCGGCGATGTTCAGGTTGTAGCGCGCCAGGACAAGGTCGAGATTATTCTCGAGCGCAAGGGCGATGGCGTCATTGATGGAGAGATAAATTCTGCCATCGTGCATCAGACTGTCAACCCGCGCCGTGTTATTGAGATTGGACGGCGGAACCTCCTCCGGCTTATAGGGAGCGATGATATTGGGAAACTGGGCGCGCGCCCTGGAGTAGTCGCGGTACACGTAAGGCGACTGCGGAGCGGCAGGCAGCGCCGCGGCGGCCGCTGTTTGCTGGGCTGGCGGAGCTGCGGGCGGCGCCTCCTGCGCCCAACCGAAAACCGTCAGTAATGAGGTCAGTGCTATGGCGGCGATATAGCGTCCGGCAAAATTCGAGCAGGAAAGCGTCATGGTCTTATCTCCTCAGAACATTGGCGAATAGGGAAACCTACGACAACGGAATTGGATGCAGGCAGCAGCTGTAACATTCACGCGTTTGTGAAGCCACTTGGGCTATTGGGAAATCATACAGCGCGGAATTGTAAAGAAGCATAAAACGAAAAGAATTGAGGAAGAATTGCGCGGGCGGTGCTGACCGGGTGTTCGGCACGAAATCAGGGCGGGATAATTGGGCGACGGCCCAAACCGCCGCTTGCCAGCCCACGTTTCGAAGCGAAACGCGGGGCAGCCGGGGCGACCGCAGAACCCGAGAGATGGGGGCCATCTGGTCGCCCGTTCTGATGCCGTCTTAGTTCTGGGGCTGCGCCGTCGGCATTACCGGCTGCGCATCCTGGCGAGGTGCAACGTACGGAACCTTGGGCATGTGCGTCACCTCGCCACGCACCGCGTCGGCCATCACGATGCCGGCATGATCCAGCAACAGCCCGGTGGACCGATCAAGCTCAAGCCGCGATTTCTCATACGCTGCCGTTGCCGAAACCAGAGTGGATTCGGCGGTCGCCAGCGCGGATTCGTTCTGCAAGACCAAGGTGCTGGTGGAAGCGCCGAGGTTGAACTTTTTCTGCTCGGCATCGAGCGACTGGCGTCCGAGCGCCACTGCCGCTTGCGCGGCCGCCACGCTGGCGCGATTCTGTTGGACCGTGAACTGCGCGCTGCGGACTTCGATCCGCACCTGATTCTCGATCTGCTGCAGACGCATCTGCGCCTGGCGATATTCCATCTCCGACCGCACCTGCGCGGCCTGCGCAGCGCGGTTGCGTATCGGAATATTGATGTTCACCCCGATGCCCTTGTCCGGAGCGGAGGAATCCACCAGTTCGTTCAGTGCGCCGTTAAAGCTGGTGGATGGGAACGCGGGGATCAAGGTCTGCCCGCCGATGGCAGGGTTGGGGCCGGCGCAGAAGCCTTGCGACTGCAGATCGATTCCTTCGTTCGCGCAAAGGTTCGCCGGGTTTTGCGATCCGCCCAGACCCGATCCGCCGTAGTATGCGTAAAGGTCAACGCTCGGCAGCAGGGCGTTGCGCACCGCCTTGTTGCTGATTTCCGTGCTGTTCAGGTTAATGCGCGCCTCGGCCAGTTCCGGACGATGGCTGAGCGCGTCGTTGACCAGGTCCTCGGTCGGCGCGACTTCTTCCTGCTCGGGAATCCGGAAGGTGGAGGTGGGAATCACCTCGGCGTCGGCCAGACGAGGATCCACAAGCGTGCGGCTCAACGCATTCTTCATGAGCAACTGCTGCAGCTGCAGGTTGGTCTGTGCCAGAGTCAGAGCCTGCTGGTCGGTGGCGACCGTGCTCTGCGCGCGCACAACCTCGATGGGAGCCAGGCTACCGATCTGCACCTGCTTCTGATTGTCGGACAGAGTTTTTTGCGCGAAGGCCAGCGCTTCCTGTTGCACTCTCACATTTTCGTAGGCATAGACCAGATCCCAATACATGTTTTCGATCTGATCCACGGTGCTGGTGATTTGCAGGCGAAAGGCGACATCGGTGACTTCGCGATTATTTTTGGCGATGCGGATGAAGCGGTTGTTGGCGGCGAAACCCAGCCCTTGCAGCAGGTGCTGCGTCAATCGAAACTGAAAGCTCGAGTTGATGAGCGGGCTCAAGGTGGTAAAGGGGTTGTTGGTGCTGATACGGCCATTGCTGAAGCCGACTAGAACGTTCGTGCCGGACGCAAAACCCTGGTTATAGGCGAAGTTGTAAGTTTGCGTATTCTGGGCCAGCACAGGCACGCCGGTGAAGGCGCTGCTGGCAAGTTGGTTGAAATGATCCCACTGCAGTCCGCTGGTAAAAATAGGATCGAAGCCGGGAAGCGCCGGGCCGATGCCCAGGGTCGAGCCGACAATGCCGCCGGCGCCGGTGCCCGCGCCGCCTGCTCCCGCACTGGTGCCGCCGGTGCCTGATCCCACCTGCGTGCCCAAGCCGCCGACTCCTCCGCCGGGGGTATTCTGCACCACGCCGGCGTTGACGCCCAGGATGGGAGCGCCCGCCTTGGCGCGCAGAATATCGGTATCGGCAATGCTCAGGTTGTAGCGCGCGATGCCGACATCCAAGTTGTTTTCGAGGGCGAGTGCGAGGGCATCGTCAATGGAAAGCATGAGCTTGCCGTTCTGCAACAACTGCTCGATCCGCGGCGTATTGGCCAAATTCGGAGGGGGTAAATGGCGCGAGGTGTAAGGCGCAATCGGATTGGGGAAGTGACTCTGCCCCTTACTGTAGTTTTCCATGACAAAATTCTGGGATCGCGGAGCCTGCACCGCCGGAGCCTGAGCAGGCGAGGCCGCAGCGGGCTGAGTTGCGTCCTGCGCCCAGCTGCCGAGGCAAAGCGCGCCGGCCACCATGAGGGCTGCGGCCAGACGGGCAGAAGAATTCAAACCAGGCAATGACATTCGTTTTTCTCCGTACAGAAAGGCTGCTCAAAAAGGCAAAAAAGTCTCCAAGTCAAGAGCTACTACGCAAGAAGGCCGCCCCGGGTTTCATTTTTGTCTCGCCCGGGAGCAGGCGAGTTTTGCGTCCGAATCGCCAAAGGGAATGCAATAGTATAGCTGACGTGACTCGCGTTCCAGACGGCTGAACCTCAGCGCGGGCCCGGGCGAGGCGTCCGTACCGCCGTTGGCGCTGTCGAAAAAGAGCAAGCGATCCTCATGCGCAATCTCAAAGTCACTCTGGCGTACGACGGCTCTGACTTCGGCGGCTGGCAGGTGCAGCCGGATGCCGTCACGATCCAGGGCACACTGGCCTCTGCTATTGGACGGGTGATCGGAGAAAAGGTCTTGCCGCAAGGATCGGGCCGCACCGACGCAGGGGTGCATGCGCTGGCGCAAGTAGCCACGTTTGGCACAGAATCGCCGATACCGGCGGAAAACCTGGGGAAGGCGCTGAACGATCTTCTGCCGGCCGCCATCCGCGTGCTTTCGGTTGCGGAAGTTCCGGCGGAATTTCATGCCCGCAAATCAGCCCGGGCAAAGACCTACCGGTACCGGATGTATCGCGAGGCAATCTGCCCGCCGTTTCTGGCGCGATATGTGTGGCATTATCCCTATCCACTCGATGAGGCGGCCATGCAGCAGGCGGCTGGCCTGATTGTGGGTGAGAACGATTTCACCTCCTTTGCTGCCGTGGACCCTGAACGCGGTGAGGAAATTGGATCGAACGTGCGGCAGGTTTTTGCTTCAAACTGGGAGCGGAGCGGGGATGAGTTGATCTTTACAGTTCGCGGCAGCGGTTTTCTGCACCACATGGTGCGAAATCTTGTGGGAACCTTTGTTCTCGTCGGTAAAGGCACGCTGCAGCCGGATGCGATTGCGAAGATTATCGCGGCGCGAAAGCGGTCCTCGGCAGGCGCCACGGCGCCGGCAAGCGGGCTGTGCCTGGTGAATGTGGAGTACTGACCGCGTAGAACCTGTACGCGACGTTGGGATCCGGCTGACATCCGCTATCATGGCTTCTTGTCTGGTTCCCGGCCATCCACATTGATCAGCATCCTGCGCCAGCTTTGCCCGCGATGCCGGTCGGGCAGAATTTTTCGCGGCTCGATCTATTGGGGATTCCCCAAAATGCACGACAGCTGTCCGGTGTGTTCCCTGCGCTTCAATCGCGAGCCGGGATACTTCCTGGGCGCGATGTATATCAGCTATGGCCTGGCCCTGGCCCTCATCGTTGCTTTGGGCATTGTGACCTGGACGCTTACACATTGGCGTGTGGACAAGGTCGCCCTCTTTGCCATCCTGCTGTTCCTGGCATTCGTCCCGCTGCTCACGCTTCTGTCGCGCGTGCTTTGGATTTATCTCGACCAGAAGATCGATCCGGAAAGAACGTAGGGCGGGCTTGGGCGGCTGTCCTCACGTGACCCTAAGGACGACAACCTTCATTGCTTTCAACATTGCTGCTGGAGGATAATTTGTTATTCGCTCGGGCGGCGACGAACGGTCCGTGAACCTTCCAAACTCCATCACGCTTACCCGTATTTTCAGCATTCCGCTGCTGATCTGGATTCTTTCCACCAGCCGTTTTCAAACCGCGGGCGGTCAGAAGGAACTGCTGGCGTCGGCGCTGTTCATCGCGGCTTCGATTACCGACGGCATCGACGGGTATCTGGCGCGCAAGCGCGGACAGATCACGACCATGGGAGTGCTGCTGGACCCGCTGGCCGACAAACTTCTCATTGCCGCTGCGTTCATCACCCTGGTGCAGTTCAATCCTCGCCTGGTTCCGGCATGGATGGCGGTGGTGATCATCGGGCGGGAATTTCTGGTGAGCGGACTGCGTTCGATTGCAGCCTCGGAGGGCTTTGCCATCGAAGCCAGCGAGTTGGGCAAGTTCAAAATGCTGGTGCAGATCGTCTCCGTCGTCGCCGTCATTCTCGATCATCGCTGGAAAGAGTGGCCGATCTATGGCTCGTACTTTTTCCCGGTGGAGTGGATTGCGCGGCTCGCGGTATGGTTCATGGTGCTGTTGTCGCTGGTTTCGGCGGGAGATTATTTTATCGCCTTCTGGTCGAAGATTGACCGGCAGGTGGTGAAGAGCCGCCGCCGCGCCTTCGTCCTGAGCCGGCGGAGGAAACGCGATGTCGCAGCTACCTGAGGACCGCGCGGGCCTGCACGTGGACGATTCGCCTGACCGCAACGCTTCCTGTCAGGAATTTACTTCCGAAGAACGCAAAATTCTGTTGACGCTCGCTCACGAGGCGATTGCCTCGGCGCTCGAGAAGCGCGAGATTTCCTCGACCGCGCCGTCGTCGCATCTGGATGAGCCGCGGGGCGCATTCACCACGATTTACATCGAAGGCGATCTGCGCGGTTGTGTGGGCTACGTATTTCCTGCCATGTCGCTATACCGCACGGTGATTGAGACGGCGCGCTCGGCGGCCTTCGACGACATGCGCTTTACGCCGGTCACGGCGGGAGAAACCGACAGGCTGACAGTTTCGCTGAGCGTTCTTTCGCCGCTTCAGACGATCAAGCCGGAGGACGTGGAAGTCGGGCGGCACGGGTTGCTGGTTGCCCAGCACGGATTTCGCGGCCTACTTCTTCCGCAGGTGCCGCTTGAACATGGATGGGATCGCATGACTTTCCTGGAGCAAACTTGCCGCAAAGCCGGCTTGCCGCTCGATGCCTGGCGCAAAGGCGCGTCTCTTCAGGCGTTCACGGCGGAGTTGTTTGGGGACGGAGATGTAACTTAGCCGCGGGTTACCTGGACCAGCAGCCACGCATTCAGCGCTGCGATCAGCAGCGCGGTAAACCAGGACAAACTTTTTAACCAGCGGGCATTTACGAACTCGCCCATTTTATGCCGGTCGCTGGTGAACATCACCAGAGGAAATACAGCGAAGCTAAGCTGCATGCTGAGAATCACCTGGCTCAGGACCAAGAGATTGCTGGTGCCGCGCTCGCCCCAAAATGCGGTCACCAGGACCGCAGGCACAATCGCCAGAGATCGCGTAATCAGGCGGCGCAGCCAGGGGCGCAGGCGGATGTTCAGGAACCCCTCCATCACCACCTGCCCGGCCAATGTTCCGGTTAACGTGGAATTCTGCCCGGAAGCCAGCAGCGCCAGCGCAAACACTGTGCTCGCGCCGGTCACGCCCAGAAGCGGGGAGAGCAATTTGTAGGCATCGTGAATTTCGGCGACCTGGTTGTATCCGTTGCGGAAAAACGTGGCCGCGGAGACGACCAGAATCGCGGCGTTCACAAACAGGGCAATGGTAAGCGCGACAGTGGAGTCAATGGTCGAAAAGCGAATCGCCTCGCGCTTACCCTCCGGGGTGCGCTCGAAATTGCGCGTCTGCACGATGGCAGAGTGCAGATAGAGATTATGCGGCATCACCGTGGCGCCGAGAATGCCGATGGCGATGTACAACATGCCCGGATCATGCACGATCTGCGGCGAGGGCACGAAGAATCCATAGGCCAGGCCGGCAAGGGTGGGCTGGGAAAATAAAATCTCCAGACCGAAGCAGACGCTGATGACGCCGATCAGCGAAAGGACGAGCGCTTCCAGAAAGCGAAATCCTTTTTGCTGCAGGAACAGGATCAACAGCACGTCGAGCGCGGTGAGGCACACTCCCCAAATCAGCGGAATGTGAAACAGCAGGTTGAGAGCGATGGCCGAGCCGATGACTTCCGCCAGATCGCAGGCCGCAATGGCGACCTCGGCGGCAATCCAAAGAGCGAATGAAACGGGCCGGCTGAAATGATCGCGGCAAGCCTGCGCCAGGTCGCGGTCCGTGGCCACACCCAGCTTGATGGCCAACGTCTGCAGCAGAATGGCCATGAAGTTGGACAGCATGATTACGGAGAGCAGGGTGTAGTTGTAGCGCGCGCCGCCGGCCAGATCGGTGGCCCAGTTGCCCGGATCCATGTAGCCCACGGCTACCAGAAAGCCTGGCCCGGCGAAGGCAAACAGCTTGCGAAAGAAGGTTGCCGACTGCGGCACACTCAATGTGCCGTACACCTCGGGAAGGCTGGGGCTGACGGTCTGCTGCCTCCAGCCCTGGTTCCTGAGATCTAAAGCTTTGGAATTCATACGGTGACGTGAGCCGCAGGGTAAATATTAGCATGAGTATACATCAGAGGATAAACTATAGTTAATTACTTTTGTCATGGTGGATCGTCATGCGCTCAAGGTGACGATGTGAGATTGCCCCCGAATCTAAGGTGCAGCGCTCGCCGGCCGCGGCTTGCGTTTCTCGCCGCTGACCCACACTCGTTCCGCGGCTGAGCGGCCCAGGGCCACGGCTCCGGCGTCGGTGTTCAAAGTGAGGGTCTGATCGTAGTTGCGGCCTGCTACGTGCAGCCGCGCGCCCGGCCGGATGCCGCGCTGCTCCAGGAATTCCAGCAAGTGGCGGTCGCGCTCATAGATGCCGCTTACCGCATAGCTTTTGCCCGCTTCCGCATCAACCAGCAGCAACAACCCTCGGCGGCGTCGGCTGGCGGGGCTTTCGAGTTCGCTGAGATTTCCATGCGGACAGGCGCCTCCCCGGCCGAGTTTCGCCAGCAGTTTGCTTTCAAAGCCAGGTGACACTGCGTGTTCCAGCCGTTCCGCCTCGTCATGCACCTTGTACCACTCCATGCCGAAAATCTCGGAGAGCATGCGCTCGATCAGGTGATGACGCAGGATGAGTTTGCGGGCAATCTTCCGCCCCGCCGGAGTGAGGCCCACACGGCCGTCGCTCTGCACCCGCACCAGGCCGTCTTTTCGCAAGCGGCGAAGCGCCATCGTCACCGCAGGCGGCGAAACTGCCAGGCGATGAGCCAGGGTCGCCGAAATTACGGTTTCGCCTTCGCTCTCCGCTTCCAGGATGGCTTTCAGATAATCTTCTTTGGAGACGGTGATCATCTGGCAAGATTATACGATGCATTAAGCGTAGTTAATATGGCGCATGGCGGGGTCGAACAGTGAAAAGCTCGGCGGCCGCGTGCGAATCGCCCGTCCGAAAATCGGCAATTGAAAATTTTTCTATTTCCCCCTAACCTTGTGTGTCCCCTCTATGAAGGTCTTGGTTATCGGAAGTGGCGGGCGCGAGCATGCGCTGGTATGGAAGCTGCGCGAGTCTTCGCGTGTGAAGCAGGTCTATTGCGCGCCAGGAAACGCGGGGATCGCTATCGAAGCCACCTGTTTACCCGCCGACGTCAAGAATGTTGGATCACTGATTGCTCTGGCGGAACAGATCAAGCCCGATTTAACCGTGATTGGCCCGGAACTTCCACTCCAACTCGGCGTGGTGGATCAACTCACCCAGCGAGGATTCAAAGTTTTCGGCCCCACGCAAAAAGCGGCGCGGCTGGAATCGAGCAAGGGCTTTGCCAAGGAATTCATGCAGCGCCATCACATTCCCACCGCGCACTATGCGATCTGCAAGTCACTCGATGAAGTCCGCGACGCCTTGCCGCACTTCCACATGCCCGTAGTGGTGAAAGCCGATGGCCTGGCGGCCGGCAAGGGCGTCGTGATCTGCAAGACCAAAGATGAAGCCACGGCAACGGCCGGCGAAATGTTCAGCGGCAAGATGGTGGGCGAGGCCGGCGCCACCGTGGTTCTCGAGGAATGCCTGCAAGGAGAGGAGTTGTCTTTCCTGGTGCTCAGCGACGGTGAACGCGTCGCGCCTCTGGTGGCGGCGCAGGATCACAAACGCATCGGTGAGGGCGACACAGGTCCGAACACGGGCGGCATGGGAGCATTTTCCACGCAGACTATGCTGGACGCCCAGATGCAGAATTGGCTCATTCAGCATGTTGCCCGGCCGGTGGTTGCGGGGATGAAGGCAGAGGACGCCGAGTACAAGGGCGTGCTCTACTGTGGCCTGATGATGACGGCGCGCGGGCCGATGGTGCTGGAATTCAACTGCCGATTCGGTGACCCCGAAGCGCAGGCGATTCTCATGCGACTGGAGAGCGATCTGGTGGACGCTCTGGAGGCCTCGATTGACGGCCGGGTCAGCGACGGCGACTTTCGCTGGTCGCCGGATGCTTCCGTGTGCGTGGTCATGGCTTCAGGTGGATATCCGGGAACGTTTGAAGCGGGAAAGAAAATCCTTGGGCTTGAGGATGCAGAAAAGGTCGAAAGCGTAAAAGTTTTTCACGCGGGTACATCGCAGCATGACGGCGCCTACTTCACCACGGGCGGGCGCGTGCTGGGAGTGACGGCGCGAGCGCCCGAACTGCGGATGGCGCTCGATCGCGCGTATCAGGCTGTGGGCAAGATCGGCTTCGAAGGGGCGTACTATCGCAAGGACATTGCGGCGAGAGCACTGAGAAAATAGCTGTCATTCCGAGGGAAGCGAAGAATTATGCATACGACGGGAAATGCACAGATCCTTCGCGTTGCTCAGGATGACGGCCCGAACCTAAGGGGCATTTATGAGCAAACCGCAAGTTTCGATTGTGATGGGCAGTGATTCCGACCTCGACATCATGCGCGAGGCGGCCAAGGCGCTCGAAGATTTCGGCATCGGCTACGAAATTGATGTGACATCGGCGCACCGGTCACCCGAGCGCACCGCGGAATACGCGCGCAAGGCCGCAGGCCGCGGCATTCGCGTCATTATCGCCGGAGCCGGCGGAGCGGCTCATCTGGCTGGCGTGATCGCCGCGCACACGACTCTGCCGGTGATCGGCGTTCCCATTCCCTCGACTGCGTTGAACGGGCTCGACTCTCTGCTCGCCACCGTGCAAATGCCGGCTGGCATTCCGGTTGCGACCGTCGCCATCGGCAAGCCCGGCGCGACCAACGCGGGGATTCTGGCGGCGCAGATCCTGGGGCTTGCCAGCAGCGCTGTGGCCAAGAAGCTGGAAGCCCACAAGGAACAGCTATCGAACAGCGTGGAAGAGAAGTCCCGGAAGCTGAAAATCACTCTCGGAACTTAAGAGGCAGCCGCTCAAATCTTTACGGTGTTATCGTCCACACCGTGCCTTCGCCGCTGCTGCCGCCGGAATAAGCCGTGCCATACAGCTTGCCCTTCGATGTCCGCAGCAGGCCGCAGTCAGCGGTCTCGCCGTCGGAGCCCGCAAATGCATGTAACACCGTGAACTCGCCGCCGCTGTATTCATAAACCACGCCGTCATCGGAGGAACCGCCACCGGACGCCGTTCCATAGAGATTGCCCTTCGAATCGAGAATGACGCCCGCGTTGGGGTTGCGGCCGTCATTAGGGGCGCCGGCAAAGCTGTGCAGCACGGTCTCCTTGCCGCCTTTGAGCTTCCAGAGGGTTCCAAGGGTGGCCGCGCCACAGGAATTGGTCGTTCCGTAGAGCGCGCCGCTGCCATCTCTCGCCACCGTCCCATACGGGAAGCAGCCGTCCGCCGTGCCAGCTTTGAAGCTGTAGAGCATCTTGAACCGGCCAGACTTGCTCACCTCGTACACCACGCCAGCATTGGCAGGACCGCCCTCAATGGTCACGCCATACAGATTTCCTTTGTTGTCCAGAAACAGGTTGCCCAGCGCCGGCTCGGCGCCGTCGGTGGCGCCTCCTGTAAAGTCGTGCAACACGGACATCTTGCCGGCTTTGCTGATCTTCCATAGCATGCCGTAGCCGCCGCCGCACAGTGTGGTCGTGCCATAGATATTGCCCGAGGAATCCATGGTCACACCACCATAGGGATAGCAGCCATCAGTGCCGCCGCCAGCGAAGCTATGCAGGACCTTCAGCTTTCCAGTCTTGCTCAGCCTGAATATCGTGCCCAGGCCCGAAGCCCCGCCGAGATAAGTAGTTCCGTACAGATTCCCGGCCTTATCACGCAACAAGCCGGCGTAAGGCAGCTCGCCATCCAGGCCGCTATAACTGTACAGCAGACTTTCGGCGCCCTTGGCCGTGATCTTGAATATGGATCCGTAGCCGCAGGCCGTCCCCCCGGTCAGAGTGGTGCCATAGAGATTGCCGGCGGAGTCCTGAATCACGCCGGCGAACGGCCCCTGCCCGTCGGGCGTTCCCGCAAAATTGTAGATGGTGTTGAAGGTTTGCCCATGCGCCAATGGAGCCGCTACGGTCAGCATGAAGGTCAGCGCCAGCACGACGCTGGCTGAGCCGAAACCCGCCTCTGAAGGCCACTCTTGCACTCTCATACGTGCCAATCATCCTTTCGTTTTGCAAATAACTCCTTGCGCCGGAGATCGCGCGCGAGGGTTGCGGGACAGTATAGCGGGTCGGGCGAATGGGCGCAGAAGGGGCGGTTGTACCTTACTGGCCAGCCCCCAGGCACCCTGGTCTCCAAAGACAGGCCAGAGGCCACCTGAGTAATTACACCTTGGTACTCAGCCATTGGCCTTCAAAATCGTTGCTTCTGCCGATGGATAAGACAGAATAGAACTTTGGGAAGCGACCAAACGTCATCATGGATAAACCGTTAGCTGCTGCTGCCCCCATTCTCTCCAGCAAGAAAGCGTCGGCGCGGGCGGCCCTGGTGGACCTGAAAGAACCGGTACGAAACCTTCTGGCCGAATGCTTTCGCCAATTCGGCGTGGAGTCGGTTGTGCTTGCCAATGGCGCCGCCGAGCGCTTGAAAAAAGAGAAGTTTGAAGCCTGCGTGGTGAAACTGGGGCCGGAGGCGCAGGCCGTCATGGAATCGGCACGCACTTCGCCCTCGAACAGCCGGGTGGTAATTTATGGCGTCGGCGGCAGCGCGCAGGATGCCATGCGCTTCTCGAAATATGGCATTAACGCCGTTTTCCAGGAACCCCTGGAGCGCTCGACGGCACTAAAGCTGGTGCGGGCAACCCACATGCTGGTGCTGCATGAGCTGCGCCGCTACGTGCGCATTCCGGTGATTACCGAAGTTTCCGTTGTCACCAACGACAACCGGCTGACGGCCACCAGTATTGAACTCAGCTCCGGCGGCATGTCCATCCGTACCGCGGAAGACATTACGACCGGGCAAGTGGTTGAGGTCTCGTTCGCTCTGCTGACACTGCCTCGCATCTGGGTGCGCGGTACGGTTAGTTGGCGCAACAAGGCCGGCAAGACCATGGGCGTCCGCTTCGATCAGCAGGATGAGCGCCGAGTGCGAGTCAAAGAGTGGGTGGACGCTTACCTGGAAGGGTAGGGCGCAGGCCGTGGCTCCAAACCTTGGCCACGGGTTACAAGGATAACTACGGATTTTCTTGATGGTGTGAGTCCGCGCGATCCGTGGCTGCTTTTCTTATGACCCCATTCAGACTGCCCTGGGACAACACAACTCCTGGCTCCGAATGTAAAATCGAGTTGTGGCAGGTGCTCCCCAACTCGTGCAGATCGAGGTTGCTCCGCCCTTGCGCCAGCCGAAGCCGGAATGGCTTAGAGCCAAAGCCCCGGTGGGCGCCAACTTTCACAACCTGAAGAAGCTGGCCCGCGAGCTGGGCCTGCATACAGTGTGCGAGTCGGCGCAATGTCCAAATATCGGCGAGTGCTGGAATCATCGCACGGCGACGTTCATGCTGCTGGGAGACATCTGCACGCGGCGCTGCGGCTTCTGCGCCGTGCCTAAGGGCAAGCCCGAGGCGATTGACTGGGATGAACCGCGTCGAGTCGCGGAGGCCGTGGCGACGCTTGGCCTGAAACATGCAGTCGTAACCAGCGTCAATCGCGACGACGACAACCTGGGCGGAGCGCAGGTGTTTGCTGAGACGATCAGCGGGATTCGGAAGCTGATCCCGGATTGCCGGGTGGAAGTGCTGATTCCCGATTTCCAGGGACTCGATGAGGCTTTGCGTATCGTGCTGGACGCGAAGCCGGATGTTCTGAACCACAACACGGAAACCGTGCCGCGGCTTTATCGTGCCGTGCGGTCGGGCGCGCGCTATGAACGCACGCTGCGCCTGCTGGAGAACGCCAAGAAATTTTCGCCGGGAATGGTGACAAAATCCGGCGTGATGGTTGGCCTTGGCGAGACGATGGACGAGTTGGTGGATGTGTTCCGCGATCTTGGACTGCGGGGTGTGGACATTCTGACAGTCGGGCAATATCTGCGGCCATCGCGCGATCATCTTCCCATTGCGCGATTTTATACGCCGGAGGAATTTGAGCAGTTGAAGAACTCCGCGTTGCAGTTTGGATTCCGGCATGTGGAATCGGGGCCGCTCGTGCGGTCGAGCTATCATGCGCACGAGCAGGCGCAAGCTACGGCACCGGTCTAGTTCGACGGGCGAGGACACCCGGCTTCCATCTTAGGTCAGGATTCTTTGCGGAAGAGGCGCGCCAGGCACTCGCGCAGGCTTTCGACGGCGCGCAGCAGCTCCGCCAGACCTTCGGTTTCCAGGCCCACTTCGAGCGACTGCAAGTCAACCGTTAGGTCGCGGGCGATTTGCGTGGCGCGGCGCACGCGTTCCTCCGACAGCACGGTCAAGACCGAATAGGGGTCCCGTTTCTGCTCTTTGAGGCCGATCCAGTTCTGCACCGCCCAGGCGGTCTGGCGGATGTTATCCACGGCGCTGCGGAACTCACTAAGCACACGCGGAGAAAAATCGCCCGAAAGCACCAGTTTCTCAAGCTCCTGCAGTTCGGTAGTCGAGGCCAGCAGCCGCTCCGCGATGGATTTTACGTTCGTGCTTTTCTGATCTGAGGCCATAGACGACCCTGACCCGCCCATATTAGTGTGATGCGAGCGATCCGATTCCCAATGCGGTCGTTACAATCGCAAAGATCGGCAGAAGTAACCAAGACTTCAGGCGAACCGGTGCCTTTGGTAATCGCATCAATTTCCCACCGCATATTTGCTTGTCCTACCACACCCGGCAGGCGTTCGGCCGCGCCATGGGGGCGTCGGCTTTGCAATGGTAAGCCTCGCGGAACTCGGGCATATTCGAGACTACGCCATTCACGCGCCAGCGGCCGGGCGAGTGCGGATCAACCGTCACCAGCATGCGCTGCACTGCGTCGGTACGGCTCTGGCACCAGACGTTCGCCCAACCCAGGAAGAAGCGCTGCTGCGCCGTCAATCCATCAATATCGGCCGGTTGCTTTCCGGCGAGCGCGTTCATCAAGGCCATGTAAGCGATGCGCATGCCGCCGTTGTCGGCGGTATTTTCGCCGAGGGTCAGCTTGCCCTTGACCTTCAAATCGTCAACCGCCGTGTAGCCCGAATATTGGTCGGCGACGCACGCCGTGCGCTGCTCGAACTGCTTCTTATCCTCCGGCGTCCACCAGTCGCGCAGATTTCCCTGGGCGTCAAACTGGCTTCCTTCGTCGTCGAAGCCGTGGGTTAATTCATGGCCAATGACGGCGCCGATTCCGCCAAAATTCAGCGCATCGTCCGCCTGCTTGTCGAAGAATGGCGGCTGAAGAATTCCAGCCGGGAAGGTGATGTTGTTCATCTGCGGGTTATAACTGGCGTCCACTGTCATCGGCGGATACGGCCAATCGCCTTTATCCACGGGCTTGCCGATCTTGTTGAGCTCATGCTGCAGCTCGAATGCATTCGAGCGCAGCGCATTCCCGAACGCGTCACCACGCACGATTTTGAGCGGATTATAGTCGCGCCACTTATCGGGATAGCCGATGCGATTGGTGATCGCGGCCAGCTTGACGTGCGCCTGCTTCTTGGTGTCCGGACCCATCCAAGGCAGTTGATCGATGTCGCTGCCCAAGGCTGTCTCCAATTTCTGCACCATCTGCAGCATGCGCTCCTTACCGCCCGCGCCGAAGGTCAGCTCCACATATTCCTCGCCAACGGCCTCGCCTAGATCGTTATCGGTGTAGCGCACACAGCGTTTCCACCGCGGCGGCAATTCCTTCGTCCCGACCAGGGTCTTGCTGAAGAAATTGAAATTCTCGTCCACAAATTTCGCCGGAAGCCATTCCACCGTCGCATGAACCACATGCCAGCGGAGATACACTTTCCAGTCTTCGAATGAATGCGACAGCAACAACGCATCCAGATTCTTCATGAATTCCGGTTCGTCCACGTTCAAACCGCGAATCGGCGGCGTGCCAATCTGCTGCAGGTAAACGCTCCAGTCGAAGTTAGGATTCAGCGCCGCCAGTTCGGTCGGCGTCATCTTGTGGTAGACCTTGTTGGGATCGCGGCGGCTGATACGGTCGAGCGCGCCCTTTGCCAGCCCGGTCTCGATGTCCATCACCGTCTTGGCTTCGGCAGCAGCCACTTCTGGCGAATCACCCAGGAGCACGAACATCTTCTGCACGTGCTCGACATACTGTTTGCGCAGTTCGACCGACTTGGCATCGTCGTTGATGTAATAATCGCGGTCTGGCAGCGACATTCCGCCTTGATCCGCATCGGCGATGAACTGCGTCGCGTCTTTGAAATCCTGCCCTGAGCTGAAATTGAAAAGCACTTCCACGCCTTCGCGGTGCAGGCGAACCACTTCGAGCGCCAGGCCCTCTCTAGAATGGATGCCGTTGATGATCTTGAACTCTTCCTCCAGCGGATGCGTGCCGGCGCTCTCGATGGCGCTCTGGTCCATGCAAGAGGCGTAATAGTCGCCAATTTTCTGCTGGCCGGGAGAGCGCGTGGGATCGGGAACGGAGTATTTCTGCAGCAGATCGCGCACGATGAACTCGCCACGCTCCTGCAGTTCGTTGAACCGGCCCCAGCTCGAGCGATCGCTCGGAATCGGATTCTGCGTCTTCCACTTACTGCACGCATAGGCGTAAAAGTCGTTGCAAGGGTCAACGTTTTTGTCGAGCATGTCGGCACTGAAGCGAGGCGAGCGACCGGCGTTGGCATCCGGCGCGGCAGATTGTGCCCAACCGGTTCCCAATGACATCAACAGCAACATAACAAGTATTCGGCAGCGCATAAGTCCTCTCAAAGAAATTTTGCACTTCTAAATCACGGCTCCGTGGCCGCTCCTCCGCAACCGCACAAGCGGATGTGCCGAAGCGTGGCACGGAGCGGTTTTAGAAAAGCTTCAGATGAATCGTCAAATATTTCTTCGGATCCTGGCGGATGGCCTTGATCAGATCGCGAGTCTCCACTAACAACTGGTCCATGTTGTTGTATACCGAGGGATCCTGAATCAGCTTGCCCACCGTGCCTTGGCCGGAAGTCAGCTTGTCAGAAAGGTCGGACAGCTTGTTGATGGTATTCTGCAGCTTGTTGGCGAATTCCTGGTCGGCGGCAAATTTGCCCAGCGCGCCCTTACCAGCGTTAATGTCGTCGGTCAGTTTCTTGACGTTGCCTATGGTCTGATTGGCGGTGTCATACAGCGTGGGATCCTTCAAGAGCTTGCCGGCCGTACCCTTTCCGGCATTCAGATCGTCAATGACGGTGTTCAGCTTATCTACGGTGGCGTTGGCCTTGCGGTAGAGTTCGTCATCCACCAGCAGCTTGCCGAGGGTGCCGTTGCCGGCGGTGACCTCCTTGACCAAGCCTTGAAATTGCGCAATCGTGTCGTTCAAACGGTTATACAGGCTGGGGTCGTAGATCACTTTGCCGATCGAACCCTGACCGCTCTCGACGAAGGCCAGGATGCGATCCACGCGCTTCTCCAGATTATCCAGGTTCTGCAAGGTGCTCTGGCTGGCGCGGACGACGTCTTCAATCTGCGGGCTTTCACGGGTTGACAGGGTGTCGCCGGGTTGGACCTCAGGCCCGTGCGCCTGAGCGCTGTCAATATCAATGTAGGTTTCGCCCAGCACACCGGCCGTCGAGAGGGTGGTCACGGAATCTTTGTGGAGACTTGAGTGAAAGCGCATGCTGACCTTCATCGTGACTTCCACTGGGGTCAGCCGCAAAGCCGGGTTAGAGACCACGCGAATGCCAGTCACGTTGCCGACATCTACGCCCTGCAGACGCACAGGCGCGCCCACCCGCAGGCCGCCGGCATTGTCGAAGTAGGATTTCAGCAGAATTTTGCGGGTGAAAATGCCGCCGGTCCCGCTCATGAGCAGAATCAGTATCCCCAGCGTGATGCTGGCGGCGAGCACCGTGAGCCCGACTTTCAGTTGAGACCACTTCAACTGTTTCTGACTAGGCACTAATTCTCCCTAAGAACGTCATGGCAACATTCCGTCGCATAGCAGTCTTAAGAACGAATGTCAGCATGATAGCAGACCGTTGGTCCGACCCGGCTGTCAAGCGGGGTGCGGAGGCACCGCACGGAACAGCGGAATGGCCAGCAGATAGGCCATAGCGCCGCAGGCCAGCGTAACATTCAGCCCCCATTGAATTGCAATCACAATCGCCAAAACCGAGCCTAACACGCTGGCGCCTGCATTCATCGCCCATGCCCACTCGACGCCATTTTGCTGCTTTTCCCCATTTGGAACCCCTGGAAGCGACGCCAGCGCGCGCAGGCCGATCGGGAACGGCATGCCCATGGCGAATCCCAGCGGAACCAGCAAGGCTGCGCTTACCAGCAGTTTGGCGGCAAACGGCATGCCCACCAGCGCGTTCAGCAATCCGGGCAAAACGAACACGTAGAGAACAAGCGCGCACACGATTGCGATCAACGGCAGCCGTACCTGTTGCGTTTGGGTGAGCCAACCGCGCGAGGCCAGACTTCCCATGCCGCTTGCCAGCAGGAGCAGAAAAACCACCACGGTAAGTGCGTAAGTGGGATGGCCAAGAAACAAGACGAAGCGCTGGATGAAAGAGATTTCGACCAGGATGTATCCCAGGCCGACCGCCACAAAGTAAAACAGCCGGACCGGGCGGACCTGTGGGCGCTTGCCAATCGCCAGCGGAACCACCAGAAACGCCAGGACAGAAAGAATCGAGATGGCTAAAAGCATGAACAGCACCGCGACCCCCAGATTGATCTTCCAGTCTTCCGCGCGGTGCAGCAGGCTGCTGTGGCGCAGCATCAGTGGCATCTTCACCGTGAAGAAGAAGAAAGGCGAATCGTCGGTGACGGGCGCCACGTTATACGCGTAGCGCTCGGCAAAAGCGTAAGGATCGTTGCTGGCGATAAGCGCGGAAAAAGGATTGGCGTTCGGCGAAGAAGGAAGATACAAAGCGGTCAGCTTGGAATAGGTCCGGAAATGGTTCCGGACTGCAGCTTCCTCCTCAGATGTGAAGGCGCTCTTTTTCGCCAGCACCGCCACCGGGATTCCATCGGCGTTCAGATCTCCTTCGGAAACAACAATAAAGTTCCTGGCCGTGTCCCTGATGCCCAGTTCATGCAGTGCCTGCATGGCGACCGAGACCACACGCAGAGCCTCGCGCGGCTCGCGAAACTCCCAACGGGTGATGGCCACGATACCGTCAGGCTTGAGGTGCTCAAAGTACTCGCGCATCGCCTCCACCGTGTACAAACTATTTTCGCTGAGGGCAAACACGCCGGCTGCCGTCGAGGCCCACGTATCCACCAGAGTCATCTGCACGACGTCGAAGTTTTGCCCGGCATTGCGAACGAAGGAACGGCCGTCGGTGACTACGATGTGCACCTCGGGACGCTGGTAAAGGTGGTACGCATAGTCGGCGTAGCGCTGGCGCATGATGGTGTTGGCGATAATTGGATTGATCTCTATGCCGATCACGCTGGGGCTGCCGTTCGCCAGCGCGCGCAGGACATCTACTCCGCCGCCGGGCCCGATGATGGCGTACTCGCCGCGTGGCCGCAGGACATTGACCAGTGCGGGCGGAGCCGACATCAGGTGTTTCTCCCACCTCGTTCCCGCCCCTTGTCTTGGATCAGCATTCATGATGTAGGTGGACGCGTCGGCATCAATGACAATGGTCTTGCTGCCACCGCCCTGCAGGTCCACCTCGACCCGCGAGATCGCATTCCAGCGGGAGAATTCGACCCAGGACTTATCGCGCAGAACTCCCTTGGCATAAACCACGTCGAACAGTCTGCCGGAGTGATTCAGGATTACGAGCAGCAGCAAGAGTCCGCCCAGCCCTGCCAGCGCTCTGCGCGACCAGGCGCACGCAGCCCAGGCCACTCCTGCGACCGCGGCCATCACGCCGGCGATCAGCACGGTGTTCGGCCCGCCCAGCCAATTGAGCAGAGGGACGATCCCAAGGCAGGCCAGGGCGCCGCCGGTGAGATCAGCTCCGTACAGCCAGGAGATGTGCCTTGATTCACGGGCAAAGAGAACAGAAAACTCCAACCCTGTGAGGAAGAAAGGCACGGCGGAAGCAAGATAGATCGCCGTCAGCCGAAGAAAGTTGCCCCAGGATAATCCGCGGGAGACCGGAGTGTGTAATACGATCTCAAGCGTGATGGGGACGATCACGGCATTTGCCGCGCACAAGAATCCCAGCAGGCTGCGGGTGTGGAAACGGGGGAGCCAGTTTCGCCCCATGTACGCGAACACGCCGCCCGAACCCAGGCCGAGCAAAGCGATGGAGATCGCGAGAAATGCGAAGTGATAAAACAGCACCACCGAGAACAGGCGGGTAAGAGCCAACTCCAGCAGAAGCGCGGCCAGGCTGCTGATGGCGACTCCCGCCAGCAACGCCGGTTCGCAGGCCGGTGCGGAAGCGCTCGCCACTTCTGCCAGGGAAGCATCGCTGATCGCGGACATTCAGGGCTCGGGTGGAATGCGCCAGTCTATCAGAATGTGCACAGAACCGGGCCCCGGCCACTGGGCTTTTGCGGGTCAGGTTGGCGAGTTCCGCCGGGCTTCTGGGGAAGGCACAGCCGCCGTTTTTCTCTGCTTTGTAACATCCGCGCGCAGGCTCCGTTGTATACTGGCGTCACTTGGGGCTTCGCTGTGTTTCCCTTGAATTTCTTTCCTTGAGGATACGGCCATGCGCAATCGTCTTATTCTGTTCGGCTTGGTTGTCGCGGCATTGCTGAGCCTTGCTGGGCCTGCGTTACACGCCGACAGCAAAGAGCAAGTTTTGTATTCGTTTGAAGAAGATGACAATGGCGCCTATCCGGAGGCCGGCGTGATCCGCGACTCGCAGGGCAACCTCTACGGCACGGCCAATCTTGCCGGAGCCGACGGCGGCGGGACGGTGTTTGAGCTCACCCCGCACGCCGGCGGCTGGACGTTCACCCTTCTCCATACCTTCGACGTCAACAACGATGGCGGCTATCCGCGCACCGGCCTGCTCCTCGATAAATCCGGAAATCTCTATGGCACCACCAGTATCGGCGGGCCATCCGACGCCGGAACTCTGTTCGAACTGAGCCCCAATGGCGGCGGCTGGACCTATCAGGTGATCCACGATTTTGATGGCACCGATGGCGATTCTCCTTCCGGCGACCTTGTTTCCGACGGCAAGAACACTTTGTACGGAGTGACCGGAGGCGGTGGAGGCTCGAAGGTCTGCACCTTCGGCTGTGGGACCGTCTTTCAGCTCAAGCGCGTAGGAAGCGCCTGGAAATACAAAATACTCTATGCCTTCCAGGGCGGCGCGGATGGCAGCGGGCCAATTGGAACCCTGGCCCGCGATCGCGCCGGCAATTTCTATGGGATGACGGCACTGGGAGGCTCGGCGCAATGCAGCGGCGGCTGCGGCACCGCTTTCAAGCTGAGCCTGACCGCCAAAGGCAAATGGAAAAAGACGACCCTGCCGGCCCTCGCCGACAAGAAGCATGGCTGGTTTCCCTACGGAGGATTGACGTTCGGCCGCGCTGGCAATCTCTATGGCACAACTGGCCTGGGCGGCAATCTGAATTGCAACCCGCCGAACGGCTGCGGAATCGTATTCCAGCTCACCCCGCAGGGGAAAGAGGATGTAATCCACCGCTTTACCCAGTCGAACGGGGACGGCAGCTTCCCCGGGGCGAGCTTGATTTTGGCTAAAGGAGGTCGTCTCTACGGCAGCACTCAGGAAGGCGGCCAAAACGGCAACGAGTGCTCGGGCTGCGGTACGGTGTTCGAAGTCGCGCCTGGCGGGAAAGTGAAAACCATTTATGCCTTCAAGGGGAGCGACGGCGCCATGCCCCAGGCTCCGCTGTTTTGGGATGGCGATAGCAACCTCTACGGCACAACATTTGAAGGTGGCAGCGGCTTCACTGGCACGGTGTTTGAACTGGCCCCGTAGCCCCGGAGGGCGCCGTGGCAATTCTGGGGAGGAGTACAGGCAATGCACGCGTGGCTGTCCCTGACTAATGGCCTAAGCCTGTCAGAACGGAACGATTTTGTGGATGCCCTTCTTTTTCTTCTTTTTGCTGGAGGCCACGGTCGCATCGTCGGCCGCTTGATCGCTTGATGTGGTCGCCGGGGCTGACTCGGCCGGCTTGGCATCTGTTGTTGCTGGCGCGTTTGATCCCGCGGCTGCGCCCTTGTCAATTTCGTTGACCTGTTGCGGTGGCGGCAATGCCTGGCCTGAATCATCGGCCACATTCGGTTTCAATTCATTCGGGTCAGCGGCTGCGGTATTGGGCTTCAGTTCGTTCGCTTCCGGCTGAGTAGCTGCCGGGGTGGGCGCATCCGCCGGTGTGGGACTTCCCGCCGGGGCGGCGTCGTCAGAGCGCGGCGCCGGTTGATCGGCGGGCGCGCCGCCGGTTCCAACAGTTTCAACCGCCACGGACTGGCTGCCGGAGCCGCCGCCTCCGGCGGCCGCATGCGCCGCGTCACGCATCACTTCATTCGCGCTCATCGGCGCCGGGTCCACCATGGTGGGCTCGCCCACTTTCGCGGCTTCGGCGACGCTCGGATGCTTTTCGAAGTTGCCCAGAACTTTCGAGAGCGTGCTGGCCTCGCGGCGGCTGTCTTCCTCGGCTTTGTTCTGCGCCACTGCGGCCTTGGTCGGACGCGGCACAGGCTGATGCAAAGCCTGCAGGCGGGCCTTGGCGTAGTCGGCTCGTTCCATCACCGGATAACGCGTCAGAATGCGGTCATACGCGTCGGTTGCTTCTTTCGTGAACTCCTCGATCATGCGCGCTTTCGCGACTTCGTTGACGCAGCCCGCGGGAGTGTTCTTGTTCGGGGTGCACGAAGGCCGCTCCCGCATCATATTGATTTCGCCCTCATACGATTGCCCGAGCAAAAACAAAGCCTCATCGGCCCGGCTGTAGAGAGGATACTTTTCCACCAGGGATTTCAGCCGCGCAATGGCCGCCGGATAGACCTCGCGCAAATAGTAAAACCGGCCCACCCGGAATTCGCGCTCAGCGATGACTTCCTGCACTTCGCGCAGCCTCTGTTTGGCTTGCGGCACCAGTTTGCTATCGGGCCACTGATTGATCAGTTGACGGTATTCGTCCTCGGCGCGGACGGCATGGGTGTAATCACGGTCCGGTTTTTCCATCTGCTGATAATGGATGTTGGCGATCTTCAGCTGCGCTTCGGCCGCTTCCGGCATGTTGGGGAAGAACGTCTCAAAATCCTTGTATTGGATTTCCGCTTCGGCGAGCGAGGTCGAACCACCTTCCGCGTACCAGGAATCGGCGACACCCAGCTTGGCGCGCGCGATGTACTCCGAATCCGGATAGGTGTTAATCAACGTTTGCAGGGTCAGGCGCGCCACGTCGTAGTGGTTGTGCTTCATGGCGTCCATGGCGCGGTCGAACAGCACTTTGTCGGGCTGCTTGGAGCCAACGTCCGCCAGCGGATTGTTGACCTTCTTGTTGGTGCACGCCGCAGTAAGGGCGAGCGCGGCCAACAGAAAAAATATTCTGATACGACGTGACATGAGACCTCGAAACTAAACTCTCTGCAATGTGGCTTCGGTCGCAGCCTTCAGCAATTGCCGCGCACTATTGGTTGGATCGCCCTGACCGAACACGGCGTTGCCCGCCACCAGAATTTCCGCGCCCGCCCGCACCACCGAGGCGACAGTATTGAGATCAATGCCGCCATCCACTTCAATCCGGTAGTTCAGCCTACGCTGGTCCCGCCAGTCCGCCAGTTTGCGGATCTTGTGCACGGCGCCGGGAATGAACTTCTGCCCGCCAAAGCCCGGATTTACCGACATCACCAGCACATAATCCACGATGTCCAGCACTTCGGTAAGAGTCTCGACCGGAGTCGCAGGATTGATTACCACGCCCGCCAGCGCGTCCTGGCTGCGGATCAGGTGTAGCGTGCGATTCAAATGCCGGCAAGCCTCCTGATGCACGGAAATCCAGTTCGCGCCCGCATCGGCGAAGTCCGGGATGTATTGATCGGGATTCTCGATCATCAGGTGGCAGTCGAGCGGCAGATCGGTCGCCCGCCGCAGCGACTTCACCACCGGCGGTCCGATTGTGATATTGGGCACGAAATGCCCGTCCATGATATCCACATGGATGACCGTCCCGCCGCCCTCGGTCGCAGCCTTCACTTCCCGCGCCAAATGGGCGAAATCAGCCGACAATATCGATGGCGCCAGCTCGATCAACCTGGGCTCCTGACAAGGGAATCTAGGGGAGATTCTAACACGGCGAAGTGCGGTGGGCGGGCGAGGCGTCAGGCTTCACATAGCTGCCGCTGGGCTTACTGATGCCCCAGGTTAGCTCGCCAAATACGCTCGCGAGCCTGGGCCACCCGACGAAAAGAGTGACGGCCTAGGTGAACCGCGGGAGCGTTTGCTCAGCTCATCGGAATTTTGCCCGCAGTACCGAATTTAGGGCATGGGCCATGCCGAGATTATTCATGACATGCTCATACACGGCCTTCATACGTTCGAAATGTTTGCCCTCGAAATGCATCAGGTCGCCCGGGAAACCACACTGGATAACAAAGTTTTTTTGGTCTTCTTTCCAGTCGCTGTGAACATAAGCATTCCGGATGTACTTGATGGCCACAAGGTCCTGGAACATTGAATCGTCCACCTCGATGCCACGAAATTTGAAAGCCGATTTTAGTTTCTCTATACGGACAGCATTTGGAATTCGATCCGAAGTGAAATACTCATTGATGTCAGCCCACATCATGTCTCCGGTATTCCAAATCTTTATCATACTTTCTATGGAGCCAATCATCGTCACACTCCAAAGTCGGCAGAAGGATGAGACCTTGATATTCTCTGGAACAGAGGCTTCTACGGGATGACTGTCAACGAGTTCCTGGATCATGTTCAGATATATCTGGTCATCTGAGTATGCTTCTATAAATTCATTTTCCACTCTTCACCCCCAAATCATTAGGGCAGCGAGAGCGCCCGTTACCGCCGCTTTAGACGTGTCTTATGACTAGCCGGAGAGAACAGCGGCGCACTCACCGTACAGTTGCTCAAAAGCCTTGGCAATACCTTCTCGATTTGGCACCCAGTCTTCCTCGAAAAGGATTCGACTATCCGGAGGAAGGGCAAAGCCCGGCCGCGCGATGCGCACAAGAAGATAACAGATCGCGTAAACCGACACCGTTGTAAAAAATGTCAGCATCACTGCCTCATGCACATACACAGGGCCATTGCTTTGCCAAAGCGCACCGTCGCTGGACCTTGGGCGCGAGTGCGTGAAATCGCATAATTGGCGAAATGTCTTATCCGGGAATTCTTCATCAGCAACAAGCCATTTGCACTGGTCGGCGCGAAGCATGCCGTACATACGCTTCCTGAAGCGTGTGAAGCCCAGTTCTGATCCGCTGGTTTTCCAGACGACATAATCGGAGTCGTCAGGCCTTAGATTCCCGTATGCGCCGATCATGACCAGTTCCAACGCAACGCGAAGTTCGGCCATCGCGGCCCGGTAGTAGCCATGCAGGAAAAGAAAGTTAGTGCATTGGAATGCATCACCGGCATCGAGCATACAGCTGAAAAGTTCGTCAGCCTTTTCAGAATCGCCGGTCGCTGCGATCCAATCGCCCCACAGGCTGTAGAGCAATGCGAGCCGAAGACCGTTATGGTCCGATATGCGGATTGCGACATCATCTGGCAAATGAATGATTCCGGCCCAGGTCGCTTCATCGACCAGGTCTCTCGGTGCAACGTCCTGTCCTTCACTGATTGCAAATTCATGGGGTTCAAGCTTGTGTCGAACAGCGCGGAAGTCGGACAAGGGCAGTTTTCGGGCCATTGCTTATTATATGAATATGACCGCGTACCGCGACACTTTTGACGTGGGGGCTGGCTGTCCCTTCCGGTCAGATCTGGTCATGGGTTGCCCCAGCCTTCCCGCGTACTTGCGCGGGAGGGTGGGTTGCGGTCGACCCTCGAACCCTGTGGTGTGTGCGTGAGAACCACTCTTTCGCCCCGCTGGGGCTTCTCTGTTTCCCACTCTCCCACGGCTTGCGCCGTGGGCTGTGCTCTTACGCCGCTTCGCGGCTGGAAAAGCGGGAAAGGTTGGGCCGGCCCCCAGGTAATGCAGATCCCTCGTTGCTGCGCTCCTCGGATGACAAAGGAGGGGGATGACGAGTCGCGTAGGCGGGGAAAATCCCCACCCTAACATCGCAAAGAGCGCTCGTTAGGATGGGGCACCCGGCCGCTGGGCTCGCTGATGCCCCAGGTTAGCTCGCCCAAACACGCTCGCGGACCTGGGCCACCCGTCGGCATTCGTGGGTTCAGCCAAGTGCATAGGTCCTTCGTCGCGCAAAGGCGCGCTCCTCAGGATGACAAAGCGGATTAGGATCGTGAGGTCGTTGTCGGAATTGAGGATCAGTCAATTCCGTTTGTCCTCGCGGGCTGACGCCCGGGACGACAAAGGAGGGGGATGACGAGTCGCGTAAGCGAGAAAAATCCCCAACCTAACATCGCAAAGAACGCTCGTTAGGATGGGGCACCCGGCATTCGTGGGTTCAGCAAATGCATAGGTCCTTCGTCGCGCAAAAGCGCGCTCCTCAGGATGACAAAGCGGATTAGGATCGTGAGGTCGTTGTCGGAATTGAGGATCGGCCAGTTCCGTTTGTCCTCGCGGGCTGACGCCCCCGATGACAAAGGAGGGGATGACGAGTCGCGTAGGCGACAAAAATCCCCACCCTAACATCGCAAAGAGCGCTCGTTAGGATGGGGCACCCGGCTTGAAGATGCAGAAGCCAGATATTGGGAAGGAGGAATTGGAAAAGCTGATTATGCAGTTTCGCGCTTACGTCCGCGAGAAGCGCGGACTTTGTTAGCGAGTTTGTGGAAATTCTCCTCCGCCTGACGGAACTCCTCTTCGGGCATACGCTGTCTCGCTTCCTCCCGTAAACGGCTAAAGGAATCGATCAGCGTTTCCAGAGCGGATTTGGTCTTGGTCGCGGACTTCGCCATTCCAACCCAAGTATCGTTGACTCAGGTTGGAAAGCCCAGCCCATGTTGCATTCCCAAAGTCACTAGTTTTTCGGTTACTGGGCCCGCCAAATTAAGCAACCAGTACTGAATTCGCCAGCCACTCGCTCCAGCATTTACAATCGCTTCAGGGGCGTGTCAGCCACGAAAGAACCTCGATTACCCGAGGGGCCAATCAGGATCATTAATGACCATGCGAGTTCGTAAAGCCGTCTTCCCCGCCGCCGGATTGGGCACCCGTTTCCTGCCCGCCACCAAGGCTCAACCCAAAGAAATGCTGCCGCTGGTGGATAAGCCCATCATTCAATACGGCGTGGAAGAGGCGCTGGCCTCCGGCTGCGATCAGATCATCATCATCACCGGGCGCGGCAAGCAGGCCATCGAAGACCACTTCGACGTCAGCTACGAACTGGAGAAGATGCTTGAAGAGCGCGGCAAGACCGATCTGCTCAAGATCGTCCGCTCTATCTCCGACATGATCCACGTCTCTTATGTGCGACAGAAAGAGGCCCTGGGTCTCGGCCATGCTGTGCTCATGGCGCGCGAGCTCGTAGGCAATGAGCCGTTCGCCGTGCTGCTCGCCGACGACGTGATTGACGCCCAGGTTCCCTGCCTGAAGCAGATGGTGGACGTATTCAACCAGATGCAATGCTCGGTGATCGCCACCCAGATTGTCGAAGGCAAGGCGATCTCAGCCTACGGCGTGCTCGACGTGAAGCCCGTCCAGGGGCAATCCGATGGCCGGTTGCATGAAATTCTCAATATGGTGGAAAAGCCGCGTCCGGAGGAGGCGCCATCGAACCTGGCCATCACCGGGCGTTACATTCTGACGCCGACGGTTTTTGAAACCCTTTCGCAGATACGCAAGGGAGCGGGCGGCGAACTGCAGCTCACCGACGGCATGCGCCTGCTGCTCAAGAAAGAAAAAATGTATGCCTACGTTTACGAAGGCAAACGCCACGACACCGGCGACAAACTGGGCTTCCTGAAAGCCACGGTGGAATTCGCGCTCAAGCGCTCCGACCTGGGCGAACCCCTGCGCGAGTATCTGAAGGGATTGAAATTGTAGAAGAAGTGTGGCGCAGACATTCCTGTCCGCGAAGTCCCGTGTTTTGCTCTGACCTACTTTCCTGCAATCATGGGCACGGCAACCAGCGCCGCAAACATTCCCACGGCCTTCCAGCGGGTGAAGTGTTCGTGAAGGATAATCCGCGCCAGCAGCACAGTGACCGCGGGATAAAGCGAAGTCAGCACAACCGCCGAATCCAGCCGGCCGGTTTGTATGGCGCGAACAAACAGCGCGCTGCCGCTTACATCAAGGCAGCCGGCAAGGAAGCCAAGTCCCACGGCGGGCTTGGGCATCCGCTCAAGATTGCGGCCCAAAAGCACAATGCCGACTGTGACCACTAGCGAACCGACGCGAGAACAGGCTGCGACCCACAGCGCCGATCCCTCGCCTGCCTGCTTGATGCAAAGGTAAAAGCCGGCGAATCCGATGCCCGATAACGCCGCCAGGCCAATGCCATCCGGCGAGCTGCCATCTTCAGCGCGGGCGATCAGCAGGATTCCAATGCCCGCCAGAACGAAGCCGACCATAGGCACAATTCCGGGTATGCCTTCGGCGAAAATTGTCACCGCCGTCGGAATGGCCGCGCTCAGCACGGCGGCGACCGGCGCCGTCAAGCCCATTCTTCCCGCAGCGAGGGCTCGATAAAAGACGGCGAGCGCCGCCCCTCCGCACAGTCCGGCGATGAACGCCCAGTGCAGACTCCTCGTGGATGGGAAAGTTGAACGATTTGCCAGCGCGAGCACGGTCACGAGGAGAAGGCCGCTGGCATGAGCCATGGCGGTAAGCAGAAATGCATTCACGCGGCGCGACACGTATCCCCCGATGAAGTCGCTCGTGCCCCAGCACAGGACGGCAGCCAGGCTGAAGCTGGCAGGGACGAGTTGGGCAGGCACTGGCATTGGACAGGAATTACTCTAAATCAGATCAAAATAGGCACATTCTCAGAATCAGCGGCTTATCGCGCCGGCTCCGGAGTTGCAACGGGAATTTCTCCGGCCAGCCGTTCCAGCAGCGAGCGCAGATGATCGAGCACCTCCTGCGCGCCCACCGCTTTCAGAGAAAACTTCAACATGCCGTCTGGAGTGAACTGCGCCCCGCGTTGTGAAGAGACGAATTGTGCCAGCTTTACCGGATCAACCACCGCATTCGAGCGAAATTTCATGGTCACCAGATCGCGCTTGCGTTCGATGGCATTCACGCCAACTTTCGAGGCCAGCAACTTCAACGAAGCGTACTCGAGCAGGTTGCGCACCGCGGCGGGCGGCGCGCCGTAGCGGTCTTCCAGTTCAGATCCCACGTCGCTGAGCTGTGATTCGGTTTCGACTCCCGCGATGCGTTTATACATTCGCAGCCGCTGATTTTCTTCGCGAATGTAGTCGGCGGGAATGCGGATGTTAAGTCCAAGGTTGAGCTGAGTTTCTGCTTCTTGGGCTGCGGATTCGCCTTTCATCTCGCGCACAGCGCGATCCAGCATCTGGGTGTAGAGCTCAAAGCCGATGGCTTCAATGTGGCCGCTTTGCTCTCCACCCAACAAATTTCCCGCTCCCCGCAGTTCAAGATCGAGGGCGGCGATCTTGAAGCCTGCACCGAGATCGGAAAATTCCTTCAGCGCCGCCAGCCTTCGCCGCGCAATGGGAGTGAGTTCGACATCGGCGGGAACCAGCAAATACGCGTACGCGCGCCGGTTGGACCGGCCCACGCGCCCGCGCAATTGATAAAGCTCCGAGAGTCCGAAACGGTCGGCGCGATTGATGACGATGGTGTTGCACAGCGGGATGTCAAGCCCGTTTTCGATGATCGTGGTCGCGACCAGAATGTCCGCTTCGTGGTGCATGAATTTCAGCATCACTTTTTCCAGTGCGCCTTCTGACATTTGCCCGTGCCCAACGATGATGCGCGCTCGCGGCGCAAGTTCCTGCAGCTTGGCGGCGATTTCCCAGATGCTTTCGACGCGGTTATGCACGAAGTAAATCTGCCCGCCCCGCTCGAGTTCCTGCTCGATCGAAGACTGAATCAGCTTCTCATCCCAGTTCGCCACCACGGTTTGGATGGCGATGCGGTCTTTCGGCGGAGTTTCAATCACGCTCATGTCGCGCATCCCGACCAGCGACATGTGCAGCGTCCGCGGAATGGGAGTCGCCGACATGGTGAGCACATCCACTTCCTTGCGCATCTGCTTCAGGCGCTCCTTGTGGCGAACGCCGAAACGCTGCTCCTCATCAACGACAAGCAGGCCGAGATCGGTGAATTTGATGTCCTTGGAAAGCAGCCTGTGCGTGCCGATCAGGATGTCGATCTTTCCGGACTCCACTTTTTGCAGAATCTCCTTTTGTTGCTTGGCCGAGCGGAAGCGACTGATCATTTCAATGCTCACGGGAAACGCCGCAAAGCGCTGTTTGAAAGTTTCAAAGTGCTGGAAGGCGAGTACCGTAGTGGGCGCCAGCACGGCAACCTGCCGATTATCGTTCACCGCTTTGAAGGCAGCGCGCATGGCAATTTCCGTTTTCCCATAGCCAACGTCGCCGCACAACAGGCGATCCATCGGCTGCGACGATTCCATATCGCGCTTCACGTCGGCAATGGCCAGATCCTGATCTTCGGTTTCGCTGAATTCGAACGCGTCTTCGAATTCGCGCATCCACTGACCATCGGCGGAGAAGGCGTGGCCCTGGGCCGCTTTGCGCTCGGCGTAAAGCTTGAGAAGTTCGTCGGCCATATCTTTCATGGCCTTGCGCACGCGGGCCTTCGTCTTTGCCCAGGCGGCGGTTCCCAGGTGGCTGAGCGGCGGCTTGGCACCCTCCGATGAGCGGTATTTCTGCACCAAATCGAGGCGGGTCAGCGGGACGTAAAGCCGCGCCCCCTCGGCGTATTCCAGGAGCATGAATTCGGCATTTCCATCGCCCTGGTTGATCTCTTTCAGCCCCTGATACTGCCCAATCCCGTGCTCCACGTGAACCACATAATCGCCCACCTGCAGGTCGCGGAAGTCGGAGAGGAATGCCGAAACTTTCGACTTTTGCCGCTGGGGACGCGAAGCCACCAACTCGGACTCGTCAAACAGATCACGCGCGCCGAGAATCGCGAGGTGAGCATCCGGAAGGATGACGCCATCGGGAACGTAGGCTTTGGCCAGGGTCGTAGTGAGCACTTCGCCGGCAAAATAGGAGGTTTCGTCGGCGTAGCTTTCCCCGCCGCGGGTACGGCTGCCCAACCGGAAGGAAACGCTGTATTCGCTGAAAACATCAGCCAGGCGCTCCACTTCTCCGATGTTGGGCACGGCGATGAGCACACGACTCTGCTCTGCCATCTGCTTCTTTACGTCTTCAAGCATGGCCGGCACCGAACCGTGGAAGCGCGGCGCGGGCTGCGAACGAAAACTGACCGGCTCGGCCTCGCTGGCGCGAGCAATTCCCAGGTGCTCGATTTCGGCGCCAGGCAAGCTGGCAAGTTTGTGCCACCAGTCGTCGGGAGCAACGTAGAGATCCGTAGGCCGCACCAGGTTGCCGATCTCGCTGCGCTCGTGCGCCTCTTCGATCCGCGACCAGACGCGATCGAACTCATTCTTGAGGTTGTCCGGCTCGTCGGCAATCACCACAGCGTGGGCCAGCAAATCGAAAATCGTACGGTCGGCGCCGGCCACGGGCGCGTAGAACTCCCAGCCGGGAAATACCGTAACCCCGCCGGAGCGCACCGCCTGCTCCACAACTTCCTCAGCGCCCGCAAGACGCTTGCCCGAGAGACGCACGTGAATCGCGCCTAGCAAATCCTCGCTGACCGGAGTCTCCGTCAGAGGAAGAAGAGCCGCCTCATCTACAGGTGTGGAAGAACGCTGCGTTGCCGGATCGAACTTGCGGATGGATTCCACTTCGTCGCCGAAGAATTCAATCCGCAGCGGGCGGTCCGCCTCGGGCGAGTAAACATCGAGAATGCCGCCGCGCAGTGCGTACTCTCCGGGCATTTCCACCACATCGGTCGAGCTGTAACCGACGGTGTTGAGATGCTGCAGTAACGGAGTTATGTCGAGCGACTCGCCCCGGCGCACGATGCGGGCGAGGTCGGCATAATATTCGGCCGCGCGCAGCCGGCCGGCTGTGGCCGCGATCGGAGCCACCAGGATCGAAACGGCTCCGCTGGCGACCTTCCACAACGCCAGCGCTCGCTCTTCCTGAATCTCCGGATGCGGCGAAAGATTCTGGAAGGGCAGGACGTCGCGCGTCGGCAAGGCAATCACCGACTCCGGTTCGCTCCCTCCGGTCAGTTCGTGAAAAGCCTGCAGTAAGGGAACCATGTCTTCGGCTGACCGATTGTCGGAAACGATGACGATAAAGGGGCGGCCCGCAGCCCTTTGCAATAGCGCAAGCATCAGAGCCTTTGCGGTCGGGGTGAGTCCAGAGACACGCATTCGCCCCGCGCTCTCTCGCAGATGGGAGGCTACACGCGAAAAGGTGGGCAACTTTTCCACGTCCGCGAATAGGTCGCGGACGAAGGGGAGAACCATTGCTCTACGATTTTAGCAGGCTTGCTGCAGTGGGAGATGATTCGCGGTCGCGACGGCTCGCCCGTCAGCACGCTATCCTCCAGCGATGGCGCCGATCACGATAAAAGGCTCTTTGCCGGTCGCGACGGCTTCCGGGAGAGGAGCGTCGGGTGATTCATGGGAGAGATCCTCTTCGCAAGCGAAGAAGCGTAAGAACGCACGGCGCTGTTGCGTGCCGTGTTCGCGGATTGCCCCCCGCAGCATCGGATAACGAGCCTCAAGCGCATCGAGTACCGAGCGCTGCGTGACCGGGCCTTGCAGTTCGAGACTTACTTCGGCCCCGGCGTGTGCCAGAGTTCGGAGATGCGGTGGAAGGATGAGTCGAATCGTCATTGTTGCCGATCCTTCGGAGGACTTGCACTGCGCTCATGGAATCCGGGACGCAAGAGGCGCTGGGAAAAATGCCAGCCGGAGCAGTTCCCGCGCGCGACTCGCGCTTCCCGCCACTCGGGATGCTCGCGCCGGATCCCCTCCCTGGCTGGTTCCCGAGCGAACAAGCTCATCTCAAACGCCAGCAGAAGACGCTGTTCTCCTGACATCGCCCGCACAATTTCGAACTGGACAGCTTGCGCCGCAAGGCTGGGTGTCGATGTGAGCCATTGGGTGAATGTTAGCACGCGGTGCGGCCGGATGGCGGACGACTCGAATCATTGAACTAATTCTGCGGACCCTGAGCCGAGACGGTGATTTTTCGCCAGCTTGAACTGCGCCGATGCCTCCAAGGGGTAGGGCACGGGTCGGCTAATCTAATCGAATCCCTTCGCTTCCCATTCGCGTCTTATAGCTTTAGGCCGATTCGATTATGACCGCCGCTCAGCGCCAGTTTCGTTTCAGCGTGATCCTTGCTTTCGGGCTGGTGTATTTTTTCTGGGGATCCACATACCTTGCGATTGACATCGCGGTCGAGCGCATTCCGCCGCCGCTGATGTGCGGGTTGCGCTTCCTGACCGCCGGAGTTTTCATGCTGGCTTTCTGCGGCCTGCGCGGACGCAGGATCTCCTACGGGGCGCGCCATCTGGGGGAAATGGCCATCGTAGGGCTGCTGTTGCTGATGGGCGGCAATCTCACGCTTTCCTACGCGGAGACCCACATCACCTCCGGCTTGGCCGCACTGATTGTGGCTTCCATTCCGCTTTGGTTTCTGCTGCTCGACGCACTGCTGCTGGGCGACCATCACGTGTCGCCGCGCGGGAAGGCCGGCCTTTTCTTGGGCATCGCGGGAATCGTGGTGCTGTTGTGGCCGCAGCTCACCAGCACAGCTCCAAGCCGCGACCAGCTGGTGGCGTCCCTGAGCTTGCTGGCGGCTTCGTTCAGCTGGGCGCTCGGCTCCGTGCTGGCCAAGAAATGGAAGTCGGAACAAGTAGATGTCTTTTCGGCGACTGCCTGGGAGATGATTTTTGCCGGCATCGGCAATTTGATTTTCAGCTTCGCGCATGGCGACCTGCGCCGCGTGGTATGGACGTTCCGCGGCGTCAGCGCGATGGTTTACCTGATTATCTGCGGTTCCTGGATCGGCTATACGGCCTACATCTGGCTGCTGGCCCACGTACCGATTTCCAAGGTTTCCACCTACGCTTATGTCAACCCGGTGGTGGCGGTGTTTCTGGGATGGTTGATCCTGCATGAGCCGGTGGACAGGTACATCGTGGCCGGCAGTGCCATAGTGGTTGCTTCGGTGATTCTGGTTACCAGCGCACAGGTGACGAAGAAGCTGGCGCCGGAACCGGCTCTAGTCGAAACCGCCGGGGACTGATCATTCGGTCCCTTCATCTTCCTCGCTGGCCGCCTCCACCGCGCGGCTGCGCACCGAGAAAGTAAGTTTCTGATCCGGTCGGGCTACGAACATCACGCGCGCGGGTTGACGTTGCCAGACGGGCTCAGCGCAATCCGCAGCGCCGGCATCACCGCTCGCTTCGCCCAGCGATTTTTTCAGCACCGGCTTCCGCTGGCCGAGCTGCATCACTACAGCGATAGTCTTTTTCTCGTCGTCGGAGATTCCGCAGTAAGCGACATAATCCCGATACCAACTGGCTGAGGAAGACTCCGGATCGAATCCCGGCAGGCTCACCCCCGATACGCGCCCGGAGACGCGGTCCACTTCCAGCCATCCTGCGGGCTGCCAGGCCCAGCGCGGAATGGCTGCCGCCTCCTGCGGCAGGCTGTCGTTGACACGCACGATGCGGCGGACCACGAACAGGTGCTCGGTAATCTCGTGAGCCGAGCCGAAGGTAAACTCTTTCATGCGGGCATCCACATAGAGGGGACGCACTTTCATGTCGTTAATCTTGCTGCCGTCAGAGCCAGAGAAGACCTTCACCGGCGTCCACTTGCCGAAGCTGACCACATGGGGTTTTGCCGCCGCCAGAATGACGCCCGAGAACAACAGACAACTGACCATCAGGCGAACCATGCGCCGCATTCTGCGAGGCTAAGCACAACCGCCGCGCCAGGCAAGGTCATGGCTCACACAATTTGGTGTTCATTCCTCAAGTGGGAACCGGTTACTAACTTTTTGACATCCGGCCCTCTTGACGTGTCGGCAATCCGGTACAATCAGAATCTACCGCAGTTATGAATCCTCCGCGCCAGTTCCGGCCCGCTGTTTCCGCCCGCTCACAGCCTGAGACAGATATCAGGGAAGGCTTGTTGCGCCGCCGCGCGGCGCGGGTATTGGTAGTGGACGACAATCCCGACACCATGGTATTGATGCGCGAGCTGCTGACTTTGCGCGGCTACGACGTCGTGGCCCTGCCCGATGCGGCCCAGGCGGAGGTGGAAATCCGCCGCCAGCCTCCGGACCTGATTCTTTCCGATGTGATGATGCCCGGCAAGTCAGGCTACGAGTTTTGCCGCGAGCTCAAGGAGGATCCGGCCACCCGGCTGATTCCGTTTGTTCTGATCACCGGCCTTACCGACCGGGAAGACAAGGTGCACGGCATCGAAGCCGGCGCCGACGACTTTCTCAACAAACCCATATTCGCGGAAGAGTTGTTCGCCCGCGTCAAGTCGCTGTTGAAGCTGAAGGAATTTACCGATGAGCTGGAAACTGCGGAGTCGGTACTGTGCACGCTCGGCTTGAGCGTCGAAGGCCGCGATCCTTACACCGAAGGACATTGTGAGCGCCTGGCTCAGAACGCCAGCAATCTGGGGCGGCACCTGGGGTTGAATGAAGAATGCATCGTGGCCTTGCGCCGCGGCGGCTATTTGCACGATCTGGGGAAGATTGCCATCCCGGATGAAATTCTGAAAAAAGGAAGCCGCCTGACGCCGGAAGAGTGGGCGATCATGAAGCAGCATCCGGCGACGGGAGAAAACATCTGCCGGCCTCTGAAGTCGCTGCGCCTGGTGCTTCCCATCATTCGCAATCATCACGAGCACAGCGACGGCAGCGGCTATCCTGACGGCCTGCGCAAGGCGGAAATCCCGCTGCTTTCCCGCATTCTGCAGGTGGTGGACGTTTACGACGCCTTGTGCACCGCCCGGCCTTATAAGCCTGCTCTCGGTCATGATCACGCCTCTCTTACCATGCACCAGGAGGCCCGCGCCGGACTTTGGGATGAAGAACTGGTGAGCGAGTTCTTCGTCATGCTGAAGAAGCTGCAACAGGTGGCATAAGAACATTCGCGTTTGACTCACGAAACACAATCCTTGAGACTAGCATCTCACAGCTGAAGCTGAATGCCGGCAGCTGAGATCGCCGCTTGCCACCAGTCACCTACAGTTTCGTGCTACCGGCTTTCAACGAAAGTGCGCGCATCGCCGCCACCTTGGAGAAGATCCTCGCCTATGTGGCACAGCGCGACTGGAATGTGGAAATCATCGTGGTCAACGACGGTTCCACGGACTCGACTGCGGCGATCGTGCGCGAATACGCCGCGAAGCATCCGCAGCTGGAGTTGCTGGAGAATCCCGGGAACCGCGGCAAAGGATACAGCGTCCGCAATGGGATTCTGCATGCGCGCGGCGAGATGGTGCTGTTCAGCGACGCCGACCTGTCCTCGCCGATCCCCGAAGCCGGCAAGCTTTTTGCCGTGATCGCGCAGGGTGCCGATGTCGCCATTGGTTCACGCTGGCTGAAAACCGAGTTGCAGGTGCAGCGGCAGCCGTTCTATCGGCAATTTTTCGGCAGAGTCTTCAACCTCGTGCTACGCCTGGTTTTGGGATTGAATTTCAAAGACACGCAATGCGGCTTCAAAGCCTTCAGCCGGCGATCCGCGCAGGCGATTTTTCGCCTGCAGACGATCGAGCGGTGGGGTTTCGACCCGGAGCTGCTTTTCCTGGCGAGGAAACTGGGGTTCAGGGTGGAAGAGGTGCCGGTACTGTGGTCGCATCGCGAAGGCACGCGGCTGAACCCCTGGCGCGATGGCATGAACATGTTCGGCGAGGCGCTTCGAATCCGCTGGAATTCGATGAACGGCAAGTATGCTTGCGCTCCCGCCTCCGAAATTCTATAGGCCCATGGTTTGTGCACGGGCCAGCGGCCTGGTCATAATTCCCACGCCTTCGCGGAAAACCACAGTCATCTTCCTGGCGCAGTCTTCGCACAGCCAGAAATATTGGGTCTTGCGAACAGATTTGCCGCTCGCACCTGTTTTAGCTGCGCCATTGGGTGCTGCATTTCCGGTATCCAGACGAAACAGCTTTCCCTTGTGAAGGTAAAGAAAACGCTCTACGCAGCTCGGATTCGCGCATTTGGAAACCATGGAAAATTCAGCGCATGGCGACTCTTTGGAAAGCGGAGATTACAACTCGGAAACTGGATTTGCTGTGAGCTCCGAACAAGGCCAGAGAAAATTCTTGTCCCGAAGTTCAGAAATGGGAAGCAAGCGGATACGCCAAGTTCAAGCAGCCGTGGCCGCTCTCTTTTTTGCGCCCGACCGCTGGCAGCAAAGGACGGCTTCCTCAAAGGTGGGATGCACGGCCAGGACCGACGTCAGATTGGCAGCTTCGAACCACCGCCGCACGCGGTGGCACGCGGCCGATAGATGAATGACGCACCCGCTGGCCCGTGCCCACATGTGCACGACGATGAGTTCGCCCAGGGCGGCGCTTTCGATCGTCTCCACCTCACTCAGCTCGATGACCAACTGGCGCGTGTGCTCGAGAAGCTGGGCGACTTTGCCGGAAAATGCCGCCGCTTCCTCGTGGGTGGCGAGGCGTCCCTTGCAATAGAGAACCGTAACCTCGGCGATTGCTTCGGTCTCCAGGCTTAAGGTCAAGATTGCGACTCCTTCCGGCAGCGAGCACAGCGGCCGGGAAAAAGCGGGGTGGTTTGAACCGGGATGCTTGAATTCATCATACTGGTTATGATTTTCGCCGGGGTATGAAATTCCTGTGAATTTCGCCCTGCGCGAGCGGCCTTTTTTCCACAACTCAGCTCGTCGTCGGCGCATCCAAGGGAACTTACACGTGTTTGAGTACCTGGAGGATACGCTTGTGTGCAAGTCAAGTGTGTTTCTGTGGATGCTTATTCTGCTGGGAACCTCGGCCTTCGCTCAGCTTCCCAGTGGCAACGTTTTTGTCGGATATTCGTACCTGAGCGCCGATCTTCTGCCCGGCAACCGGGCGAATCTGAACGGATGGAATGCCTCGATCGAAGGGAAAATCCTGCCGTTTATCGGAGTAGTAGCCGACTTCAGCGGCCACTACGGTACACAAGGCGTCCCTTTCCTCGAGACCAACGCCGATGTGAGCCAGCACGACTTTCTATTCGGCCCGCGAGTTTCGGTTTCGGTGAGAAAACTGAGGCCCTTCGCGCACGCTCTGTTCGGGGCCTCGCACCTCAGCCAGAGCGAATTTGGGATTTCCAACTCCGCCACCGCCTTCGCTTATTCTCTGGGCGGCGGGCTGGATTACCGTCTGGTAAGGATGCTGGCCTGGCGCGTGCAGGCGGATTTTCTGCAGACTCGCTTCTTCAGCACCTCTCAAAACGATGTCCGGATTTCAACCGGGTTGGTGGTCCACTTCTAAGAACGTCGCACTATGCTCGGCACGGTTCCAGCGCCGCAAGGTTCGCTGTCTGGCGCTGGATTCTATCCAGAATCTCCGGCACTTCAAACAACGCCCGGTTGGAATAGGCGCTGACATTGCAACGGTGTTCGGTAAAGGTTACGTTTTCGAGCAGGCGGTCCACCGTGGGTGCGATTTGCTTGAAGCTGCGCACCACAATTCCATATCCGTTCTCTGTCACCCATTCGGCGTTGTAACGCTCCTGCGGCAGCGTCCGGGAATTGCACTCCACGATCACGGGCAAATGAAACTGCAAGGCCTCGCTGATCGAACCCGGACCCGGCTTACCGATGAAGAAATCCGAGAGCGCCATGTAGAATTCGACGTTGGATGTGAAGCCTTCCACAAACATTGGATTGCGGGTCTTCAAGTGTTTCAGCCTGGCGGCGAGCTTGCGATTGTGCCCGCAAATCAGGATCAGTTGGACCTGGGCCTTGCCCGCATCGAGCTTTTTCGCAATGTCCAGCATGACCCGCGAGCCGTAGCCGCCAAACAGCACGATTCCGGTCGGGCAATCGGGATCGAGCCCCAAGCGTCGGCGCTCGGCCACGCGATCCATCTTCATCTCGCGGTAGAACTTGGGCTTTAGAATCATGCCGGAGGCTTCGAAGATTCGCTCCGGCGTGTGTCCCATAGTGATTGCCTGTTGCCTGGCGCGCTCGGTGCCGGCGATGATGAACTGTGATTCCTTTTCCATCCAGAAACGCGGCGGATAATCGGCCAGATCGGTGAGCAGCGTCACAAAGGGCGTGTCGGCGCTGACTGCGCGCAGGCTCTCCACCAGCTCACGATTGAAGTGGGGGATGACGGAAAGGACAAGGCCGGCGGGATTCTCCCGCCAATAGGCGCACAGCGCCTGCACGATCCGCGAATGATACAGCCGGATGGTCGTTTGCAGCACCACCAGAAGCTGCGGCGTGAATCGCGTCCATCCCTTCCGCAAAATCAGGTTATAAGCATCCTGAATGCGCAAGCCGGTAAGGGAATGCAGTACGTCGAGCGAATCGAGGATCTGCTGCAGGTTCAGCAGCGTGACTTGCCACGGATCGACGCTCTGCGTGGAAAGAACCTCCTGCAGCGCGGTGGCGGCGCTGCGATGGCCGCCGCCGGCATCGTGGAAAACGATGGTCAGCTTGCGCAAGCGGCACCGGAGCCAGCGCGGTCGAGCGAAGCTGGGCTAGCTGATTTTTTCGTATTCTGCATCTTCAATCAGGACCGAATCCTCAGACAGTTCCACATCCAGATCGTTTGCGACTCCATCATCTTTGTATTCGTGGATCTGCACGCCGTCGTCGCCGACGGTGATGTAAGTCGGCACCGAATCCACCCAGCCGCCGGAGTTGTAATACTGAACCCCATCCTGCACGCGCTGCATGGCGGCGTGAGTGTGGCCGCAGAAGATGCGGTCGAACCCCTTCTGCCGAGCATGAACCACCGCGCCTGACGCCACTTTTTCCGACATGCGCAGCCAGCGCGTATTGAGCCGGTCAAGATAGCGCGCGATGGGATTGCCCTTGAAATCGAGCCGCTGCAACTGCAAAAACAGCAGCGTTCCGAAATAGTTCAGACGCATGCTGTTCACCACGAAACCGTCGAACTGATGGCCGTGAATGGCCAGATGCCGCAGCCCGGCATATTTCCAGGCGTATTCCTGATACACGCGCACGCCCACCAGATGCGACATGATGTCGGTCAGCCCCTGGTCGTGATTGCCTTCCACCCAGACGATTTCGATGTTGCGTTTGGGATTGGAAAGCTTGCGGATGTAGCCGAGAAACTTCCAGTGTTCTTTGGTCAGCCGGCCGAAGTTGAGGTTGGCGAAGATATCGCCCAGCAGGATCAGGCGGCGAAAACGAGTTTCCTTGAGCACGCGAGTGGCCTCGCGGGCGCGGCTGCACTCCGAGCCCAAATGCACGTCGGAGAGGATCAGCGTGTCGTAGACGAGCGGATCCATTGCACCATTTATAGTGCAGGCATGTTACGGCAAGATGAAACCGGCATTACAATCTGGTAAATGGTAATCCGAAGGTAACTGCTTATTTTGCCGCGGGAGGCACGTATTGCCCAGGCGGCGCGACCCCCTCACCAAAGAAGAACTGCTCCATCTGCTTGACGATGGCTTCCTGATCCTCGCGGCGCGCCGGATTCAGGCGGTATTCGTTGAGCAACATCTTGCAGAATTCTCCCCACATGCTCCAGGCTTGCTGCGATACGTTTTCGTAGATTTTCTTTCCCAGCTCGGTGTCGAACGGGGGCTCGTCCAGGCCCGGGAGTTCCTTTTGCAGCTTCACGCAGAAAACTTTGTGCTCTGCCATAGATCCTCACAAAAATTATCTCACACCGCGACTGAGTATAATTCTTGCACCCGAAAAGCGGAGCAAGAAGAGTTGTCATTCCGGGCGCAGCGAGGAATCTGCTGTCGATTCGAGCCGGGTAAAAGCAAATTCCTCGTCGCTGCGCTCCTCGGAACGACCAGGTTGTGAGTGGGTTGTGGATTCCGCGATGGATCGCGAGGGACATCGGATGCGTGCTCGCAAGTTCTTATCTGTTTCTTCAATCTTGCTATTGATGGTGGCCGCCTCGGCCCAAGACACGGCCCGCGCCCCCGAGCCGGCGAATCCTTACCAGGCGATCCTCGACCGGCTGGAATCGCTAACGACTGTGCCGCTGCCGGAGTGGCGGCTTCGCGAAGATGTGCCGCACCCGGAAGATTCCTCGCTCGATGATTCCGGCTGGCAGGTCACGACCATCAAGAAGCTGCCATACCGCCAGGCGATCAAACAGAACACGGTGTGGAAAGGCGCGCGCGTCTTGCGCCGCTGGATTCAAATTCCGGAAGAGGTCAACGGATTCGCAATCGCCGGCTCGCGGGTGAAACTCGATCTGCGCGTGGCCAGCGAGGGCAACGCCACGATCGCGGTTTTCTGCAACGGATCGCTAGTTGCCCGCGGCGACGAAGACACACAAGAACCGATCCTGCTGACGGAGAATGCCCAGTCCGGTCAGAAATTCCTTGTTGCCGCACGAATTGACGCAGGCGACGTCAACACCTTCATGCTCGAAAGTGAACTGCGCATCGAGCCGCCGGCGAGCCGACCCGATCCGGGATTGTTCCGCATGGAAATTGTCGCGGCGCAGCCGATGATCTCGGCTTACGAAGACGGCAAGGCTGATCGCGCGCAGCAACTCGACGCGGCGATCAAGGCTCTTGATTTTTCACCGCTCGATCGTGGCGATCAGGGCCGGTTTGACTCCTCGCTGCGTGAAGCACAGAACAAATTACAGACGCTGAATCCCTGGCTCAAGCAGTTCACGGTGCGCGCCATCGGCAACTCGCACATTGATATGGCGTGGTTGTGGCCGTGGACGGAGACGGTGGAGGTGGTGCGCAATACCTTTCAGAGCGTGCTGGCGCTGATGCGCGAGTATCCGGAGTTGAAGTTCACCATGTCTTCCGCGCGCACCTACGAATGGATGCAGGAAAAATATCCTGACCTGTTCAAGGAAATTCAGCAGCGCGTGAAAGAGGGACGATGGGAGGTTGTCGGCGGCATGTGGGTCGAGCCTGACCTGAACATGCCGGCGGGCGAGTCCCTGGTGCGGCAGATTCTGGTTGGCAAGCGCTATTTTCAAAAGAATTTCGGCGCGGACATCAAGATTGGTTGGAATCCCGATTCCTTCGGCTACAACTGGCAGCTTCCACAGATTTACAAGAAGTCTGGAATTGATTTCTTCGTGACCTCGAAACTGCTGTGGGCGACCGATTACACCAAATTTCCCTACCGCCTCTTCTGGTGGGAAGCGCCCGACGGCAGCCGTCTGCTCACCTACTTTCCGCACGAATATGCCAACGAATTTGAGCCCGAGCAGATCGCCAAGGATTTCGCCTTTTATGCCCCGAACATTTATGGGCCGAAGCTGACCGATCCGCCGCAGATGCTCTATCTCTACGGCATCGGCGATCACGGGGGCGGTCCCACGCGCACCATGCTTGATGGCGCCGATCAGCTGCGCAAGCCGGAGACGGTTTTTCCGCAGGTTGAATTCAGTACGGCCAAGGATTTCTTGGCTGATCTGCAGAAAGAGTTGCCGCGACTGAAAGTGCCGACGTGGCGTGATGAGCTGTACTTCGAATATCACCGCGGCGTGTTCACCACGCAGTCGGAGACCAAGCGCCGGATTCGCCGCGACGAAGATTTGATGCTCGATGCGGAGAAGTTTTCGTCGCTGGCGTCGCTTTTCGGACGGACGTATCCGCAGGATCAGTTCGAACTGGCCTGGAAGAATCTGCTCTTCGATCATTTTCACGACATCATGCCGGGCTCCGGAATTGCCGTAAACTATCTTGACGCTAAGCGAGCTCTGGAGGATGTTGCGCGATCGGCGAATCAGATGATGCAGGGGTCGCAGGAAGAAATATCCGCGCGCATCAGCACGCGGGGAGACGGCGTGCCGCTCGTGGTTTTCAATTCGCTTTCGTGGCCACGGACGGAAGTGGTCGAGGTCGAAGCACAATTGCCCGGCCCGGCAAGGCAAGTTGCGGCCGTGGACGCGGCGGGTAAGCCGGCCGAGTCCCAACTGCTGACCATCGAGCCGGGAACCAACCGTGCCCACCTGCTGATTCTGGCGCACACTCCGGCGCTGGGATATGCGACGTATTTTGTGCGCGCAGCGGCGAAACCCGCGAGCCGTAGCTCGGAGGGTACTCGCTCGGAGGTCAAGGCGACACAGGAAACGCTGGAGAACGAATTCATCCGCCTGAAACTGGATGCGCAAAGCGGCTGCATCACCAGCCTGTTCGACAAGCAGAGTAAGACTGACGCACTCGCTCCCGCAGAAACCGACACTGGCGGGCCGAAGAATTTCGCTTGCGGCAACCTGCTGCAAACTTTTTACGACAAGCCCAAGCAATGGGACGCGTGGAACATTGACGCCGATTTCGAAAAACAGCATTGGGACCTGGCCAAGGCCGATGAGGTGAAGCTGATCGAAAGCGGGCCGCTGCGCGCGGTGATTCGCGTGAAGAAGCATTTTCAGAATTCCACGTTTGTGCAGGACATCACAATGTACGTCGGCGTGCCGCGCGTGGACGTGAAGATGCAAGCCGACTGGCACGAAAAGCACATCCTGCTCAAAGTCGCCTTCCCGCTGAGCGCGCACAGCGATAAGGCCACCTTCGAAATTCCTTTCGGCTCCATCGAGCGTCCCACCACGCGCAACACGCCTGCCGAACAGGCCAAGTTTGAAGTGCCGGCGCAGCGCTGGGCCGATATCTCCGATACCACCCACGGTTTCAGCCTGCTCAACGACAGCAAGTATGGATACGACGCCAAGGGCAACGTGCTGCGGCTTTCGTTGCTGCGCTCGCCCGAGTGGCCTGATCCGCATGCCGACGAGGGCGCGCACGAGTTCATTTACTCCCTGTATCCGCATGCCGGCGACTGGCGTGACGCGCAAACTGTGCGCCGGGGATATGAACTGAACGTAAAGCTGATCGCTGCGCAGGCGTCTAGCCATGAAGGTCCATTACCCGCGGAATATTCTTTCATCAAAGTGCTGCCCGATAATATTGTTCTGACCGCGCTGAAAAAGGCAGAAGACGGCGATGCGCTGATCCTGCGCTTTTACGAGTGGGCGGGGAAGGAATCCGACGTGACGCTGCAACTTCCGGCTGGCGCACAATCGGCGTCAGAAACAGATCTGATGGAGCGAGCGATCGGCCCTCTGCCGCTGCAGAACGATGTCGTAACGGTGCATGCCAAGCCGTACGAAATCAAGACCGTGAGAGTGCAATTTGCTCCGTCACGCTAGCCAATGCAGGCGCGGGCGTCACCACCCGTGCATACCGTCGTGATGAGGCTGAACTTATATCTCGCAAGAAGTACCGTAGTGGCTGCCCTGGGCGGACTGCTCTTCGGCTTCGACACGGCGGTGATTTCCGGCACCACCGCCGGCTTGACGCAGGCTTACCAGCTCTCGCCCGGGCTTCTTGGCGTGACGGTCGCTGCTGCGCTGTGGGGCACGGTGCTGGGCGCAATGCTTGCCGGCTTTCCCGGCGACCGCTATGGGCGACGCGACAGCCTGCGCATCATGGCGGTGCTCTATCTGATCTCCGCCTTGGGCTGCGTCATCGCCTGGAACTGGTACGCGCTGGTCGCGTTTCGCTTTATCGGGGGCCTGGGCATCGGAGGCTCTTCCGTCCTCGGGCCGATGTACATTGCCGAAATTGCTCCGGCAGGGTTGCGCGGGCGGTTGGTCGGCGTTTTTCAATTCAACGTGGTATTCGGGATTTTGCTCGCCTATTTCTCGAATTACCTGATCGGATTGCAACACTTCGGTGCGGCTGAATGGCGCTGGGAACTGGGCGTCTCCGCTATCCCGGCGGCGCTGTTTCTGATCATGTTATTTGGTATTCCGCGCAGCCCGCGGTGGCTGGTAAAGAAAGGGCGCATTGCGGACGCCAGAGAGGTGCTCGAAAAAACCGGCGAGCTGAACTTCGAGCAGGAGTTGCGCGAAATCGTCGAGTCCATTGACGTCGAGCAGAAGCAGGCAGCGGAGACGCTGTTCACGCGAAAGTATCGCCTGCCGATTTTTCTCGCCGTGACCATCGGCATGTTCAATCAGCTTTCCGGCATCAACGCCATTCTCTATTACCTGAACGATATTTTTGCGCACGCGGGCTTCAGCAAAGTTTCCGGCAATCTGCAGGCGGTGGCAGTCGGCGGCACGAATCTGCTGTTCACCATCATCGCCATGTCGGTGATTGACCGCATCGGCCGCAAAATGCTGCTGCTGGCGGGCGCCGTGGGAATGGCGTTCTGCCTGGCGGGTGTCGCGGCAATTTTTCTGAGCGGCCAGCGCCAGGATCTTCTGCTGTGGCTGCTCATTGGCTACATCGCCTGCTTTGCTTTTTCGCAGGGCGCCGTCATCTGGGTTTATCTGGCGGAAGTCTTCCCCAATGCCGTGCGGGCCAAGGGGCAGAGCCTGGGCAGCTTCTCCCACTGGCTGATGAACGCGCTGATCTCGGGGATATTCCCTTCGATGGCGGCGGCGTCCCGCGGCTATCCCTTCGCTTTTTTCTCGCTGATGATGGTGCTGCAGTTCTTCGTGGTGCTGTTCGTTTATCCCGAGACCAAGGGACTCTCGCTGGAAGAGATGCAGAAGAAGATGGGAATCGCGCCTTAGGAAGGCAAACTCAGCCACGGATTACACGGATGCACACGGGGTTAAGATGGCAAGCCAAGAGTTAATCCGTGTTGATGCGTGAAAATCCGTGGCCTGATTCAGCAAAAAGCAGGCCGCACCAGATTGGACCGGCGCGGCCTGTGTTGGCGAAGTCCTCCGGGGAGGAGGGTAAACTTGATCTACATCGAAGGTCCGGACGGCTGGCTGGTTGTAGCCGAGGCTGGAGTTCCGCCTTCGGTCGAGTTCGTCATCAGCCGCACGTCCACGCGGCGGTTCTTGGCGCGGCCGGCCTTCGTGTTGTTGGAATCGGCGGGCTTGTCCTTGCCCAATCCGATCAGATAAATCTTGTACGCCGGAATGTTGTGCTCCGACGCCAGATACTGAACCACGGCATCCGCCCGTCGCTGGCTGAGGCCATAGTTGTAATCGGCGCTGCCGGTGGAATCGGTTCCGCCCTCCAGCGCGATAATGTAACCCTTGGTGTTTGGCACTTGCGTCGCCAGTTGATCCAGGTCGGCCTTGGCCTCTTTGGTCAAACTGTCCTTGTTAAAGCCGAAATGCACGGCCGCCTCATTCACCACGCGATAGTTGTCGAGGTTAGCGACGGCATTTTGCAGCGAATCCACGCGGTGGACGGCGTTGTTCGCCGTCGTCTGCGCCTGATCAGCCTGCTGGCCGGCCGCTTGCGCCTTCTGATCCACTTCCGCCGCCTTCGCCTGCACCTGCTGGATGCCAGCCTGCGCCCGCGCATCCACATCCTTGATGGACTTGGTGTTCTGCGCCGTCAGATCGTCCAGTTCATTGGTCTTGTTAATCAGTGGCGTGGTCTGTTGACGTACATAGTTCTTGCTGGCGCAGCCTACCGAGGCCGCCAAGCCTGCCGCCAGCAAAACTGACAACGAAGTGCGAATCATCTTTGGGTGGCTCCTTCCTCGCGTCCAATCTTTGGAAACCTGGGTAAGACTCTCGCGCAACCTGGGTCGCAATGCAATTGCGTAAACCGCGTAGATGTCTTTCGCCCGCATGGTATTTGAGCACGGCAGATGCCAACTGCGGCACGCCCAGCGTCTAACCCCTAAGTCTCTGCTGCAACGGCGGTTAGTGAATTTATTGACTCCATGGCCTTTACGCTGGCCGACGGGTAGCGGAAAATTTTATACGGTCGTTTCGGGCTTGAATACCGAAGCGTCGGCCAGCATCTAGAATTAAGTAGCTTACAGTAAGCGTGGACCTTCTCCAGAA